>Ga0302324_100000469_pt1 | contig 109419 bp, 90 predicted proteins | sample Palsa_T0_1_FD_201949 | JGI IMG/M metagenome (GOLD analysis project Ga0302324, IMG submission 201949) | Peat permafrost microbial communities from Stordalen Mire near Abisko, Sweden - Palsa_T0_1 | ecosystem: Environmental > Terrestrial > Soil > Palsa > Peat permafrost | place: Sweden: Abisko... | reverse complement strand
GTGAAAAGATCGCTTACGCTCCTGCGCAAGTCTGGCTCATTCCTGCGGGGCTCGGCGCATATCAAATCGCGCCTCAGGAGCGGACCGAGCTTCTACGCACATACGTCCCGGGCAACCTCGATGAATATGCGCGCCTGCTCGGCGAACGCGGCGTGAGCGAAAGCCAGTTGGCTCATCTGGTGCACAAGTGAAACCGAAATCGGAGAAACTTGCGTCGTGCGCGGTGCTTCTTGCGGGCGGCCGTGGCACGCGCTTCTGGCCGCGCAGCCGCATGCGCACGCCGAAACAGCTCCTGAACATTACCGGCCGCGACACGATGCTGCGCGAAACCGCCGAGCGACTGGCGCCGCTTTTCCCCGCGCGCAATCTCTGGGCCGTTACAAACGAAGAGCAAGTCAAGGAAGTCCGAGCGCAGCTTCCACGAGTGCCTGCATCGCACATTCTCGCCGAGCCCGTCGGACGCAATACAGCCGCGGCGATCGCCCTCGCCGCTTTTCACTTGGCACATGAGCATGGCGACGCGCTGATGGCGGTTCTTCCGGCCGATAGCTATATTGCCGACGCTCGGCGCTACCTGAAAATCGTGCGTGCCGCACTTGAGCTGGCCCGCACACCGGGAAATCTCGTCACCATCGGCGTACCCCCCACGCGCCCGGAAACCGGCTACGGTTATATCGAACGCGGCCCCACGGCAGGCCGGTCGTCGGGCGAGCCCGCTTTCGTGGTGAGAAGATTCACCGAAAAGCCCGCGCTGCCACTCGCCCGCCGCTACGTGAAATCGCGCGCCTATTTCTGGAATGCCGGAATGTTCTTCTGGCGCGTTTCGACATTTCTCAATTGCCTCAAGGATTTTCTTCCCGCGACGTACACAGCGCTCGCGAGCCTCTCCACTGCAATCGGCACGCGCGGATTTGACCGGCAACTCAGCCGGACATATCCAAAGCTCGAAAATATCTCCGTGGACTACGCCATCATGGAACGCGCCACTCGCGAGCGCGGCCAACGCCGCGTCTTCGTGGTTCCTGCCAAGGTCGGCTGGAGCGACATCGGCTCGTGGACGGCGGTTTACGAGCTTCTTGCCTGCAGCAAAGGCGAGAACGTTTTGGCCGGTCCATCGTTCACTCTCGACGCGAGCGGAAATTTCCTCTGGAGCCCGAAGAAGTTTATTGCCGCGATTGGCGTCCACAATCTCGTCGTCGTCGAAACTCCCGATGCGCTTCTGCTGTGCCCACGCGAGCGAGCGCAAGACGTCGGAAAAATCGTGAAATCCCTCGAAGAACGCAAACTTCGGGAACTCCTGTAGCTCGTGCGCCAATCTTCGTAGTGCGATCGGGCAGTCCAATGAAGCGGTCCAATGCGGCTGTTTTGTTCCGTCGAACTTCACGTATACTGCGCACCGTGACTTCCATTCGATTCGGCACCGACGGCTGGCGCGGCATCTTCGCCGAAGATTTCACTTATGAAAACGTGCGCAAAGTCGCTTACGCCATCGCCCGCTACGTCGTGCGGTCCGAACAGCCGGCGAATGGCGTCCTCGTCGGATACGACACGCGTTTCGGTTCCGAGCGTTTCGCGCGCATCGCCGCCGAAGCCGTCGCGATGACCGGCACGCCCGTCTGGCTCGCGGCCGATGCCTGCCCCACGCCAGCCATTTCTCTTCTCGTGAGACAGCGCGGCGCGGCCGGCGGAATTCAAATCACCGCAAGCCACAATCCCTATAAATGGAATGGGGTGAAATACAAGGCGAGCTACGGCAGCTCCGCATCGCCCGCGATTGTCGCCCGAATTGAAAGCGAGCTCGGAAGCGTGTTGCAAGCAGGCGTCCCGCCACTCCCGCCGCGCAAGGAATTGATTCAATCGCTCGACGTCCGCACCCCGTATCTCGAAACGCTCGACAAGCTGGTGAATTGGGACAAAATGCGCGCCGCGAATTTCCGCTTCGTGGTGGACCCGATGCACGGCTCGGGCCGCGGGCTTCTACGCGAATTGTTCGCGCGCCACGGAGTTCCCTGCGATGAAATTCGCGGAAACCGCGACCCGCTATTTGGCGGCGTAAATCCCGAGCCTATCGAGCCGCACGTCGAAGCCCTGCGTCGCGCCGTGGTTGATGGCAAGTATGACGCGGGCTTCGCGCTCGACGGCGACGCCGACCGCATCGGCGCGATCGATCGCAACGGAACCTTTGTCACGCCGCACCAAATTTTCTCAATCCTCTTGTGGCACCTCGCCGGCACGCGAAAGATTTCCGGTGACGTAGCCAAAACATTCTCAACGACAAAGATGGTCGACAAGATCGCCGCCAAATACGGCCGCAAAGTCTGGGAAACACCCATCGGATTCAAATACATCTGCGAGCGCATGCTCGAGAGCGACATCCTGCTCGGCGGCGAAGAGAGCGGCGGAATCGGCACCAAACTTTATCTGCCCGAGCGCGATGCTTGCGTGAACGCATTGCTCCTGGCGGAAGTCATGGCTTGGCACCGGAAGCGGCTCGAAGAACTCGTCGCCATGCTGCAACATGAATTCGGGGAGCACGACTACGGCCGCGTGGACCTCGAACTGCGCCCAGGCCAAAAAGAAAAAGCGATCGCGCACTATGCGAGCGGCGCGGTGACGCGCATACTCGATTGGCCTGTGGTGCGGCGCGAAGATCTTGACGGAATCAAACTCTATCTCGGCGATGTCGGCTGGGTGATGGTTCGCGCCTCCGGGACGGAGCGAATGCTGCGCGTCTACGCGGAAACAAATCGCGCGGCAATCACAAAGCGCGTGCTCGATGAAGTGACTTCGTTCGTGAAGGGAATTTAGCGGGAGCTTTCAGCAAATGCAACGGCGCCTGTACCAACTCGATGTATTCACCACCAAGCCCTTCGCCGGCAATCCGCTCGCCGTCGTTACCGACGGCGACGATATTTCGAAGGAGCGCATGCAAGCCGTGGCCCGAGAGATGAATCTCTCGGAAACCGTTTTCGTGCAGAAGCCAACGAATAATCGCGCGCTCGCGCGCCTCCGGATTTTCACCACCGAGCGCGAGCTTCCCCTCGCGGGCCATCCTGTGATCGGAACGTGGTTTCTGCTCGCGCAGCTTGGCGTGGTGCCCGCTTCAGAAGGCCAGGTGAGAATCCTGCAGCAGACGGGCGCGGGAATCCTTCCGGTTGAGTTTTCGTTTCACGATGGCAGGCCCGTGCGCGTCACGATGACGCAACGCCCCGCGCGATTTTCTTTGCCGAGGATTTCCAAGCCAGCGCTGGCTGCCGCTCTGGGATTGAAGCCAAGCGACTTTTCCGCTGAATTGCGCGTCGAGGCCGTATCCACGGGAATATTCAATCTCATGGTGCCGCTCAAATCGAGGAAAGCGTTGGCCAAGATCGAAATGAATCTCGGCGCGCTCGCGAAACTCCTCGGCACAAGCGCTTCACTCGCATACTGCTTCGCTCTTGGAAGCCGGGGCCACGCGTTTGCGCGCGGCATGGTGCCGTGGGGAACTCTCGAAGACCCAGCAACTGGATCAGCGGCCGGATCGCTTGGCGCATATCTCGTCACTCACAAGAAATTGCGTCCGGGTGAAAAGCTCACGATCGCGCAAGGCGTGGAGATGGGCCGCCCCAGCCACATTGAAGTCGAGATCGAAGAAACCCGCGGCAAGCTCACGCCGCGAGTGAGCGGCTCGGCGGTCTGCGTACTCGAAGGCCACATCGAAGCGTAAATAAGAAAGCCGGCTCATCCGAGCCGGCGCCTTGCAAACTCTTCAGTTTTCGAATCAGCTGCCCGGTTTTTCCTTCTGCGCCTTCTGGCTCACATGCTGGCTGCGGTTGTCCTTCGAAACCTCTTTTTGTGCTGTTTTCGCGCTGGAGTGGCTCAAGGCGCGGTTATCGTGATTCACATCCGTCTGGCCCGCGTGCAAATCCTGGCGCTCGGTCTTGGTCGACTTCTGCTTGTCTTTCGACTCCGCGCGGCGGTCGGCTATGTTTGCCTCACCCTTCTCGTTTTGCTTGGCGTCCTTCGATGTCGAACGATTGTCTTTCGCGCTGCTCTTATTGTCAGTTTTAAAGTCTTTGGTTGTCGAGCGGCTATCTTTGTTTACAGATTTCTGCTCGCTCTTGGTCATCGCTTGCTCGCCGGTTTTGTTCTCCGGCTTGCCGGCCGTCGCATCCGGCTGGACCTGCTGACCTTGCTGGCCCTCTGCCGCGGGCTTTGGATTCTGATCTTGCGCGCGCACAACTGGAACGAGCAGAGCAGCGAACGCCGCTCCAAGCAGAACTCGATGAATGATTATTTCAACCGACACGGTGGAGCTCCTTCCAGTGCGGAGACGTCTGGTGCGTCTTTCCAATTAAACACTGGGGCCTGTCTCAAGTCGCGGGAATTAGAGGATAACACACGTATTCGTAACGGCCCACCAAGAGTCCTGCGGTCTACTTTTCCTCGATCTTTTTGAGCGCCGCGTCAAGGACGCCATTCAGGAATGCGGGAGCGTCTTCGGACGAGAATTTCTTGGCGAGTTCGATCGCTTCGTCAATCACCACTTTGACGGGCGCGGTGCCGGAGCGCAGTTCGTAGATCGCCAGGCGAAGAATATTGCGGTCAATCGCGGCGATACGATCGAACCGCCAGTTGTGCGAGAGTTTCGAGACGAGCTGGTCGTTCGTCTCGGCCTGAGCGACGGCGCCTTCGAAAAGCTGGCTCGCAAATTTGCGCGTTGATTCCGCCGCTCGCGCCGATTTCCAAAAATGTTTCTCAATTTGCGCGGGGCGCTGGCGTCCCAGATCCCATTCGAAGAGCATCTGAAGCGCAAACTCGCGGGACTTGCGGCGAAGGGTCATGCTATCGGCGCCGCGCGCCTGTTCTCGATTTCACCGGTTTCGATGTGGCGGGCCTCGATGCGATGTGCTTTGACGTGGGCGCGCCGGAGCGCAGCTTGCGCGAAAGACTCGCCATTTCGATCGCGGCGAGTCCCGACTCGAATCCTTTGTTGCCGCTTTTCAATCCCGCGCGGTCTATGGCTTGCTCGAGCGTGTCGCACGCCAGCACGCAAAACATCATGGGCACGCCCGTATCCATCTGTGCGAGCTGCACGCCGCGCGCGACTTCACTTGCAACCAGCTCGTAATGCGATGTCTCTCCGCGCAAGACGCATCCGATGCAGATGATCGCGTCGAGCCGCCGCGACTCGGCTAGCTTCTTCGCTGCCACCGGAACTTCAAATGATCCCGGCACGCGCACAAGATCGATCTGGCTCTCGCCGGCCCCCGCGCGCGACAGCGCATCGAGCGCTCCGGCCAGAAGCCGTTCGGTGATGAAGCTGTTGAACCGGCTGGCTACGATCCCAAAGCGCAGCCCGGCAGCATTGAGGGCGCCCTCGATCGCCTTCGGCTTGAGTTTAACGGGCATGAGCTCTAATCATCTGCTCGCGTTAATGACCCTGGAATTTCGGCTGACGCTTCTCGAGAAACGCATGCGTCCCCTCGCGCATGTCCTCGGTCGCGCAGCAGAGACCAAATAGCGTCGCTTCGAGGAAGAGGCCTTCTTCCTGCGGCATCTCAAGGCCATGCTCCACGGCTTCCATCGCGTACTTCACGGCCAGCGGCGCATTCGCAATGATTTTCTGCGCGATTTTCTCGGCCGTCGGCAGTAGTTCGGCCGGCTCGACGACATGATTCACAAGGCCGATTCGAAACGCGTCGTTCGCTGAAATCATTTCACCCGTAAGAATCAATTCATGCGCGATGCCTTTGCCGCAAAGCCGCGAGAGACGCTGCGAGCCGCCGTAACCCGGAATGATTCCGAGCTTCACTTCCGGCTGCCCGAGGCGAGCGGTCCGGCTGGCGATGCGCATGGTGCACGATAGCGCCAGCTCGCACCCGCCGCCGAGCGCGAATCCATTGATTGCGGCAATCGAAGGTTTCCCGAGCGTCTCGAGCCGATGAAACACTTCCTGCCCGGCGAGCGCATATTCCTTGCCGTCCACCGGCGTGCGCTTGGCCAGTTCGTTGATGTCCGCTCCGGCGACGAATGCCTTCTCGCCCGCGCCGGTCAAAATGACGACGCGAACTCCGGAGTCGCCGCGCGCGTGGTTCAGCGCATCGCCCAAATTCGACACAGTCGCCGTGTTCAGCGAGTTCAGCACCGCGGGGCGGTTGAACGTGATCCACGCAATGTGATCTTTCACTTCGTACAGAATATTTTCGTAAGCCATTTTCGGTGGTTTCCCTTTTGTTGCGCGATCACGTCAGCGACATCGCTTTTGGTTTTGCCGGATCCGAATAATCGTAAAAGCCGCGCCCAGCCTTTCGGCCGTTCCAGCCAGCCATCACCATGCGCTTCAGTAATGGCGGCGAGGCGAAGCGCTTCTCCCGAAATTCGTCGAACATGATGTTCGCAATGTAGTAGGTGGTGTCGAGCCCGACGAAATCGAGCAGTGTAAGCGGCCCCATCGGATATCCGCAGCCGAGCTTCATCGAATTGTCTATATCCTCGACTGACGCCACACCCTCTTCGAGCGCCCGTACAGCGTCGAGCAAATACGGAACGAGCAATCGGTTAACGATAAATCCGGTGCGATCGCTCGTGCGGACCGGCGTCTTACCGAGCCGCACTCCAAACGCAACAGCTTCGTCAAATACTTGCGGCTCCGTCGCGATGGTGCGGATCACTTCCACCAGCTTCATCAACGGAACCGGATTGAAAAAGTGCATACCCACGAACCGGCCGGGCCGCGCCGTAAACGCCGCCATCTCGGTGATCGAAAGAGACGACGTATTGCTCGCGAAAATCGTGTGCTTCGGACAAATCTTATCGAGCGCCCCGTAAAGTTCTTTCTTCGCCGGAAGCTGCTCGATGATGGCTTCCATAACGATGTCGCGGTCCTTGAAATCATCAAGGCTCGTCGTGCCGCGTAGCCGCCCCCGCGTCTCATCGCGAACAGCGGCGGTGATCGTTCCCTTATCGGCCTGCCGCTGCAAATTTTTTTCGATGGATTGCAGCCCCTTGGCGACAAACTCGGGCGAAACTTCGCGCACCACAGTATCGAAGCCCGCCAGCGCCGCGACGTGCGCAATCCCCGAACCCATCAGGCCGCAGCCCACCACTCCCACCTTCTCAATCGCCATTCCATTCCTCCCGGGATGAACCGCGCCTGCGCGGAGTGAAGCTTAGCTCATCAATTTGTCGCCGAGCGCGATGAACCGGCGGCCACCAAAGCTCGCCGTAACGATGCCGAGGCGCGCGTCCCGCGGGCGCAATTCTAGCAAAACCGCGGGAATCTAGCGCATCCCGCTTCGCGCAAAGGAATCTGAACGAATCCCAGGAAATGGCCCTACCCTACGGAGTGGCGAGCACCAGAAGCTTGCCGCCGCCTTGTTGCCGGACATCTTCGAGGCCCACTTCCGCGCGATTGATCCATTCGGTCACACGGTCTTCATTGTCATCGCTCTGCCGCACCGTCGCCTCGGCGACGATGGCGCTCACGTTCAGGTCGTGGGCCTCCCATGGCGCCTCGACTGTCGCAGCCACCTGGCAAAGTTTCTCGGCAAGAATTTTCGCGCTGGCGAGACCTGTGTCGGGAAGAATGAACGCGAGCGACCACGCCGTGTATTTCACAGCGAGATCCGTTTGGCGCACCGCCCCGCGCAGCGAGCGCGCCAGCTGCTCGATATATTTCTCGAGCGCGGCGTCGCCGTGCTGATTGAGCAGATCCTTGCCTCGATCGATCTGAAGGATCACGAGCGAGAGCGGGCAGCCTTGTGCGCGGGCGCGCGAAGATTCGGCAAGCAAGCAATCGAGGTATGCGCCGCGGCTAACGAGGCCCGTCTTTTCGTCGGCGAATGCAAGACTTCGCACCACAGCCTGCGTCCGGGTGTGGTTCACGGAAATCAGCAACTGGTCGCCGACCGCCTGAAGGAAAAAACTTTCGTTCGGCCTCCATGCGCGCTGCCGCTCGCTTCCGATCAGCAACGAGCCCGCAGGAGTTTGTGTTTCCTTGTCCACCAGCCGGACGCCGAGCGCGACTTCGAGCTTCAGATCGCGCACCGCGGCCATGCCGGGTCCGGCCAACTCAATGCCCCCGAGCGCATCCGGAGAAGCGGCCGAAAGCAATGCGAGCACCGCGGAAATCTGCGCGCCTCCCGCCGGAAAAACGCCCGGCCCAGTAAATTCCGCCATCAGCGGCGCATTTTGCTTCCCCATCGAGACCGAGACGATGCATCGCGAAGCGTTCAAAAACTTGCCGATTTCCTTCACGGCGGCGGACACAACATCGCGCGGCGTCGCCTGGCGGTACATTATCCGCGTGAATTCCGCAATTTCGGCCAGGTCGCGCTGAGTCTCGGCATTGAATCCCAGATTCAGCGCCGCAGGAGCAAACAATGACGGCGGTGTGGAACCAGCATCAGCGGTGACGGAGGGCGCCGATTCGGATTTCGGCGCCGCCTTCACCGGCTTTCCCTTCGGCCACCAGTTCGCGCGTTCGTAGACGGAACGCAGCCGCTCGTTTTTCTCTTCTTCGTTCGGGAACATGTCCGCGATGCGCTCGAGCCGCTCGATAGCTTTTGTGTGCAGGGAGTACTGAAGGAAAATCTCGACTTGCACCAGCAAGTCTTCGAGAGCCTGCTGCTGGCGCACATCTTCCGTCAGCGGCGCTGTGCGCTCGTTGGAAGCGCCGCCGAAGCCTTCGTGGCGCGTCGGAATCGTGGCGGCTTTGGCCGCACGGGAAAGAATATTCCTAAGAAATGCGGGATCGGCCTTTCCCTCGAGCCTCTTGATGCGTTCCTGGTTGCGGTAATCGTAGGGATCGATGTCCACCAGTCGATCGAGAACGTCGCACGCAGGCTTCACTTGTTCGGCTTCCAGATACAAATCAAATAGCCGCACGAGCGCGTCGAAGTATTTCGCTTCGCGATTAAGTTCTTCGTAAAGGGTGGCCACGAGCTGCGCGAGCGCAATGGAATTCGGAAAGACCGTCGTCATCCGGTCGGATTGCGCCGCAAATTCATTCTCGCGTCCGGCGATCCTCATCCATTCCTTGGCCTGGTTCAGCACCTCCACGGCCTTATCGTCCTGATCCGCGCGCAAGTAAGCCCCTGCCAATTCGAAGAGCTTCGCGAAGCTATCCTGCCTCTGACGGTAAAACGCCTCGAACGCTCCGCGCGCACGATCGAGTTCGCCCACGCGGAGCAGCGCCTCGCCGAAAAGCGCAAGAAAGGTCGTGTCGTTATCCGTGGGCGAGTAAGGCTCGAGCAGCTCGACCGCGCCTGCGGCATCGCCTTTGCGCAGCCGCGCTTCGGCGAAAAAGAGCGCGATGGTCCTGTCTTTCGGCAGGAGTGCATGCGCTCGATTGAAATAATCAAGCGCGACATCAATGGTGGCCATGCCCTGGCTCAACTGGCCCGCGCGTAGAAAACTTCGCGCAGCAAGGTCCACTTGACCGACTTTCGCCGCCAGCTCGCCGATATTCAGATGGCGGCTGGGATTTTCCGAGTCGAGTTGCGAAATCCTTTCGTAACACTCGAGCGCCTCGGCATCACGGTGCATTTCCTGCAGGCGCTCCGCAGTGACGTCGAATTGCTCCACCGCCTCCGCGATCCGATTCTGTTTCTGCAGTGCGGTGGCGTAACGCAGCAGCCGTTCGGGCGGCTGCTCCACTCCGCGCAAAAAGCGCGCATAGATGGCGGAGGCTTTCGCCGCGTCACCCGTTTCCAGCAGCCGGTCAAATTGCAGCCCGTAAAAATACGCGGCGCTCACCGGATCGCTCAACCGCAAATAGAGATCCGCGAGGGCTTGTATCGCTTCCTGATTGGAGGGAGATTCGTCGAAAATAGCCTGATATTCGGCGACCGCTTCCCGGAGTTTGTTTTTCTCCAGGTTGCGGCGCGCACGCTCGAGGTGCTTGGCGATGTCTTGGGCCATCGGAATTCGCAGGTTTTACAGAAGTCTTTCGGAGCGCCATCGTGCAGGCCGGCCCTCACCGGCGCAAACACGGAAAAATCTCGCGCGCCTTCAGAAAATACGACTATACAACGCCGCGCTCGACACCCTCAAAGCGAAATTCGGCCAAGTTGCGAAGGAATTCAACGCGGACAGCCAGGCGAGTCTACGGGCAGACGGGCGGCGCGGCACGCTTCTGGGCTAATTGCATGATTTGCTCGCGCAGCGTCCGCAGCGAGAGGCCGCTTCGCAGCAGCGCCCCGAAGCCCATTAATGCGATTGGTAATGTTAGCGCCAAAAACGCAAAAATCGAAAAACCCGCCGCCGTGGACCGCTCTACCGGAAAAACGCTCAGTCCCAGCACGCAGAAGAACTGATACGAGCCAACATTTGCCGGCGCATTCGGCAGCGAGATGCCGATATTGATCACCAGCAAAACGACCACCGCAGCCAGAAACGGCAACCGTATCCCGTACGCCTTCATCATGCACCACAGCGCGAACATCTGGCAGCCAGGCAGCATCAGCGAGGCAAGCACCGCCGGATAAAAACTTGGCGCCGTGCCCATCGTGTGCAATCCGATTAGTGCCCGCATCCAGCGATTTGGAAGGTGAGGATGATGTTTGCCGGCGGTTTTGGCTCCGAAATAGTTGGGATCGCGCGTGAGCTTGAACTCGAGATACAGGATGATGCCGATGACAATGGAGAGCAGGATGAGCGCCACAATTCCCAGCGTGTCAGCGGCTGTTCTGAACCGCTGCGGCAATTCAACGAAGAGCGAAGCGACAGCGAGAGTCGCGGTGGCCACAACGAGGTCAATGAGCCGCTCGACTCCCACTGAACCGAGCACGCGGCCCCAACTGATTCCCTCCCAACTCGAAAGCAAAAAGCTGCGCAGCACTTCGCCGGGACGCAGCGGAAATACGAGATTGGCGAATAACCCGGCAAAAATTGCTCGCGTCGAGCGGATCAGCCGGACACGCCCGAATGGCGTAAGAAGAAGCTTCCACCGCACGCCCTGGAAGAAATAGCTCAGTACATCAAAAAACATTCCGAGGAACACCCACTTCCAACTGACATTTGAGAATTCCCGGATCGTGCGGCGGAGGTGGAAATCACGAAACACTAAAACGAGCGAAATCAGAGCCAGTCCATAGCCAATGAACGGCAACACATTCGACTTGCGCGCAGGTGCAACGGGTGCGAATTGTGTCGCGCCACTCAGAGTTGGCATATCCTGGATGCTCTCCGCCACGGGGCTGAACCGGGCGGTCAAAACCCGCCTTAGCCTACGATAACCGGCCAATCCAGGCAATCCCGGCGACGCGTAGCCATACGTTTTCCGCAATGCCAGCCAGCCTTGTGGGAATTAGCGGAATATCGCGGTAACCCAAGAGGTGCTCAACCGAAATCGGAAGGTTGCCGCCGGCCAGCAGCCCGCGCGACATTGCCGAGCTTTCTAGCGCGGCTGCCCTGTCGGCGGCGTAACAACACCAGGATCAGGCTGCGGCGCAGACGATACACTCGATAGCCGCAATTCCCTGAAAATTGTCGGCCAGTATTCCTTGACCACATTGATCGCGCCGTCAAATCCGACTCGGATGCCATAGCGCCTGAATGTCTTGCCCACGGTGCGCTCTTCCGACGGCAAATAAACATTCGCGAATGACTCGGCCATCAGCGCGCCGCCAATTTCCGACCAGTTTATTTGTTCTGTTCTGGCATCCGTCTCCGTCACGAGAACTCGACTGATGGCATACAAGATTCTCCTCGTCGGGGTGCCGCGTAGCAGCACGAAATACCTCGGATCCTGATGCAGCGCCGTTGGCAAGAGAAACGTCCTGAAATATTGATCCGTGGTGCCCGTCGCAATCGAGGAACCAAATCTTTTTCCATAACCTCCCCATCCACCGCCATATCCCGAAAGCGAATTTGTCGCCTGGTCGATTCCTGCGCCGATCAAATCGCCGGCGATGGTTGACGGCGCAATGCTGTTATCGGTGGCAAGTTGGAGCTTTTGGAGAGGGCTAAGAGCGCGTTTGTCCGCCGCGAGATCGGGAAAGAAGATCGATTTTTTTGCCAGGAGCTTCATCGTGTCTTCGATTGCCGCCGGCATGTTTTGCGGCTTCGGAGCGGTCTGGTCCGGAGGAGTTTGATCTGGCGTGGTCTGATCAGGTGCCGGCGCGGTCGGCGGCGAAGGCTTAGGCTCCTGCTGCGCCAACGCAGACAAGCTAACCAGCGCAAACAATATGCCTGACGATACTATCCGAAGGGCGAGCTGCGCCCATGCCCATGCTGTCGATTTTCTGGTCACCTGGTTTCCCGTCCCAACAAATGGGATGAACGACGGCGACGGAGGGTTTCTTTTCAGCGAATTTCTTCGCGAATGTTTTAACCGGCCGAAAGCGCTACGCCGCTATTTTTCGCCCGGTATGGGCGTCGTAGGAATGTGCAGCGAACTCACGAACCGCGGAAAAAATTCGAATGCCGCAGCCGTCGCGAGCAACTCGATAATCTGCGGAAGCGTGAACTCCTGCTGCAGCCATTTGTAAAAGGCGTCGTCAATCTCGTCGGCCGAGCGATGCAAGCGATCGGCCGCCCGGAATCCGAGCTTTTCCCGCTCGGTGTATGGCCCGGTCTCAAAATTCGTCACCGCCGCCACCTGCTCGGGTGAAGCGCCTCGCAACTTCGCAAGATACGAGTGCGACGAAACGCAATATTCGCAATTGTTGAGAAACGCCACGCGCGCGGCGACCAATTCCTTGTACCACGCAGGCAGCGCTCCTTCTCCCAACAGCGGCTTCAAGAAGCCGGCAATCCCGAGAGCGAGCGCCGGAACGTGCCCCAACATCTTGAACATGTTCGGGACCACACCTCGCTCTTCGAGCAATTTGTCGTAGATCGCGGCAATTTCCGCCGGAACTTCGTTCCGCTCAAGCAGCGGGACTCGATCGCCCTTGTAGCCCTTCAAAATGCGTACCTCAGGGAAAATTGAATTACGCGCGGGTTATTTGCCTGCGTCTGTATTTCGCCGAAGGTTGCCGGGTTCTCCACGTCCGTGAAGGAAGGATTGCCGAACACCGGGTGATTCCAAATGTTGAAGAAATCCGTAGTGAATCGCAATTCCTGAGTCTCCGTGATATGGAAATATTTGATGAGCGAGAAATCCCAGTTTTGCTGGAAAGGGCCGCGCAAAATGTTCCGGCCTAAATTTCCGAAGCCGGTAGCGACACCGTCGTCCCCGATAATCGGGGCGGGAACGAAAATGGCGGAGTTCACGTAGTGTGTAAGTTTCGTCGTCAGGTTGCCGCTTGTATAGGCCTGCGACAGCGAACTGCCCGGCGCCAGGCTCGCGCCCGCCGTGATGGTTGTCTCGCCGTCGTACGCGGTCCCTGCAGCGGAATCGATAATCGAAAACGGCAAACCGGATTGGAAGATGGTCACGCCGCTCACTCCCCAATCGCGCAGCGCCAGTCCTCTCAATCCTCTGGCTCCCTTGGCGAAGGGGAAAGTATACACGTAGCTCGCGACGAGTCGATGCGTTCGGTCGAAATCGGAAAGCCCCCGTGAATCGCTGATATCGGCCTGATTGTCCCAAGCGGTGTTGAATGCCGTGTTGCCGGTCGAGGTCGCGTCGGTTGATCGCGCGAACGTATACGCCGCCTGAAAGTAGCTCCCGCCCCAGCGCCGCGAAAGCGTTGTTTGCAGCGAGTGATAATGCGAATACGCGTCGTTGGCAAACAACTCAAAACCCGAATAGCCATTTAGCCCCTGGTAGATGGAGCGTGCTGGCCCATTTGCAACCGTGGTGGTCGTGATGGTGAATTGCTGCCCACCCGCGCCCGTGACGGTAATCGGGTCCGCCGGAGTCGCCAGAACCGACTGAATGGCGTCGCGCGTCTCACGCAGATGAATGGAATGGCTGCCGACGTACCCAACCTCAAGTATCCATTGGCCAGGCAGAGTGCGCTGCGCCGTCAAGTTCCACTGCTGCGTGTTCGGCACGATGAAATGCTGCGGCACCTGCAATCCAAAAAGATCGATGGAATTATTGTTGTAGATCGGGGCCTGCGACGTGTCACCGTTGGTAAATCCCGTCAATTGTGAAATCACCGGGACGAATGCAGGATCAATGACTCCCGCCGGAGGCAATCCGTTCGGGTTCCCATTTCCAATCACAAAAAAGTTTGAAAGGCTCCCCGGCGCGCCGCCTCCGAACGCGATGGGAAGCAACGGCGATTGGAACGAAAGCTGGTCCACCGCGCCCACATCCTCCCGAACGTAGTAGATGCCATAGCCTGCGCGGATCGTGGTCGTGTGATGGCCAAAGAGGTCGTATGCCAAGCCGATGCGCGGGCCGAGACCCGTCGAGTAGTCGTTGCTCAGCGTTGTTCCGCTTGCTGAGCCGGTGAACCCCGGAATGCGGAAGTTGTTCACGCCGCTCGGATAAATGAAGGGATATTCTCCCTGCAACAAAAGGTTCGGGTCGACATTTCCTATGTGGCTCAGCAAATCGTGAAACGCGCCGTTCACTTCCACACGCAATCCGATGTTCACCGTCAGATCGTTCCGCACTTTGTAATCGTCCTGGATGAACAGCCCGTAATTGTTGATTCGATATTCGTGGTTGTACACGCCGCCGCCGCCGAAACTGAACGCCGGCGCTCCCAGCAGGAAACTCTGGAAATCGGTGATGCCGTTTGCAAATGTTGGCGCGAGCGACGCAAGCGGCGCGGGTCCATCGGCAAAATACAACTGGCCGTTGAATACTTGCGGGAAGAGTTTGTTCAGATTGACACGGTTGACCTCGGCGCCGAAGCGAATCTGGTGCTTGCCCGTAACGGTGCTCACCGTGTCCACAAAATCGTAGTTGTCCTGCGTCTGGTATTGATTGGCCTGCGGCGTCGGTCCGATCTGGTAGCCCGAGGAAAAAAACGTGAACTTGTAAATCGCGTCGGTCAGATTGCTCGTCGGCCGGTTGATGCCGAGGTCGTTCGCGGTCACGATCGGAGTATTAATATCGCTGTTGTTGATCCGCACGAATCCGAAGCGGAACTCATTGATGAAGCCCGGCGAGACGACGTGCGTCTCGGTCGCGCTCAGGAAGCGCGATGCCACCGGTGTGTCGTAAGGAAAGTTCAAGTCCGTCGCGTTCACGCTTCCGCCTAGCGAAGCTGTCAATCCGCCGGCGCCGAACGGCTTCAGCGAATCCGCATTGCTGAAAAAGAACCGCACGGAAACCTTATCTTTTTGTGTGTTGAAATCGCGATCCCAGTTGGTCGTGAATTGGTTGTCGGTAAATCTTCCGGGGCTGCTGTACACGAATGGCGCCGTGTTAATAATGGGCGGCCCGCTCGCTTGCAGCGTGTAACCGGCCGTGCCGGGCAGCGTTGGAATCAGAAAACCACCGCCCGCGCCGCCGAATTGATTGCTCTTGAAGTTCAAAAGAGCGAGGACCACCGGATCGATCGGTGTCGTCGTGTTGCCAAAGAACGCTTGCGAAAGCGATGCTTGATCGCGAACCGCCGGCAGTATCGGAAACGTCGTGCTGATGATCGTGCCGTTGTCGATGCCGCTGCGCTGGCGCGAGCCCTGATAATTTCCGAAGAAGTAGCCGAATTTGCCTTCAGATCCCAGCGGGCCGCCGCCACTGCCGCCGAAAATATTCTGCTTTAAATCGCCCCGGGCGACCCCCGCGGCATTCTGGAAGAACGTATTCGAATCGAGAGCGTCATTGCGGAAAAACTCGTACGCATCCATATGAATTCTGTTCGTGCCGGACTTCAGAATCGCGTTGATATTCCCGCCGCCATTCCGGCCTTGTGTGGCGTCGTAGAGGCTCGTCTGAACTTTGAATTCCTGAATCACATCCGGGCTGGGCAGCGGCGTCGTGGTCAATTCGGCCACGTTGTAGTCCGTCGCGGTGATTCCCTCGATAAGGTAATTGTTGTTGTCTTCGCGTTGGCCGTTCACTTGGATGCGGACGTCTCCCCGGCCGAGCTGACCCGCGTTATTCAGCGCGCTCTCCGCACCGGTCGAGAGCGTCAGCAATTGCTGAAAGTTCTGCGTGGCGAGGGGCAGATTTCGGACTGTGGTCGTCGTAATGTCCTGGCCCGTCGTGGCATTCTCGGTATCCACGTTCACCACCTGAGCGGAGACGGTAACTTGCTGGGAGAGTTGGCTGGGCCGCAGCGTGATGTAAATCGTCGTCGTTTCGGTAACGCGAACTTGGATGCCTTTCGTCGTGTTCTCGCCGAAGCCTTTCGCATTCACTGTCACCGCGTAAGTTGACGGCGGCAGCAGCGTTCCGGCAAATGTGCCGGAGGCGCTGGTTCGCAGGGTACGCACGACATTTCCGGTACGTTCGTCCGTGATGGTGACGCCCGCGTCGCCCACGGCGCCTCCGCTCGAGTCGAGCACCGTGCCATCGAGCGCTCCGGTCGCGCCACCCTGCGCGAAAACGCTTCGCGCGCCTGTCGACAGCATCGCGAAAATCAACAACGCCAGCATTCCCCTCTTCGTCTTCATGGATTCCCCCCTGGACCGAGCACAAATACTACAGATGTGTAATGGATTTAAAGCGGATTAGAGCAGAATTTTAATGGCCTACACACCGAACACCACCCCCGCCAGGCTCACTCTTGAATGACCCCCAGTCAGAGCCGGAGCCCACCCCATGGACCCGGTTCCCGCGTTTGAGAGACGCCAGAGACGCCTGCAACAATGAAGTTGAAAAAACGCTGGCTCTTGAGATGCGCGCTGCGGACTGAAGACTCACAAAAAAGTGGGAGTCGAGGGGAATTGTCACCACCGGGATTCCGGCGATAGCACGAGCGCTTTCCGCCCACATCGGTCTAGCTGCAAAAACAGAAGCGTCGCCGGAGCCAAAACTCCGGCGACGCTTTCCGTTTCTACTGTCGAGTTCGTGCTCCGGCTTGGTTACGCGACGCGCGTTACCAATGCAGGACCACATTAAACGTAACGCTATGAGTCAGGCTGCCTGACGTTCCTGTGACCGTTACCGGATACGTACCCGAGACAACGGTGCCTTGCTCCATAATCGTCATCGTGCTCGTTGAAGTGGCCGGATTCGTCACGAACGCCGCAACTGAGCCAGCCGGCACGCCGGTCGCTGCGAGCGATACGCTACCGTTGAAGCCATTCGCCGGAGTGACCGTGATCGTCACCGATGCGTGGAACGAGCGGAATACCTCGACCCTCGTCTCCGACGCCGACAGTGAGAAGTTTGGCGGCGGAGTTACGGTCAAACTGATCGTGGTCGTGTGAGTCAGACTCCCTGAAACGCCCGTGATGGTTACGGTCGCCGTGCCCGTTGTAGCCGTCCCGCTCGCCGTTAGCGTCAGAACGCTAGTGGCCGTCGCCGGATTCGTTCCGAACGCCGCGGTCACGCCGGTTGGCAGACCCGTCGCCCCGAGTGTCACGCTGCCGGTAAAGCCGTTCGTATCCGCGATCTTGATCGTACTCGTTCCACCCGCCCCGCCCTGCGCGATCGTCACGCTCGACGGAGTAGCAGACAAGCTAAAGTTCGGGGCGCCAGTGACAGTCAACGAGACCGTAGTCGTGTGCGTTAAGCTTCCTGAAACACCGGTGATCGTTACTGTGGCCGTGCCTATGGTGGCCGTGCCGCTGGCCGTCAACGTCAGAACGCTAGTGGCCGTCGCCGGATTTGTTCCGAACCCTGCCGTCACGCCAGTCGGCAAGCCGGATGCAGTCAGCGTCACGCTCCCGGTGAAGCTGTCGGTCGGAGCGATCGTAATCGTGCTTGTCCCGCCGGCTCCGCCCTGCGCGATAGTCACGCTGCTAGGAGCTGCAGACAAGGTAAAGTTCGGCGTGGTTGATGCCGGCCACGCATTCGCAAGGTTCGTGACGTTCACCGTCCCGATGCCCGTCGCAAAATCCCAGCCAGTCGTCGTGCCGTACGCCTTGGCGTAGGAACTATCTGACGTAGAAAGCACTCCGTACGTTCCTGACGGCAGATAGCAATTGTGAGTTCCCGTGCAGTCCACATCCATGTCGCCCTGAGTAACGTCGTAGAAGACGCACGATGCGCCGACGCCGTTCCCGAGCGTCGAATTGCACGTTGTGCTCCCTGAGGCGCCGTACTCCGTTTTGGCAAGACTGTAGTATGTCGGATTCGGATTGCCCTGGCGGTCGCCAGCCTTTTGATTAATCAAGGCTTGAAAACCGGCCCAGATCGGCGACGCAAAGGACGTGCCACCCGCTAAGGACCATCCACTCGGGGCTCCTGTGCAGGGTTCGCCGCCCAGGCCCGTACCTGGATTCGAGTAGCAGAACACATAAGCGTGACCCCAGACGCCGTTGGCCGCGAACAGCGAGACATCCGGAATGTCGCGCACGCTATCCGCCGGAACTCCGACGAGTGACTGCCATGATGGTTTGGCATAGCCCGCGCATGTACCACTCACTACACCGGTGGTAGTGGCGCTTCCAGTGGCACAGCCGCTAGGTCCTCCGCTGCCACCACCAAACCCAAGAAAGTCCTGCTCTCCGAGGGTGCTGTTGCAGAAGCCGCTCGTGCCGTACGTTATTCCGGAAGCAGAATAATACGTCGAAATTAGAACGCTGGCGCACGAGTCCTCCCACGGAATCTCCGGAATATACGACAACGCCGAGCCGAACGTTGTCGAGTTAGAGCTGCCCCAATAGGAGGTCGTTGTCCCAGCATAGGCGTCCCCAAAGTCCGTCCCTCCCACAGACACGTTGTAGATCGTAGACGTGAAGCCGCTGACGCCAATGCCATGAGTCGCGGCCGTGCCAACATTGTCATTCGCATCGCAGCTCGCCGCTGATTGATCGCCCGACGACACGAAAACCGATACGCCTTCGGTAACACCCTGCTGGTATGCGCTGCTGTATGTCGCGTTCGCCGCCGCTCCGTTAATGGCCTCGCACTCGCCGTAGCTGATGCTCACGATTGCCGGAGGTGTGGCGCTTTCATTGAGCAGGTTCTGCAACGCAATGAGGCCGCCGAACGAGCTCGCGTCCGCGCAGGATGCCAACTCGATCGCTGCGTTCGGCGCCGCTGCGCTTGCATACTCCGCGTCCAGGATGGCTTCGCCGTCGGCGCCGTTGGTTAGGACACCGGGATTCGTGCAATTGTTCGTGCCACTCGGCGGCGCCGGATGAACTTGCGTGAAAGATCCGGATGTATATGTCGAAAGCCCGAACGTGGAGCGGAATGTCGTCCAGTCAGTCGTGGAATAAACGTTCGTGTCTTCAATCACCACGACCGTCTGCCCTTGTCCCGATGTTCCAGCAGTAAACAGCGGATTCACATTGTAAATCTTTGCGAGATCGGCCGGCACAACTAGCTGTTCGTCGGAGGCGACCGTATACTGAGAACGCAATTTGTAGTTCGTATGCGGCGTGAAATTGTGGAGCGAAACAACGCCGACAACCGCGGGCGCGAGCGCCGCCGGAATCTTCGGATCGCTCATATTCGCGTAGTGCTTCACGCCATCCACATCTAGCGCGTGAATCTCAGTTTGAAACGCTTCGTGGACCTGCCCCGCCGTGCCTGAGAAATCGATCAGCACGCGATTCGTATATACAACGTTCACAGTCAAGCCGTGCCCGGTGAGCCACCCGGTAATCGCGTCCAAGTCCCGTTGGGACAAACCATAGCGTTCGCCAAATTCCTGCGCTGTGAGCCATTTGTGATAGTTCGGCGAGCCGGGAGTTTCCAGCTCGTCAATGTATTGCCGGAGTGCCTTTTCCTGTTCCGGCGAGCGCTGCAACTGCAGCATCATGTGTTCCATCCGAGTGTCAAACGGCAGCGCCCCGCGATCGTTGTTCGCTGTCGCTTCGGGCCGCGTATTTCCGTGTAATATGACGAGTTTTCCTTCATCAACTCTTTGCGTGATGATAGAATGAGCGCTGCCCACTTGGGCCTGTGCCGGCACAGCGAGAAGCAATCCCAAAACCACGGCGGCCGCAACCAGCGAAACGCGGGCTACAACAAACTTTCCTCGCATAGTTTTTCCTCGGTGACACAAAGATTTGGGCCCGTCAGCGTACTTAGACAATCTCAAAGATCAGCGATGCATCCGGTTTGGAAAACTAGTCCGTAGTGAGAGCGATGATAAGTCAGCCACCCAGAAGGTCAACTTAAAATAACCCTCTATTTGCTATATGTAGTAACTGTACCCGATGGACACACCGCGCGTCCGCCGGTTGAGAATCGCGCTCAGTATCTAATCGGCCGCGGCTCGATTTCATTAGTACCCCGCCGTTTTTTTCCGCAATTTCCGGTGGCGCTGGCCGCACGCTGCAATCTATGGCAAACTCAAATAGTTAGAGAGCGCGGCCGGAACGCCGCGGCGGTCGTCGCTTGCGTGACATGCGGCATTCCGAATCCGCGCAAGTGTTTCCCGCGCGCGCCGATCACACGCAACAATCACAAGGAAACTGGCCGGTCAGGAACTGATGGACCCCCGCTACATCCGGAATTTTTGCATCATCGCGCACATTGACCACGGCAAATCCACGCTTGCCGATCGCCTTCTCGAACTCACCGGCGCGCTCAGCCAGCGGGAGATGCACGAGCAGGTGCTCGACTCGATGGACCTCGAGCGCGAGCGCGGCATCACCATCAAAGCCAAAAGCATTCGCCTCCACTACACCGCGAACGACGGCCAGGAATATCGCCTCAACTTGATCGACACTCCCGGCCACGTGGATTTTTCCTACGAAGTCTCTCGCGCGCTATCCGCCTGCGAAGGTGCGCTCCTCGTCGTGGACGCCAGCCAGGGCGTCGAGGCTCAGACGGTCGCCAATGCCTTCCTCGCCTCTCGCCACAATCTCACCGTCATTCCCGTAATCAACAAAATCGATCTCCCGGCCGCGCGCCCCGATCATGTGAAAGAGCAAATCGAAAATGTTCTGGCCATCCCGGCCGACGACGCTCTGCTGATCAGCGCCAAAAGCGGCATCGGCGTCGCCGAAGTTCTCGAAGCCGTGGTCGCGCGCGTTCCCGCGCCGACGGGCTCATCCGACGCGCCTTTACGCGCTCTGATTTTTGATTCCTGGTTCGACGCTTATCGTGGCGCCGTCGTCTTAGTACGCGTGATGGAAGGCCGCCTCGCGCCGCAAACGAAAATCCGTCTCTGCGCGAATGATGAAGTATATGAAGTGGAAAATCTCGGCGTCCTGACGCCGAAGCCCATCGTTCTCACGGAACTGGCCGCCGGCGACGTCGGCTTCATCATCGCCAACATCAAGCGCGTGGCCGATGCGCGCGTCGGCGATACGATCGTCGAAGCCGATCGCCCCGCGGCGCCGCTCCCGGGCTTCGAAGAAATCAAGCCGATGGTTTTCGCCGGTCTTTATCCGGTGAACGCCAGCGATTACGAGACTTTGCGCGACGCCCTTTCAAAACTCCAGCTCAACGACGCCGCTTTCTTCTATGAGCCTGAGACTTCCGCCGCTCTTGGCTTCGGATTTCGCTGCGGATTCCTCGGCCTCCTCCACATGGAAATCGTGCAGGAACGCCTCGAGCGCGAATTCAATATCGATCTCATCACCACCGCGCCGAGCGTCCAATACCGCATCACCACCACCGCCGGTGAAACTCTGGAAGTGGACAACCCCACAAAATTTCCTCCACCCACTTCCATCGCAAAAATCGAAGAGCCGATTCTCACCGCGATGATCATCACGAACGATGAGTCTGTCGGCGGGATTCTGGCGCTCTGCGAGGAAAAGCGTGGCATTCAGAAAAATTTCGAGTACCTGTCGCCCACGCGCGTCATGCTCTCCTACGAGATGCCGCTCAACGAAATCGTCCTCGATTTCTACGACCGCCTGAAGAGCGTTTCGCGCGGCTACGCCTCGCTCGATTACCACCTCTCCGGCTATCGCGCGGCCGATCTCGTGAAGCTGGATCTCCTCGTCGGCGGCGAGCCGGTGGACGCGCTCACCCTAATCTGCCATCGCGAGCAATCTTACGAACGTGGTCGCGAGCTCGTTTCGCGCCTGCGCAAACTGATTCCGCGCCAAATGTTTGAAGTGGCGATTCAGGCCGCGATCGGCAGCCGCGTCATCGCTCGCGAAACCATCAGCGCCATCCGCAAAAACGTTCTCGCCAAGTGCTACGGCGGCGACATCACCCGCAAGCGCAAGCTCCTCGAAAAGCAAAAAGAAGGCAAGCGCCGCATGAAGCGCGTCGGCCGCGTCGACATCCCTCAGGAAGCCTTCCTAGCCGTCCTGAAAGTCGCCTCCGAATCTGACGATTAAGTTTAGTTTCTGTGGAGGGTGGGGCCGCAGCTACTAAGGCTTGTCGGGCTTCCTGTTCTTGACCGTCGCGCCCAATTCCCCTCGCGCCAGCCGCACGGAAATATCTTCCCCGATCGCAACCTGGTCCGGCGATCGCAGCACGCGCCCCTCCGCGTCATACGCGATAGCATATCCGCGCTCGAGCAATTGAAACGGGCTGCGCTCCTGCAAACGCACCGACGCAGCTTCCAGGCGTCGCTGCTTCGCCGCCAGCATTCGGTCGGCGCGAACTCGTAACTCGTCGGCCACTTTCTCGTATCGCCGCCGCAGCCGTTCGAGACGCGCCCCGAGATCGAACGATGCCACACGCATCTGCGCCGCGTTGAATCGCCGCCGCTTTCTGTCGACCACGCGTTCGAGCGCCCCGCGCATTTCCGCATCGCGCCGCGAGAGCCGCAGCCGGAACGAATTCGCACGCGCGCGCAAATCGAACGACGCGACTCGCGCGCTCGAAACCGTAAGCCGCCGCTGCGTTTCCTTCATCCTCGCGCGCAATCCGTCAAAAAGCGCGCTCGCAAACTCATCCACTTGCTGCCGCCGGCGCCGCACGAGCTGTTCGAGCTGACGGAACGCGCGGTGCGATTCGAGGTCGCGCACCCGATGCCGCCATTCGAGCAGCAAATATTTCATGCGCTGCTCGACATACCGCTGCAGTTCAAGCACGTGCTCCTCAAATTCCTCCCGCGTTCGCACGACGATTTCCGCAGCCGCTGATGGCGTCGGCGCGCGCACGTCAGCCACAAAATCCGCGATGGTGAAATCGGTTTCGTGCCCCACGCCGCAAATAATCGGAATAACGGATTCGAAAATCGCTCGTGCCACGATCTCTTCGTTGAACGCCCAGAGGTCCTCGAGCGAGCCGCCGCCTCGCGCAAGAATCAGCACGTCAATCGAATCCACGCGATTGAAGTACTGAAGCGCCGTCACAATTTCCTTCGCCGCGCCCTCTCCCTGCACCTTCACGGGATAAATCTGCACGTGGACATTCGGAAAGCGCCGCTTCAGCACTCGCAGGATGTCCTGAACCGCTGCGCCCGTCGGCGAAGTAACCACGCCGATTCGCCGCGGCAGAACCGGCAGGGGCTTCTTGCGCTCCGCCGCAAAAATTCCTTCCGCTTCGAGCCGCTTCTTTAACTGCTCGAATGCCAGTTGCAGTGCACCGAGCCCCACCGGCTCGATTTGCGTAACGTAAAGCTGGTAGTCGCCGCGAGCTTCGTAAACACTCACCGCGCCGCGCACCGTCACATGCAGCCCATCCTCGGGCCGGAATTTAATGCCCCGCAGTTGATCGCGGAAGCAAACGCACCGAAGCTGCGATTTCGCATCCTTCAATGTGAAATACAAATGCCCCGATTGCGCCGAATGCAAATTCGAAACTTCCCCCTCCACCCACACATCCGCAAATTCGCTTTCGAGCAAAACGCGAATCTGCGCCGTCACCTCGCTGACTTTCCACACCTGCCGCCGCGGCGCCAAATTCAGCGGCTCGAGATTGAATGGCAATTGGCTCATGGCATTACGATGTCATTGCATCGAGAAATTTGGTTCACGGTCTCAAGAAACTCGGTTCATCGCATCTTTCAGGGAGCTTTAGCTCATCGAATCTTTCAGGGAGTCCGAACTTCAGCGCATCGCGCATTTCAGGGGGTCGGAGCTTCAGCTCCGACATTAGCGAGCAGCAATCGTTCGGGCTTTAGCCCCTGAGGATACTCTGACCGATCCATCGCGCTGCGAAGAATTTCCGCTTTACGTGTTCATGGCTCTCAAATCCACAAACTCAAACCGGAAGCACGCTCTTAACCCAAAGACCACTTTCAGAAAATGCTTGGTTGAAGGTTGTAAAGTTTGGTGATTCGCGATTTAAAACACTCCGCGTGACACCACCATACTTGCCATTTCCCGCTTTTCGTTTGCACAGTAAGGCGGCAAGGTTCCACCGCAGTAGTTTCGATTTGGCCGCCACAAAAGCAGCACGGCCCCCATCCGATTTTGACCTCAGGAGTTGTCACCGTCTTCCCGCTTCGTTTCAAATTTCAAATCTGAAATTTCGCCGGTCTCTTGGACCTCGAGATCTCAACTTTCAAATCTGAAATTTAAAATTTGAAATCTCTTGCCTTTTTCTTCACCGTCGAAACTGCCCAATAATCCAAAAAATCAACGTCAGCCCAACACTCAAAATAACGCACGTAACAATCGGAAAATAAAACGTCCCATGCCGCCCCCGATAAAAAACGTCCCCCGGCAATCGCCCCAATCGAAACGGCAACCTAGCCCCGAAAAACAAAAGCCCGCCGGCAACAGCGAACACAATTCCAAGTATCAGCAGCCCCCGTCCGGCTTCGCGCAGCGGTTCCATCCGGCGCTGATTCTATCGAACTCGGTGGAAGAACGCGAACCGGGTTTGCGATTGGCACTTAGCGCTTTTTCCACAGGCATGTGAAAATCCACAAGTCCCATGTTCTTGACGAATAAGCTGTTCGGGTGGAGAAACTAGAGCGAAAACGGACGCATATATTTGCTGCGCGGTAGCCTGGCGAAACGGCTCGGTTATTTAGCGAATGGAGGAGGCATAATTGTGGGACGCAAGAGTACAAAAACGAAACCGAAGGAATCTAAACCCACTCCGGCTTGTAACTGCGCATGCGCGCGATGCGATCAGGGCAACCACTGTTCCAAAAGGCCGCTGTGCGAACATCCGACGTGGGCAGATTTGAAAGCTAAGCGCTACGAACACTAACTGGTGCCGTTTTCTTGGAGCCGCTCGCCGATTTTCGCACTTCTTTCGTCACCCACTCCACGAACAGCTTTTCGAACTCATCTCGAGTGTAAATTCCCTTGTGGATCAAAAGGGTATTCATCGCATAGACCGTTCCCTTGAACTTATCGTCCCTGGATACAAAGTCAAGCGCCTCTTCATACGACATAGATCCCTCCACTGAAGAATTTCGGCCGGACCACTCGTAATAAAACACTCGGTTGCCTGCTCGTCAAGAACAGTTTCGCAAGGCGCTTTTAGACGTGAAAGGTCGTCAGTTCAATTCGCTTCCAGAAAAAAAGTAGCCGATCTCAAACGCGGCAGTCTCCGGCGCGTCGGATCCATGCGTGCAGTTGAATTGAATGCTCGTGCCAAGTTCCTTGCGAATCGTTCCCGGCGCGGCCTTCGCGGGATCGGTGGCGCCCATCGTCTCGCGCCATTTCGCAATCGCATTCTCCCCCTCGAGCACTATCACCACACACTTCCCCGAACTCATGAACTCGACCAGGTCCTTGAAAAACGGCCGCTCGCGGTGCACCGCATAAAATCCCTCGGCCTCCTGCCTCGAAAGCGACACCGACTTAATTGCCGCTATCTGAAACTTCGCCGCGTGAATCCGGCTCAAGATATCCGCCGTCAACCCGCGCTTCACCGCATCCGGCTTGATGATTGCCAAAGTTCTCTCGACTGCCATTCGACTGTTTCTCCCTTGCAATAATTTCGCGCCGCGTTGTTGACGTTCGTAGGGGCGTCCGCCGAGGCGGGCTGCGCCCCTATTTTCGCTTCCGCGCCCGAGTTCGCGTCAGGCCTTTTTTCGTCGCCGCGCCCTTTTTCTTCAAAGCCGCCGTCAGCGTATGCCCAATCTCCGCCGGACTCTGCACCGTATGAATTCCCGCAGCCTTCATCGCTTTGTACTTATCCGCCGCAGTTCCCTGCCCGCCGCTGATAATCGCGCCCGCGTGCCCCATGCGCCGTCCCGGCGGCGCAGTCTGTCCCGCAATAAATCCCACAACCGGCTTCCGCACATGCTTCTTAATGTACGCCGCCGCCGTTTCTTCCGCGTTCCCGCCGATCTCCCCGATCATCACAATCGCGTGCGTGCCGGGATCTTCATTGAAAAATTGAATCGCATCAAGAAAGCTCGTCCCGATAATCGGATCGCCGCCAATTCCGATGCAAGTGGACTGTCCGACACCAAGCCGCGTCAATTGATCGACGGCCTCATACGTCAGCGTCCCGCTCCGGCTGACGACGCCCACATTCCCCTTCTTGTGAATCCGCCCCGGCATGATTCCGATCTTGCATTTCCCCGGCGAAATAATTCCCGGGCAATTCGGCCCGATCAGCCGCGTCGACGAATTTTTCATCGCCGCCGCCACGCGCACCATATCAAGCGTCGGAATTCCCTCAGTGATGCAAACAACCAGCGGCAACTTCGCCGCAACAGCTTCAAGAATCGCGTCCGCAGCAAACGGCGGCGGCACAAAAATCACCGACGCACTCGCACCAGTCTTTTTCACCGCATCCGCAACCGTATCGAACACCGGCACGCCGATATGCTTCGTCCCGCCCTTTCCCGGCGTCACGCCACCAACCACTTTCGTCCCGTACTCAATCATCTGCTGCGCGTGAAACGTCCCCTCGCGGCCCGTCAACCCCTGCACGATGACGCGCGTTTTCTCATCCACCAACACGCTCATCGCGCCCCTCCCGCCAACTTCACCACTTTCTCCGCTCCATCCTTCATCCCGCTCGCCACAGTAAAATTCAATTTCGATTCGCGCAAAATTCTCTGCCCTTCTTCCACATTCGTCCCTTCAAGCCGCACCACCACCGGCACGCGAATCCCTAACTCGCGCGCCGCCTTCACCACGCCTCCCGCCAGCACGTCGCAGCGCAAAATTCCGCCGAAAATATTCACGAACACCGCGCGCACATTCGGATCGCTCAGCAAAATCTTGAACGCGTTCCGCACCTGCTCTTCCGACGCGCCGCCGCCCACATCCAGAAAATTCGCCGGGCTTCCGCCGCTCAACTTGATGATGTCCATCGTCGCCATCGCCAGCCCCGCGCCATTCACCATGCAAGCCACGTTGCCTTCAAGTTGAATGTAATTCAGCTTGAATTTCGAAGCCTCCACTTCCAGCGGCGTCTCTTCATCCAAATCGCGCAGCTCCGCGAACTCCGGATGGCGATACATCGCGTTGTCGTCAAAATTCACTTTCGCGTCGAGCGCTACCAACCGACCATCCCCCGTCACCACGCAAGGATTAACCTCCAGCAACGACGCATCCGTCTCCAAAAACGCGCGATAGAGCGACTGAAAAAACGGCTGCGCGACTTTCACCATCTCCGCCGGCAATCCAAGCCCGAAAACCAAATTGCGCACCTGATAAGGCTGCAATCCCGTCGCCGGATGAATCGTTTCGCGCAATATCGCTTCCGGATGCTCCTTCGCCACCTCTTCAATTTCCATCCCGCCCGCCGCGCTCGCCATGAACACCGGCGCTTCCGCCACGCGATCCACCAGAATGCTCAAATAAAGTTCGCGCTTGATGTCGAGCCCTTCTTCGATCAGCAACCGACGCACCAGCCGCCCCTCAGGCCCCGTCTGTGGCGTCACAAGTTTCATCCCTAGAATTTGCCCGGCCAACTCAGCCGCTTGCGCCGGCGATTTCGCCAGCTTCACTCCTCCGCCCTTGCCGCGCCCTCCCGCATGAATCTGCGCCTTCACCACCACCACCGGCGTACCCAGCCGCTTCGTCACGCCTTCGGCATCTTCCGCCTTGAATATCACTTCTCCGCGCGGCGTCGGCACACCAAATTTCGCAAGGATCGCCTTCGCCTGATATTCATGAATCTTCATTGCACGTCCAGGAGTGCTAGAATTTGCGCATCGTCAAAACGAGTAAGTTTACCCGGAACCGAAAGGGCGAACAAGGCGATGCCTGTAATCGACCTTAATATCAGGCGTCATTTCAAGGTCGACCCGGCGAGGGTCGTCCGAGGAATCTGCATTTTCTCAAGCGCTCTAAACCTCCGCGCGAAGATCCCACAATGAGCACGCCTCAACCGCAACCCGCCGGCAACGCTCAGGCCACATTCACCCTCCACGATGCGCTCGAAAAAATCGTGGCCGGCGAAGATCTCACGCGCGTCCAGGCCGAATCCGCGATGGAGCAAATTTTCTCCGGCAACTCCTCCGACGCTCAGATCGCCGGATTCCTCGCCGCACTGCGCATGAAGGGCGAAACAGTCGACGAACTCGTCGGCTTCGCCACGGTAATGCGCAGCCACGCCACGCCGATTTTTCCGCCCGGCCATCGCGCCGATGAAATGCTCGTGGACACATGCGGCACCGGCGGCGATGCGCGCGGCACATTCAACGTCTCCACAGCCGCAGCATTCGTCGTAGCCGCCGCAGGCGTGCGCGTCGCCAAGCACGGCAATCGCTCGATCAGCTCGCGCTGCGGTTCGGCCGACGTCCTCGAAGCCCTCGGCGCGCGCATTGACTTGCCCGCCGAAGCCGCGGGCCGCGCTATCAATGAAATCGGCATCGGATTTTTATTCGCGCCGGCGATCCACCAGGCCACACGCCACGCGATGAACGCCCGCCGCGAGCTGCGCGTCCGCACCGTCTTCAATCTCCTCGGCCCGCTCACGAATCCCGCCGGCGCTGCCGCGCAAGTCGCCGGTGTATTCGACGCGAGCTACACGGAATTGCTTGCCCGGGCGCTCGGCGAACTCGGCGTCCGCCGCGCATTCGTGGTCCACGGCGCCGACGGCCTCGATGAAATTTCAATCTCGGGCGAAACCTCGGTGGCGGAATTGCGCGACGGCGCCGTCCGCAGCTATACGGTTGCGCCAGAAGATTTCGGCCTGGCTCGCGCTTCGGTTGAGGAGATACAAGGCGGCGACGCGAAAGAAAACGCGCAAATCATCCACAAAATTTTTGGCCGCGCTCTCGTTTCTCACGAGTTCGGCCCGTGCCGCGACATCGTTCTAGCCAATGCTTCCGCCGCTCTCGTCGCCGCAGGCCGCGCCCCCGATTTTCTCGAAGGCGTGCAACTCGCCTCTCACGCAATTGACACCGGCGCCGCGCGCGCCAAGCTCGACGCTTTCGTCGCCTTCACCACAAACTAATCGTCATAATCTCAGTCATGCCGCAAGGCTAGAGAAAGTTGTCATCCCGAACGAAGTGAGCGATCTGCGGTTCGTATGGAAGGGCTCTATTATTACATCTTGCCAAGCGCCGCAAAATTACTGCGGCTTTAGGAGCTAAGGGCATCGTCACACAGGCACTATGCACCTCGACAAACATTAACGTCGCCCATTCGAAGGATCAGCCGAATTCGCCGAATCAAGATCCAAGTACAGCCCTCCGCCAGCCCCAGCCGGAACGCAATTCCCACCATCGTCGTAAGTCGCCGCGCACCGCTGCGTATATTCTTTCCGCCGCGGCGACTGCGCGAATTGCCAAACTTCAGCCTGCGCAAATCCGCTAGCAGACGGCTTCGGCGCATTCGGCGGATAAGAGCACCCCGGCGCTGGCGGGCACGCATCGTTGTAAACAAAAAACACAATCGCCCGCCCGTTCGCATGCTCGCGAATATCGTCCGCAGTCATCACTTCCTCGCCTCCATCGTTCACGGCGATCGCCGAACAATAAATTCCGCCGCGAAATCCCGCCGCCTCCACGCCATCGAGCCACGCGTAAATGTAAGCCTTTTGCGCCGGCAACATCCGCCCGCCTTCCTCCTGATCGAGAAAAATGACGGTGCCCGTCGCGAAACCTTCGCGCGTTGCGCTCGCAGCAGCCGCATTCGCATCCGAACTGCCAAGACGCGCAGCGGCCGTCTCCGACTTCAGCTCAGCGCTCGCCCTGCCATTGAAGAGCACAAGATAGCCAAAATCGTTCCGCGCCAGCACGCCGCGCTTGCCCAGCCACGAATTGTTTTTCGCGCCCGGTGGATTGTTCAGCCAATAACTCGAAAACGAAAACGTGCGCCGCAGCACCGGCAGCGCGTCATCACCGGGATAATCATTGCGATCGAAACCAAGCACAGGATGCGGGATCGTGGCCTGGAGGCTTGCAGTCTCAGAAAGTTTCGCGCTCGAGCGATCCAGCCGTATCGCCATGCACACAACCGCAACAGCGAAGCCAACGAGCACAACAGCCGTAATTTGTTTTTCTATTTTCGCGAACTGCATCGTCGTGCCGTCAAACCCGCACACTACACGCTGAGGAAATTCTGAAGCAGCCGGTATCCCGTATCGGTGAGAACCGATTCCGGATGAAATTGAACGCCCTCGACCTTCATCTTGCGATGCCGCAGTCCCATAATCGTTCCATCTTCCGTCTCCGCAGAGATTTCGAGCTCGGCCGGCAGTGATTTCCGTTCGACGATGAGCGAGTGATAGCGCGTCGCCGAAAAATCCTGAGGCAAATCGCGAAATATCGTCTTCCCATCGTGGTGAATCTCGCTCGTCTTGCCATGCATGATTTTTTTCGCGCGAATCACGCGCCCGCCGAACGCATCGCCAATCGCCTGATGCCCGAGGCAAACGCCCAAAATTGGAATTTTCCCGGCGAATCGCTCGATGATCGGAATGCTGATCCCCGCCTGCCTCGGCGTCCCAGGCCCCGGCGAAATCACAATTCGCTCCGGCGCAAGGTCCGCAATCTCATCAAGCGTGATCTGATCATTCCGCCGCACAAGCAACGTCTGCCCCATCTGCCCAAGATACTGCGCCAAGTTGTAGGTAAACGAATCGTAGTTGTCGAGCAACAAAATCATGTTCAGATTAATCGCAAGCGCCCGAATTCCAGCTCAGTAGGGCTCGCCCGCAGGCGGGCCGCCTTTCCCATTTTCCCTTTTCTATTTTCCCTTTTCCGCTTTCCTTCCCCCATGCGCTTCCTCCACCGCACTCACCACCGCCCGCGCCTTATTGACCGTCTCCTGATATTCCCGCGCGGGCACCGAATCCGCAACCACGCCGCCTCCCGCCTGAATGTACACGCGGCCATTCTTCGCCACCAGCGTTCGCAACGCGATGCAAGAATCGAGATTCCCTGAAAAATCGAGATACAAAATCGCCCCCGCATACATTCCGCGCCGCGTCGGCTCCAGCTCGTCGATAATTTCCATGGCGCGAACTTTCGGCGCGCCCGAAAGCGTCCCCGCGGGGAAGCACGCCATCAGCGCTTCGAAGCAATCCACGCCTTCGCGCAGCTTTCCGCTCAGGCTCGATACGAGATGCATCACGTGCGAGTACCGCTCGACGTACATCAGCCGGTCCACCCGCACCGAGCCGTATTCGCAAACGCGCCCGAGATCGTTCCGCCCGAGATCCACGAGCATGATGTGTTCGGCGCGCTCTTTCGGATCGGCCTGAAGATGCGCTTCGCGCGCGCGATCTTCGTTTTCGTCGCGGCCGCGCGGCTGCGTTCCGGCAATCGGGCGATAGAAAGCGTCGCGCCCCTGCACCTTCACAAGCATTTCGGGCGAACTGCCGACAATGGAAACATCGTCGAGCCGCAGAAAATAGAGATACGGCGAAGGATTGATCACTCGCAACGCGCGATAAATCTCGAACGGATCGGCATCCGTCTTCGCGCTGAATCGCTGGCTCGGCACAATCTGAAACGCATCGCCCGCGCGAATGTACGCTTTCGCTTTTCGCACCGCCGCAAGATATTGCGCGCGCGTGAAATTCGAAGTGATGCGCAAAGGCTTCGCCCGGCGTTTCGCTCGCGTGCGCCGTTCCGCGCGCAGCGGCGCTTGCAGCGCGCGCCGCGTCCGCTCGATTTCACGCACCGCCGCGTCATATTTCGCCCGCAGGCTGCCTTCGTCCGATGTGAACACGTTTTGAATAATCCACACTCGATGCCTGACGTGATCGAATGCCACGACACCGCGATAAAACATCAGCACCGCGTCGTCGAGCCCGAGATCGTCGCGTCCGCTCGCCGGTATTTTTTCGATCATCCGGACCATGTCGTACGCAAAACACCCGATCGCGCCGCCAATAAACGGCGGAAGTCCCGCCACGCGCACCGGCTCGTATCGCTTCATCAATTTCCGCAAGAGTTTGATGGGATCTTCGTCCGTCTGCGTGCGCCCGCCCGCGAATTCGATCACGCAGCGCCGCCCGCGCGAACGAAAGACTTCCGCCGGATTCGCCCCCGCAAACGTATACCGCGCGATCGTTTCGCCGCCCTCGACGCTCTCCAGAAGAAATGAATATTTCGCCCCGCGCGCGACGCGCAGATACGCGCCCACAGGCGTCAGCAAATCCGCGGTAAAACTCTCGTACACCGGGACAAGGTTCCCCCTGCGCGCCAACCTCCGAAACGTCGAGTAATCCGGTTGAATCATCCCCGCCTTTCAGTTTGCGTTTTCACTTCAGACCTCCTCGCCAACCATCAATCAATCCCAGTCAACCACGCAAGCAGCCATCCAATACTGGCACTTGTAGCGGCCGGCTTCAGCCGGGCACTCTTCGCTTCTCTCTTTTCTATTCCTCCTCCAGAGCATCCACCACCGCCCTCCGCATCACTCTCTCCGGCGCACGCTCCCCCGTCCAAATTTCCCACTGCGCCATTCCCTGCGCGACGAACATTTCCACGCCCGAGACCGTTTCGATGCCGCGCCGCTCCGCGATTTGCAAGAGCTTCGTCCGCCGGGGCCGGTAAATCAAATCGAACACGAGCCGGCAATTCAGCTCGCTCGCCTCGAGCGGCGACTCATTCGCATTCGGGTACATCCCAACCGGCGTCGCGTTCACGATAGCGTCGAAGAATTCGCCGCGTAGTCTGCTTCTCGCAATCGCCTCGCCTCCAACCACGCGTGCGAGCTCTTTCGCCTTCGCCGGCCGCCGCGCGCAAATGCAAACAGCCGCGCCAGCCCGCGCCAGCGCGAATGCCACCGCCCGCGCAGCCCCGCCCGCTCCCAAAATCAGCACGCTACTCCCCGCCAGCGCAACCCGGCTTTCGAGCGCCCGCAACACTCCGACGTAATCCGTATTGTAGCCGAACAGTTTCCCGCCTCCGCGAACCACAGCCGTATTCACCGCGCCAATCGCCGCGGCCAACGGATCGCAATCGTCGAGATGTTTGATGATCGCCTGCTTATGCGGAATCGTGACGCTCAATCCCGTAACACCGAACTCCGGAATCGCTCTCATAAAATCGCGGAGATCACGAACGAGGAATGGAACGAACACGGCGTTGATGCCCCGCGCCTGAAACGCCGCGTTCTGCATCAACGGCGAAAGCGAATGATGAACTGGATTTCCGATCACGCCATAAACTCTCGTGCGGCGATTAACACGATCCGCGCGATACAGCGCCTTCATCGCGCTCAACGAAATCTGCCCCGGCGCCGTCGCTTCCTCCACCGGCGCATACGCCAGCGCCGAACCGTCCCGCAGCGCCAAAATGCGCGCCGCCGCGCCAACTTCGCCCATCGGTATCGCCACAACTCGCCTGTTCGCCCGTGCGAGCTGCAGCAGCCGCCACGCATCGCGATAATCCTTCGCGTGCGCCGCAATTTTGATCGCGTCCCCGCCAGCGCGCAGCAGCCGCACCCTGACACGCTCGAGATTCGCCGGCGTCCGTTTGAAATCGTGATACGAAATCAGAATCTTCGCTTCGGATTTCAGCGCCGCGAATTCCCCCTTCGAAAGTTTCTCGGCAGTTTCAATTTCGATATCGAGCCACGCACAACCAGCGCGCCCCGCTTCTCGCAAAATCTCGATCTGATCCTTCATACTTCTCGCGAACTTGCCGCCCGCCACTCGGCGGCGGCAAGTAGCGACCAGCGTCGCGTGGCCACTCGCCCGCTTGCCTTTCTTCCCCGCCAGCCACCGCAAAATCTTGCGAATTTCGTCGCCGCTGCCCAGCCAATCCAGCCTCAATTCCGCCGTCCGAGTCTCGCGCCGCGCCCGAAACAGCAACCTGGCCGCATCAGCAGCGTTCCTGCCGGCGACAACCGCGCAGATTTTGTCTTTCCCAAAAATTCCAGGCATCAGCCGCTCCGCGTATCCCCAACGGAATCTTGGGCTTCTACCATGCGGTGCACAATGTGTAAAGTCATGCCGGACATTGCCTTGACGCCTCCCGACGCCATTTGTTACGGTCGCTGGAGTGGGGAAACGCGCCGCTTCGTCGGCGCGAACGTGTCTTAAGGAGTGTTCGTGATGCGCGGAAAACTTGTCATTCTAGGCTTGGCGGTGGCTCTCGCGACCGTTTCGGCAAAAGCGCAGCAGACGCCGGTGAAAGTGCGCACGCCGATCCCGAACGATATGTACTGCTCGGGCGTTATGTCCAATCAGGCCCCGCCGCAAGATACCGTCCTCGTCACCGGCGAAGGCTCCGATACCAAGACGACGTTTCAAGAGGGCGACTTCGTTTACCTCAACAAGGGCACCAGCAAGGGCGTACATGTTGGCGACGAATTTGCCATCGTGCGCGCTGTTGACGAGCCGACACGGGAACCGTGGTTCAAATCGCAGTTCGTGCTGATGCACGCTCTTGGCAAAATGTGGCAGGACGAAGGCCGCGTAAAGGTTGTCGTCGCGGCGCCCAACACCTCCACCGCTCAAATCGAAAATTCCTGCGAGTACATGCAACGTGGCGATATCGCCGTGCCCTTTGCCGAGCGCGCGGCGCCTCCGTTGAAGCCTGAAGATCAGTTCGATCGCTTCGCGCCACCCGACGGCAAAGCCAAAGCTATGCTCGTCACGGGGAAGAGTTTCGCGATTTCTTACGGCACCAACGACATCGTGTACGTGAATTTGGGCGAAGGCCAGGGAGTGCACGTCGGCGACTATTTCCGCGTCTTCCGCTATCAGGATCAGGAGAGCGAATCCGCCTATCAAGTACGCCGGATTGCGTTTCAGATTTACGGCTATGGCGGCGTCTCGAAAGATTATAAATGGGACAGCGTCCCGCGGGAAATTCTCGGCGAAGGAATCGTCGTACGCACATCGCCAAACGCTGCGTCCGTGCTGATAACGTTTGCGCTCAAGCCGATGTACGCGGGCGAATACGTCGAACTGGAATAAATTCTAAAAACAAAGAAATAATCACGGCGCGGACGCACTGTTCGCGCCGTTTTTATTTTCCGCCGTCTTATTTTCGACAAAGTCGCGATCGGAAAAAACCTCAGCCGTAAAAGCAAAGACGCGCGTTTCCGAATCGCGCCAGGCATCGCCCGGCAGTCCTGCTTTGGAGCACGTCTCCTCAAGAAAACGCTCCGCGTTCCAGTTGTATTCCGCGGCCACCTGAGGCAGCAGCAGACCGCGATTGCTGCCGCGCTGGATCATCAGACCGTGAAAGCCCGGCCGGACGTCCGCAGGCGCGATCGCTTCGAACACAGAGAGAACCGAAATCTCAATCTCGAGATCGGAAAGTTCTTCAGGGCGCGTGGCTTCGAAACGCGGATCTTCGAGCGCCGAGGAAACTGCCGCCAGCGCGACAACGCGCGCCAGCGGCTCGCCCGACTTCAGCCGTCCGATGCATCCGCGCAATCGTTTGCCGCGCCGCAGCGTCACGAACGCCCCCGCAGGCTCACCGAGCGCGCCCGCCGGAACGTCCACTTCGAGCGGCTCACGCTTGGCCACGCCTTGCGCGATCGCGCGGCGCGCAATATCTAAAAGTATTTTGCGTTGCCCGCTGTCCAGCCGGGCGCCGCTATCGAGTGGGGACATTTTGCGGCTTCTTGCCCTGCTCCAGAATGAGCAGGCTCTTGCGCCGCTGCTGGATGCGGTCGTTCACTTGGCTCCAGAACATTTGGAAGTAATGCACCGCCGAAATAATCGCGCTGATCACCACGAGCCACAGCAGCAATCTGCCGAGCGGTTTCAACGCCGAATGTTTCGCCGCGAGAATCACGGCGCAGCCGCAAATCACTTGCAGCACCATCTTCGTTTTGCCGAGCGGCGACGCAGGAATAATCAATCCCTCGCTCGCCGCAATGTTTCGAAGCCCGAGCACGATGAATTCGCGCCCGATGATAATCACCACCATCCACGCAGGCACCAGCCCCATTTCGACCAGCGAAATAAATGCCGCGGAGATAAGCAGTTTGTCGGCGATGGGATCAAGCAGAATGCCGAGCGTGGTCACTTCGTTGCGCTTCCGCGCGAAATATCCGTCGGCGGCATCGGTCGCGGCGGCCGCGAGCAGAATCAGCACGCCCCAAACTTCAAAATGAACCGCAAGCCCCCAAAAATCGAAGTTCGGCTCGCGCGTGAGCAGCACGACAACCAGAAGCGGAACAAAAAAGATTCGGAGAGTCGTGAGGCTGTTCGGAAGGTTCATTTGATGCGCGAAAAAGCCGCCCGGTGGAATTCGAATGGAGTTCGAAAGGCTCCCTACGCGCCCCAACTCAATATAGTCCTGCAACTCGGGGCAGTCAACCTCGCGTGTTCGAACAATGAAATGCACTGCAAGAGTGCAAGGCGCCGAATCAACGAAGTCTCGTGTCTAGTGACTGTTAGGAAACAAAATGCCCCAAGCTTGTGCAAATCCGCAATTCGCTATTTTCGGCGACTTGCGCCCGGGGTGCGCATTGGCACGTTAAGGACGATGTTCTAACTCATTTACAATCAACTAATTACGGAGAATATTCAGTTGACGTAACTACGGCGTCAACATTGTACCGAAACTAAACATCGAAGCCGAAAATTCCGCATTCCACAGGTTTTCCACAGGTCCCGGGCCGGCCGTGTATCGAAAGTGTGAAACATTGCCTAAACCGTGAATTCCGCCAGGCGCCGCGCCAGCGTCTCCGGCACCTCAGCTTCAATCGAAATTTGCTCGCCAGTGGCCTCGGAACTCAACACCCGGCCGCAGGCGTGGACCATGGCGAGAGTGCGTCCCTCGGACATGGGCAATTGCAGGCGAATGCGTGTGATCGGATCAATCGGAAGCGCTGCATCGATTTGCGCGAGTAGATTTTCGAGGCCTTCGCCGGTTTCCGCCGAGACGAACGCGCTGCGCCCCGCCGTGCCGTGCGGTGCCGCGCCGTTGCCGTTTTGCGCGACATTGTGCGTGCTATTGTTCGCGATGCGCGCCACCTCTTCGCGATCTTCGGGCGCGAGGCGATCGATTTTGTTGAAGATGTGCAGGCGCGGCCGGTCCGCGACGCCCAGCTCCCGCAAAATCTTTACGACTTCCTCGTCGAGTTCGGCATGGCGCGGATTCGAAATGTCGGTGACTTGCAGGATCAGCGCCGCTTCCTGAACTTCTTCGAGCGTCGCGCGAAACGCGGCAATCAAATCCGGCGGCAGATCGCGCAGGAATCCCACCGTATCCGAGAGCAGAATGCGGCGATGCGACGGGAGCTTCACGCCGCGCACGGTGGGATCGAGCGTCGCAAACATTTTCGACGAAGTAAGCACGGTCGCGTGAGTAAGCGCATTAAACAAAGTCGACTTGCCCGCATTGGTGTAGCCGACCAGCGCGATGGTGCCGAGAGGAATTGCCTGCCGCGCGCGGCGGCGCGTGGTGCGCTGGCGGCGCACGGTTTCGATCTGGTCCTTTATCTTTCGCACGCGGTCGCGAATGCGGCGGCGATCCGTTTCGAGTTTTTGTTCGCCAGGGCCGCGCGTTCCGATTCCGCCGCCAAGCCGCGAGAGCTCGGTGCCGCGCCCGGTCAGCCGCGGGAGCAAATAATTGAGCTGCGCGAGTTCCACTTGAAGCTGGCCTTCGCGCGTGCGCGCGTGCATTGCAAAAATATCGAGAATCAGTTGCGTGCGGTCGATCACGCGGCAATCGGTGGCCGCCTCCATGTTGCGAAGCTGCACCGGCGTCAAGTTGTGATCCACGATAACCAGCGGCGCGCCGCGCATGTGCGCTTCGGCCTTCACCTCATCAAGCTTGCCGCGGCCAACGAGCGTGGCAGGATCGATTTTGTCGCGCACCTGCAAGAGGCTGCCGGTAACGTTCGCGCCGGCGCTCAGCGCCAGCTCTTCGAGTTCGAGCATGTTCTCGCGCTCAACGGCGCTGCCCGCCGCCGGCGTCCGCGATTTCCTCACGCTCACGCCGAGCAGCAGGACGCGCTCTCGATTGTCAACCGCATGCGTTGTTTTCATCAGCCCAGTTTCAGTAAGAATGATTGGCCGAGCGCGCGGGGAAGGGCGTTGGCGGAAATCTTCATCCGCCCGCATTATACGACAAGAATTGGAGGCGAGGGCGCGTGACGCGTCGCCCTCGACCCGTGATTCGTGCGCGGGGCTTAAGCTAATCGTGGTCATGCAGGGCGTCCTTAATCATCGGCGAAGCCTAAGGGCCAACCACGCTTCGCGGGTGGTGCGCTCGCGGCGTGTTCGGCCTCTGGGAGGGGGTCATTTTTCATACGATTAGAAATGACCGCGGTTGTTTGTTTTGTTTGGGTTACGGCGTTTTCTAATCGTTTTGGACTGTCGATTAGAAAGTCGGTGATTGATGGTCCATTGGGGCGCTGTGGCAGGCTGAGGGAGACTGAGTCGCGGGTGGCTGGTTCCGTTTCCTGCACGGTTTTTCCGGTCAATTGACGGGTGGCTGGTTCGGGCGCGTTCGCGGATTCGAGATGGCCGGGCGGCAGGAGCGATTGTCCGGCTGCGGCGGCCTGGCGTACCGAGAGGTCGCGCCGCGAGAGGATGAGTTCTTTGGGAGGCTCGATCCAGCGGCCTTTGGCGTTGATGTGGACGAGGGCGCGAACGGCGCGGATCACGGTATCGCCGGTGACCGGGGCGTGGATGGATTCCTCGATCAAGTGTTCGAGGGCGGAGCGCACGTTGCAGCGGCGCAAGTTAAATAGGCCGGTGGCATGGGCGTGACGGTAGAGGTTTTTCTGCGAGGGCAAGTCGTGGTCCTCGACGATGCGATCGGCGTGGATCCAGTGGACGAACTGTTCCTCGATGGCTTCGCGATCTGGGTGTTTGCAGATCACGCATTTGCGGGCGTGACGTGCAGCAAGGGCGGCCTTTGTTGCTCGGCCGGGGCGTGAGCGATTTATTTTATCATTGTTCATAATGACTTTATGAATACCATCGCGTTTTGAAGTGCGCAAGCGTCAAAGTTGTAAGACTGGGATTATGATTAAGGTTCGGTACTACGTAGAAATGCGGATGCCTCGTGCTGCTAGGATGGGCTGCGACTGCCCTTGGCGGTAACTTGCCCTGTGGGTGTGTGATTTCAAGCTCTCCGCGAAGACACCTCCAATCGGCCCGATACCGCGAGATATCGCTTGAGAAATTGCCGCGCGGAATCCGCGAGCGAAGGTAGCTCCTTCGTTATGTATTTCGAATCGGGATCCAAGATGTGAACGGGATTTACGTCGCTGAGCATCTGATCAACCTGGTTCTTAATTGTGTCAAACGCGGCGAGGTCATCGCTCTCAATCAGCAACTGCGCTGCCGCCGCCCGCAATGGCGGCGGACCACTCTCAAAAGCCGCGATGAGCTCCGACAGGCCTTCTCTCTCCTTCCTGACAGACAGGAGTTGGAGACCCTCGAGCGCGTATTTTGGCTCATCGTTTCGTGCGAGGCTTATCAGATCTTCGATGGGTGGCGGAGTGGGACTCCCGGATAAAGCCTTCAGCGCGATCAGTCGAATGCGCGCGTCGCCTGACGCCGCCGCGTTCTGGAGCGTCTCCGTGCCATGCCAGTCGTGGTTCTCTGCGAGCCACGCAGCTACTAAGTGTTTTTCATCCGGGCCTGCGGGTCCAAGAGAATCAACCAGGGCTCGCACGCCTGCGGCTTTATCGAATTCTGCAAGTACCTTCGCAGCGTAGGCCTTGTCCATCCCGGTCAGACTGACAGCAAGGTTAGTCAATTCTTCAACGCCGTGGAGGTTATTTCGCGTCGCCAACTCATGAGCAATCTCGATTCGAAAATAAGAATCTCGTGAGCTCTGCAGCATCCGGAAGAGTTCTTCGTCAGTGAAGAGGTTACGAAGGGGGGCCGAAAAGGTCAGCATTTCTCGCATATATTGGGATGCGTCTCCATGATCCGACGCACAGAGGCGGAAAATTGCGTCGCGTCCGCGAGGGTCATTTTGGAACGCTAAGAAAAGGACGTAATTAAGGCTCGACGCTTCGGGCTCGGAGTCCAGGGCTCGGGCAATTGCATCTAGGCACACTTTGTCAACAGTGGCCGGAATCGCTGGTTTTGTGAAAAGGACGTATGCCCAGGACGCATTCTTGAGGACGTTCGGGAGAACTTGCGCTCCTCGCGGATCGCCTTGGTTGATCAAGACCGCAACTGCCCTAAGTCGGATCGCCTCCGAATCCTGCGTTAACAGGGCGTACGCGGCATCGCAGATCGCCGGCTCGGGGAAGGGCTCCAGTAGTTCGGCGGCGCGGATGCGGATGTGAGGCTCTTGGCCAGTCAGAAGTTGTCGAAGGGAATCTCTGAAGAGTTGAGGGCCGAGTATGGTCGCCAACTTCAGGGTTTCCGACGATGGACTTCTGCTCGCGGCGATGCGGGCGAGTACCGGTCCATATTCGGTGTTGCTAAGCCGGTCGAACAGAAACTCGATGTCTGTCCTTAGCGACGCGATCTTAGTTTCTCGCCACACCTTCAAAAGTTCCGAGAGTAAAGATTCGATAATGTCCGGCGGTCCAGCTGGCACCCCGTCGCACAGGATCTCGCAAGCTACGAGCACGTCTCGATGAAGGTAAGCTTCGTAACAAGACGAATTCAGATTCCGAACCGCTTCAATCAGTTTTCCAGCGTTGGCTCGGCGCGCAGTCGCGAGATGCCCGGCGAATAATAGGAAAACCTCCCTCCAGTAGGGATCGTGACAGTATCTTCGCAGGTCGAGTGTTTTTTCTTCCCACAATCCGAACAGGTAGAAAGCTGAAAGGTACTCAGCAAATGTCTGATGAAGAAATCCATAGAGATTGTGTTCGTCGGCGTCGGTTCCCTTCGGCAGTATGAACCCACTATGTTGCCCTATGTCCTCCAGCATCTTTGCGCTGTTACTTTTGGCCTCGATAGGAGTCATTGATTTGAGCTTGCGCATCGAGTCCACAAGTTCCGACATCAAAGAATCTTCGTCTATCAGTTCACCGGTCCGGTCGGCCAAAATGTGGTACGCAACTGGTGCTAGCCACTCTCGGATGAAAAGCTCATCGAAGTCGGCGCCTCGCAACAGTGGCCAGTTCCTGATGAGTGTTTGCGTAGCGGCGTCGTAGAGTTGCACGCGGGAGCTTGGCAGGTCTCGGCCTTGCAGTTTCATGAGGAGAATAATTGTCAGGAGAAGCGGGTTGCGAGCCATCTTCAGGAAGCTGTCGTTGCCGGTGATCGTCTTATGAAACTCTTGTGCTTCCTTTTCGACGTCCATCGATCCTGGCATTTCTTCTCGAACGGCTTTGTACCAGTGCTTTACATATTGATGAATATTATCGTTGTCTAGCTCCTGGATTACAAAATGCAGGAACTGTCCGGTTCGGCCGGTTCGTTGGTAGCCGACAATTCGGGAGGTAATGATCATCCTGTTTTCGGCGAACATCGGGTCTGATAGAAAATCGTCAACTCGCTCCTTCACGTGCGCTCGGAGACCCGGCTTGCTGACTTCGTCAAGGCCGTCGATTAAGACAATCGCTTTCCCGGAAGAAATGGCCTTCTCAATTGCAGGGGCGAACCTGTCGCATTCCGTCAACAAGTAGGACTCTAAGTTCGACACCCGGCCAGACTCCAGGGCCGCTCCAAAATCGAGGGCTGCGATCAGCACAGGGACCTTGTCTGCGAGATCGTCTGGAAGAGCCTGCGGTCGCTTGGCGACTGCCCACGCGATATATCGGGTGAGAGTCGACTTCCCGCTGCCGGGGTCGCCCTGAAGAACCACCTGTGGAACACTCAGAAGCTTGTCGATTCCCACTGATCCGAATGCTTCGAGCTCAAGGGAACTCCAGGTGAGAATCGTGGAAAGGAGCGATTTCCCTTGGCCTTTGCTGATTTCGGCTAGCGCCGACCGAATCTCTGGACCCTTCAGCTTGCGCTGACCCGTTTCGCCAGGGCTCTCGACGAGCAAGCTGGATAGCTTTTGTCGGCGACGTGCACGTGACAAATGTAGGTGATGGTAGACGGTCATGTCGGGCTTAAGCTTTATCGGAACGAAGACGTCTTCCATGCGCACACCGATTGTATTTTTGCCCACTTTCGGGGAAATACCTTGGAGCGGAATGATCTCGAATTTTTCAGCGATCTTTTCCAAGTATTCACTTCTCAGCCGAACTAGATCGACGTTGGGCTGGAGTGAACTACGAATCTCCTGTAGGAGTTTGATCACTTGAGAGAAGCCGACGATTTGGGTGAAGCGAGGGTGCTGTAGGAATGAAGGACGGAGATAATCGCGGATCAAGATCCTCAGCTCTTTAACTACGTCATTCGTTTGAACGAGGGCATCCTCGAAGACGACTGGGTGAGTGGAGATGATTCTGGCCAAGAGGGCTTCGTCAAAGCTTTCGCTGAAAATCAGTTCTAATACTGCCGCAAGGTCAAGGCCCGGGGTTTGCGTTTTGACGCAGTCACTTAGGACGCGCGCGGCTGATCTCGCCGCTACGAGTTTCCCGCGGTCTCTTTGATAATTATCTACTCCAGCCGCGAGGGCCTCAAAGAAGGACTTTTGGAGCTCGGGATCACGGAGCCAGGGAAACCTCTCTTCAAGCGCCCCCTTTATTCCCCGTGCGACCGAAGTAGCACCGATCCTCCCGGCCAGCCCTCCTAGGAGAGACGACCAAACCTTTTCGTTCGCGATCAGTTGTGTGAATACCGCATCCATGTTAGTCGGCTCCCAGAATTCCCGAGTTTCTCGGCGGGAGATTATCACATCGGTATATAGAAGTGGAGCCAGACAGCCATCACCGTTGAAATAGAGCCGCGCAACGTCGAAGACCGGCGCGTCCCGGTGGTTAAGGCGCGGAGAAAGACGCGGGCAAGATGCCCGCGCCACGAACGGCGAGCGACATTCCTCCCATCGAACTAATTTTGCAGCGCGGCGAGTTTCTTTTTGGCTAGGGGTAACGCGTAGGCGGCGCTGGCATTGTGCAGGATTGCAGTGGAGGCTTTGCGGTAGAGCTCGAGGGCTTTGGCGTTGTCGCCCAGCTTTTCGTAGGTTTGGGCGAGGATGCAGACGATGAACGGTTCGTTCTGCTCGATCTTCAGGAATTCGGCGAGGGCGGTCTTGTAATCGCCGGAGTAGTAGGCGACGTAGCCATCGAGGTAGGGGAGGTATTGCGTTTGCTCGGGATTGGTTCCCTTCGCGAGGATGGCTTTGGCGGCGGCGACATGCTTTTGCGCTTCGGGCTGATTTTCGCGGCGGATGGCGATGCGGGCTTGCGCGCTCTCCCAGCGAAATTCCCAGAGATCCTGGCTAGCCGCGGGGAGGTTGGGTTCTTTCAGGCCGGTGGCGTGGGCTAGCTCGTACCAATGTTGGGCGGCGTCGAGGCCGCCGGACTCGAGGCAGACGCGGCCGGCTTCGTTGGCGATTTCGCCCTGCTGCGAAAAGTCTTTCACCGTGCCGTAGTAGTCGAAGACTTGCAGCTCGAGCTCGGAGGTTTTCTTGCAATCGCTTTCGAAGCCGTAGGACATGGCCATCATTCTTTGGGCGACGGCTTTTAGTTCGGGCGTGTAGGCGGCGTCGATGGCCTTGGCGAAATATTGGCGGGCTTCCTGGCCTTGAAGCTGGAGATCGAGGACGATGCCTGCGCCGATGTTGGCTGGGATGGAATTGGGCGAGGATTTGAGTGTGGCGCGGTAGAGAGCGAGCGCGTCATCGAGGCGTCCCTCGCGCATTAGATGCTGGCCCTGGCGGACGTAGTCGGGTTGTTGCTGTTGGGTGTTGGGCGTTTGCGCCGGGAGACGGGCGGGCGCTGCTGCCAGCGCAAAAAATGCAGCGGGAATGAGCGCGATTGCTGCTTTCATCGGCGCGATTATCTCATAGGTAAGAAAACCGGGCGCGGTCCGTCGCGGCGGACGCTCCTACGAACAGTGAACGTATTGCGCCAGAGCGGAAAGCAGGAAAGAATGCCGCACGAACATCGGTGCGGCGCTACAAAAGCAAAATGCCGATTAGCGTGATTTGGGATTTGTTTTGTGAAATCCAAATTGCGACTGACGAGCTGTACCGGAAGGGCGCGGTTGCGAGTGGGTGGAATCGCGGGTAGACTGAGGAAGTTAAATTCGAGGTTCGGGGCGTAGCGAAGCCTGGTTATCGCGCCTGGTTCGGGACCAGGAGGTCGGTGGTTCAAATCCACTCGCCCCGACCACTTTTCCATTGGTGGTTTCCATCGCGGTGCTCAGGACGAGCAAATCTACTCGCCCCGACCACTTTTCCGTTGGTGGTTTCCATCGCGGTGCTCAGGACGAGCAAATCCACTCGCCCCGACCACTTTTCGATTGGTGGTTTCCATCGCGGTGCTCAGGACGAGCAAATCTACTCGCCCCGACCACTTCTTTTAAATCAGGGATTTACTCCACACCTTCATGCCCGAGCGTTCCACCGAGCAGATACGCGAATTGCTCGACTCCCTTTATCGCGCGGATTCGAGACGAATCCTGGCAACTCTGATCCGCTTGCTTGGTGATTTTGATCTTGCCGAGGAGGCGATGCACGAAGCCTTTGCGGCTGCGCTGAGCCTGTGGCCGGAGAGTGGAGCACCCGGCAGCCCGCGGCCATGGTTGATTTCGACTGCGCGATTCAAAGCCATCGATAGTCTGCGGCGACGGGCGCGACTTGATGCGTCGCAAGACGAGCTGGTGCGATATCTCGAAGCGCAATCGAGTTCGGCGGAAAGATCCAACGAAGAGGACAGCCTTGAGGACGATCGGCTGCGGCTGATTTTTACCTGCTGTCATCCATCTCTCGCGCCGGAAGCACACGTGGCGCTCACCTTGCGCGAGGTGTGCGGGCTGACAACCGAGGAGATCGCCAAGGCGTTCCTCACGACTCCGCGCACGCTGGCGCAGCGGATTGTGCGCGCGAAGGCAAAGATTCGAGAGACGCGGATTCCGTACGAGGTGCCGACGCCGCAGGAATTGCCGGAGCGGCTGGGCGCGGTGCTCCAGGTCATCTATCTCGTCTTTAATGAGGGCTACTCTGCTGCGGCGGGAGCGGAAGTCACGCGGGCCGAGCTAACGGGCGAGGCGATCCGGCTGGGCCGGCTGCTGGCTGAGCTTCAGCCAGAGGCGGAAGTCGTTGGGCTGCTTGCGCTGATGTTGCTGCAGGAATCGCGTCGCGCCGCAAGGACATCGCCGAGCGGAGAGCTGATTTTGCTGGAGAACCAGGATCGCTCGCTCTGGAACCGGGAGCAAATCGCGGAGGGAGTGGCCTTGCTGGAGAAAGCGCTGAAGTCACGCCGGTTCGGCGCTTACACGTTGCAGGCTGCGATCGCGGCCGTTCATGCGGAGGCGGAATCGGTGGCGGCGACCGACTGGCGGCAGATTGTGGCGCTTTACGACCGATTGGCGGAAATTCAGCCTTCGCCAGTTGTACAGCTAAATCGTGCGGTGGCAATTGCCATGCGCGACGGGCCAGAGGCTGGTCTGACGCATATTGACGCGGTGCTGCAGCATGGCGAATTGGCAAATTATTATCTGGCGCATTCAGCCCGTGCAGATATGTGCCGCAGGCTCGGCAGGACAGCTGAGGCTCGGTCGTCTTATGAGAAAGCTCTGGCGCTGACCCAACAGGAACCAGAGCGGCAATTCCTGCAAGAGCGGATTCGGCAGCTAAAACTTTGAGGTTTATCCTAGTTCCCATCCCTATATAGATTCGCGTCTGGATAATACTTTGCGATCACCTCAAGAACGTATTCGATGGGAACCATCTCGGCAAGGTCGGCTCCTTCAACATTGCCACTCACCAATCCCAAAATCATGTTTTTGGGGCCGTTGAACCGGAACGCGGGCCCCAGCGCAAGTTCCGAAGGCATTAAGAAAACAGGCGAACCACTGTTCCCGGGCACGAACTTACCGGTGATTATCCAGGTCAGTCTGTCCTTTAGCGGTCCGGTTTCGCAACGCAATTTCCCGGTATCGTCCGACACGTTAGAGACTTTCCCGAAAGCGAATGCCGGGTAGACCCTATTCATGTCAAACAGGTCGGGAACTAAGATCGCTGACATTATGTTGGTGCCAATTCCTATTTGAAATTTTTCAATTTCGTCCTTTGTTGAAAAATCACTGATGGGCAACGCCTTGATATCGTTGTTTATAAATCTCCCCAACCTTCCGTCGAAAGGGATGATCGCGACGTCTACTTTGTCATCAGTGTGGGCTAGCCATGTCCTCTGATCGTTCCGCTCTAAGGTGAAAGAGGCTTGCCAAATCCCGATTTTCACAGTCAATGCACTTGGATTTGCCCAAGAGCAGCCCGCCCAGTGAGGGTCAATAAAATGGCGGCTAGTAACAATGGCCACATGTGAGTGTGCCAGATCACCCATCACAGGTATAGAGATGAGAAATCCCGTTCCCACCACTACAAAATTATCGTGCTCATATGTAAGAAATACGAGGCTCTTCTTCACAACTTCAGAATCTACCGGCAAGTACGAAGGAGTTGTTTGCTGCGAGGGCACTGAGAACGCAACTGCAAGTAAGATGGCGGTGATTCCTCTCATGGTTGGAACTTCAACTTACTGAATTGGACACCCTCCATCAACTCAAAGTTCCCGGAAGCCAGGGGCACTTGCCTGGTAAATCGCGCAATCGGAAACTGACCCACTACCGGATATTAAAATGGACAGGCGCAAAGCATGGTTTTAGATGGCGAAAGAGGCAAAATTTCTTGGACGACTTGTCGAATTCCGGTGCGGCCGTTCGACTATATGGTGAAGGCCGGGCAACCGGCCCGCCAGAAAGTGCTGCCGGGGTGATGAGCTACGCGAAAAATCTGCAAATCGCGTGTCGAATCCCAATCACCCCGTTCGGCAAGCAAGTGGAGCGGCGCCGCACAACAGGGCACCCACAACATTCCGTGCCCAGCGCGGTCGAAGCTCCTATATAAAAGTGGCGGCCCTGATATGGGGTCCGCTTAACACTCAAGGAGAAAACGATGCGTTTCATGTTGATCATGTATCCGGAAAACTACCCAACTGCAGAGGCCGGCTGGGTGCCCGACCTCTCAGACATCGAGGACACAAGGAAATTCCACGAGGAAATGGCCGCAGCCGGCGTGCTGCTATCGCTCGACGGCCTAACCCCGCCCGCGACGATGAGCGCGCGCATCACCTTAAAAAACGGGAAATTGAAAGTTACCGACGGCCCGTTTACCGAAGCGAAGGAAGTGGTCGGCGGCTTCTATATACTTGATGTGAAGTCGCGCGAAGAGGCGATCAAATGGGCCTCGCGCATCCCCAGAAAAGACGACGAAATGATCGTCGAAGTCCGCCGGCTCTTCGATGTAAGCGACTTCACTCCCGCTGTGCAGGAGAAGCTCACGGAACTCGAGGAAGAGCAGGCCGCCAAGTTCGGCAATACGCCGGGCCAGAAGTAAAAAAAATCTCCGCGCTATGTCGATTTCGCGATGCCTCGTGCGACGTGAAGTCAAATTTCTGGGACGACTTGTCGAATCCCGGTACGGCCGTTCGACTATGTAGTGAAGGCGGGGCAACCGGCCGCCCCGAAATCCGTTACACGAATAGGAGGAATCATGCCGCGATATTTGGTTGCCATTCACCACCCCGACGGTTACGACGGGTCCCTCGAAGGCGAAGCGATGATGCGCGATATCCACGTGCTCAACGAAGAGATGATAGCTGCTGGTGCCAGGATTTTCGCTGGCGGCCTCTCCGCGGCAGGCCGCGCGAAGTCACTGCGGGCGCAGCCTGATGGCAAGGTGCGTGTCACCGACGGGCCGTACCTGGAGACGAAGGAGCACATAGGCGGTTTTTGGATTCTGGACGCCGCTAACCTGGACGAGGCTGTGGCGTGGGGGCGCAAGGCTGTCGTCGCCTGCCGGGCGCCCGTCGAGGTGCGCGAGTTTCTTGCGATGCCGGCGAAAAAATGATGGGCTACTCCGCCGTCAACGCCGGAGAAGCTACGGCTCCTTGAGTCACAGGCAAGACACTTCAATTTCAGAAACGGGAGTCAACGATGAACGAGCTCACGAGGCGTGATTTTGTTCGCGGCGGTTTGACTGCGGGAATTGGGATCGGCATTGCGTCTGAATTGCTGCGCTCCGCCGTCGCCCAGCAGGCGGTTGCGCCGGCGCCGGCCGTGGCGACAGACCCCTATGCCCTGGTCGATCCGGAGTTGCTGGCCGCCATCAAGCAATTCCCTTTTCCTACACAAAGCTTCACCAGCGAAACTCTCGTTGTCGCACGCAAATGGCCGCCGGAGCCTCCACTGCCTCCGCCGGCGCCGCAGCCGTTTGAACGGCACATACCCGGTCCATTGGGCGCGCCGGATTTGCGCCTGGTGATTGTCGATGCGGCTCCGGGCACGAAAGGGCGTCCTGCACTTCTGCACATGCATGGCGGCGGGTATGTCTCCGGCGTCGCCGGACAATTCAATCCGTTTCTGCAGGCAGTGGCACAGAATTGCGGATGCCTGGTCGTTTCGGTCGACTATCGCCTCGCGCCGGAAACTCATTTCCCGGGATCGCTCGAAGATAATTACACCGCGCTGCGCTGGCTCTACAAAAATTCTGACGAGCTCGGCGTGGATCGCAAACGCATCGCCATCGGCGGAGAAAGCGCCGGCGGCGGCCATTCGGCGATGCTCGCCATTGCCGCGCGCGATCGCCGCGAAATTCCGATCCTGTTTCAGTTGCTGATTTATCCGGCGCTCGACGATCGCACCGGCAGCACGCGCCAGCCTCCGCCGTCCATCGGGCAGTTCGTTTGGAACGCGGGCTCGAATCGATTCGGCTGGACTTCTTTTCTCGGGGTCCCGGCCGGCTCGCCTACGGTTCCGGCAGGCGCGGTTCCTGCGCGCGTCGAAAATCTCGCCGGACTTCCTCCCGCATTCATTGGCGTCGGCGCTCTCGATCTGTTTGTGGATGAAGATGTGGAATACGCCCGCCGCCTGATCAATGCCGGAGTTCCGACGGAACTCCATGTAATTCCAGGCGCGTATCACGGCTTCGACGTGCTAGTCCCCGACGCCGCAGTTTCGAAGCGATTCACGGAATCGTGGACAGTTGCCCTTCGGCGAGCATTTGCCACCGGCTAGCCCGCGAAGTCTGATTTCGCTGGCGACAAGCGACTGCATCAATCGATGTGTTACGTAGTCTCTCGCGGAGGATCCGATGAAATACATCTGTTTGGGCTATCTCGAGCCCGGCAAGTTTGAAAACATGTCTGAGAGCGAGCGCAACACTGTGCTGGACGAATGTTTTAGTTACAATGACGAACTGCGCAAAAGCGGACATTTGGTTGCTGAGGAACCGCTTCAGCCCCCCAACACGGCGGTGACCTTGTCTTGGAAGAACGGAAAGGTTGCAGTGACAGACGGTCCGTACGCGGAAACGAAGGAGCAATTGGGTGGAATTCAGGTGCTGGAAGCGCGAGATTTGAATCACGCCATTCAGCTCATTTCCCAATCTCCGGGGGTGAAGTTGAAGTGTGGAACAATCGAGATCCGTCCAGCAGAGGATATCAGCGAAGTGATGAGGGAGAGCGAGCGGCGACGCCGAGGGAATCTAGAATGAGTCGGTGTTCGGATTTGCACGTTGTCTCTCGAAAGCGAACATTCCCCACGACGCAGCACACGGTAAAGGGTTTACAATCTGAGTCTTCCTATTGGCACGACTGGTGCTGACAGACGACGAGGGAGAGAAGAGCCATGTCATTTTTTAGCGATCTGAAATTTGCCTTCCACTCGCTAATGCGCAGCAAAGGGTTCGCGGCCATTGTGATCTTCACCTTGGCGCTGGGCATCGGAGCCAACGCAGCCATCTTTACGCTCGTGCGCGGAGTGCTGCTCAAGCCGCTCGTCAATCGTGACGAGAACCGGCTGATGTACATCCGCCAGAGCGCCCTCGGGTTAGGAGACGACAACACAACTTTCTCCGTGCCCGAAATCAGGGACATCGAAGCGAGCGTCCACTCCGTAAGCGAGTTCGGCGACTTCTCCACGATGGGCTTTACCATGATCGGACTCGGCGAACCGCGCGGAGTTCGAGGCGGCGTCGTCAGCGGCAACTATTTTGAAGTAATGGGTCTGCGTCCTGTTCTCGGCCGTCTCATTGGGCCTCAAGACGACGGTCCCAATGCCCCCGGCGTAATCGTGCTCACCTATCGTTTTTGGTCCACCGTTTACAAAAAAGATCCTAACGTAATGGGGAAAACAGTTCGCCTTGGCAGCCTAGGCGACCGTTCCGCTACCGTGATTGGCGTCCTCGAGCCCTGCGTGCCGTATCCCGCGGACACAGAGATCATCGGCAACATGGTCACCAGCCCGCATCATCTTTCCGCCACTATGGTCACGGGCCGCGTCCATCGCATGACCGAACTTTTCGGTAAGCTTGCTCCCGGCGCCACACTCGACCAGGCTCGCGCCGAGTTGCGCACCGTCTACGCCACGATGCAAAAAGATCACCCGGACGATTATCCCCATAGTGCCGGCTTCCGCATCGAGTCGCGGATGCTCCGCGACGAGATCACTTCCGGCGCGCGTACCGTTCTGCTGGTACTTCTGGCCGCTTCTGGCCTCGTGTTCATCATCGCCTGCTCGAACGTTGCCAACCTGATTCTGGCTCGGACGGTTCGTCGCGAAGGCGAACTCTCGATACGCGCCGCGCTCGGCGCGAGCACTGGCGCGCTGCGCCGCATGTTGTTAGCCGAAAGCCTGCTGCTCTGCGGCGCGGGCGCAGCCATCGGCGTAATCATCGCGCAGCCATTGGTTACAATCCTGGCTCGCTATGCCTCGCGCTTCTCCCTTCGCGCGCTGGATTTGACGGTTGATTCCAGCATTCTTTGGGTGGGAGTGGCGCTGGCAATCGTCGCCGCGGTGATTTTGGCATTTGTGCCGCGCCTGCCCTCGGCTAACGCGTCGAATGGCATGAACGTCGCGAGCGGCAGCGTCCGCATCACCAGCAGCACCAGCCGCCGCCAGCGCATCTTCGCCGTCACGCAAATCGCAGCGTCTTTCATGCTGCTCGCGGGCGCAAGCATGTTGATCACCACGCTGATCGCGCTGCAGAGGACCCAGGCCGGTGTCGATACGCGTCACGTGCTCGCCGTCGACGTTCCGGCGCTGTCCTACGGAAAAACGCCTCTGCAAGTCCTCGATTTTTATAAGGAATCGATGCGCCGCATCGACGCGCTGCCGGGCGTCACTACCACCGCTTATGGCACTATTGCGCCGTGGCGCGATGCCGACAACTTCGGCCCAGGTCTGCAATATTCTGCTGATGGCCACCTCTCAGGCAAAGACGATCCTCGCGCGATGTGGCGCACCATTTCTCCCGGCTATTTTGCCGCGCTTGGCGTGCCCATTCTCGAAGGCCGCGATTTCAATTCGCAAGATGACGAGACTCAGGACCCCGTCGCTGTTGTCAGCGAAACTCTCGCGCGCACCATGTATCCTGCCGGGGATGCCATCGGCCGGCATGTCTATTGGACCGACCCTGTGCTCGAATTCCTTCCCGGATCTGACGCTGAAAAGTCGCGATTCAAAGGCCCGCATCGCATCATTGGCGTCGTTGCCGACGTGGATGACCTGCATCTGGTCCCGCAGCCTGTCTCTACCATTTATGGCACCTTCGCCGACTCCGGGATGTTGTTTGGCGGTCATCTCTTCATCCACACCAGCGCAAGTCCTTATTCGCTGGTAACGCCGGTGACAAAAATTATTCGGGATTTGTCCGCCGATCAACCCGTGGAGCACGCCGCCACTCTCGAAGACATCCGGGCAACAGTGCTCGCGCCAGACCGCTTGAACTCTCTGGTGTTTGGCGTGTTCGCGGGGGTCGCGTTGCTGATCGCGGTCGTTGGCGTCGCGGGCGTACTGGCGTTTTCGGTTAGCGCGCGCACGCGCGAATTCGGCATCCGCCTGGCGCTTGGCTCGCAGCCGAAAAATATTCTCAGAGGTGTTGTCACCGAAGGCGTGCTGATGGCCGGCGGCGGCGTTCTAGCGGGCGCGGCGTTCGGACTCGTAGTCGCACGCGTAGCAGGCAGTTATTTCGGCGACTTAAAAATGCCCGGCGCGTTGCCCGTGATCGTTTCCGCGTTGGTGCTGTTGGGCGCGGCGGTAGTCGCTTCAATGCTCCCGGCGGCACGCGCCGCCCGCGTGGACGTCATGCAAGCGCTTCGCTCGGAATGATTTTTTCGGCGCGCCCGAGTTTCGCGTAAGGCGACGAATCATCGAGGCGGAACGGCCGCACCCATGCATCGAGATTGATTGACCACTACGCGATCGAGAAATCCCACCGAGTTCCTGCATGGCGACCCGAGTGGTCTGCCCCAGCGAGTTGTGAAACCATCAACGATTTTTACTGCGAATGAGAAGTTGTCGAGCGCGGCGCGCTGCTACGCGTCGCCGCCGACACTCTTGGCCAGGGGTTTCTTCACCTCCGCCAAACAGGGCGGTGCAGTTTTGGGAGGATTACTCATTGCGTATAAGACGAGCTCGACGCGATTTGAAATTCCCAACTTGTCGAAAATGTGAAAGAGGTAATTCTTGACGGTATGCTCGCTGAGATCCATCAGTGCAGCAATCTCGCGATTTCCCAGCCCTTCGGTGACCAGGCGCATGACTTCCTCTTCGCGCGGGCTTAGGAGGTTCAAACCGCCTGCACTTACGACGCGCAGCGGCCGTGACTGAGTTAAGGCAGCGAGGACGTGTTCCAACTCCGTATTTCCGAGCCAGATTTGCCCTTCGCATACCTTGCGAACGCACTTGCGCAGCACGGCGAGATTGAAATTCGATTGCGAAAAAACGCCTCTGGCGCCCGAGCGCAAGCCCTCGACTACAATTTGAGGCTCTGGACGGTCAATCAGCAGAACGGGGTGAATGTTGGGATCTGCCTCATGAACTTCCCGGACTGCCGCAAGACCGCTCAAGACTCCGTCCTGTAAATCGGCGCTTATCAGGGCGACATCGGGCTTAATTTGTTGGACAGACTCAAGCAATGAAATTTTATTCGTGACGCAGGACACGACGGCGAAATCGGAATGACGCTTGAAGTGATCACTCAGCAGGCTACCGGCCATCAAATTAGCAGCGGCGATAGCTATATTAATAGTGGCTGCACCGGAATTACTCATTGCACTCATAGGCACCTAACGAGAATAAAAACTCAGAAGTAAATTCTCTATCGTGAAATTCGAAATTGGCTCGCGAGAAGACTAAGTTCCTGGCGCGCATCTGTCAATCAATCCTTTTAGATTACTCACATTCAAATTTCGCGTATGTACTAAAACGGACTACATTACTCGCATTCAAATTTCGCGTATGTATCAAAACGGACACTTCTGGCCGTCTTCGATCGAAGCAGAGTTTGATTCAATCTTGACTAAATTGGTTACAAGTATCCGGTGCCCGACTAGGGCTAATCTTCTCCCCCTCGTTAGTGCGTCCGCGCTCGCGTGGTAAAACTAGATTCTCTCCAGCTAAGTACTTTACGGTAGGAAAGGTTTCCTCTGTAGTTCTCCGAGACGTTGTTGCTGCTGAGATGCCCGGGCAGGAGAAGCAAGGCATACGTACATTCCGAATCTTGTCCATAGTTTGAGCCGCGGCTATTCTCCTCGCGTTCACGGCGGTCCGCAAGCTGGGTGCTATGTCAACCAGGTGTTCGAGCATGAGTGTGTCGTTCGTTGGGGTCGAAGTGGAGCTCAGAAAGTCAAGACGCTATCGACTTCTGGCCCCTGCGTCTTTCCTGTGGGAGCGGCCAGATGGCTTACTACAGGAAGGGAGAGGGACAATTCGAGACATTAGCGATAGAGGAGTCTTCATCACTGTAGACCTGGCACCGCCGGTCGGCGCTCATCTCGACGTCGACGTTCACTTACCGTCTCTGGAAGTGGGCAGCAGTGCGGTTCATCTACATGGCGAAGGCACTGTGGTCCGTGTTGAGCGACAAGAGAAGATCACCAAGGGGTTTGCCGCCACTGTCGCATTTCAGACAGGGACGGCGGATGAACCACCGCCGGTGAATCGGAAACTGCTGCACTAGCAAAACGGAGTTGCATATATGGCGCGAATAAGAATGGTTGTCCTGACGGTAGTTGGTCTTGTTATTGCTGCTCCAGGGATTGCATGGAGCCAGCAAAGCAACACAATCTCTGCGAGGGGACCCTCGAGCGCGAGGGGCGCGGCGACGCCGGCCGCTGCTCCGGCCAATCAACAGGCCACTCAAGGGGCCGGCCAGCAGAGCACTCAGCCGGCCGCGCAGCAGGATGATCCAGATCGCCCGGCCGCAGCTCAACGTCGTCCTCGATATCAGGTGCAGCCAGACGATGTTCTCTCGCTCACGTTTCCTCTGTCGCCCGAGCTCGATCAGTCTATTGCCACCGTACAACCGGATGGCTACATAAACCTTCTCGGCGCTGAGAGTGCGTACGTGAAAGGGATGACCGTGCCTGAAATCACGGAGGCGATAAAGAAAGCGTACGTGGGCATTCTTCACGAGCCGATCATTGAAGTGGATCTCGTCGATTTCCAGAGGCCATTCTTTTTGGTGTCCGGCCAAGTGGGCAAGCCAGGGCAGTACGACCTACGCCACGAAACAACCGTCTCAGAAGCCATTGCGATAGCGGGCGGATTCGCACCCACGGCGAAGACACAAGTGTTCCTGTATCACCGGACATCAACGAATTGGGTGGAAGTGAAAGAGCTCAGCTTGAAGGACATATTGCACGGGAAGAACGTCAACGAGGATGCTTATCTCGGGCCCGGCGACATGATCTTTGTCCCAGAGAAATACATAACGAAGTTTCGGAAGTACGTTCCCTACAGCCTTGGAACTGGAACCTACATTAACCCGTTACCTTAAATGGTCTGGGTGTTGCTGATTGGCAACCGACATTTTTGAAGGACAAAGAATATGAATTATTCGAAAACGAAACGAACTAACGACGAAGAATTCCCGCAGCTGACTTTGCGAGACATGTTGGCGCCGATGTTCCGCCACAAGCGGCTCGTGGTGGCCACATTTTGCGCAGTTTCTGTGTGCGCGATTCTGTTCGCCTGGCTGTGGGCGTCCAGATATTACGTGGCCAGGATGCAGGTGCTGGTTGAACAGGACCGGTCCGATCCAGCCATAACGACGGCGCAGAGCGCAGCGATGACGAACAACAAGATGTTAACGACCGACCAAATCAGCTCCGAAGTGGCGCTGCTGCAAGGTCAGGACATGCTGCGTACAGTGGCAGCCACGTGCAATTTGGCGGACGATTGGTCGCCGCTTGACGTCCTGCTTCCCTTGGATCCAGCCCAAAGAAGGGCAGCGAAGATAGAAGGCGCAGCCAAAGGGCTTGGCAAGTCCATCGATGTGGAGGTGGAGAAAAATTCAGATGTCATCAATGTGAAATACGGAAAGACAGGCGATCCAGGAACACCTGCATGCGCTCTACAAACATTGAGCAAGTTATATATGGAAAAGCACCTCCAGCTACGGCGCCCGCCGGGATCGACCGATTTTTTCGCGCAGGAAACCGAGAAGTATAAGGACGCCCTGGCATCCGCGGAACTGCGATTGACGGATTTTAGCCGTCAAGCGGAGGTTGCCGCGCCGGACGAAATACGATCGGACCTGGCTCAGCAGATAGCCACCTCAGAGGGTGTGGTAGTTCAGACGAGCGCAGCGATTTCTGCAGACAAAGAACGGATCGCCAATCTTGAAGCGCAGTTGAAGGCGACACCGTCGAGGTCAGCCACACAGCAAACCTCCAACTCTGCAAATCTGCTGCTGGAACAGCTGGGAAGCGCTCTTCTGATCGCCCAGGACCGGAGGACTCAGCTCCTGGTGAAATACGAACCGAGCTATCCCCTGGTGAAGGAAGCCGATCAGGAAATTGCGGAAACTCAACGCGCGATCGCAGCCGCAGAGCAATCGAAATACGTGAACGAGACTACCGATCGCGATCCCACCTATGAACTGCTGCGGGAGGATCTTGCCAGGACGGAAGCCGATCTCGCCAGCCAGCAGGCTTCAGCCCGGAGTCTTGCTGCGGGCATTCGCGACATGAAAATTCAGACAGTCGATTTAGATTCGAAAAGCGTGAAACAGGCATCGCTATTGCGCGAGGTAAAGGCGGACGAGGTGAATTATTTGCTGTATCTGGGCAAGCGCGAGCAAGAGCGAGCCTCCGACGCACTCGACCTGAAAAGCATCGCTGATGTGGCCATCGCGGTTCCAGCGGTAGTTCCAGCATTGCCTGCGCACAATCCGATAATTGTTCTGCTCGCGGGGCTGATCTTTGCGTTTTTTGTAAGCGTGGCAGCCGGCTTCGCAGCTGAGTATCTCGACCCGTCATTCCGGACACCCGGCGAGGTCGCAGGAACGCTCAAGATTCCGGTACTGGCGGCAGTACCCTCACAGAGGCACGCGGCGTAGATGCTTCTCAACTATTACAAACTCGCTGAGGAGCCGTTCGGGGTAACTCCCGATCCGCGTTTTCTTTATCTCAGCAGACAACATCGAGAGGCGCTGGCTTCGTTGGTCTACGGCACAGAAAGCAATCGAGGATTTCTGGCTTTGATCGCCAAGCCGGGAATGGGCAAGACTTCGTTGCTCTACCATTACCTGGAGAGCTTGCGAGGAAAGGCGCGCACTGCATTCGTGTTTCGAACCGACTGCGATTCCCGAGAGTTCATACGGCACGTTCTTCTCGATCTGGGGATTGATTCGACTGGAAAAGATCTACCGGCAATGCATGAGTCGCTGAATCAAGTTCTCGCCGAGGAAATGCGTGCGGGAAGGCGTTTCGTACTCGTCATCGACGAAGCTCAGAATTTAGAGGACGAAGTGCTCGAGTCCATTCGTCTGCTTTCAAATTTTGAGACGCCGTGGATGAAACTGATGCAAATCGTGATTGCGGGACAGCCCGGCCTGGCCAGAAAGCTGAGCCGGCCGTCCATGACCCAATTGCGCCAGCGGATCTCTCTGGTAATTCGCGTTGCGCCCTTGAACAAAGAGGAGATCAACGCGTACATCGATCATCGGCTCTCAATTGCCGGGTGCAAAGATTCGAAGCTGTTTAGTCCGGGTGCGCGAAGCGTGATTGCAGAATACAGCGAGGGAATTCCTCGCAAGATCAACAATGTCTGCTTCAATGCGATGTCACTCGCATGCGCAATGCGGCACGCGAGGGTCGAGCGTGACACCGTACTCGAAGTCCTTGCCGACCTGGACCTCGAATCGCTAATTGAGAGGCCGCAGGCCGTGACAGGGACGGGCGAGGAGAGACCGATTCGTGTTAGCTCCACGCCGCGACGATCCACCGCGAGAAGCAACCATTGGCTTGCAGGTTGGGCTCCCAAGCTGGCCGTCGTTGGTGCGCTCGTGCTAGCCGTGGCCACTGGTATCCAGTCGAGCGACGTCCTGACGGTTGATACTGCCGGGAAAATTGACGATTCGGCGCTACAGCAGCAGCCAATCCCAGCAGAACGGCCGGCGGAACCGGCGCCTATAGCCTCTTCACCCGAGCAAGTGCAGGAGTCAGTCCGGATCTCGCCGGGGCAAACGCTGTATCAAATCAGCGTCGACAATCTGGGACGATATGATTCGCAGGTTCTCGCAAAAATCCGCAACCTCAATCCGTGGCTGAGGGATCCTAACCGTCTTCGTATCGGCGAGCAGGTTGTCATTCCTTCAGCAACAGCATCAATTGCAGCCAGCCAGGACGCAGACTTCCAAGATGTACCTTCCTCCCCGCCGGAGGTGGGGAAAAAATGAGCAGAAACTTTGAATTGATACAACAGTTGGGCCAAGTTTCGAGCCTTGGTGCTGCCCACGTGGCGACGCCCAGAGTCGAGGCGGAGACTGTCAACGCCATTCAGCATGGAGCTCGACTCGACTTCGATCAGGTAGCTCGCGAAGAAACTCTTCGACTGGTGCAGCGCGTCTTCTTATTGCAGACGCAGGAACCTCCGCACATGGTCGTGTTCGCGGCGATCGACAAGGGCAGCGGATGCAGCGAGATTTGCGTTCGCGTCGCTGAGACCTTGGTCAACAACACCGGAGGATCAATTTGTCTGGTCGAAGCTAATTTCCGCTCGCCCACCCTGCCACAAATGTTCGGCACGACGAATCATTATGGTTTGACGGACGCCTTGCTTGGGGAAGGGCCGATTCGCTCGTTCGCCAAGCCGGTCAGCAACAAAAACCTGTGGCTGCTGTCGTGCGGTTCGCTTGCGGTGGACTCAGCGAATCTTCTCAACTCCGAGCGGATCAAGACTCGGTTCCAAGAATTACGAGACGAATTCGATTACGTCATCATCGATGCGCCGCCGATGAGCCGCTATGCGGATGCGATGGCACTCGGAAAACTTGCGGACGGGTTCGTGCTGGTGTTGGAAGCGAATTCGACGAGGCGGGAAGCCGCTATGAGGGTGACGGAGAGCCTAAGCCAGGCACAGATTCGGGTGCTGGGAGCGGTGCTGAACAAGCGAACGTTTCCGATCCCGGAGTCGCTATACCGCCGATTCTAAAGCTACAGGCGGCGGCGTCCGATATTTGCGGACAGACCAGAGTTCGATGAATTTAGATTCAGCAGCACGAAACGAAGATGAACGGCGCTAAGTAATGGGGTTACTTTCCCATGTGACTGAGGCTAGCGGAGCTATGTCCAGCACTCAACTCATATCAGCTGTCAGCCCGAATCTGGCGAGTGTGGGGGCGTCTCGCGCGGAAGAGTCGTGGTTCGCCATTCAGACTTTGCCGAGACATGAAAAGAAGATTGCCGCAAGCATGCAACAGAAAGGAATCAACGCGTTTCTCCCGCTGCTTCCGGAAACACACCGATGGAGTGACAGGCAGAAGGTGGTTCACACGCCTCTCTTTCCGCACTATGTTTTCGTTCGAATCGAAGAGTCGCCAAGCGTCCGCGTATCCATTCTGCGGACGAATGGCGTAATCAAGTTTGTTGGCGGACTTAACACAGGGATTCCGATTCCGGACGAGCAAATCGAATCGATTCGTACGATCGTATCCAACGGAACTTCTTTTTACGAACATCCATTCCTTGAAATTGGGCGACGCGTAAGAATTCGCGGGGGAAGCCTTGACGGAGTCCAAGGTATTCTCCTGGCAAAGAACGAAGATTTGAGCCTGGTGGTTTCCCTCGAAATCCTTCAGAGATCACTTGCCGTTCGAGTCGACGGTTACCAGCTCGAGGCAGCCTAATGCTCACCGAATAGCACAATTTCGTAGAAACCTTCACGGCCGGTTCTGATCTGCCAAACATTGAAGTTTACGAGCGGTTCGCGAGATAGTCCCCGTGAATGAAACCAGACGCCAATTCATCGTCAGTTCATTAAAGACATTTGACCTCACGGTCTTGATCTTGACGTTTGTTGTGTCAATGATCTTGTCCGCTTCCCAGACGGGGAGTATGTCCCTGGTGGAGATTTTTTCGGTCAAAGTAAAGCTTTGGAACTTTGTTATTTTTGCCGCGCTGCTGGCCATCTGGCATGTGATCTTTGCGATGTTTGGGCTGTACGAGTCAAAGCGCCTGGCGACACGATGGGCGGAGAGCGTTGACGCGGTAAAAGCCACCACGGCCGCATGTATCTTTCTGATTGCGGCCAGCCGGTTCTTCCATCTCAGAATCATCACGCTCACCTTTCTTGCCATCTTTTGGACATGCAGCAGCGCGCTATTGGTGATTGGACGGTTGGCCGGAAGATACTTACTGGCGCGCTTCAGAAAGAATGGCCGGAATCTGCACTTCATCTTAATTCTAGGCACGAACGCGCGGGCGATCGAGTTCGCGAGGAAAATTGAGGCAAAGCCGGAATTAGGATACCGAATCGTGGGATTTGTCGACGAGCCATGGGCCGGCACGGACGTTTTTCTTAAAACGGGTTACCGGCTCTGCTGCGACTTCGAAAGCCTGCCCAGCTTCCTCCGCGCCAATGTGATTGATGAGATCGGGTTGTTCCTGCCGCTACGATCGTTTTACGAATACGCAGCTCAAGTGGCGGCGCTCTTCGAGCAGCACGGGATCATCATGCGGTTCGATGCCGACCTGTTTAATCTGAAGATCGCCCGGCGGAGCACGGACGTGTTTGACGGAGACGCGCAGATTACCGCTCATTGCGGAGGACTTGATGGCTGGTCCCTGCGATTCAAGCGGCCCATCGACCTGCTTGGTTCGATCGCACTTTTGATTCTGTTGGCGCCGGTCTTTTTGGCCACCGCGATATTGATCAGGTTCACATCCACGGGGCCTATCTTCTTCGGTCAGAAGCGGGTTGGCTTGAATAAGCGGCAATTCATCATGTACAAGTTCCGCACCATGGTTCCCAATGCCGAAGAATTACAGCGCGATTTACTCCATTTGAATGAAATGACGGGGCCAGCGTTCAAGATAAAAAGGGATCCGAGAGTGACGCAGATCGGCAGATTCCTGAGAAAGACGAGCATCGACGAACTGCCGCAACTGTTCAACGTCCTAAAGGGCGATATGAGCCTGGTGGGACCGCGGGCCATGTCCGTGCGCGACTATGAATTCTTTAACCAGGATTGGCAGCGGCGGCGCTTCAGCGTTCGGCCTGGTATTACGTGCTTATGGCAGGTGAACGGCCGCAACTCCATTCCGTTCGACGAGTGGATGGAGCTGGACATGGAGTACATCGACAAATGGTCGATCTGGCTGGACCTGAAAATTCTGGCGCGGACGATTCCTGCTGTGCTCCGAGGATCAGGGGCGACTTAGAGGGCGGGAATGGGAGGAGCACTCCATATCGGTAAAGTTTCGACGCCCATGATCGACGTGGGTAGACCAGAAGCGGAGTTGTCGATGGGCCGGCAATCCCCGGTTGAGCGCTATCCTCGATTTTCCATGTTGGGCTTTCCGGTTCATGCGCTGAGTAAGAATGATCTCGTTGACCTCGTCGCGGAAGCGGTGGAAGAGGAGAGACGTTACATCATTGGCCATCACAACTTGCACAGTATTTATCTCTCCTATCACGAACCTCGGATGCTGGAGTTTTATAGACGAGCCGACTTCGCACACGTGGATGGAATGGCTGTGGTGCTGGTCGGACGCCTGTTCGGGCTGCCACTAACCAGAACCGATCGCACCGGCTATGCGGACCTATTGCCGCTCTTAGCGCAAAGAGCTGCTATTAGCGGTTGGCGAATCTTCTATTTGGGATCGAGGCCTGGAATAGCAGAGCAAGGCGCGAAGAATCTCAGGTCACAATATCCACAAATACAGATTCAGACTCGGCACGGCCATTTCGATGCCACTGCGGGTGAGGCCGAGAATCGGGAGGTTCTTGACGAGATCCAGCGCTTCGATCCTCACATTTTGATGGTCGGCATGGGAATGCCGCGGCAGGAGTTCTGGATATTGGACAATCTTGAGCGGCTCCACGCGAACGCGGTTTTCTGCTGTGGCGCGCTGATGGACGGCGTTGCCGGAGAAATTCCAAGCGCTCCTCGCTGGCTCGGACAAATCGGGTTTGAATGGCTTTACCGGTTAATCAGGGAGCCGCGAAGACTGTGGCGGCGTTATCTGTTAGAGCCGTGGTCTGTCCTTGTGCTCCTGGCACGCGAATGGTTTATGCAAGCATCGCGCAATCCGGAAGCGGCGGAGGATGAAACTCCGCAGTCACGATGAGTGTTGGATTCCAAGCGCGGGGTTCCCTGATGGCGAGATTCGGAGAACTTCATCTGAACTTGGGATTTCGGCGATTGGCAAGACGCGCGATCTTGTCGGCGGGGGAACTCTTCGGAATTACGATGATGCGGACAAGAACAAGAGACAAAATCCTGGATTCCGCGCCATGGCTTGGGCCGTATTTTCTGATGGCTGAGAAGGCCCGTCTGCCAAATACCAGGAGTCTGGAGGCTTCGGATAGGTACTTGAGATACGACAATCCGCATCTCGAGGACCTTCGCCGCCGATACTCCGGCCATCCGGCGACAGACCACGTTCAATGGGGCAGCTCCAACGTGAAGGCCAACGTCGAGATGGAATTCTTCAGGGCCGATAATTTGTACGTATTTCAGTCGCGCAGATACTCGCCAGCCGTGTTTTACGCGACGGCCGGTTATGTCAAAGAGATCGACCGTCTCAATCTGCTGGATACGTTGCGTGAGGATGATCTTTTCGGAGCGGAGATCTTCGACTTTCACGGGAAGACCGTGAGCAGGGATCTATTGGATTCCGTCATCGAGATCAATTTCCTGGATAAACATTTGAACCTCGGCGGCGAACGCATGACGAATGTGCTGGATATCGGAGCGGGCTACGGAAGGCTGGCTCACCGGTTGACGAGCGCAATACCAAACATCGGCCGCTACTGCTGCATCGACGCTGTGCCTGAATCCACTTTCATTTCCGACTATTATTTAAAATTTCGGCAAATGACGAAGCGTTGTGAAGTCGTTCCGCTCGATAAGATGGATGAGTTGAATTCTGTTCCGTTTGATCTGGCCGTCAATATTCATAGTTTTCCGGAATGCCGAGCGACAGTTATTGCGTGGTGGTTAGAGCGGCTTCGCGAGATGCAAGTTCCCTGGCTGTTTATCGTGACTGGTTCGAATTTAGGCCTAACTTCTCATGAAGGCCACGGCGTGCGCAAAGATTTCAGGCCGCTGATCGAAGCCTCAGGATTCAGGCTGGCGGTACAAGAGCAGAAGTTCGAAAGTGCGCGTGTGTTGCAGGATTACGGGTTGTATCCGGCGGAATATTTCTTGTTCCAAAGAGTCTGACCGGGACAGACGAATGCCAGACGGCTCACGAATGAATATTTCCTTACAAGTGATTCAACAATTTTAGATGATTAGCCGCATTCAGGCATTGATCGAACGAATACGGCGAAGTGTGCTTGCGCGCAGTTCCAGCTGGATGTTCCTCGGCTTCGGACTGCGTGTGATCGTTCAGGCTGGGTACTTCATATTGATCGCCCGGGCGCTCGGGCCGCACGAATACGGAGGATTCGTGGGAGCGACATCGCTGATTTCTATCGCTGTTCCCTTTTCCGGGTGGGGCGCGGGCTACTTACTCATCAAAAATGTTTCCCGGGATAAAAGCAAATTTTCCGAGTACTGGGGCAACGCTCTGCTAATGACCGCGGTGACCGGAGTCATCCTCTTCGGCGTCGTGATGTCACTGGCACGTTTCGTCTTACCCAACTCAATTCCTTTAGAGCTTGTGTTCATGATTTGCATTGCGGATTTGGCGGCATCGCGGATTGTCGATACGGCAGCGCAAAGCTTTCAGGCTGTGGACCAGTTGCGTTTTACGGCGAAATTGAGCCTGCTGCCTTACGTCCTCCGGCTGATCGGAGCGGCGGTCGTAATGTTGGTGTGGCATCACGCCACGGCAATGCTGTGGGGCTGGTTCTACCTGGGAAGCACACTCATATCGTGCGCGATTGCGTTCGGAGTCACAAGCAGCAAACTGGGTCTTCCCACGCTTGCGCTCGGGCGCATTCGGGGAGAATTCACAGAAGGCTTTTATTTTTCCAGCAGCTTGAGCGCTCAGACCGTATACAACGACATCGACAAGGCAATGCTAGCGCGCCTATCGACACTCGACGCGACCGGCATTTATGCCGCGGCATATCGGCTGATTGACGTCGCGTTCATTCCCGTGCGGTCCGTCATGTACGCCGCATATTCAAATTTCTTTCGGCACGGCCAGGGCGGAATGGCAGCCAGTTACTCGTACGCAAAGCGGCTTTTGCCCAAAACGATGGTCTACGCTGCCTTGATGTTCTTCGTCCTGTTGGGCGCCGCGCCTGTCGTGCCGATGATCCTCGGTGCGGAATATGCCCGGACCGCTGAGGCGCTTCGGTGGCTTGCTTTGCTCCCACTGTTCAAGGCCATCCATTACTTTCTGGCGGACTCTCTAACGGGCGCAGGCTATCAAGGTACTCGAACTGCGATGCAAATTCTGGTGGCAGTCCTGAACGTCGGGCTCAATCTATGGCTCATACCTGCCTACTCTTGGCGGGGGGCGGCGTGGGCAAGTTTGGCAAGCGACGGAGCTTTGGTGATCGCAATGTATGCCGCTGTTAATTTCATGATGATGAAGGAATCGCGCTTGCCGGTGGAATTCAGCGGCGAACGGACGTGACAATGAAAACTCTCGAAAAAATCTATCTACTTTTTGCGTTGCTTTTCATGGCCAGAGGCATCATTCCCCTTGCTTCGGGGCAAGGTGATGAAAGCCAAATTGCTCAATTCGACGTCACGTCATTCGTGCTGCAAGCAGCCATTTTCGCGATCTTTGCGATTTTGGTTTTCTTCCAGTGGAAGTCGTTCGCTGCCGGCGTGCGCGCATCAGGATTTTTGCTGGCTCTCTGCGGACTGGCCATCGTCTCAGCGGGATGGTCTGCGGAGCCGCTCTTTAGCTTCCGCCGCGCCATCATTTTGCTAGGCACGACCATGATAGGAATTTATATGGCTGCCCGGTTGGATTGGGACGAACAATTGAATCTTTTCGGATGGTTGGCGGCGATCGCGATCGCCGGAAGTTTCGTCATGGCGATCTTCTTTCCGCAGTATGGCATTTCCCACGATGTGCACTCCGGAGATTGGAAAGGATTATTTCCTCACAAGAACGCGTTGGGTCAACTCATGGTGTTCGGAATTCTGGCACTCGCGATCGGCAGGCCGAAGAGCATGCCAAAGGGGATCCTGGTAGCTTGCTTATTCGGCGCGGCGATTTTGCTGGCGCTGTCCCGATCCGCGACTGCAGCTGTCGTAGTAGTCGTCATCGCCGCGATGTACATCACGCTGCATTTAATGCGTGTGAGAAGCCGGAAAACACTTCCACTCTGGCTGGTTTTCACTCCATTGATTGTTGCGGGGATAGCTTTAGTTGCGTTGAATCGAGGGGCCATCCTGGAGATCTTGGGCCGTGATTCGACGTTGACGGGACGCACAGCCGTTTGGACCGCGGTGGTGGATGCCATACGTGAGCGGCCCTTGCTCGGATATGGCTACGCGGATTTCTGGAGATGGGGACTTCAGGGAGAGGCGAGAGATGTTCTGAACGCAATTCACTGGAGCGGACTTCAGCAGGCTCAGAGCGGATACCTTGATCTGTGCCTCGACCTCGGGTTGGTCGGGCTAATGGTGTTCCTATGTGGTTTGGGATTAGCGATGTGGCGCGGACTGAAGCTTTTCCGGAGTGCATCGACTTCCACTGCCAAATGGCCGCTCATGTTTTTAGCATTCTTTTTCATGTACAACTTTGTCGAAAGCAGCCTCCTGCAACTCTTCACTTTTCTTTGGGTGCCGTACGTTTCGGTTTTTGTTTCGCTCGCTCTGATGCAGACAGCCGAGCAACCGGAATTTGAATTTGAAAAACAACCACACGTGGAAATGATGGGGCTTCCTACGCCGTCCGAATCCAGCGGGATTTAGTTATACGCGCAAACCTCAGTGGAAAATCGAAGCACAAATTTAATGAAAGTAATGGCCTATCCGGCGTTCAACGCCAGCCAGCAAAACCCTTATACGCGACTGTTGTACAAGCACATGGGGGCGCAGGTGGTAGATTTCTCGTTTCGCCGGTCACTGACAACTCGTTACGACATATTGCATCTTCATTGGCCGGAATGGGAACTCAATGCGTACAGCAGCGCGACCGAGGCCGCGGCGCGGCTGAGAATGAAGCTCTTGGCAATTGATTTTCTCCGTGGGCGCGGCGCACGGGTGGTTTGGACAGCCCACAATCTGAAAGCGCATGACGGCCTGCATCCGAAACTTGAGAAGTGGTTCTGGTCTGCGTTCATCAGCAGAGTGGACGCGTATATTGCTTTGACGCAAAGTGGGCGCGCGGCAGCCCGAGAACGATTTCCCAGCTTGGAACGAATTCCGTCCTTCGTGATTCCACATGGACATTACCGCGACGAATACCCTGTTAATTCCAACGATGATGCGCGAAAGCAGCTCGGTATTCGTTCTCGCGCGAAGGTGCTGTTATTTTTTGGGCAGGTTCGCGAGTACAAAAATGTTCCCGCGCTGATTCGCGCGTTTCGCGATACTCAAAAAGACGAAGTTCTCTGTATCGCCGGCCGGCCTAGCTCCGAAAATCTGGCCGCGGAAGTGCGCCGAGAAGCGTGCGGAGATCCGCGCGTTCTCTTGCATCTTTACGAAGTGCCTCAGGATCGCGTGCAGCTCTTCTTCCGCGCGGCAGACTTTGTTGTGTTGCCGTATCGAGACATTCTTAATTCCGGCGCCGCGCTGCTGGCTCTTTCATTCAATCGGCCTGTGCTGGTGCCGAATCAAGGGGCCATGGGCGAACTTCAATCCAGCGCCGGCGCGGAATGGGTACGGATTTATTCCGGCGATATTGATGCTGCTCAACTGGTGGATGGATTGGCGTGGGCTGTTGCGTCCGAACGGCCGCGCGAGGTGCGCTTGGATCATCTCGAATGGCCGAGACTTGCAGAGCAGACGCTTCATGCGTATGAGGAAATTCGCTCGCCGCGTGCGCGGCCACGCGAAGTTGTCGCGAGTTCACAGGGACGAACTCTCCAGGTCTTGGCAGCGCCGGACGTCCCACCCGTATTGGGTAGAGCGGCGCGGGTTGATCAATCGCAACACGAACACGAGCCAACTTTTTGATACCCATGGCGACGCCATTCGTTTCGGCAGTCATTCCTACGCGGAACCGGCCTGAGTTGGTGCTACGAGCCGTTCATAGCGTGCTGACGCAGACCTACGAGAACCTCGAGGCTATCGTTGTCATTGACGGGCCGGATGCAGTGACGCGCTCGGCGTTGGGCGCGATCGTGGACCCGCGGCTTCGTGTTGTGGAACTGGAGCACAGCGTGGGAGGCTCCGACGCGCGCAACCGGGGGGTGCGGGAGGCGAGGGGAGAATGGGTTGCGCTTCTCGATGATGACGACGAGTGGCTGCCATCGAAAATCGAGAAACAGGTTGATGTTGCGGTTCGCTCGAGATTTCCTTCGCCAATTGTTGCCTGCTACTTCATCGGCCGGATGCCCACGTGTGACTATATCTGGCCTCGCAGGACGCCTCGACCAGATGAAGCACTGTGTGATTACCTTTTCGTCCATAACAGCCTTTTCCGCGGCGACGCACAACTTCAAACGTCGTTGCTCTTCGCCCGGCGTGAGCTTTTCGAAGAGATACCGTTCACCAGCGGACTGCGGCGGCATCAGGACACTGACTGGTACCTTCGGGTTGCCCATGTAGAGGGAGTGGGGGTGGAGTTTGTCCGCGAACCACTGGCGATCTGGTACCTCGAAGAGAACAGATCGAAGATCACCGGACGAAACGATTGGCGCAATTCGCTCGACTGGCTGCGAAGCAGGCGAGAAATGATAACGCCTCGCGCATATACAAGTTTTATTACTTCGCAATTGGCGGCAGAGGCCGTTCAACAAAATGACTGGCAAGCCTTCTTTCCCTTGTTGCGGGAGGCTGTTTTTGTTGGAAGTCCTCACCCGCTTGCCTTACTCCACTATTTTGCACTGTGGCTTGTACCAATGACTATGCGCCGCAAATTGCGCAAAGTTGCGCGCGGTCTGTCGCCAACGCGAGTAGAGAATGTCCCAGCATAACGTTCGCCTTATCACGGTTGGATTGCCTGTTCACAACGGCATGCCGTACTTGCCCGAGACGATAGAAAGTCTCCTGGCGCAGACCTATTCGCAGTTCGAGATTCTGGCGATTGAGGACGGCTCGACGGACTCGAGTTTGGAATACTTGCATTCGGTGCGGGATCCACGACTGCGCGTAATTTCTCAAGAGAACCGCGGCATCACCGCAGCTTTGAATCGAATGCTGGCTGAGGTGAAATCGCCATGGCTGGCACGCCATGACGCGGACGATGTGGCCTACGCTTCCCGGCTGGCGCGCACTGTGGAGCATATTCACGCGCATCCTGACGCGGGGATGTTCTATTCCCTGGCCGAGTACTATCCGATCGGCAGCTTTGGAAGATTTCGTTCGACACGAGGAACGCCGGAAGAAATTCGCGAACTCGTGCTCTCGGGATATTTGCCGGCCATCTGCCACCCGACGGTAACGCTGAACGTCGCAAAGGTTGCGGGCATCGGGGGATACAGATTTAATCTTCACGTCGAGGACGTTGATCTTTGGTGGCGGATGGCGCTGAAACATGACATACGGCTGATTCCGGAAGTGCTCGTTGGGTTTCGTCAGAATGTTCAGAGCGTCTCTTCCAAAAACCTAGCTATCCAAGCGGTGAATTACCTATATATACAGTACCTTCTCCTTTCACAACTTCGAGGCGTGCAGCCACTCGGGTGCGACGAAGTTCGGCCCATCCTTACGAGGATGCATGACTCCGGCAAATTCGAATTCAAGACGCACATGCGGGCCTTCAACATGGAAATGGGCAAGGGAAACAAAGTGAAAGCTCTGTATCAGGCCGCGCGAGCGTTCGCCGCGAGCCCTTCTGCTTTTTTGCTGCGGACGCTGGACGAATTTGGGCGCGAGCGAATGGTCCACGGTGGCGAACCGACAGCGATTTTCGCCAAATACGAAAAAGAACTGTGGCCAGCCGCGGGAATTGAAGGCTCGAGTGAGCTTGAGAGTGTCGGTATGGCTTCTTAAGACTACTAATTTTAAAGGAATGCCGGATTGACAGCGGAACTCTCCAGGCGGGAATTTATTTCGAATGTTGGGGCGATGGCCGCGGGCGGTCTGGCCGTGCATTCTTTGGCGGCACAAGCTGCTCCGGGAACCACATCCGGAGGCACGCCGCTCAGAGATCGCGCTGCCAGTCGCGGACTGCTTTACGGAGCCGCCACGCAACGGAGTATTCTCAAAGGAGATCTTACGTTTGCTGCCGCTTTTGCCCAGCAGTGCGGAGTTCTTGTTCCCGAGAACGAATTGCAGTGGTCGGTCATCCGGCCTACTCCCGATACGTTCGATTTCTCGCGGCCTGATTGGCTCTATAACTTTACACAGCAACATCAAATGAAGTTCCGCGGTACAAGCATTGCGTGGAATCAGGCGTTGCCGGCGTGGTTCAATTCATACGTCAATTCTACAAATGCCAAGCAATTACTGCTAACGCACATCGCCACGGTCGTTGGCCATTATTCCGGCAAGATGCATTCCTGGGACGTGGTGAATGAGGTCATTCAGCCGAACGATAAGCGGGCTGACGGACTGTGCCTGAAGCCGTGGCTCGAATTGATTGGGCCGGATTACATAGACATGGCATTTCACGCAAGCGCTGAGGCCGACCCGCACGCCATACTGGTGTGGAACGAAAATCATCTCGAATTTAACGATGCGTGGAGCCAAGCGAAACGAGACTTCCTCGTGGGCCTGCTAAAAGACAAGCTGAAACGCGGCGTCCCCATTCATGCGGTCGGGCTGCAGTCACATCTCAGCGGTACCACGACTGATTTCAATGGTGCGGCGTTCACTTTGTTTCTGCGCACGATTGCAGATTTGGGCGTGAAAATCATGATTACGGAGATGGATGTTACCGACGCCGATTTGCCTGCCGACGTTTCGCTGCGCGACCAAGGAGTTGCAAAGGTCTACTACGGCTACCTTTCGACGGTTCTCAACGAAAAAGCCGTTGTCGCGGTTCTCACTTGGGGGCTTTCGGATCACTTCACATTCATCTCGCACTATAAACCACGGAAGGATGGGGCTCCGGTGCGTCCGCTCCCGCTCGATTACGGTATGAATCCAACTCCCGCGTGGGATGCGATCGCGCGAGCTTTCGACGAGATGCCGGCGCGCTGACATGCGCTCACAATTCTGGCGGTACAGAGGGATGACTTATGCTCTTTAGTTCGACATTCACAAAGTTCGCAGACAACGTTCGCAATCCGAAGTCGTTGTCGAATCGGCTTCGGGCGAAGAGGTTTCAAGCCTTCGAAGAGTTCGTAGCAAAGATGCCGCGGCCGATTCGAGTGCTCGATGTCGGGGGCGAGAACTCGTATTGGGAGAAGCGCGGGTGGGCAGACCGCGACGATGTGCAGATAACGATTCTGAATGTTTTTCAACAAGAGAAGCGGAACGCCAACATCACACCCGTGGTTGGCGATGCAACGAATCTTCATCAGTTTGCAGACAGCAGCTTCGACATCGTCTTCAGCAATTCGGTTATCGAGCATTTATTTACGTTTGAAAACCAAGCGCGAATGGCAGCAGAAGTTCGCCGCGTAGGCAAGGCCTTTTGGGTTCAGACGCCAAATTTCTGGTTTCCGATGGAGCCGCACTTCTTAATCCCTTGCTGGCAATGGATGCCGACGAACGTTCGCGTAGCGTTGCTTCGAAGGTGGCGATGCGGCTGGCACGAACGGTGTCCTGACCGCGAGCGTGCGAAAGAACTCGTGACCGAAGTTCGTTTAATGACGGAAAAGGAGCTGAAAGTACTTTTCCCCGCCGCCAAGGTGATTCCTGAGCGATTCGGCGGAATGGTCAAATCATGGAGCGTCGCGGGCGGCTTTCCGCTCTCGACTGAAACTGCGAGTTGATCTTCGGCTTTGACTTGAACGAGCTACTGCACGTGGCTGGACGATCTAAGAGCGAATATTTGAAATGATAAGAACAGATCTCATCCTGCCGCTTGTCAACGTGTTCCTGCTGACGTTGGCGGGCGCCATCGTTTTGCTGCTTGCTGAGAAGCGATGGAAATTGCTGAGTTCGTTTCGGCTTGAAAAATCGACGGCGCTCAACCTTGCGGTCGCCCGCGTCGTGATTATCGCCACGCTGGTATCCAAGATCAGCTTGAATTACGAACTTTCTTACAGCAGGCTCGATCGTGCGCTGATTGTTCCCCCGCTCGGATGGGCTCACCTAGCCGCGCACGTGCCTCGGAATCCCAACCTGATAACCGTTCTGTACGTACTTTTCGTCGCGTTTGGTGCTTTGGCTATTGTTGGGCTTTACGGGAGGCTTGCCTGCTGCGTCACATCTGCGGTTGGTTTTTACCTTCTAACGCTACCGCAATTGTTCGGAAAAATTAACCACGATCACAACCTGGTCTTATTTGGTTTCATTCTGGCTGCCTCGCCTTGCTGCGACGCCCTCAGTGTGGACGCAATTCGTAATGCGTTGAGGGCCGCTCGGCATGGGACGCTTTTGGCCGCGCCAAAAGAGAGCACGGCCTATGCCGATCCGCTTAAGGCGATGATGGTGCTTATCGGACTGATTTATTTCTTTCCGGGAGCATGGAAGATTGGGCGTGCGGGAATCCATTGGTTCTCGGCCGACAATATGCGTTGGATGATGGCGAGGAAGCTGCTTGAAGCGCCGCACATCACGTCACTTCAAATGTGGGCGATGCACCATCCATTGTTGCTTGTAATGGGCGCCGCTTTTACGCCCATCTTCGAATTGGGCTTCCTATTTGCGATTCTGTCGCCACGGACGCGGCCGTATGCCGCGATTTGTGGCTTGGCATTCCACAACATGACCGCGATGCTTATGAATATAAATTTCGTCAGCCTGCAACTTTGCTACGTGATCTTCGTGGATTGGAGCGGCGTATTTTCGTGGATTGCGCTCCGCTTGAGGATTGGAGGAATGGACGGGAAATCTCTCTACGAGCACTTACATGGAGGCCGAGAGAGTCGAGCGGTGAATATTGTCAGCGTGGTCGAGAACTCAGCTTCTGGCACCCAGATAAGCGTGATGTTCAAACCCGTAGTGGCAACATTTGTTGCCGGCATGATCTTGGCTGGCCTGACGCACTCCGTAAATGCTTGGCCGATAGCGTGCTACCCGACATTCGATCATGTTGAGACGGGTCAAGTGAGCGAACTCTTCGCGACGGCAACATCGGACGACGGTCGTGTGTATAACCAGAACTTGAGTTTCGATACCAAGATTGGAGATAAACTGGCAGCCGAGCGCTACGACGCGATGGTAGACAACCTGATGAGACAGGATGTACCCGTTTCCAAGCAAAGAGCTGCGGCCATCGTCAATCTTTGGCGCGAAAGCTATGCGTACCCTAATTTCAAAGAAGTCACTCTCTATTGCGATACGTTCACTCTTGATCGCGACGGACGGCCGGGCTCACTGATTCAGAATCGCGAAATCACACACTTGAGCCAAAGAGACGGTATCGAGTAGGCCGACCCGTCGAGAGAGTGCCGCTAGGCGGTTGATGTCTGGCGGATGATCGCGAATTCCCTACCGCAGTAAATCCTCGAGTTGGATCTTCTGATCGGTCTTTTCGTCGCGGTATTTCACGATTACGGGGGTATAGAGCGACAGGTGCCACTCTTTTCCGCGGCCTTGGCGAATCGCTCGTGATCCAGCTACGACGACCGCGGCTTCAGGGACGACGAGCGGCTCGACATCCGTCGCTTTGTATATCGCGCCGGTGACGAGATCGTAGACGGGCGTCGAACGATTTAGAATCGTGCCGGTTCCCAGCACGGCTCGCCGCTTCACAACCGTCCCTTCGTACACGCCGCTATTCCCGCCCACCAAGACATCATCTTCAATCACCACAGGCAGTGCGCCAACCGGTTCCAGCACGCCGCCAATCTGCGCGCCGGCGGAAATGTGGCAGTTCCTCCCGATCTGCGCGCAACTTCCAATCAGAGCGTTTGAATCCACAAGCGTCCCGTCATCCACGTACGCCCCGACGTTGATATACATCGGCGGCATGCAGACGACGCCTTTGCCGATAAAGCTGCCATCGCGAATGCTCGAGCCGCCCGGCACGATTCGCACGCCGGAAGTCGCGGTGAACTTTTTCACAGGATACGTAGATTTGTCGAAGAAAGGCTGGCGCGACGCGTCCACAGACATATCGACGATCGCGCCCATTCGAAATCCGAGGAGAATGCCTTTCTTGACCCAGGAGTTCACGCGCCAACATGACGGCGCGGACGCGTCCGGTTGCGCGGCGCGAATCTCTCCGTCGTTCAGCGCTTCCATGAATTTCCGAAACAGCCGCCGATCTTTCTCAGTGAATTGGCTCGACGGCTGATCGAAGAGCGCCTCAATTTGCGCTTGCAGCATAGGTTTGCTGGAGAAGTCCGAGCGATTCGAGAACGCCGCGGATACGCTCCAGATTTTCTGCCTTCGGCGGGACGAGCGGCAGGCGCCACACCGGTTCGAGAAGATCCATGAGCGCCATCGCCGCCTTTACCGGTCCCGGATTCGTTTCGACAAAATTGACTTCCATCAGCGGGAAGTATTTTCGGTGCAGTTCGCGCGCGGCGGGGAAATTGTTTTGGAGACACAGGTGCGTGAGTCGCGTCATTTCCGCCGGGATTTCATTCGACACGACCGAAATCACGCCTTGGCCTCCGAGCGCCGCGAGCGGCAACGTGATCGCGTCGTCTCCCGAGAGCACCACGAACGAATCGGGCACGGCGTTTGCGATCGCGGCCATTTGGCCGATATTGCCTGACGCCTCCTTAATCCCGACAATATTATCTATTTCCGCGAGCCGCCGAATCGTCGCGGGCTCAACGTTAACGCCGGTGCGGCCAACGACGCTGTAAACGATGATCGGCAGAGTTGTCGCCGCGGCGATCGCTTTGTAGTGCTGGTACAGGCCTTCCTGCGTCGGCTTGTTGTAATACGGCGTCACTGAGAGAATTCCATCCACGCCCATGGATTGAAATTCGCGCGCGGTCTCGATCACTTCTGCTGTGTTGTATCCGCCCGCGCCCGCGACGACGGGCACACGGCCGCGCGATTCTTCGAGCGTTAGCTCGACGACGCGCAACCGCTCGGCCTGCGTGAGCGTCGGGCATTCGCCGGTGGTGCCGCAAGGAACGAGAAAATCGATGCCCGCATCGACCTGGCGCCGAACGAGTCTCCGCAGCGCGTCTTCATCGAGCGACTGATCCGAGCGAAACGGTGTTACGAGTGCTGTGCCGCATCCTGTAAACATTTCTATTCCTCCTGAACCGATTCCTCAATCCATCTGGGCGATAATTTCCCGGAACTCGAAAAAACCTTTTTTGCCGGCAATCCAGCGCGCCGCGCGCAAGGCGCCGCGGGCAAATCCGTCGCGGCTGCGCGCGGAATGGCGAAGCGTGATCGTGTCGGCAGGCGAATCGAAACCGATCTCGTGCGTGCCGGGCTGCGAACCCGCGCGGCTGCTGCTTAAATCAATCGGCCGCTGGTAGCCGCTCTGTTTCATTCGTGCCGCCAACGCCAGAAGCGTGCCGGAGGGCGCATCCTTCTTTGCGGCATGGTGAATTTCCCATGCCCACGAGCCGTAATCCGCTTCATTGGCCAGCAATTGCGCGGCTTGCGTGACAATCTGAGTGAATACAAAAATTCCCACAGAAAAATTCGGGGCCCAGACCACTCCCGTTCCCGCGCGTTCGACCGCCTTCCGCACGCATGGCAATTTCTCGAGCCAGCCCGTCGTGCCGACAACGGCATTGATGCCTGCTTGCGCGAGCCGCTCGATGTTTTCAGCGGCAGCTTCGGCGTTAGAAAATTCCACTGCAACATCGATCCCGGCGAGTTTTGGGTGAGTAAGTCCCTCGAAGCGTCCATTGTTTTCGCGGTTCAAGCGCAGCTTCACGTCGAAGCCGTATTCCGGCGCCATCCGGTCGATCAAGCGGCCCATTTTCCCGTAGCCTACGATCGCAAGATTCATCGTGCGTCCTTCAAAAGCCGGCGCGCGAGTCCGGCGTAAAGTCCCACCGCGTCTTCGAGCTCGCGCTTTGGCATGCGCTCTGCCTCCGTGTGCGCCACTCGAATGCTGCCAGGACCGATCAAGAGAGGCTTTCCCCACGCGGGGCTGAGAATCGGAGCGTCGCTGGTGTAAGAAACAATCGTGGTAGGAAGGCCATCGAACGAATCGAATTGCACGGCCGGAATGAAGCCGATCTCCCGCAGCTCAGCGCGGCCGGCAACTGCGGCCGTCATGGCATCGCGAATCGGCCCGGGGTCGCCCACCAGACGGACGAAAATTTCCGCGCGGGCTTCGTCGGCAACCACATTCGGAGCGCGGCCGCCCGCAATCCTGCCAATGTTGATCGTGCCCGGCCCGAGCACGGGATCGCGTGGCAGAGGAATGCGGCGAACGGTTTCGAGTACATCCAACATTTTATCGATCGCCGATTCGCCCAATTCCGGATAGCCCGAATGGGCCATCTTGCCGGCTGCGCGAATCTCGTAGCGCAGGGCGCCCTTCGCGGCGAGAGCGAGCTTGCTTTCCGTCGGCTCGCCATTGATCAGATAACGCGAGCCTCGCGGCGAGAGCGCGGCGGCTTTCGCGCCGGCGCTGTTGATCTCCTCGCCCACAACGAATAGAAGGCCAATAGCGCACGCGCCTTCGCCGGCCAGCGTCTCGGCAGCGCCGATCATCGCGGCAATCGCGCCCTTGGCGTCGCACGCACCACGGCCCCAAACGAATTCGTCGTCCTCGCGGCTCGGAAAAAAAGGCGGCACGGTATCCATGTGCGTGGAGAGAGTGACGATGGGTTCGCCCCAAGACGCGAACACGTTGAAGCGTTCGCCATCCACGGGCAATCGCTCGACACGCCCGCCATGACGCGCGGCGAGCGCCGAGACGCGGTCGAATAGATAGGTCGCGACGCCCGCTTCATTGCCGCTCACGGACTCGATGTCCACGAGCGCGCGCGTCAGCGCCAATACGTCTGCCATGATGCCTACCTGGGATGGAACGGAAGGAGAAGGGAAGATACGAGAGGACTGATACTCGGACTCCGCCACTTCCCGATAGCGCTCCATCCGTTTGTAACGGATGACAGTGGACAAGCCTTAGGCCTGTCCCCCAACCGCTGCGATTTCAGCTAGCGCAGCGATTTCGGCGGAGTTTACAGCAAACACCCTTTTCGCCACGTCTCCGAAGCTGATCGGAGTTGCCGACTTGGCTACTCATGGTCCCCGCACCTCTACCAAGAACTTTTCGAGTCTAGCGGACGCTTCTGCCCAAGTCAATGATCGGATAGACCTCGACGGCGGATTGGTCTCAATTTAGAATGCCGATCGAATCGGGAAGCGGGTGGTATTATTCCCAGCGGCCCGCAGAACTATCACGCTGGCTCATGATCAGCTACAAATGGCGAAGAATTTTTACGGCCGATACGGAAAGCGATGGTTTGACGCGGCGGCTTCAGCGGCCGGACTTGTTGTGCTTTCGCCGGTGTTGATCGGCGTTGCGATCGCGGTGCGGCTTTCGGGCCCAGGGCCTGTCCTTTTTCGGCAAGTGAGGATGGGGCGGTTCGGGCGGCCGTTCCGGATTGTCAAATTTCGGACAATGATCGACGATACGGTGTGCCCCGGGAATTTGACGACCGCTGGCGATGATTTGCGGGTTACGCGGCTTGGGCGATGGCTGCGCAAGACGAAGATTGACGAATTGCCGCAGTTAATCAACGTGCTGCTGGGCGAGATGAGCCTCGTGGGACCTCGGCCTGAGGTTCCTGAATACACTAAGAACTACGGAGAGAAATATCGCCGGGTGCTTCTTGCCAAGCCCGGGATTACGGGGCCGGCGGCAAATGCCTATGTTCGGGAGGAAGAGATTCTTGCCGGGCGAGCCGATAGAGAGAATTTTTATGCCGCGGAGATCCTGCCGAGGAAACTTGAGCTTGATTTGATCTATTGTGAAGACATTCGATTTTTCGATGATGTTAAGTTGATCTTTCACACCTTCAGGAAAATCTTTGAGACATTTCGTCCTGCCGGAGGAGATGTCGAGGGCCGGCCGTTCGGCGGCCGGTTCTACGAATGCGGTGATCGCACGGATGCCAACTGTAGAGTCCCGCAGCATACGAAGCTAAATTCTAGATTTCAAATTTGAGATTTCAGAATTTCAGATTTGAAATTCGATGAATCGGAAGCGTTAGAACGCGATTCGGCGGTATGCGAATATGAATCGCTGCCGAAGCGTGGATTTACTTTCTTCGAAATACCACCATTATATTTTCGCCGAACAAAAGTGCTCGGGATGCTTGGGCGCGGCGAATCTCCTTATTGAGTGCGCGCTGATTGGGGTTTCGCTCCTTGCGGAACGCGACGAGTGTGTAGAGCCACATCCACGGAGCGAGAAAGGCGTAGGCATAACTGACCGGCTTCACGTGGGTGGGTTCGACATCGAGAATCTGAAAGCCGCAAGTGTGCAGGATGTAGCGCAGCTCTGAAAATGTTCTCAGGCCGATATGGTGCAACGGGTGAGGGCTGGCCTCGTCGAGCGGGCGCGGATCGGAGAGATAGAATCCGCTGCCGAGGAATCGGACGCGGGAGCGAATGGAAATTGTGTTCGGCGTCGAAAGAATGAAAATGCCGCCGGGGCGGCAGAGGCGATGCATTTCGCGCACGAAGGCGAAGGGGTTTTCGAGATGCTCGATGCCTTCTATGGAGACGACGAGGTCGAAGCTCGCGCCGGGCCACGGAAGTTTCGCGGTGAGATCGGCGATGCGAAATCGCTCGCCGAGAACCACGCGTGCTCCGTCAGTGAGCTCGTCCACGATATCAACGCCTGAAACTTCGAGGCCCTCCTTCGCGAGCAGGATTGCGACTTCGCCGTCGCCGCATGGCGCATCGAGCACCTTTGCGTTTGCCGGCAAGCCCAGGGCGGAAATGCGCCTCACCACCGCGTCGTAGATTTTCAAACAGCGCGAGGTCTTCATCGCAGTGGTGCCCCAGCGCGCGACGCTTCGAGCGATCGTTTGAGAGATCGATTCATGAATGTTGCGCCGCGCCCCCGCCGGTAACCCAGCATGCCGGAATCCGGGAAGTTTATTCTATTCCCGCGCTCGCGCAATGGACGTTCCGAAAGAAAGCGTCGGACACTCTTGATCGCGCCGCCGCAATGATGTTGGAACTACGGACGTAACTTCCAGCTGCGTACCGTTTCATTTTCGGCACAACGCTTCACAATCCCTCGCCTTGAAATTCCAAGAGACGCCCATCAGGGGCGAGATGTTCATGACTATTCATGGCTGACACTGGTTTCGCAAAACTTCTTCATCGAACCAGCAGGGCGCGCGCTTCGGCGAGTGATGGAGCGCCATCCCGTTTGTTTCGCTTCGCGCCCGCTGCGGTGGCGGCGCGGCCCATCGCGATGCCGCGGCGGCGCGTCACTGCGGTTCGTTATTTTCCGGCTCATCTTATCGGCGTAACTGAATGGTGCGTCTGCTTCGCGGCCGTCGTAGGGCTGTTGCAAGCGTGGGCGGAGCGCTTCTCGATTGAGCCCGATGGCGTGAATTACCTCGATATCAGCTACGCCTATCTTCGCCATGATTGGCACAACGCGATCAACGCCTATTGGAGTCCGATGTATTCGTGGCTGCTAGCGCTGGTATTCGGACTTTCGCACACTTCGCTTTATTGGGAAGCCACGGTGCTGCATGCGGTAAATTTCGGGATCTATCTTTTTGCGCTGGCGTGCTTCGGATTTTTCTTTCGAGAGTTGACCGCGCTCGTTGCCGAGCGCGCGTCAGCCGCGGATGAGCAATCGCCGCAAGGTTGGGCGTGGACGGTCCTCGGCTACTCGCTCTTCACGTACTCGTCGCTTGAATTGGTGGGTCTGGGAACGGATAAGCCCGACATGTTGGTGTCGGCGATCTTCTTTCTGGCGACGGCAATCTTGATTCGAATCCGGCGAGGCCAGACGAGTTGGCGGACGTATGCAGGGCTCGGCGCGGTGCTTGCGATCGGCTACCTCGCGAAGGCGGTGATGTTTCCTCTCGCATTTGTATTTCTTGTTTGCGGCTTGTTCGCAATTGGAAATTGGAAACGGGCAGCGCCGCGGGTGGCGCTTGCGTTGGTTGTCTTTCTGGCTATCGGAGGACCGTGGGCCATCGCGATCTCGCGCGCGAAAGGACGGATCACATATGGCGACGCCGGGCGGCTGAACTACGCATATTACGTGAACGGAACGGAGGGGCTGCCGCACTGGCACGGCGAAATCGCCGGAGTTGGAAGCCCGATCCACGGAACGCGACGATTGAACGAGGTGCCACCGGTGGACGAGTTTGCGACGCCGGTAATGGGTACGTACCCGCCATGGTTCGACCCAACCTATTGGTTCGAGGGGGTGCGGCCGCACTTTGAACTTCGCGGACAATTGCATGAGCTCGCGGTGAGCGCAGGAGAGTATTTTCGCCTCCTGTCGGCAGAAAGAGCTATCGGAGTGGGAGTGCTAGTGCTTGCGCTTCTCGCAGGAGGAGCCCGGCGTTACTTTCGAGAATTGTATTTGTTGTGGACTCTTTGGCTGCCGGCTCTGGCAACATGCGGGCTTTACGCGCTCGTTCACGTCGAGCCGCGTTTCCTGGGCGCGCCGATGGTCATTCTGTGGTGCTTCTTGTATGCCGTTGTCCGATTGCCGCGAATGGAGAATTCCGCGCGGGTGTGGAATTGCGTTGCGATGGCGGTGGCGTTGACGCTGGGAATCACGATCACCGGCCAAGCCACACGCAACGCCGCGGCATTGCAAGGCTCGGAAAACACGGAATGGGAAGCCAGTGTAAATCTGGCGCAACTTGGGCTGAGGCCGGGAGATCGCGTGGCTGTTCTCGGCCATTCAACGCTCGGGGACTACTGGGCGCATCTGGCGCAAGCCCGAATCGTCGTAGACGTCCCTGCCGACGCTGTTCCTGTGTATTGGGAATCGAGCGCGGCGACGAAGTCTCGAATATCGAGCGCGCTTGCGCGGGCCGGGGCATGCTTTCTCGTTACCCGGTTCCAGCCGCCGGCTTCCGAATCACAAAACTGGGAACGCCTGGGCACAACCGGCTACTACGCTTTGCCGCTCTCCGCTGCAGTAGCGCAATCACAACCGTCTGAGCTGAACTGATAGTTGGGAGGTCCGTTGATTTTGGGTGCGAGAAACCGGCTGCCTGAGCTAGATGGTCTCAGAGGCCTTGCAATTCTCATGGTGCTCTCGCTGCACTACATCACATTCGGCTATACCAATACCGAATTCGGAAATCTATATCGCTTCGCCCAAATCTTCCGGCTCGGTTGGAGCGGCGTGGACCTTTTCTTCGTTCTGTCAGGGTTTCTGATCGGAGGGATCCTGCTCGACGCGCGCGAGAGTCCAAATTATTTCAAAGCGTTCTACGTGCGCCGGATTTATCGGATATTGCCGGCCTATTACGCATGGATTGCGCTGTTCGCGATCGCCGGCTCGCTTGCCGCTCAGAGGGGATTAGCGCGTGATTCAAATGGGCCAGTAATTTCGGTTCCAGTGATTGTCTACTACCTGTTCTTGCAAAATCTCGTCTTCACGCCTCTCTCGCGATTTACGACGTGGTGGATCTCCCAAACATGGTCGCTGGCTGTGGAGGAACAATTCTATCTGGTGTCGCCGTTCCTAATTCGATATCTCTCTCGGCGCAGGCTCACGCAGGTCTTGATCGGCTGTGTCATCGGCGCGCCAATTCTGCGAGCGATTGTTTATTCGACCACGCCCAGAGTTATGAGCCCGCAGTACGTCTTGATGCCTTGCCGCGCCGACGCGCTCGCACTCGGAATGCTGCTCGCCATCGCGTGGCGCTCGAATGCGAAAGTTTGGATCGCGGAACACGTGCGGCTTGCAAGCATCATTTTCGCCGTGCTGGTGGCCGGGGCTCTCGCGATGACGAAGTGGATGCCGGGTCCACGCAACCGGTTCGAAGCCGCGTACCAGTATTCATGGATCGGGGCTATGTATGCCGTGATGATGACGCTCGCACTCGTGAAGCATGACGGCATCGTGGCACGAGTGGCCCGCTGGTCGTTTCTTAGATCTTGGGGGCGCATATCGTATTGCGTTTATCTCATTCATTCCGGAATACTTTGGGCGTGCCACCAAATCCTGCTGCATTCTCTCCCTCGCATCACCGATTGGCAAGGAGCCGTCACGACCGTGCTGGCACTCGCGATCACCGTGGGAATCGCGCAAATCTCGTGGAAATACTTCGAAAAACCGCTGATCGATCGCGGACACGCGGCTAGATTCATTGCTCCAGAAGCGCTGCCCTCGCCCGGCTGAATATCACTCGCGCACGCCGGGCGTTCTCACCAGGCCCAATTCAGTGGCAACCAAGTCAGCGCTAACCGGTAGGCGCCTCCGCAGTTCCTATTACACAAGTATTACAAACACGTGAGCCCGTCCCTGCTAGTCTGAACGCAGTTTTACGAAACATCGCAACATCCATTTTTCAGGGAAGGGCCATTCGATGGACCTAACGGATCTACGTGCGGCTAAACCGAAGGACGATACCGGAATTAATTGGGTGACGGCGAGCGTGATGGTGATCTTCCACGTGCTTGCGGTGGTCGCACTCTTCTTTTTCACTTGGACAGGTTTCTTCGTAGCAATTTTTCTTTGGTGGCTATCAACGAGCGTGGGTATCGGCATGGGCTACCATCGACTGCTCACGCATCGCGGCTACAAGATTCCGAGATGGCTGGAGTACTGCCTCACAGTCTGCGCGACGCTCGCGCTCGAGGGCGGCCCGATCTTCTGGGTGGCAACGCACCGAATTCACCACCAATTTTCCGACCAAGATGGCGATCCGCATTCGCCGGTTGAGGGCACCTGGTGGGCGCACATGGGATGGATACTGGTTGGAAAGTCGATGCACCACGATACTTCGACGCTCGCACGATACGTTCCCGATCTTGCCAAAGACAAATTTTACGTGTGGATCACGAAGTACCACTATGTCCCGCTGATCGCTGTCGGCGTGATATTGCTCGCGGTTGGCGGCTGGCCGATTGTGCTCTGGGGCATCTTCCTCCGCACCGTCGTTGGACTGCAAACTACATGGCTCGTCAATTCAGCCACCCACTCGTGGGGCACGAGGCGATACAAAACGCGGGATCTATCGACCAACAGCCTCTGGGTTGCGCTTCTGACGTGGGGCGAAGGATGGCACAACAACCATCACGCTCATCCGACATCGGCGCGCCATGGGCTGAAGTGGTATGAGATCGATTTCAACTGGTATGGAATCTGGATGTTGAACAAGCTGGGGCTCGCGCGAGACTTGCGCGTCGCCGATGTTCGCGCCGATGAACTGGCCAAGAAGACCGTCGGGTCCTCGTTGACAACCAAAGAGCTGATTCCCGCGACGCCGCAAGTGCAGCCAAATCTTTTGACGTAAGAAACCAGCCTTTTGGCAACTGGCTCGAAGCCGCGCTCCCCTAGGCCGCCGCCCGGCGCGGCTGTAAACGTGAACCTTTCGGTTCATGTCTGAACCTCACAAGAACCTATCAGCGGTACAATTACGCTCAGACATCATGCAAATCGCGAGCCGTCGAAAAACCATCGCGTTCTTCGTAGCGCTAGGCGCGTGCCTTGTGTCGCTGGCCGTCGCGCTCAACATTGGTTGGATCTTGCTCAATTGGCGCGCAGGCGTGCTCCTCTTTTTCGGCGTCATTTTTTTCGCGGCCATCATCGTCGGAATGATTCTCAATACGAGTTTTCTCATTCGCGAGATCAAGCTAAACGAGCAGCACGACAGCTTTATCAACTCGGTCACTCACGAACTGAAGACGCCAATCACCTCGATCCGGCTGTATCTCGAGACTCTCCAGCGGCGCGATGTGGATGAAAAGCAGCGCCAGCAATTTTACGGGCTCATGCTGAATGATACCGACCGGCTGGTTCACACGGTCGAACAGGTGCTGAAGGCCGGAGAGACGCGTTTCAAGAGTGGCCGGCGGGATCGAACAGAAATTGATTTCGGCGGGCTGGTATCGGAATGTATGGAACTCGCACGGACCCGGCATCACCTCGCGGCCAAGGCCTTGCAATACAAGAAGCCGAAGAATGGGAATCGGATTACGGTCCGCGGCGATGCCGAGGAACTTCGCACGGCCGTTACCAACGTGCTCGACAACGCTATCAAATATTCGAAGGACAACGTGGATGTTTCGGCGCAAATTGACACGCCGGACGAAAAGCACGTTCTGCTTCGAGTGCGTGACCACGGCATGGGAATTCCGGTAGATGAATTGAAGCGCATTTTCAAACGCTTTTACCGCGTGCGCGGCCGGTCGCGCGGACAGGTGAAAGGCACGGGGCTCGGACTGTTCATCGTCCGTTCGATCGCGAAAAAACACGGCGGAAAAGTATTTGCTGAAAGCGCGGGCGAAGGGCAAGGCACGACGATCACTCTCGAGCTGCCGAGGAGCCGCGCATGAGCCGCGTCCTCGTGGTGGAAGACGAAACTCATTTGGCCGAAGGGCTGCGATTCAATCTCGAGGCGGAAGGCTACGCCGCGCAGATTGTGGGAGACGGCGAGATGGCGCTCGACCGGCTCGTCGAGAGAAAAGAGCCCTACGACGCCGTCATCCTCGACGTCATGCTTCCCGGCGTGAACGGGTTCACCGTCGTTTCAGAGTTGCGCAAGGCCAAGAATTTCGTTCCCGTCCTCATCCTCACCGCTCGCGGACGGCCCGAAGACGTGCTCGAGGGATTTGCCGCGGGCGCGGACGATTACCTTCCGAAACCGTTCGAGCTGCCCATTTTTCTCGCGCGCCTGCAAGGACTCTTGCGCCGAAATGCCTGGACGCGCAACGCGCACGCCGAAGACACGGGAGTAGCGGCGGGGTCCAAGGCTGAAGAAAGCGTGCCCGAGACGAATGGCGCCTCGTTTTCGTTCAATGGCAAGACGATCGATTTCGCCGCGCTCGAATTGCGCGCGAACGGCACCACCATACATCTCACGCTGATGGAGGCCAAGCTGCTCCGCCACCTCATTCAGAATCAAGGCCGCACGGTCTCTCGCAAATCCATTCTCGAAGACGTCTGGGGGCTGCGCGAAGACACGGACACGCGCGCGATTGACAACTTCATCGTGCGCTTACGCCGCTACATCGAGAAAGATCCCGCAAAACCGCAATACCTGCTTACCGTCCGCGGGGTGGGCTATCGCTTCGTAGCCTGAACCTGGCTGTCTTTCCGGTCACTGTCCTCGCGTACTATTTTTCAATTCCAAAATCCACGCTAGCCTCTGAAATTGATGGCTCATCGCCGCGAAAACCGGCGGCGCAGCTCCAGGCTGAGCTTGCGCGTGCCGGTTCGAATTTACGGGCGCACTGCGGAGAACCAGCCCTTTCGGGAATTGACGGATACGTTGGCCGTCAATGCACACGGAGCGCGTGTTGAGATTTCCGTTTCCGTGACCCAGGGGCAGACGTTGCTTCTCGTGCACGGCATCACGGAAGAAGAGAAGGAATGCCGCGTGGTGGACGTAAAGGCAGTGCGCCGCGCGAAGTTCAAAGTGGCACTCGAGTTTATTCACGCCGAAGGAAATTTCTGGCAACTGTTTCAGCCGCTTCAGTCAGTGAACGCAGAGAGGAAACAACATGTGGAATAACGCACCCGGAAGTCAACCACCGGCGCCGCGAAGCGGTTCGTCGCCGCATGACTCGTCGCCGGCGGAATCTCGGATTTCGCGCGACCTTGCCACTCTCGGACCGGGCTTGACGCTTAAGGGCGAGCTGACCGGGCACGAGGATCTTTATCTCGATTGCAAATTTGAAGGCCCCGTGAATTTCGGAGGGCACCGGGTGACGATTGGACGGAATTCGAACGTCGAAGGCGACATCGTGGCGCGAGAAGCGATTCTCTACGGAAGATTGAGCGGCGATCTCGACGCGCACGATCGCATGGAGATAAAGAAGGGCGGCTCGTTCACGGGCGATCTGACGACCGGCCGGATTTCGATCGAAGAAGGTGCGTTCTTCAAGGGGCACATTGAAGTGGATCCGAGCACGAAGCCTCTCGGCGCCGATCTTGGCGCGATTTTGGAGCGCGGCGAGAAATCTACCTAGCGAATTTAACGTCCCCCAAACCCCCGGGCAGTAAAAGCGGGGCCGTCTCGACCCAGGCGGCCCCGTTCCTCATTTTCAGCGCCTTTTTCCCCGCGTCGATCCCTTCGCAGGAGCTCAGGCGGTTTGTTGTTGGCGTTTGCGGCCCGTGTGGAAAATTCCCGCGCCGCCGGCGAGCAATACGAATGTCAATCCGACTATTTTCGCGACGGCGATGAAGGGATGCGGTTCATCCGGCGCGGGGACGAGCGAAAGGACGATGGTCACTAGCGTCGTCGTGAAACCGAGCCCGCCGATTGTGGTTACGACTCGCGGGCCGCCTGGAATTCGGAACACATCCGCACCGGCCGGCTCGCGCTGCAATCGAATCAACGACGCGAACGTGAAGAGATACGGAATAAAGTACGAGATGATGCCGGTGCTCACGAATATTTCGTACGCGCCGGATATGCTCGTTCCGGCCTGGCCAAGAAAAATGAACACAGCGCCCAGGGCCGACTGTGTGAGGAGCGCGACGTAAGGAGTCCGCCATCGCGGATGAAGTTGCGCGAAGATCGCTGGAAGATAGCGGTCTATGCCGGCAACAAATGGAAGGCGGGCGGTTGCCGCGAGCCATGCTCCCAGGGCGCCGATGTTGCTGACTACGATGAGCAACGCGGCAATCGGTCCGATACCATCGAGCCCGATGCGGTTCCCTGCGGTTGAAATCGCCTGCATGATGCCTTCGAGTCCGCTCACTTCGCTCGAAGGAAGCGCGATGAGCATCGCCACCGTGCCGAGGATGTAGCCTGTGGTGACGATCGTTCCGGCGATCAACAGCGCGCGCGGGATATTTCGACGAGGATTTTTGACTTCATCGCCGAGAAACGAAGCGGACTCGGAGCCGCCGAGCGCGAAGACAATCGTCGCCCAGAAAAGCACGTCGCGGAAATGTGTGTGCGGGATGAGATTCGCACCGCGAAATGATGTGGCCGAACCAAAGCGCCACCAGCATACCGCCGCAATTACATAGAGAATCCCGATCGGCAGCCAGGTGCCGATTGCGCCGAGGTTGTGAAGCCATTTGCCGACGGAGAGTCCGACGACATTCAGCACAGTTCCGATCAGCAGCCCCGCTAATGAAAAAACGATGAAGTAAGTCTTGTTGCCGGCGAGGCTATGCCAACGCGCGGGGCCGATGTAGAGTGCGCTGCTCGCGGCGAAATAAAGCACGGCGGGAAAGTAAGGCAAGTTGCTGGCCCAGTATGTCCATCCATTCATGAACGCGGCGAAATCGCCGAAGGCATGTTTGGTCCAAACGTATAGGCCGCCGTCCTGGGGATAGCGCGAGGAGAGTTCCATCACGGAAAGCGCGAGAGGAAGGTAAAACGCGAACCACGCGAAGAGCCAGATGACGATGGCGCTCGCGCCGGCCGTCGCCGCCGTCGCGATCCAGCGCAAGCTGATACCGGTGACGACGTAGAACAGAACGAGGTCTCGAAAGCCCATCGCGCGGCGCGGCTGGTTCGAGACCTCTTTCGTCGACATCGGCACTCACTCTTGATCAGGCAATATGCGGGACATCATGCCTTAGGCGGAGCACCGATGCGAGTGATTCTGCGCGGCGGCGGAAATTTGCGCCGGGCTATTTTTTGTCGTGGCCGTAGTACTCGTACGCCGACATCGCTTTCTCCCCGCCTTTTTTCCAGATACGCGTATCCTCCTGGATTTTCCCGAGAGCGCGCGCCATCTCGCGGATGTGGGAGGCGACGGCGCCGCAGCACGCGCCGATGTAGTTGACGCCGATGCCGCGCGCTTTCAGCGCATAGTCGGCCATTTCACTGCGCGAGAGCTGGTATGGATCGAGTTGGGTTGGAAATGCGGGGAGGCTCGTGAAGTCGCGATTTTTGTCGGTGGTCCGATAGGCCACCGGCTGCGTGGCGATATATGCCGACGTGGCTTTTCGCATTTCTGCGGCAAGCGGAAGCATGTGCTTGGGGCCGCGCAAACAATTGATGCCGACAATATCTGCGCCGGCATCCACCAAAGCGCGCGCGCAGTCAGCTGGAGATTGTCCTTCGATGGCAACATCCTGATTTTCGAAGCACATTGTCACCATCGTGGGCAGGCCGGTCTTCTTGCTGCGTTCGACGCAGAGCAAGGCCTCGCCGAGGTAGGAAAACGTCTCACCGATGATGAAGTCCACGCCTTCGCTCGTTTGCCATTCGAGTTGCTCGTCGAAAAGTTTTCGCACGCGATCGTGCGAAGCCTTGTCATTCGGCTCGTACATCCACGTGAGGCTCAAGTTTCCCGCGACTAGACACCGGTCGCCGGCTACATCTTTCGCGATGCGGACGGCGGCGCGGTTCAGCTCTTCGATGCGCGAGTCGAACCCGACCGTGGCGAGCTTGTCGCGGCTCGCGTAGAACGTGAGCGCCTGGAGTACTTCGGCGCCGGCTTCGCGGAATTCAAGATGCAATTCGCGAAGCGCGTCGGGATGCGTCAGCGCAACTTCGGGAGTGAACGGTCCCGCGCGCACCCAGCCGCGCTTTTCGAGTTCGAGCAGGTAACCGCCATCGCCCAGAACGATTCCCTCTTTGAGGCGTTCGAGAATTCCCTTCTTCATTTCTCCCTCCCAAATATTTGTTTATGCTACGCCGCGTTTCAAATCGCGCAGCGCCTGATGCGCGGCGTTGTATCCGGGAGCGCCAGTGACGCCGCCGCCGGGATGCGCACCCGCGCCGCAGAGATAAAGTCCTTTCAGCGGCGTTCGATATTGCGCCCAGCCGGGGACGGGCCGCATGAAGAACAACTGATCGAGCGAAAGATCGCCGTGAAAAATATTGCCTTCCGTCAGGCCGTAGGTGCGCTCGAGATCGAGCGGCGTCAAGACCTGCCGCGCCAGAATCGAATTCGCGAATCCTGGTGCGTATTGCGAGATCATTTTCACCACGCGATCGCCGAGTAGATCGCGCTTCTCGTCCCACGTGCCTTCGCGCAATTTATAGGGAACGTATTGAACGAAGCAGGTCATGATGTGTTTCCCAGCGGGGGCCAGCGTGTCGTCAACGTTCGATGCGACGACGCAATCGACCCACAAATCTTCGGGAATTTCGCCGAATTTTGAAGTGTCGTAGCAACGTTCGGCAAATTCGAGCGACGGAACGAGCGTGCAGAACGATCGCTGCGATTTTGGCCAATCGCGCGGCATGCCTTTAAATTTCGGCTCTTCACTCAAGACAAAATTCACTTTCGCGCATGGCCCGGCCATCTTGATTCCATCCACCGCGCGCCGGAATTCCGCGGGCAATTCGCTCGCCTCGACGAGGCACAGGAAAGTCCGCTTCGGATCGGCGTTCGAAAAAACAAAATGCGATTGGATCTCGGTGCCGTCTTCGAGCACAACGCCGCGCGACTGGCCGTTGCGCGAATCAATTTTTGCGACGGGCGCCGACGTTACGATTTCGGCGCCAAATTTTTGTGCTGCCGAGGCAAGCGCTTGAGTAATCGAACCCATGCCGCCGATCACATGGCCGTAAAATCCTTGAATTTCGCCGTCGCCGCCGCTCAGCAGATGAAACAAAAGGCCGAGCGCGGATCCATTGTCGTAAGGGCCGCCGTGCTTTCCGTACACGTTGTTGGCGAGGATCAGCGTCTTCATTTTTTCCGTCTCGTAAGTTCGGTCCAGGAAATCGCCGAGGCTGCCGGTGAAAAATGAAACAATTTCGGCAATTTCTTCGCCGCTGATTCCGCGGAATCGCCTGCCGGTGCGCAAAAGTTCGAGAATTCCCGCAAGGCCCGTCGCACGCACTTCGGGCGGCGCTTCGAGAAAGAACGGCTGAAAATATCGCGCGATTTTCTTAAGCTTGTCATCTACGCGGACAAATGCTTCGGCGTCGCGAGAAGAAATTTTGCGAAATTCAGCGACCGCGCGATCACGTTCCGCCCACCAGGGCAGCACGGTACCGTCAGGGAACGCGACTAAAATTGACGGATCGCACGGAACCATGCGTAGACCATGTGCGCCGAGATCGAGATCGCGGATGACTTTCGGGCGCAACATGCTGGCAATATAGGAAGTCGTGGAAGCCTGGCAGCCGGGCGCAATCTCTTCTGTAACGCAACAACCGCCAACGATTTCTCGCCGCTCGAGAACAAGTGTCGAAAGTCCCGCGCGTGCCAGATAGGCCGCGGCCGTGAGGCCGTTGTGGCCGGCCCCGACCACAATCACGTCATAGGCTTTGCGAGGCTGGAAGGTCGGCAAGAGCTATGACCCTTAGTCATAAAATGTCTTGCGTGTGCGCGATTATAATAATACAGTGCGGCTCGAAGGCAGTTTCAAAGTTTCTGACTTGGGGTCACGTATGGCAGTCAAGGCTCAACGCGCAATTATCCCTCCGGCACCTCTGCCACCACCAGAACCGCGTCCAAAACTCGAGGCCAAGCGCCTGCGAATCGTGGAAGCGGCGATGCGCCATTTCGCCGAGCGCGGCTACCATGACGCGCGCATCGAGGACCTCGCCGTCGAACTCGGTGTGGCGAAGGGCTCGATCTTTCAGTATTTCGGCAGCAAGTCGGGATTATTTCTCGAAGCGTATAAGAGGGCTGCGCATTCCTTACCAAAATATCTCGATTGCCCCGCGAACATCCGGGAAAAAGGATTTTTCGACGTGTTGCGCTACTGGCTTGTGCGCACCGAGCACATGTTGCACGAGGACTGGATTCCCTATCGCGTCGTGCTAATTGGGAATTACGGCGTGGAACTTTCCTTGAAGCGCGAGATCAACCGCTTTTTGATCGCCGATGATCCTTATGGCAGCGCGGCGGTGGTGCGATTCGCGATCGGGCGGGGCGAAGTGCGTTCCGATGTTGACCCGCCGATGATCGCATCCATTTTGGAATGGACGATGGAGCGATTCCAGGACGCCCTGCTCACGGAAGAATTGGATCCCGGACTTTTTCCGCATCCGGGCGATCCGGAAAAAAACAAAATTCGCATTCAACAATTCCTGACGATTCTTCGCGGGGCGATTGGGGCGCGCTAAAAGCGCTACGGGCTCACGGCGGAATTGAAAGATATCGAAAGGGAAGCTTTCATGGAACAGACGGTTCAGGAGATTCTCGCGCTTTACGATGACAAGGCGACACTCGCCGAAGCGCATACGATTCCCGCGCCATGGTATTTCGATCCGCGCATCGCGGAGTTGGAACGGCGGCGCGTCTTCGGGAAGACGTGGCAGGCGATCGGCCGGGCGCAGCAAGTGGCCGAGGCGGGACAATTCTTCACCGCCGACATTGCCGGCGAGCCGATCGTCGTGGTTCGCGGCAAGGATAACGTTCTCCGCGCATTCTTCAATGTGTGCCGCCACCACGCTGCAGCAGTGGTTACTGAACCGCAGGGCCACGCCGAGCATTTGCGCTGCCCTTATCACGGCTGGACGTACGGGCTCGACGGCGCGCTGAAGGGCATGACGGAATTCGAAGGCGTCTGCCACTTCGATCGGGCGCAAAACGGCCTTGTGCCTATCCGCGTCGCCACCTGGGAAAATCTAGTTTTCATCAATCTCGATTCGAAAGCAGAACCGCTGGAAGAATTTCTCGGCGGGCTCGTCGCGCGCGTGAAACCGCTACGGCTTGGGACGCTGCAATTCGTCGAGCGCCGGAGCTACGAGCTGAACTGCAATTGGAAAGTCTACGTGGATAATTTTTTGGATGGCGGCTATCACGTGCCACACGCGCACAAGGGATTGAACAGCGGAATCGACATCACGAAGTACACCATCGAAAATGAAGATCGCTTCTGCGTGCAATCCACGCCGCTGAAACAATCGAAGGACGATGCCGACGTCGCTGCTACGCGGACAGGCGAAATGGGCCATTATTTCTGGCTTTATCCGAACTTTATGCTCAATTGGTATGAAGGCTATCTGGACACAAATCTTGTGCTGCCGCTGAGGCAGGATCGCTGCCTGGTGATTTTCGATTTCTATTTCGAGAAGACCGGCGGCGACGCGAGCAATTACAACCGGCAGAGCATTTCCGTCAGCCATCGCGTGCAGGAAGAAGATATTTCTCTTTGCGAAGCCGTGCAGCGGGGATTGAATTCGCAGGCATACCTTGCGGGGCGGCTATCGGTAAGGCGAGAGGCCGGGGAGCATCTGTTTCATCGGCTGCTGGCGGCTGATTTGAAGGACACCCGCGCCGCCGTCGCGAATTTGTAGAAATGAACGTGAGCGAAAGGCCGGGCGGATCTGAGACCCGCCCCTACCGGCGGAATACGTAGTTGCGACGCGTTCATAATCTTGCGAATTCTCAATCGAAAATTACGGTTTTGTTGCCGTAGAGAAGAATTCGATTCTCGATGTGCCAGCGGACCGCGCGCGAGAGCACGACCTTTTCGAGATCCCTTCCCTTTTGAATTAGATCGTCGAGCGTATCGCGATGGGATATGCGCACAACATCCTGCTCGATGATCGGACCGTCGTCGAGAACTTCGGTGACGTAGTGGCTCGTCGCGCCGATGAGCTTCACTCCGCGTTGATAGGCCTGATGGTGCGGCTTGCCGCCGACGAAAGCGGGAAGAAACGAATGATGGATGTTGATGATGCGGTGCGGGAAATGCCGGATGAAATCGGGCGAGAGCACTTGCATGTAACGCGCTAGGACGATCAGATCAATGTTTCGCGGCGAGAGGAGCGCGAGTTCCGCGGCCTCGGCTTCGGATTTATTTTCTTTCGTAACCGGTACGACGTAAAACGGCACTCGATAGAAATCGGCAAGCGTCTGAACATCAGGATGATTGCTGATGATGAGAGGAACGTCGCAAGCGAGTTCGCCGCTGCGGTGGCGGTAGAGCAAATCCGCAAGGCAGTGATCGAACTTCGAAAGGAAGAGCGCAATGCGCGAGCGATAGGCTGAAAGCGCCACGCGCCATTCCATTCCAAATTTCGCCGCGATGGGCGCGAAGTGGTGGCTGAATTCCTGCATGTCGAGCGCGAAGCCTGTCAGATCCCACTCCACGCGCATCAGGAATAGGCCGAGATCTTCGTCCTGGTGCTCGTCGGCGTGAAGAATGTTGCCATCGTTGCGGAAAATAAAGTCTGCGATTGCAGCGTTTAGGCCCTTCTGGTCGGGGCAGCTGATCAAGAGAATCGCGCTGTTTTTTAGGCGGGGCACCATCATCATCACTGTGACACTTTGCTAAAGCCGGATCTCGAAATCTCGATCTTCATACTAACGCTCGCGCAGGCCGTAAACCTCTGCGGTCATTGATGATCGCGCGGAATCGTTACCGCCCAGGTTTTCGTTCGAATGGTCTCGCCGTTTTCGAGCAAATCGCGTTCGTAATGGTAGTAGAAATTTTTTGCGTCGCTGTGAAGCTCGAGAACGGATTTGAAGAGGACGACCCGGCCTTTCAACTCGATTTTTGTTTCCGCTTCGCCGCGAACCGAACTGACCGCGGGATTGTCGTCGGCTGCCGCGTAAGAGAGCGCTTCGTGATAATCCTCTTTGCCCCACGGAAATCCTGCGAAAGTGTCGCTGTGCCAGTTGATGCGCGAGGTGTGTTGGTTCTCATCGCGAACGAGCTCGTAGATGCCGGGAAACGTGCCGCCTCCGTGCGTGAATCCAGGGAGGGAGGGATCGTTTGCGGGCGGCGGAAATGGCGCAGGCGATGCTCCGTGCAGCGGCACGACAGGAAGGACGAGACGCGAAGGATTTTCGCCGCCGAGAGCGAGCGTGGTGGTCATCGGGTAAGGCGTCGGCCACAGCATCGGCCAGAGGGCATTTGAAATCGCCACGCGAACGCGATGCCCGCGCGGGAAGACCCACGAAGTGACATGCATTTCGATCTGTAGTTGGTAGATCCGGCCCGGTTCCAAATCCTTCGGGTCGGTGTCCGATTCTCGTTGTGCGCCGTTCAGGCCTGCGCCGGTGATAAGCGTCGTCGTGCCGTCGGGCGCGACGTCGGACAGGCGCGCAAACCAATCCGCGAGCGGAGCGGTCGCCGAAGCGCTTAGGTAGACACGCGGGAAACCGAGAATTGCGGTTTCCTGCTCGAGCGGCGGCGAATCGTAAACCAGGCTATAGGCGTCGGACGGCCGCTGGTCGTTCGTCAATTCGCCCCACCAGAAGCCGGCGTCCACGCCCGCCGTCGGAACGTATTTCAATTCATCTGCGGATGCCACGGGCGATGCCGCAGACAGAGCGTGGTTCGTTGCGAGATACATCGTCCGCTCGTTCATTCCCGCGGGCGGCCAGGAATTTTCGGTGCGCCATTCGCCGGGAATCTCGCGCGCGCCCGGATCGGGCGGATACCAGTGACGCATATAAACGGTGAGGCTCGGTTCTTTTTCAATCCCGCTGTTCACGCCCTTCAGCCAGCGATCCCACCAGCGCACGGCCGATTCGCGCCATTCGAATTCCGGTCCCGGCGTGGCGTCGTTCGGATAGGTGTGATTCCACGGCCCGAGCAAAGCTTTCACCGGCGATTTCAAGTGCATCATCATGCGCGGCAGGTTATCGCGATACCCGTCGTAGAAGCCGCCAATGAGATAGACGGGAATTTGAATTGAATCGTAGACCGGCTGCTGAAACGGTTCGAGCCAGAATGCGCTGTTATGCTGATGGCGGAGATAGAGCAGGAACCATGGCGTGGAATCGAAGCGCGGCGCGACGTGCTTTTCGTCCGTCGGGAAATCCGGCGGCTCGGTCATTTGGAGTTCCTGATCCATGCCGAGCTCGTATTCGTCGGCGTGCATGATGCCGTCAATGTAGTGGATGTCGTCGTGGAAGAGATTCTCGGTGGCGGCGACGGCGACGATGGCTTTCAACGCGGGCGGACGGCGCGAGGCCATTTGCAACGCGTTGAAACCGCCCCAGGAGATTCCGGTCATTCCGACGTTGCCGTTGGACCAGGGCTGGCGCGCGAGCCACGCGATCGCTTCCGTGCAGTCGCTCTGCTCCTGGCGCGAATATTCGCGATCGGGCGGCGCGCCTTCGCTCGTTCCCGTGCCGCGGATGTCCACACGCGCGCCAACGTAGCCGCGCAGGACGTAGTACGAATGCAGCTCGTAATCCCACGACTCCTGCCAATCGTCTTTGCGGTACGGGATGTATTCGAGGATTGCGGGAAATTTTTCGCCGGGCTTCGCGCCTTCGGGAAGATACAGAGTCACGGCCAGCCTGACGCCATCGGACATCGGAATCCAGGTTTTCTCGATGCGGATGCCGGGGTAGCGCTTCGTCGAGCTGGCGGTTTGAATTTCGCGCGCCGCGGGCTTCGCGACGGCGGACATGACGAAGAGCGCTGCAACGATAGGCAGAAGCCATTTCATGAAGCCGATGCGATTAGGCTGAATTTTCATATTCGAATCGAAAGACTCGTTTAAATGCATGAGTACGCGCCAACGGTTCTCGTCAGCCACGGCGGGCGAGACCCGAACGGCGGGAATCTTAGGCTTCCAATGCGAAGCGAGTCAACGCGAGACTGAGGAATGTTGAGCGCGAGCGTGCCGACCCGCGCGCCGAAACGCGAAGCGTCACGGTGATCAGTGAGGTGCGCAAATAAGCGAAGAAAAACATCGTGGACGAGATCACGTTAGTTCAGAATCCGGTTGCGGCGCCCCGGTGCAAAAGGTATTATGCGAGAGACGTCGAAATCGGAGGAGTCGCATGGAGTGGACCACACCGAGTTTTGAAGAAGTCAGCCTGAACTGCGAAGTTAGCTCCTACGCCAACGCAGAACTCTAAGCCGTAGATGCAGGTCAAAATCCTCGGCTCTGCGGCCGGGGGCGGCTTTCCCCAGTGGAATTGTGCGTGCTCGAATTGCGCGCGCCTGCGCGCAGGTAAATTTCATGGACACGCCCGCTCACAAGCGCAGATCGCCGTTCGTGCGGAAGGCCGGCCGTGGTGCTTGATTGGCGCCTCGCCCGATCTTCGCATGCAGATTCTTTCCGATCCGCAGTTCCAGCCCGAACGAGCGCCACGTGATTCCCCGATCGCTGCCGTCGTTCTGGCGAGCGCGGATGTTGACCAGGTCACTGGCCTTCTTCATCTGCGCGAATTTCAGCCGCTACGAATTTACGCGAGTTCGACGATCCAACGGATTTTGCGCGAAGAGAATTCCATTTTTCGCGCGCTCAATCAGACCGAAAAGCAGGCAGAATGGGAGACGACCCTTCCAAACGTGCGGCATGACTTAAAGTCTCCCAATGGCGACAGTCTGCGTCTCACGATTCTGCCGGTCTCAATCGGCGAGAGCCTTCCTGGTTACGCGCGCAAATCCGATGGCTCGACTGCGAAATCGGATGACGCTGTGTTGGGATTGTTTATCGAGGCAAACAAAGGCAGAGTCTTTTGCGCGTCCAGCCTGCCGCGCATCGATGAGCGTTGGCTCTCGGAATGGAACCGCTGCGACGCGATCTTGATTGACGGCACGTTCTGGATCGATGATGAATTGGTGAGGACCCGCGGGGAAGGCAAGACGGCGCGCGAAATGGGGCACGTGCCGATATCGGGCCGCGGCGGAACGCTCGAAGCGCTGGCGAAGCTGAAAAGGACGCGCAAAATTTTCTATCATGTCAACAACACGAATCCAATTCTGGATGAAGACAGCGCCGAGTACCGGCAAGTGATTGCGGCCGGATGGGAAATCGCGCGCGACGGCTTGGAATTGCAACTATGAATCCTCAGCAATCCGCGGCCGCATCCGGAAACGATCTCGTCGCGCGCCTCGAGAAAATCGGGGAAGAGCGCTATCACAATCGCCATCCGTTCCACCTCCGCATGCATGAAGGCAAGCTCACGCGCGGGCAGTTGCAGGCCTGGGCGCTGAATCGCTACTGCTATCAGAGTCACATTCCGCTCAAAGACGCGGCGCTCATCGCGCATTGCGAAGATGTAGATCTCCGGCGCGCTTGGCGAAAGCGGATTATTGACCACGACGGTGAACCCGGCAAACCCGGCGGAATCGAAAAATGGCTGCGACTCGTCGAGGCTACCGGCCTCTCGCGCGAGCAAGCGATCCGCGGCGATGGAGTGCTACCGGCGACGCGATACGCGGTCGAGGCGTACCTTGATTTTGTGTCGAAGAAATCGCTGCTTGAGGCCGTCGCATCATCGCTTACGGAAATGTTTGCGGGTTCGCTGATCGTTCTGCGGATGGACGCGTTGCGGAAACACTATCCGTGGCTCGCGGGAGGCCTGAGCTATTTCGAGGCGCGCACGACGCAGGCGCCCGAAGACGCAAACTTCGCGCTCGATTGGGTGGTGAAGCATGCGGAAACTCCCGAGCAGCAGGAACTCGCATGCAACGCATTACGCGCGAAATGCGACATTCTTTGGGCGCAATTGGACGCGCTGTATTTTGCGTACGTCGAGCCGGGATGGCCGCCGCCGGGCGCGTTTCGTCCCGAGGAAATGTGATGCCGCGGCCAGCGCTAGATTCGAAGCCACGACTCGCTCCGGGATGCCGCTTGAGCGACGCGCCGAATCAGGAAGCGACGCTGCTCATGCCCGAAGGAGCGCTCAAGCTGAAAGGACCGGGGCTTCAGATCGTGCAGAGTTGTGACGGCGAGCACACTTTTGAAGAAATCATAGGCGCGCTTCAAAAACAATTTGGAGCGGCTGATCCCATGAAAATCGAGGACGATGTCGCCGGCTTTCTCGAACATCTGCACAACCGGCGCGCGCTCGATTTTTAGCCATGGCCGGCCCGCTCGCACTGATCGCTGAAATCACCCATCGCTGCCCGCTGCATTGCGTCTACTGCTCGAATCCGCTGGAAATGAAATCTCGCACGGAGGAATTGCCGACTGCGATATGGATTGACGCGTTCGAGCAGGCCGCGGCTCTAGGGGCATTGCAATTGGATTTGACAGGCGGCGAGCCGCTTGCGCGCGCGGATTTGACGGAACTCGTTGCGGCGGCGCGGAACGCAAAGCTCTACACGAATCTGATTACGTCCGGCATCGGGCTTACGGCGGATCGCCTGGGCGCGCTCGTGAAAGCAGGGCTCGATCACATTCAATTGAGCTTTCAGGATTCACGCGAGCAGCCGGCCAACGAATTCGCCGGTGCGGCTACGCACGAGCGAAAGCTTGCCATCGCCGCGGAAATCCCAAGACATCGCCTGGCATTCACGATGAATATCGTGGTCCACCGCAGCAATCTCGCCAGACTAGAAGAAATGCTCGCTCTCGCCGAACGGCTGGGAGCGCATCGACTGGAAATCGCGCACGTGCAATATTACGGCTGGGCGATTGAGAATCGCGAGGCGCTGCTGCCATCGCGCGCGCAGGTTGAGCGTTCGCTCGAAATTATTCGCGCTGCCGAAGAACGATTGCGCGGACGCATGCGTATTGAGTACGTCGTGCCCGATTACTACGCGAAATTTCCGAAGGCGTGCATGGGCGGTTGGGGACGAAAGCTGATGTTGATTCAGCCTTCGGGCCACGCGCTTCCTTGCCACGCTGCCGCTGTGATTCCCGGAATGGAATTCGAGAGAATCACAGATCGGCCGCTCGAATGGATCTGGGGGCAATCGCCTTCGTTCACAAGATTCCGCGGCGAAGACTGGATGCCGGAGCCATGCCGGAGCTGCGATCGCAGGAGTATCGATTTTGGCGGATGCCGCTGCCAAGCGCTTCTTCTGGCCGGAGACGCAAACGTGACCGATCCCGTGTGTTCGCTCGCGCCATCGCATGGCATCGTCACTAAGATTCTTGACAAGGCGAATCCGTCCGTAACGCCATCGCATGGCTCCTCACCGCAGTGGATTTACCGTGCCAATCCGCTGTAAATGAAAGCGTTCGGGCGTTGTAGGAGTCGCTTATTGGACGTTCGGAAAACCCATCCCCTGGAAATAGCGTCAAAGTTTTATGTGACCCAGGTCGAATTTGCGAGCCATGCTGCAATAGCGCATAATGGCTCGCTCAAATGCCTCGAGCGCTTTCCTTTGATTCCAGGACTTATTTAATGACCCAACCAGTTCGTGTTTTTTGCCGGATGTTTTTTTCCGCAGCTGTGTGCCTGAGTATCGCCGCGAATGCCGCAGGGCCCGCCGCGTCAAATACTGATCCGCTCGTCGCGGCCATGCAGAAGGAATTGAATCGCGCAAAGACGGATCTCGCGAAATCCGATCCTGCGCCGTACTTCATCAGCTATACCGCGTACGATCAGAACGATCTTCAGATTGTGGGTTCCTACGGAGCGCTGCTCGTTTCAGGCGGAGGACATCGCCGAAACGCCGACGTGGTGATGCGTGTCGGCACACCCGCTCTCGACAACACCCATCTCGACAATCGCGCTTCGGGAATGACTTCCGGCCTGCTGCCGCTCGGAAACGATCCGAACGCCATCGCGCGCGTCCTGTGGGAACTCACCGATCGCGAATACAAGCGCGCTTCGCCCGTCTATCTGAAGGTCAAAACGAATACGGCAGTGCGCTCGGAGGAAGAAGACAAGTCCGCAGATTTTTCCGCGGAGAAGCCACAAGACCACGAAGACGTGAATCTTCCGAAATTTCCGTTCGACACCCATTCGTGGGAAGACCGCGTGCGCCGACTCTCGGCTGAATTTCGAAAGTATCCGGACGTTTATTCCTCGAGCGTAGCGTTCTCGATTTCGAAGAGCGAGATGTCCTACGTGTCGACAGAAGGCAGCGCCGTGGCCGCGCCGGCCACGATGATACGGCTGATCGTCCAAGCGGAAACTCGCGCCGATGACGGTATGGACTTGATTCGCGTGGAGACTTATCAGGCGCTGACGCCGGATCAACTTCCGGCGGAAACACAGATTGGCGTGGATATTCAGAAGATGGCTGCGGATCTAACGGAACTGCGCAAAGCGCCTATCGCCGAGCCATACGATGGGCCCGCGCTACTTTCCGGACGTGCCGCGGCCGTTTTTTTCCATGAAGTTCTCGGCCACCGGCTCGAAGGCCATCGCCAGCGCGGCGAGAACGAAGGCCAGACTTTCACGAAAAAAGTGAACCAGGTTGTGCTCCCGGAATTCCTGAGCGTTGTGGACGACCCGACGATGCGGCAGTTGAATGGAACTGCTCTCGCCGGATGGTATGAATTCGACAACGAAGGTGAGCCGGCCGAGCGCGCGGACCTGATCGAAAAGGGCATTTTGAAGGATTTTCTGACGTCACGCACGCCGTTCAAAGGCTTCGCACAATCGAACGGACATGGCCGCGGCCAGCCCGGATTGATGCCCACCGGCCGTCAAGGAAATCTCATCGTAACTTCGACAAAAACGGCGCCAGACGCCGAGCTTCGCCAGAAATTCATCGAAGACATCAAAAAACAGGGGAAACCCTACGGACTTTACTTCGAGGACATTCAGGGCGGCTTCACACTGACGATGCGCAATTTGCCTCAGGCATTTCAGGTGCTGCCGGTAATGGTCTGGCGCGTCTACGCTGACGGACGGCCCGATGAACTGGTGCGCGGTGTGGATATTGTCGGAACTCCGCTCGCGGCACTGACGCACATCGAGTTGACGGGCGATAAGACTGACGTCTTCAATGGCGTGTGCGGCGCGGAATCTGGGTGGGTTCCCGTTTCCGCGGCGGCTCCGGCGATGCTTTTCTCTGAGATGGAAGTGCAGAAGCGCGCACAATCGCACAACCGCCCGCCGATTCTGCCGCCGCCGGCGGCGGATGCTGACAGCGGAGCAAAACGATGAGGCGGCTACGCTTGCTGCTCCGCCGTTGCAACGCGCTGCTAGTTCTAGCTGCAATTTTTCTGGCGATCGCATTCGCGCCGCAAACTGCGCTCGCGCAAAGCGCAGTTCCTGCTGCAGCGGCGCCTTTCTCGGACGCCGCGCGCGCCGCCGCGCAATCCGATCCCGTCCTTCAGGCCATGTTCGCAGAACTCGAACGCTCTAAGGCAAATCTGAAGATGGATGGAGTGCAGGCGCCATATTACATCGAGTACCGCATCACGGACGTGGATGGAGACAGCGCGAACGCGATCTTCGGCGCCATGCAGCTCGATCAGCGCTCGCACATTCGGATTCTGCGCGTCGTCGTTCGCATCGGCGATTACAAGCAGGATAGTTACTTCCGCGGCGGCATGGGCGTCGTGGACTTTGCACCTTTCGAAAACGATGTGCTCGCTCTGCGCGAGCAGCTTTGGGGCGCTACCGATCGCGCCTACAAAGCCGCCGGCGAAGCTTACGCAGCCAAGCAATCGCTCTCGAAGCAGATGACGCTCGATTCCACGATTAATGATTTTGCGCCCGCGCCAGCAATCGTCGACGTCGAACCGCTGGTGACGCTCGACGCCGACGGGCCAAAGTGGCGAAAGGCGATCGAAGATGCCTCGGGGCTCTACCGCAAATATCCCGAAGTGCAGTCGGTCTCGGCGACGCTTCGCTTTACTGTGAGGAACGATTACTACATCAATACCGAGGGTACGGTCGCGCGGGGCGGCTGGAGCTCGTACACGCTTGCGACGATCGCCTCCACGCAAGCTGCGGACGGGATGACGCTCGCGCGATCGCCCTTTGATATGGTGCGCGATCCGAAAGAGCTTCCGTCACCCGATCAATTCGTGGCCGAAGCCGAGACAGCGCTCAAAACGTTGACGCAACTGCGGGACGCTCCGATCGTGGATGAGGAGTATCGCGGGCCCGTGCTTTTCAGCTCTGACGCCGGGGATGACGTGTTCGCGGAGCTGGTGGGTAGCAATGTGCTCGGCGTCAAGCCAGAGCCGGGCGGGACGGCACGGACGGTCGGTGACTATGCGTCCAATTACAAGAGCCGCGTGCTGCCCGATTTCATTACCGTCGTAGACGATCCAACCATTGCGAATTTCGAAGGACAAAGCCTGACGGGAAGTTACAGATTTGATGACGAAGGCGTGAAGGCCGTTCCCGTTACTGTGATTGACAAAGGCACGCTTTTGAATTACTTGATTGGGCGCGCGCCGATTCGCGATTTTCCGGCATCGAACGGGCACGGACGCGCAGTCCCCGGCGGGCCGGCAGTGCCGCATTACGGGAATCTTTTTCTGCGCTCATCGAAAGCGATGCCGCTCGCCGATTTGAAAAAGAAGCTCGTGGATATGTGCAGGGACGCAGGCAAGCCCTACGGCTATTTCGTCGAAACGCTTGGAGATGAATTGAGCCCGCGGCTGCTCTATCGGGTGTGGGTGAACGACGGGCACGAGGAGCTCGTGCGCGGCGCCGTCTTCGATGAGTTGGACACACGGCAACTGCGAAATGATTTGATCGCGACGGGCGACAAGGTCGAAGTGCGGAATCGCGAGGGGAATGTCGCGGCGACTGTGATCGCGCCGGCGTTGCTTTTCGACGACCTCGAAGTAAAGCGCGCCGATACGACGAAAGACAAGCTGCCCGAGTACGCGCCACCACCGCTCTCTGCACTTTCGCGTTAGTCCACTGGTATGCACCGCGGCGGGGCTATTCGCCCGCAAATAAACATCATCCATTCCCTTTTACAGCTGAGTTTTACTCTTCAAGTTCATTCGCCCAGTGGGAGAGATGGTTAAGCGAGGGAACGTGCGTGTGGTCGAGTTCGAGCGGCGTAATGGAAATGGCGCCGTCGAAAATCGCGGCGTAATCGGTGTCCGGAGCGACTTCCTCTTTCACTTCCTGCTCGTGCAGCCAGTAGTATTTGCGGCCGCGCGGGTCTTGCCCTGGCTGAAGGATGTTTCGCGTAATTTTTGAAGACTGACGCGTAAAACGGACTTCACCCTTCCATTTATTGGGCACATTGACATTCAAAACGATTCCGGCGGGTATTCCTTCCTTGAACACGAGCGGGACGAGCCGGCGAGCGAATTGCGCGGCGGGGTCGAAATCGAAATCCTTCCCACGGTACGAGAGCGAAATGGCAATCGCCGGAACATGATTGATCGCCGCTTCCATCGCGGCGCCTACTGTTCCCGAATAATAAATGTTCTCGCCAAGATTTCCGCCGCGATTGATTCCGGAAATCACGAGGTCGGGCTTTTCCGGGAAAAGCGTGTGCAGAGCGATGATCATCGCGTCGGCCGGCGTGCCTTCGACGGCCCATTCGCGCTCCGCGACCTCATCGCAATAAATCGGCTGGCGAAGCGTCAGCGACTGCGCGGCCGCGCTGCGCTCGCGGCTCGGCGCGACAACACTGATGGTGCCGAGACCTTCGAGCCCCTTCACCAGCGCCCGAAGTCCCGGTGCGAAAATCCCGTCATCATTGGTAATAACGATATGCGGCATGGAAATTGAAACTTCCTGATTTAATTACGCAGACGCGCGCTGGCGGAAATCAAAGCTGGCCGAGCGTGGAAGAGATGGTCGGGACGACTGGATTCGAACCAGCGACCTCACGCACCCCAAGCGTGCGCGCTACCAGGCTGCGCCACGTCCCGACCGTGCCTGCAATTCAGGTTATCACTCGCGTTCGAGAAGGGTCAAGATAGCCAAAAGTTCTTCGCGAAGATCGAGCAACACATTTCGATGGGCAGCGCTCGCCTCTATGCTGGCACGCGACGGAGCGGGAGATGAAACGACGCGTTCGGGAATGGCGGGCTCGGCAACAAGCACCGCGCCGCCCGCGGCGAGATCAGACAGATGCTTCCGCGCGCCGGCGATGGTGAAGCCTTCTTCGTAGAGCAGCCTCTTAATTTCGAAAACAGTCTCGATGTCCTGGCGGCGGTAAAGGCGATGCCCGCTTGGGCTTTTGACCGGTTGAAGCATCGGAAATTCAGTCTCCCAATAACGAAGGACGAACGCCTTCGTCTCCGTCAGGCGGCTGACTTCGCCGATGCGGAAGAGGCTCTTTTGCGGAACTGCCGATGGCAGTGATGGAGCTGGAGCAGCCATGTCCTATTTTTGTATCGTAGGCCGATTTCAGCCCGTGTCAACGGGTTCTCGTGTGGATATCAGCGCCGGGCCCAGCCTGTGAGGCGATTGAGGATGGCGCTCGAAGCATCCTGCGGCACCGTTCGGAACTGGTTGTAGACCATTTCGTTCCACGAGATCGGACCGTAAAGCGGCGCCAAGCCTGTAGCGCATTGAAAGAGGAAGGCAAGATTCCAGATCGCGAGGATTGCGACGATGACAGCGGCTCGGATGAAACCGGAAAGCGGCTCGCGCCAGATGCCGGCGAAGAATTTCAGCGCGTTTGCGAGCCCCGCAACGAAAATTGGCGTGAACGAAATGAAAAAGCGGTTGCCGAACGATGCGACGCCATCCCAGTAGACGTGCGAAGCCACCACGTAGGTGAAAACGGCGAGCACAGCGAGTGAATATATCGCGAGGTCTCCGATTCGCTTCCATCCCGCAATCAAACCCGCAATGGCGGGGATGACGATTGGCGTCCAGACGAGCAAGCCATGATCGGAAGAAAATAGAACGCCCAGCAAATGCGGCGAAGTCCAATGCCATTGGGACACATTCGTGTAACCGCTGCGAAATGGGCTGCCGAAGATGATGAGTTTCGTCACGAGAGTTGGCGCTAATCCCACCGCGCAAGCGACGGCGAAAGCAAAGTTCATGCGCACGAGCGTCCCAAAGCGGTTTCGAGCTTCGCTCGGAACGCGCAACATCCGCCAACCGCTCGAGCAAGTTTCAAGAAAAGGGAAAAGCATGAACAGTGCGTTGACATAATAGATGTTGATCATCAGCGCCGCCGCCAAGCCGAGGAGCGCCCAGCGCTGCAGGGTCAATTGGCCACGCGTGCCATCCCAATACCAAACGAAAAGCCCGACAGCGAAGGCGGATTGCACGTGGGACCACGACGGAAACACGTAGAGATACGCCGGAAAGGAGCTCGCGAGCCAAATGCCGATCGTCGCGAGCAGCGCCCATTGGGCTTCGGCGTACCGGCGGGCGATGCGGAACGCAAGGATTAGCGCGAAGAAAGCGTATACGGCCGTGCCGATTGCCATCGCGTAGATGTAGGGTTTTGAAAAACCGTCCGCGGCGATGTGCGCGCCCATTGCGTTCGCCACAAGAACTGCGACGTGCGCAATGATTAGAAATGGCGCCCAAAGTAGTGCGGGGCCGACCGCGTAGAAATTCCCGAGATGGCCGGTTCGCGTGTATCCGAGAAAACCTTTGCTGTCGGTTCCGTTCGGCGTGCCCACTTGAATCGCCGGGTACCCGAGGCGCCAGTCGTTCTCGAAATGAAATGAATGCTCGATCAGCGGGGCGCGAATCAGAGCGTAGTAGCCGACGCCGTCACCGCGCACCGACGGAGTCATGAAAATCAGCGAGAGAAGGAAGGCGAGGCCGAGCCACCCTTCGGCCTTTGTCATCGGCGGCCTTCCGACGCGCCTCGTTCGCGTGACGGCCTGCTGCGGCGCTGATCGCGCTTCTTGAGCCGCTGGATGAAGCGAATCGGCGTGCCGATGAATTGAAAGCGCTCGCGGAGCTGGTTTTCAAGAAAGCGCTGAAAACTGAAATGCAGCGGCCGCAATTGATTCGTGAAGAGAATGAACGTCGGCGGCGATGTCGCGGCCTGGGTGATGTAGTAAATTTTGATTTTGCGACTGGCCGGAGAAGTGCCGCGATCGAGATCCACTTCGGTGAGCCAGCGATTCAATTCGCCGGTTGAGACGCGGCGGCGCCGGGCTTCCGCAATTTGATCGATCAACGGGTATAGCTTCTGCGCGCGATCGCCGGTGAGCGCCGAGATAAACACGATTGGCGCATAGCTCAGAAATTTCAATTTCGCGCGGACAATTTCTTCGTAATTTTTCGCCAGAGTGGCGGGGTCGATGCCCGTCGCGCGCTTTCTGCCGTCTTTGCGCTCGCGTTTGGCAGGCGTCGCATCTTTCTTGCGGGCCATTTCGAGCGCGAGATCAAATTTATTCATCACGATGATCACGGAACGCCCCGACTGTTCGGCGTAACCGGCGATCGTGGCGTCATGCGAGGTGACGCCCATGGAAGAGTCCACCACGAGCAGCGCGACATCCGCGCGCTCGAGATGCCGTTTCGCCATGATGACGCTCAATTTTTCAGCGACGAGCGTCGTCTTCCCTTTCCGGCGGATTCCGGCGGTGTCGAGAAAGCGATACAAGTGGCCGTTGCGTTCCGCAACCGTATCAACAGCATCGCGCGTGGTTCCAGGCTCCGGCGAAACGATGGCGCGTTCCTCGCCTACGAGGCGATTCAATAGCGTCGATTTCCCGACGTTCGGCCGGCCGATGATCGCGACGTTCGTTTCCTCCGGAATTTCTGCCGCGTCGCCTTTTGCGAAGGACGCCGTGATCACGTCAAGAAGATCATCGAGGCCGAAACCATGCTCGGCTGATATCGGATAGACCTGATCGCTCAGTTCGTAGAACGGCGCGGCGAGTGAGGCATGTTGCGGCGTGTCCACTTTGTTCGCGGCGATGATCGGCGGCTTGCCGGCGCGACGCAGCAACTGCGTGAGTTCGATATCGAGAGGAACGAGTCCCGCGCGCGCGTCAACGATTTGCACGACGCAAGCGGCGTTTTCGATGGCCACTCGAGCCTGTCGCAAAATTTCGCGGGGGATCCCCGCCTTGTCGTCGGGTACGATTCCGCCCGTGTCCACAACTTCGAATGGCTTGCCATCCCAAATCGCGGTGCCATAGATACGGTCGCGTGTGATGCCAGGCTCGTCAGTGACGATCGAACGGCGCGTGCCAGTGAGGCGATTGAAGAGCGTCGATTTCCCCACGTTTGGGCGGCCGACGATCACGATCGATGGAAGTTTTTCTGTCATTTTCGTTGCGGTGTCGTCAAGCAGAGTCCCGCGTCTACCCTAACAGGCTTGGTGCCCAAATGCGAACCGCATGATGAATCGAATGCAACACTGAATGCTATCAGGGTTATCAAGGGTTATCTCCGCCCGCAACAGCAGCAGCCCGCCACATTCCGCTCTGCTAGTACCATGCGCGAACCCGGCAGTCCTCTTTCGTGAACAAACTTATATATATTTAGCTTTACACATTGTATTAACTGAGGTTAATCTCCTGGATGAACGCCGGTAGGACTTCATGCAAAATAGTTGGGCGCGATTACATCTCCTCTGTACCTCTCGCCGATTTCTGCTCGGAGCTATGATCTCAATTCTTTTCGCCGGTCCGGTTTTCGCGCAGGGCGAGACGACGAGCGCGATTGGCGGCAGCATCAACGATCCGACAGGTGCAGCCATGCCGGGCCTTACGGTGACCGTCGCGAGTCGCGAAACCGGCCTCCAGCGAACGGCAAAAACCGACAATGAAGGCCGTTACAATTTTCCTCAGCTCCAGCCGGGCAATTATTCCGTCAAGGTTCAGGCGGAGGGGTTCGAGCCGCAACAACTCGCCAACGTGTCGGCGGGACTGGGTCAAAGACAGACAGTCAATTTCACGCTGAAGCTGGCGCAATCGAAGCTCACCGTCGAAGTGACTGGCGAAGCGCCGCTCATTAATCCTGAAAACGCCAACACATCCACGACGCTAAACGCGCAGGCTCTCGAAAATCTGCCTAATCCCGGTGGCGATCTGACTTATCCCCTGCAATTCGCTGCAGGCGCGCTGATGAACACGGCCGGCAGCGGCAACGACTTCGTGGGCAGCTCGAACGGATACGGCAACGTGGAATTCAACGGCCTGCCTGCTCTTTCGAACGGCTACATTGTCGACGGCCTCGAGACAAACGATCCGCTCACGAATCTGAACAGCGGCCTCTCGACCAATCTCGTTCTGGGAATCAATTCAATTTCCGAAGTCACGGTCAACACGCTCTCCTACTCGGCCGATCAGGGTCGCTACGGCGCCTCGCAAATCAATTACGTGACTAAGTCGGGCTCGAATCAGTTCCACGGGAACCTCTACGATATGTGGAACGGCTCGCTTTTGAACGCTGCGGATTACTTTACGAACGCAACGCCGGGGAATCACAAACCGCGATCGACCGTGAATCATTTCGGTGGCAGCCTGGGCGGGCCGATAGCGCACAACAAGCTCTTCTTCTTTTTCGACAGCGAATGGGTGCGCATAGCGCTGCCGATTGTTACGCCGACGACGGTCCCAAGCGCGGCGTTTCAACAATACGTTCTACAGCAACTCCCAATTGGCGGAACGGACTCCGTTACGGGATCAACGTACCCGGCAGCTCCGCAACTCGTTCCGTTTTATCAGCGAATGTTCTCGCTTTATGGGAGTACAGGCGGCACACCGCTCGCAGTTCTCGGCTGCCCCTTCGATGCCGGGGGTGGCGCCGCGACCGGCAGCCCGCCGAACGGCAACGGCTGCGCGAACCGGCAGAGTATTTCACACTCGAGCGATGACCACGAGCAAGTGCAAACCGCCCGGCTCGACTACAACATCAACGCGAAGAACTTCGCGTGGTTTCGCTTTCAGGCTGACACTGGAGTGCAAGCAGCCTACACCGATCCAATTAATTCGCTTTTCGACTCGGTTTCACCGCAGCCGCTTTACTCGTTCGCTGCTGGATACACGCGGGTCGTGTCCCAGAATGTGGTGAATTATTTCAATCCAGGATTCTCCTGGTACGAAAGCCTGTTCGCACCGAGCGATTTTGAGAAGACGCTGGCGGCATTTCCGATCGTTCTGCAAGGGCTGGGCGCGAACGCTCCTTTTACGACGATCGGCGGGCTCGACAACACATGGCTGCAGGGCAGACGCGCATCGCGGATTTTTATCAACGATAATCTGGCGTGGAGCCGCGGCGCTCACGAATTTCGGTTCGGAACGAACACGCGAATCTTCCGGCTCAACGATTACGATTTCGGCGAGGGTAACGTGCCGACGGTCGTTTACACCACGCTGCCGCAATTCGTTTCCGGCGTAGCTTCGACGGCAACGCAGACTTTTCCTCAGACCGCAAACGAGCCGTTTCGATTTCTCAATCTAGACCTCTATGCACAAGACACCTGGAAATTGACGCCGAGGCTGACGTGGACGATTGGCTTGCGCGATACATTCAATTCCAATCCGCTGGAGCCGCATGACGAAATTGCGCGTCTTGGCGGCGCGTTCGATTCGATCTCGCACGATGCGAATCAACCGCTGAACGCCGCGATACAAACCAATCTCAAACATTTGTTTTCGGCCACTCCTATCGCAATTCTTCAGCCGCGCACGGCTCTTGCATGGCAGCCCAAGCCGAGAACCGTGATTCGCGCAGGTTTTGGGCTTTTCAGCGATTTGCTGCCCGGCAGCGTCGCGGACGTGATTGGGGTGAATCCGCCGTACGTGCGGACATTTCAAGGCGGGCTGCTCGGCACCGTTGGAGGACTGGCGATTGCACCGGGCGTGCCGAACAGCGCCGTTGATGCGACGACGGCGGCCAATCAAGCATTCGGCTCGGGGTTTGCGGAAGGCGAGTTATCGTGCTCGTCGCCGGAAGCGAATCCTGCGGCCTGCCTTCCGCGCGTCGCGATGACGGCAGTCCCGAGCGGGACGCTGCGCGCGCCGTATTTCATGGAGTGGAGCCTGGGAATCGAAGAACAACTCGGCTCTACCGGGAGCGTGCGCGCGCAATACGTCGGCACGCGCGCCGTCAACCAACCCTATATGACGCAAGTGAATGGGTATCAAACGGTGTGCGAAGGTTGCTTCGCGCCATATCCGTTCGAGCAGCCGCTGGACTCGCGATTCGGCGGAGTGACGCAATTCGAGACGGGCGCAAACAGCCACTACAGCGGCCTGCAACTCACCGCCATGAAGCGGCTGGGCCACGGACTGCAAGGACAGATCAATTACACGTTCAGCCGTTGCATGGACGAAGTTTCGAACGGCGGATTCCTACAATTTTCCGCCGGAGGAATTATCACGCCGCTGCCAGGCGACCTCGCGCGCGATTACGGCCCTTGCGACTACGACATTCGTCACAATCTGAGTTTGGAATACACGTATCAACTCCCGATCCGAACGAGGATCCGCTGGCTGGGATATGCGGTGAATGATTGGCAGATATCGGGCACGGGAGTCTGGCACAGCGGCATTCCGTTTTCGGTGCTGAGTACGGCGTATTCAGCGAATGGGAATGGGATCGTGCAGGGCGGAGGGCCGCAATTCGCGAGCGGCGTTGCCGGCGTGTCACGATACGACGGCAATTCGATTTCGGGCGTGACGCAAACGGGGACGGTGCAATGGCTTAATCCGGATGCGTTCGTTTCGAGCGTTGACCCAAGCACGGGCGCGTGCAACGGCGGCGACAACGCAGAGAATTGCCAGTTCGGATCTCTGGGGCGAAATTCGTTGCGCGGGCCGGATTTTTTCTGGAGCGACTTCTACATTTCGAAATTATTTCCCATGGGCGAGCGCGTGAAGCTGCGATTTGAAGGCCAGTTCTTCAACGTATTCAACCACCCGAACTTCGGGCTGCCGAGTAGCACGCTGGCGGGGATTCCGGGAAAGCCGTCGACGCAAATCGGATTTGGTGCGCTAACCTACACCACTTCCCCGCCCACCGGGCTTCTGGGCGTTGGCCTGGGCGGCGACAGCTCACCGCGGATGATCGCGTTTCACGCGCGCGTCGAATTTTAATCATCGCGAGCAAGCTTACCAAGCTAGTGCCTCCGTGCTATCGTAGAGATTCCGTCGGGGATCCGCCTACACTCCGTGACACCTGTGCCGAAACGAGCGAAGGAAGAGCAGCCGAGCGCTTTCACCATGGCCGACATCTTTGGGCCGGGTGG
>Ga0302324_100000466_pt1 | contig 109659 bp, 110 predicted proteins | sample Palsa_T0_1_FD_201949 | JGI IMG/M metagenome (GOLD analysis project Ga0302324, IMG submission 201949) | Peat permafrost microbial communities from Stordalen Mire near Abisko, Sweden - Palsa_T0_1 | ecosystem: Environmental > Terrestrial > Soil > Palsa > Peat permafrost | place: Sweden: Abisko... | reverse complement strand
CTCGAGCTCGCGGGCGGTGCCTTGCGCGACCAGCTGTCCGCCGCGGGTTCCCGCGCCCGGCCCGAGGTCGATCACGTGATCGGCACGGCGAATGGTCTCCTCGTCGTGCTCGACCACCACCAGGGTGTTGCCCTTGCTGCGCAAGCGCTCCAGGGTATTGAGAAGCGCCACGTTGTCGCGCGGGTGCAGGCCGATGGTCGGCTCATCCAGCACGTAGCACACGCCCTGAAGATTGGAACCGAGCTGGGCGGCCAGCCGGATACGCTGCGCCTCGCCGCCGGACAACGTGGTGGCTGCGCGATTGAGCTGCAGGTATCCCAGGCCCACATCGTGCAGGAACGCGGTGCGCGCCGTTAGCTCGGCGAGCAGGTCGCGGCCGATCTCGGCCTCCCGGCCCGTCAATTTGAGCCTGGCGATGGTCGCCGCAAACTCGTCGACGGCGAGGTCCGTGAGCGCGCCGATCGAGCGGTCGCGAAAGAGCACGTTGCGCGCCACCGCATTGAGGCGCTCGCCCGCGCACTCGGCGCAGGTCACGGGCTCGCCGCTCTCGACCGGCTCGCGCCACTGCGCTTCCTCGCCGCTTTGCTCCGCGTCGAATTCGGCGAGGGCGAGCCCGGTGCCGAAGCAGCTCTTGCACCAGCCGTGTCTGGAGTTGAAGGAGAACAATCGCGGATCGAGCTCCGGAAAGCCGGTGCCGCAATTCGGGCACGCGCGCTTGGTCGAGAACACGGCAGGAGCCATGGGCGCCGCGCCACCGGCCGCCGCGCCGTTGGATGCGCTCTGCACGTGCACGACGCCGCGGCCGTGCTCGAGGGCGCTTGCAAGTGCCTCGCGCAGCTCCTCCTCGCAGGCCGCGCTCGCATCGAGTGTCGCGACCGGCAGATCGATGCTGTGCTCGACGAAGCGGTCGAGACGCGGCCACTTCGCGGTCGGCAGGAGTTTCCCGTCCACCCGAAGCTCGCGAAATCCCTTGCTGCGGGCCCACTTGGCGAGCGCGGTATATAGGCCCTTGCGCGCGACGATCAGGGGCGCGAACAGCGTGATTCTCTGGCCTCGATAGTCCTTGAGCAATCGCGCCAGGATCGCCTCGGCGCTTTGCGGCTCGATGCGCGCCCGGCAGGCCGGGCAGTACTGCACCCCGAGCTTCACGTACATGAGGCGCAGGAAGTGATAGATCTCGGTCAGCGTCGCAACCGTGCTCTTGCGTCCGCCGCGGCTGGTGCGCTGCTCGATGGCGACCGTCGGTGGGATGCCGAAGATGGCGTCGACGTCCGGCCGCGCCGCCGGCTGAACGAACTGGCGGGCATAGGCGTTGAGCGATTCGAGATAACGCCGCTGGCCCTCGGCGAACAGGATGTCGAAGGCGAGGGTGCTCTTGCCGCTCCCGGATACGCCGGTGATCACCGTGAAGCGATTGCGCCTGAGATCGACGTCGATGTCTTTCAGGTTGTGCTCGCGAGCGCCGCGGATCGAGATGGCGGCGGGAGCGAGCGGGAGCGCGGCACGGCGCGCTGCGTCGCGCACGCCGCGGGCGAGCAGGGCGCTCCCCGTCTGCGCCGCCTCGATCAAGGCACGGCCGGTGTGCGAGGCGGCGATGCGCATGATGTCGGCAGGGCTTCCGACGCCGACCAGATCCCCGCCTGCATCGCCGCCCTCGGGGCCGAGGTCGATGATCCAGTCCGCGGCACGCACGACGTCGAGATTGTGCTCGATCACCAGCAACGAGTGCCCAGCCTCGATTAGGCGGCGGAAAGCGCGCAAGAGCTTCGCGACATCGTCGAAGTGCAGCCCGGTGGTCGGCTCGTCGAACAAGAACAGCGAGCCGCGCGCGGAGGCTTTTTTCCTGGACGCCCCTTGTACGGCATTGTCCGCCAAATGGCCTGCGAGCTTGAGCCGCTGCGCTTCGCCGCCGGAGAGAGTGGGAACCGGCTGGCCGAGGCGCAGATAATCGAGCCCGACTTCCGCGAGAGGCGCCAAGCGCAGGCAAACCTCAGCGTCGGCGTGAAATACCTGGAGCGCCTCGGAGACCGTGAGGTCGAGAACATCGGCGATGCTCAAGGGAGCAAAGCCCGCGCGGCTCAGCTTGCATTCGAGAATTTCCGCTCGGTAGCGCCGTCCGTTGCAATCCGGACAGCGCAAGTACACGTCCGACAGAAATTGCATCTCGACGTGCTCGAATCCGTTGCCGCCGCATCCGGGGCAGCGCCCGTTTCCTGAGTTGAAGCTGAAGGTGCCCGCCGTGTACTTGCGCTCGCGCGCCTGCGGCAGCCGCGCGAACAGCTTGCGAATGGCGTCGAACGCGCCGACGTAGCTCGCGGGATTCGAGCGCGTCGTGCGGCCGATGCTCGTCTGATCGACCATGACCACGCCGTCGATCTCCCGCGCTCCGCGGACTGCGCGGTGGCGGCCGGGGTTGTCGGTCGGCTTGCCGTGCGCCCGCCTGAGGGCCGGATAGAGCACATCGTGCACCAGCGTGGATTTACCCGAGCCGCTGACGCCGGTCACGCAGACCAGGCGGTTGAGCGGAATCTCGACGTCGATGCCCTTGAGGTTGTGCTCGGCCGCGCCCTCGATGCGCACGCAACCACGGCTCGGCGCCGGATCCCCGGGCGGCGGAATCTGCACCCGCCGGCGCCCGAGCAGATAGTCGGCGGTGAGCGAGCCGTGCGCCTGCGCGAGCGCTGCGAAGCGGCCTTCGAACACGATCTCTCCGCCGTGCTCGCCGGGACCCGGGCCGATGTCGATCAGGCGGTCGGCAGCCTGCATGACCTTCGGATCGTGCTCCACCACGATGAGCGTATTGCCGGCATCGCGCAGCCGCTCAATCACGCCGATGATGCGCCCCACGTCCCGCGCGTGCAGTCCGATGGACGGCTCGTCCAGGACGAACAAGGTGTTGACCAGCGAGGTCCCGAGCGCCGTGGTGAGATTGATCCGCTGCACCTCGCCGCCCGACAAGGTGCGCGACTGCCGATCTAGATTGAGATAGCCCAGGCCGACGTCGGTCAAATACTTGAGGCGCGTGCGCACCTCGCTGAGCAAGAGGTCCGCGGCCTCATCGAGCGGCGCGGGCAGCGCGAGCCGCGCGAAGAAATCGCGGGTCTCGTCGATGGGCTTGAGCATGAGCTCGCGGATGTTGAGGCTGGGCGTGCCGAGACGCCACAGCAAGGCATCGGGCTTCAAGCGGGCGCCGGCGCACGCCCCGCATTCGGTATAGGAGCGGTAGCGCGAGAGCAGCACGCGGATGTGCATCTTGTACGCCTTGGTCTCGAGCCAGGCGAAGAAACGCTTGACTCCATACCAGACGTTCTTCGTCCACTCGCCCTCGCCTTCGATCACCCACCGGCGCTGGTGGTCGCTGAGGTCGGCCCACGGCACGTCCACCGGAACGCCGCGCTTGCGGGCGAACTTCATGAGCTCCGTCTGACATTCCTCGTACGAGGCGGTCTGCCAGGGCTTGATCGCGCCGTCGCGCAGCGAGAGCGTCGCGTCGGGGATCACGAGGCCGAAATCGACGCCGATCGTGCGGCCGAAGCCGCGGCAGGTGTCGCATGCCCCGATGGGGGAGTTGAAGCTGAACGTGCTCGGGGTCGCTTCCTTGTAATGGATATCGCAATCAGGGCAATGCAGCGCCGTGGAGAATCGCCAGGGCGGCCGAGTCGAACCGTCCTCGTCCTGCGTATAGACGTCGAGCCGCCCCTGCCCCACCTTGAGCGCCGATTCGATTGCATCGCCGGCGCGGGCCGGCTCCACGGCCGACCAGCGAAAGCGGTCCTGGATGACCTGCAACGCCTCCGCTCGCTCCTGGTGAATGCGCGTGTATCCTTGGCCCGCGAGCAGCGCCTTGATTTCCTGTGCGTTGAAGCTCTTCGGAATCGGGACCGGAAAGGTCAGCAGCAGGCGTGGATCGCCCGCGGCGGCAGCGCGTTCCTCGAGCATGGCGCAGATTCCGTCGACGCTGTCGCGCCGCACCGGCTGGCCGCATCCGCGACAGTGCAGCACCGCCGCGCGCGCGAACAAGAGCTTCAAGTGATCGTTGAGCTCGGTCATCGTGCCCACCGTCGAGCGGGACGTGCGCACGGGATTGGTCTGATCGATGGCGATCGCGGGTGGAATGCCCTCGATGGCATCGACCGCGGGCCGGTCCATGCGGTCGAGGAATTGCCGCGCATAAGGCGAGAAGGTTTCGACGTAGCGGCGCTGCCCCTCCGCATACAGGGTGTCGAACACGAGCGAGGACTTGCCCGACCCGCTCACGCCCGTGACCACGATCAGCTCGTTGACGGGGATGTCGAGGTCGAGATTCTTGAGGTTGTTCTGACGCGCGCCGCGAATGCGAATCGCATCCGCGCGTGACGGATCTAGAGGTGACATGGACCTTTTAGTGTACGGGAAGCCGCCCGGCCCGACGACAAGGGGGGACCGCAACGGCTCGGAGGTGGAACTGCCCGCATTATATACCGGCCGGTTGGCAGGGAACACCCACCGCGCGATTGGCGGGGGCGCCCAGCGCGCGGTTGCCAGGCGACAGCCGGTCGCTGAACATACGGGCCTGTTATGCATACCGAGCTGCACATTCCTGCCGGCGTCATCGAGGGATTCTTCGGAAAGCCCTGGGGCTGGCCCGCGCGGCTCGGCGCCGTCGACTTTCTGCGCGAGGCAGGCTTCGGCTTCTATATATATGCGCCTAAGGGAGATCCGTATCTGCGGCGCAAATGGCGCGAGCCCATGCCTCGGGACACGCTCGAGCATCTCGCTGCGACCGGCGGGCGCTGCCGGGATCGAGGCATCGACTTCGGCATCGGGCTCACGCCCTTCGAAATTTACCTGCGCTACGATGCGGCCGCTCGCGAGTGCTTGCGCACGAAGGTTCTCGAGCTCAACGAGACGGGCGCCGACACCCTCGCCATCCTCTTCGACGATATGCGCGGCGACGTTCCGGGAATTGCCGAGCTGCAGGCGCGGGTGGTCGCCGAGATCTGCGGCTGGAGCAGCGCCCGGCGCTTCATGGTTTGCCCCACCTATTACTCCTACGATCCGCGCCTCACGCGCGAGTTCGGCGCTCCGCCCAAGGCCTATCTCGAGGATCTAGGCCGCCTCCTCGATCCGCGCATCGATTGTTTCTGGACGGGCGAGAAAATCATCTCGAACGGATACTCAGCGCAGCATCTATCCAACGTCGCCGCCGATCTTGGGCGTAAGCCCTTCATCTGGGACAACCACATCGCCAACGATGCGAAGACGCGCACCAACCATCTCTATCTCGATCCAGGCTCGTGGAGCTTGGCGGTCGACGCAGCGGCGGGACTTGCGATCAATCCCATGAACCAGCCGCATCTGTCGCGCATCGCGCTTCTCGGATACCGGCACCTGCTAACGGTCGGTCCGGACCTGCCGAGCGCGCTACCCGGCATCTACCGGGAGTTGGCCGGCCCGCGGCTCGCTGAGCTCTTGAGAGAGGATCTCGTTCTTTTGCAGAACGAGGGCTTGAGCCGGCTCGACGAGTCCACGCGGCGGCGCCTGCTCGAGCGATACGAGAGCGAGACCGGCAACCCCTATGCGGACGAGGTCGCGGAGTTCTTGCGCGGCGAGTATGTGTTTGACCCGCAGTGCTTGACGAGCTGATGGGGCCGAATCGGTGGAAGGCCGGCGCAGTAAGCTCAAGTATGCGTGAGTGCTCGGCGCTCGAGGTCTTGCTCACTTTCCTGAAGCTCGGCGTAACCTCCTTCGGAGGTCCCATCGCGCATATCGGCTATTTCCGCGAGGAACTCGTGGTCCGCCGCCGCTGGATTGATGACCCGACGTATACCGATCTGGTAGCGCTGTGTCAGTTCCTCCCAGGCCCCGCCAGCAGCCAGGTCGGGTTCTCGCTGGGATTGATCCGCGCGGGATACTGGGGCGGCTTGGCAGCTTGGACGGGATTTGCGCTCCCGTCGGCCGCCTTGATGACGGCATTTGCTTACGGGGCCGGGGAGCTGGGCGGCGCGACGGGTCAAGGCGTGATCCACGGGCTAAAGCTCGTCGCCCTCGCCGTCGTCGCGCAGGCCGTCTGGGGAATGGCGCGCACGTCGTGCCCCGACTGGCGGCGCGCTTGCATCGCTTGCATTGCGGCACTCCTGGTCCTCTTGAGTCCTTCGCCCGCCATTCAAATCGGAACGATTCTGATGGGCGCCCTCGCGGGATTCTGGCTCTGCCGTGCCCCGATACCCGCTACGATGGGAACCTTGGGAACCGCCGTCTCGCGCCGAGTCAGCATCGCGGCGCTCACGATTTTCTGTCTCCTGCTGATTGCGCTTCCCGCCTTCGCCCGAATGTCTCACGGGGTTGCGCTCTTCGATGCGTTCTATCGTTCGGGCGCACTGGTCTTTGGCGGAGGCCACGTCGTGTTGCCGTTGCTGAGCAAGGCGTTCGTCACCCCCGGGTGGGTGAGTGAAGACGCTTTTCTCGCCGGCTACGGTGCGGCGCAGGCAGTGCCAGGACCCCTCTTCACATTTGCAGCTTATCTGGGCGCCGTGGTCGGGCCTGGGCCGCATGGCGTGGTGGGCGCAGCGCTGGGGCTCATCGGGATCTTCCTGCCCGGCATCTTGATTCTGCTGGGCGCACTGCCATTTTGGGATGCGTCCCGGCAGCGCGCCGGCGCGCAGGCCACCATGCGGGGAATCAATGCAGCCGTCGTCGGCTTGCTCGGGGCAGCACTCTACGATCCCTTATGGATAAGCTCGGTGAGGTCACTGCGAGATTTCGCCGTCGCGTTGGTCGGATTCGTCTTGTTGACGGCGTGGCGAATGCCGCCGCTGATCGTCGTGATCCTGGCTGCGGTCGGCGGGGTCCTCGTGGGTTAACTGCAAAACAGCGTGACTTTGCGCTGCAAAGTATAATGGATATACTTGGCACTGCAAAGTAGTGCCCGGCTGCCTTTGGGACATCCAGTAACGAATGAATCCTATGTTAGAGGCCGCGCGGTGCCTCGCGCGCTACCTTCGCTATGGCAAGACGTTCAAGGGCACGAGATTGAAGTGGGCGATGCTGGGGTGGGCTGTCGTCGGAATCATCCCCAGCGTCGGCCGCACCGCGGACTCTCTCCTTGACGCGACACTCGAAGATACCAAGCTTTATTTCACCGCGCCGTTGCGATGGGATGAAGAGGACTGGCTGTATTTCGGCGGCGCCCTGGTCGCTGTCGGCGCCGCTCACTCATTCGATGATCGGGCTCGCGACCACTTCGCAACCGGTTCGAAAGCCACCTTGAACGGAGGCGAGGATAAAAATAGTTTGCGCGATGCGGCACCCACAGTGGCGATCATCGCAGGTACCGGGCTCTACGCATCGCTCATCGACGACCGGGACGGCTATCGGGAAACCTGGGCGCTGATTGAAGCCGGCGCATTCAGCGGCGCCACCGCCGAGGTGCTCGGATATGCAACCGGTCGCGAGCGTCCCGATGCAACCACGTCGCCAAACGAATGGGGCAAGGGGGGCGATTCGTTCCCGTCGCTTCATACGAGCGTCGCCTTTGCTGTCGGGACGGTCTTTGCCGAGTCCGGCAACGATGAATACCGATGGATTCGCCGGATCATCGGCTATGGCGTGGCAGGGGCGACCGCATACGTGCGGCTCGACGAAAACGTGCATTGGCTTTCCGATACGGTCGCCGGCGCCGCCCTCGGCATAGCGACCGCGAAATTCGTGCTGAATCGCCAAGACGCCCGGAGCCACGGAACGGTGCAGTTCCAGCCGGTAAAGGGCGGTTGGCTGGTCTCCTATTCGGTTCGCACACACTGATCGTTGCTTACCGCGGCTGCTTGACAGCAAACCGCTTTGCGTAACAAAGGTATGGCATACTCTGCATCGCAAAGTAATCGGAACGACGGCATGTGGAGCGAGGGATGACCAAGCGTTCAATGCGGCATCTAAACTTCTGTGTCTGCCTGCTGTGGGCGTTCCGCGTCCACGCGGACGCTCCGCTCGATCCGAAGGAGTTCCAAGGCCGGGTGATTTACCTGGACTTCTGGGCCTCCTGGTGCGGGCCGTGTCGGCAGTCATTTCCCTGGATGGAGATACTGAAAGACAGCTACGGCTCACAGGGCCTCGAGATCGTGGCCGTCAATCTGGACAGGGACCGAGCCGATGCGGACAAATTCCTGCAGCAGTTTCACCCGACGTTCGATCTGCGCTTTGATCCTAAAGGAGAGCTCGCCGAGCTCTACAAAGTGCACGGCATGCCCTCGAGCGTGCTGATCGACCGCCATGGCGTGACACGCTTTACGCACGTCGGCTTTCGACCGATCGATGCTCGCGTCTATGAAGCGCAAGTACGAGAGCTGTTGGCGGAGAAGTAAGAGGTTGTGCGCGAGAGGGGAACCAAGATGCGTCGCTTGAGTCTTGCATTGGCAATGCTGGCCGTGCTGGCCGTCACCGGCTGCAGCACCCTGGGGGTCAAGCCTTGGCAGCGCGACGTGCTCGCGCGCGAGGACATGCAGCTCGACTCCGATCCCCTCGATGCGGCCATTGATGATCATATGTATTTCAGCAAGGAAGCCTCCTCCGGCGGCCGCTCCTTTGCGGGCGGGGGCTGCGGATGCAACTGAAGCCGAAGGTGCCGCTCCCCCGGCGAACGCCGGCGCGCCGACGCTTGATGGCGGCGAGCTGCGCGCTGTTAAGTGCCGGCGCCGCGCGTAGCGAACAACCCACACCAGCCCCTGTTGACAGTGGATTGCTCGAGGACTGGTCGGTCGACTCGGCGCTTGCCTATTACCACGAGGAAGGCCGGATTCAGGCGGTCGAGCCCGTGGTCGACGTGGCCAAGGTATTTGCGGACGGACAGGCGCTCGATTTCAACGTGACCTTTGACGCCCTCTCGGGTGCAAGTCCCAACGGGGCGCTGCCGAGTCGCAACCCGCAGACCTTCTCATCGCCCTCGGGAAAGCCGAAACACCAATACACGACGGCTCCCGGACAGCTCCCCGTGGATCCCGACTACGAGGATGACCGGATCGCCGTCAGCGGAAACTGGACGGTGCCGTTCACCCGCCTGGATCAAGTCACGGTCGGGGGCAAGTTGTCCGCGGAGGATGATTTTTTCTCCGCCACGGTGAACGCCTCGATCGCCCACGATTTCAATGAAAAGAACACCACGCTGTCGTTCGGAATCGACAACGAGTTCGACTCGATTCATCCGATCGGCGGCGCGCCGGTGCCGGGCGGCGATTACGCGCTGGCTGGAAAGCAAACGGGCGGCAAGACCAAGGACGGGGTCGGACTGCTGCTCGGCGTGACTCAGGTGATGACCCGAAACTGGCTTTCGGAATTCAACCTCTCATTCGATCGATTCACGGGATACTTGAACGATCCCTATAAATTCATCTCGATCATCAACGGCGCCGGCGGCACTACAGGATACGAGTATGAGAACCGGCCCGATCAGCGCATACGCAAGAGCGCTTATTGGGAGAATCGCGTCGCCTGGAGTCCCCAGATCTCCACCGCCTTGTCGCTGCGCTATATGAGCGATGACTGGGGCGTGCGATCGGACACCGCGCAGCTGCATCTGCGCTGGTCGCTGTCGAATCGCGATCGATACATCGAGCCTACCGTTCGCTGGTATCGTCAGACGACGGCGGATTTCTTCACTCCCTTCATCCTGACCGCGCAGAAGCCGGCCACAGACTACGCGTCGTCTGATTCCCGCCTGGCCGCGTTTCACGCCATGACCTACGGGATGAAATACGCACAGAAGCTTCCCGGCCTCGGCAGCCGCCCAGAATCAGAAATCAGCATCCGCGCGGAGTATTATCAGCAAACATTGGATGTACGTACGCCCGTACCGCAGGCTCTGCAAGGGCTCGATCTGTATCCGGGTGTAAAGGCAGTCCTGGTTCAGATCGGGTGGCGGTTCTAGAACTGACTACGGCTGCGCCGATCGTTGCGGCGGAGGGTCTTCGAGTGCCGGATGAGAGTTTGATCGTCGAGGCACGAGGCTCGGATCTTCTGGCGGTCAAGTTCACGGCGATGGCAGGTCCCTGCGAGGTGCTGGTGCCTTCGATGAGCCGCCCCGCAGCGCTTGCGATCGGGGCAGTTGCGGCGCAGGAGGCGTGGCGCATCGAAAAAAAGTTCAGTCGCTACCGCGACGACAATGTCACCGCCTGGATCCATCGCAATCGAGGCACTCTCATCCAAGTGGACGAGGAAACCGCAGCGCTGATGGATTTTGCCTGCCAGTGCTTCGAGCTAAGTGATGGGCTCTTCGATATCACCTCCGGCGTGCTGCGCCGTGTCTGGAGGTTCGATGGCTCGGATCGAATTCCCGACACCGCGGCGGTCGATGAGCTGTTGCCACTGATCGGCTTCGGGAAGCTTGAGTGGAACCCGCCGCGGCTGTTGTTGCCCGAGGGGATGGAATTGGATTTCGGCGGCATCGGCAAAGAGTATGCGGTGGACCGCGCCTACGAGCTCCTCGCGGCGCGTTACTCAACTCCGTTTCTCGTCAATCTCGGCGGTGATTTGCGCGCCAATCGCCCGCCTGCGCATGGCCCGTGGCAGGTGGGCATCGAGCGGCCGGATACCGAAAAAGGGCCCACCCTGCTGCTCGATCTCGAGCATGGCGCGCTTGCTACGAGCGGGGACTCGCGTCGCTACGTGTTGAGGGATGGGATTCGGTACGGCCATATCTTACATCCGGGTACCGGGTGGCCCGTGCTCGGCGCGCCCCGCTCGGTGACCGTGGCGGCCAGCAGCTGCACGGAGGCCGGATTGCTCGCGACCATGGCGTTGTTGCATGGCGACCGTGCGCAGGCATTCTTGGACGAACAGGGCGTTCGCCACTGGGTGCATCGGCACTGAATATCGAGGCGAAGAGGGCGGATTGAGACGTTGACGGGGTTCGGGGGAGTGGGGGATATATAGCTGGAACACAAACTGCTCAGCGCCAAAGCGATGATATGTACGCGCGGCTGCCGGTCGCCCGAACGGCGGGAAAAGGCTGCGTCAGCTCTTGTGCCTGATGCCTCAGCGGCGCGTGAACCCGAGCTCGAACACCGTGTCCTTGCCGGCTTCGGTCTTCGTCCACCGCTCGGAAAAATGGTCGCGATCGACGAAGGTTACGGACATGCGGCGCATGTGCGGTGCCTTGGGATCGTGCAAGTTGGTCGATCCTATCAGAACGAACTCGAGGCGATCTCCTCGATCGCCGTGCCGTTCGAGATCAATCGGACGGTATCGTGCATCTTCCCATACCCCGGGAGATCCGCTTGCCAGTCGCCGGCGAGAGACTCGAGCTGCGCAAATGCGTCTGCGGGTGCCGCCGGCTGGGCGGCACTGGTCGAGGCCGGATGCGCGGCGTTGATCGAGGCAAAGGCGAGGAGGAGGGCGGCTCGCACGCGGGCATCGTAGCATCCGAACGCCGACGCGACACCCTCAGGGCGCCCGTCGCTTAGGGCTGGGGCGCAGGGCGGCTTTCGCTTCGCAGGGCCGCGGCATAGACTGCATGCGCATGAGCTTTTCTCTTTATTCCGCCGTGGTGCCCTCGTACCTGCAGATACTGGACGGCCTGTCGGGCTTGCTCCACAAAGCCGAGTCCTTTTGCTCCGAGAAGGCAATGGCGCCCGAGCAGATCATCGAAGCCCGGCTGGCCGAGGACATGCTGCCTTTTGCCTATCAAGTGAAATCCACCGCCGTGCATTCCCTCGGGGCCCTCGAGGGGGTTCGCCGCGGCGTCTTCTTGCCCGACATGACGAAACCGCCGGAGAGCTTCGCGGCTCTGAAGACGCGCATCGCCGAAACGCGCGCGGGCCTTTCTGCCATCGCGCCCGGCGAGGTGGATGGCTTCATCGGCCGCGACATGCGCTTCTCTTTCGGGGAGCGGCACATCGATTACAGGGCGGAGGAGTTTCTTCTGTCCTTCTCGCAGCCGAACTTCTATTTCCACGCGACGACTGCCTACGACATCCTGCGATGGAAGGGGGTCCCGATCGGCAAGCGGGATTTCCTGGGACGCACGCGCCATCTGCGCAAGCCGCAATAGAGCGGCGCGTCTTTCAGACCGATGATTCCTGCAGACCGGCCGCCTCGGTTTTGTAGGAACGGGATCGAAAGGCACCCAGCAGCGCGCGCAACGCGGCCGGGCGCAGCGGCTTGTACAGCAAGGGGTAGCCGGCGGTTCTGGCCAGCACTTCCACATCGGCGCCATGATCGGCGGTGATGACCGCTGCCGCCAAGTCCGGCTTCTGGGTCGCCTGAAGACGCTGCACTAACTCGAGTCCGTCGATCCCGGAGCCGAGATGATAGTCAGCGAGCACCGCATCGATGTGCACGTCGGCGGCGAGCCGCAGCGCTTCGGCGGCGTCGATCGCCTTGATGACCGCCACGCCCCAGGTCGCGAGAAGGGCCTCCATCCCGTCGAGGATCGGACGGTCGTTGTCGACGCAAAGAACGCGCAATCCGGCGAGTCCCGTCGGGTCCATGGGCGGCAGCTGCCGTTGCGTGCGCTGCCTGCGCCGCGCCTTGGCGTCGCGCATCACCCTAACGCCAAAAACCGAGCCGTATCCGGTCCGACTGCCGAGGGTGAGCTGATGATTCATCAAACGAGCAAGGCGATCGCAGATCGACAGGCCGAGGCCGAGGCCTTTTTCGCCCCAGGGCGAGCTCTGATCAAGGCGGCTGAACTCGGCGTATATGCGCTCGCGCTCATGTTCCGCGATCCCTGGTCCGGTGTCGAACACGGCGATCTCGAGCTGGTCTCCGCGCCGGCGGCAACCCACGACGACCCCGCCTCGCTCGGTGTAGCGCAGGGCGTTGGAAAGATAGTTCTGGATGATCCGCCGCAACAGCACGCGATCGCTGCGCACGACTTCGCGGCAGTCTACGATGGTCAGGCGGAGGAATCGTGCTTGCGCAAGCGGCGCGTATTGCCGTCTCAGCTCCTCGAGCAGCGGGGCGATGGGAAAGCTGCTGATCTGCGGCCGTAGCGCACCGCTGTCGAGACGCGCGATGTCCAGCAATCCGGCGAGGAGCTCCTCCGCGGCGCGCATCGAGGCGTCGATGCGCACTGCCAATTCGAGTAAATCCGGATGCTCGCGCGCGCGCGATTCGAGCGCGGATGCGAACAATCGGGCGGCGTTCAGCGGCTGCAGCAGGTCGTGACTCGCGGCGGCCACGAAGCGGGTCTTGCTCGCGTTGGCGGTTTCCGCCAGTTGCTTGGCGGCACGCTGCGCCTCGAGGGCCTGACTCAATTCCTGCGTGCGCTGCGCCACACGCTCCTCCAACCCTTGCTTGGCCTCGAGCAGCGCTTGTTCCGCCAGCTTGAATTCGGTGATGTCGGTGTAGGTCGAAACGTAGCCGCCGCCCGACATGGGTTGCCCATGAATGCTGTAGACCCTGCCGCTGCAGCGCGTGCGCTGGAAGGTGTAGGGGGTTCCGGCGCGCATGCGGGAAAGCCGCTTCTCGACATGTGCCTCGGGATCGCCGGGGCCGAGCTCACCCCGTTCGGCGTTCCAACGGATGATATCTCCCACCGGCCGTCCGACGTACACCAGGCCGTCGGGATAGCCGAACAGCTCGAGGTACCGGCGATTCCACGCGACGATCCGCATCTCCGCATCGACGACGCTGATGCCCTGGGTCACGTTCTCCATCGTCGCCTGAAGCAGCTGACGGCTGAATCGCAGTTCCTGTGAGGTCTCGTCGAGCAGCTCGGCGACTTCATCCAGCGAGAGTCCCTTGCGCTTCAGCGCATGGGTGAGCACGACGCGCGCCGACGAGGCGCCGATCGAACCGGCCAATACGCGCTCGAAGTGCTGCAACAACCCCCGGTCGGCGGACTCCGCGGGTCTCGGCGGCGGCGCGCCCGTTTGTGCCGCGTACTCGAGCAGCGCCTGGCGCGCTGCGGCCGGGCCGATGATGCGCGCGGCGACGCTTTCGAGATCCCCAACCTTCGATGTGATGGTGTGCAGGCCGGCCGCGGGCCGCTTGGGTGCAACGAAGGCGCGCGCCGCGAATCGCTCCTGCAGGGTCACGCCGCGCAGCACCGAGACTATCACCATGACACACACGTTCAACGCGAGCGCCACCATCGCGCGCGGGCCGACCGCACCGAGCGTCGAATAATCCGTCAGAGCGTGCGGTAACAGAGGACCGAGCACGCGCGCCGCCGCGATCGGCGACCACGCGAGTACGCCCCCCGCCACCTGATTGGGCAAGAACAGCAGGTTCGCCCAGGCAATGAACCCGATCAGCATGCCCCAGAACACGCCGCTGCGGCTGGCTCCGCTCCAGTAGAGCGCGGCGAGAATGCCCGGAACGAATTGCGCGACCGCGGCGAACGCGAGCAGTCCGATCGCGGCAAGGCTCGTCGATCCGGAGGTCGAGCGATAGTAGGCGAACGCGAGCAGCGCGAGAGTCACGATCACGACACGCCGCACCCAGAGCACGCGGCGCCCCAAGCTTGCGCCGGCCTCCAACCGCTGGCGCCAAAGCAGCGGCGCGGCGATATCGTTCGAGATCATCGTAGAGAGCGCCGTGCTGGCGACCACCACCATGGCGGTGGCCGCGGAAAGGCCTCCGAGGAAAACGAGCACGGTCAGCCACGGCGGGCCATAGCTCATCGGCAACGTGAGAATCAAGGTATCCGAGGCTGTGCGCGCGGATAATCCGCTGATCGTGCCCAGCGCGACCACCGGGACCACGACTGCCGAGAACACCCCGAGGTAGGCGGGCAGCAGCCAGCGCGCATATTTCAAATCGGCGGTATTCGCACATTCGACGATGCCCACCTGAAACTGGCGGGGCAGACAGAAGATCGCCGCCGCCGCTAGCAGCGTGGTACTCGCGGCATCGACATTGAACAGCGTTGCTCCGCTCGCGAGGCGCGGCGGCAGCAGCCACGGCCGGCCGCGCAGCTGCAGGTAGGCAAAGATGCCCACCGCAACGAACGCGAGCAGCTTGAGGAGCGATTCGAACGCGATCGCCAACATCAGGCCTTCGCGGTGGCCGGTGGCATCGACGCGGCGAGCGCCGAAGAGCACCGCGAACAGCGCCATCAGGAGCGCGACGGCGAGCGCGGTATCCTGGTGCCAGGACACATGAGCGGGCGCGACCTGGGTGAGCGCTGCGATGCTGGCCGCCACCGCTTTGTATTGAAGTGCGATGTAGGGAATTGCCGCGCTCAACGCGATGACGGTAACCAAGACTGCGAGAGCCCTGCTCTTGCCGAATCTGGATGCGATGAAATCGGCGATGGAACTGACCTTGTGGACGCGGCCGATCTCCACCAGCCGCTCCATCAGCGGCAGCCCGAATACAAACACGAGGGTCGGACCGAGATAGATGGGCAGATACCCCCAACCGTCCCGCACGGCGCTGCCGACGGCACCGAAGAAGGTCCAGGACGTGCAATACACGCCAAGCGCCAAGCTGTAGATGTAAGGCCGGAGGCGCTGATGGTTTGGGTAGATACGCCTTCGATCGCCGAAGAATGCGATGCCAAACAGGCATCCGAGGTACGCGACCGCCAACAGCGACAGCAGCCAGCCAGAAAACATGTGTGATCCTCCCCAGCTACTACCTTAGTCGAATCCGGGCTCGGATATGAGCCGGCTACGACCAAAGTTGAATACCGGCCTCGCGCGCGGGGCCGCAGGATTGGTTCCGACCGTTGACCCGGCGGCGGACGGGGTGGCCGCGCCACGGTGCTAAACATAAGATCGGCAGTCCATCAGTAGGGGGAGACATGGCTAACACGACGGCACTCGCCGGAATGCCCTTGGAGCGGGCGAAGGCGCCCAGTCAATGGCTCGTGATCGGCGCCTCGTCGCTCGGCACGGTGTTCGAGTGGTACGACTTCTATCTCTACGGTTTGCTGGCCGCGGTCATCTCCGCACAGTTTTTTTCGGGTGTTAACGAGATCACCGGCTTCATTTTCGCCCTCGCCGCGTTCGCGGCCGGATTCGCGGTGCGTCCGTTCGGTGCGCTGGTGTTCGGGCGGCTCGGGGATCTGGTAGGGCGCAAGCACACCTTTTTGATCACCATGAGCATCATGGGCGGCGCGACGTTCCTGGTCGGCTTGCTGCCGAGCTATGCAAAGATCGGGGTCACCGCCCCGATCCTGCTGGTGCTCTTGCGGCTCTTGCAGGGCCTCGCCCTCGGCGGCGAATACGGCGGCGCGGCGACCTACGTGGCCGAGCACGCCCCCCAGGGAAAGCGCGGTCTCTATACCAGCTGGATTCAGACGACCGCCACGCTCGGACTGTTTGCGGCGCTGCTGGTGGTCATCGGCACACGCACGGCAATCGGCGAGGACGCCTTCAAGTCCTGGGGTTGGCGCATCCCGTTTCTCGTCTCGTTGCTGCTGTTGATCGTGTCGCTGTGGATTCGCATGCAGCTCGACGAGAGCCCCGTGTTCGTGGATATGCGCAATGCGGGTACGACCTCGAAGGCGCCCCTGGCAGAGGCCTTTGGCCGATGGGACAACCTCAAGATCGTACTGATCTGTTTGCTGGGCGCGGTCATGGGACAAGCGGTGGTGTGGTATACGGGCCAGTTCTACGCGCTGTTCTTCCTGGAGCGGATGCTGCGCGTCGACGGCGCAACCACCAACATATTGACGGCGATTGCGCTCGCGCTGGCGACTCCGGGCTTCATATTCTTCGGCTGGCTGTCCGACCGGATCGGCAGAAAGCCCATCATCATGGCCGGCTGTCTGCTCGCGCTCCTGACATATTTTCCGCTGTTCCACGCGCTGACGCGCTACGCCAACCCGGCGCTGTACGCCGCGCAAGCCGCGTCACCCGTGACGGTGGTCGCAGATCCCGGCGAGTGCTCGTTTCAGTTCGATCCGATCGGCAAGAACAAATTCGATTCGACGTCCTGCGACATCGCCAAGAGCTTCCTCGCGAAAGCCGGAGTTTCCTACCGGCGAGTCGATGCTCCAGCCGGGCAGGTCGCAGAGATTCGCAGCGGCGCGACGACGCTGACCGCGCCCGACCCACGAGCGTTGATGGGTGCGGAGCGCAAAGCAGCCATAGCCGCCTTTCAGGCCAAGGTGAAGACCACTCTGTCCGCGGCCGGTTATCCGGACAAGGCCGATCCTGCCGGCATCGATCGCCCGATGGTGACGCTCATTCTCTTCATCCTGGTGCTGTATGTGACGATGGTTTACGGCCCCATCGCAGCCCTGCTGGTGGAGCTGTTTCCGGCACGTATCCGCTACAGCGCCATGTCCCTGCCCTATCACATCGGCAACGGCTGGTTCGGAGGATTCCTGCCGACCACCGCCTTTGCAATGGTGGCGGCCACGGGCGATATCTACTACGGCCTTTGGTATCCAATCGTCGTCGCCGGCGCGACCGTGCTCATCGGGCTGTTTCTGCTACCGGAGACGTTCAAGCGCCCGATCAGCTAGTGCCGTCGGCAGGAGGCTTGAGCTCGCTCGGATCGAGAACCAGATGGCCGGCAAGGAGCACGGCTTGCGTCCGATTGACGGCACCGAGCTTGCGCAGGATGGCCGACATGTGGGCCTTCACGGTCGGCTCGGTGATCTGCATGTCGTAAGCGATCTGCTTGTTGAGCATCCCGGAGCAGAGCATCCCGAAGACTCGGAACTGCTGCGGAGTGAGTTGCGCCATGCGCTGTGCCACATCGAGTGCGGCGACATCGACCACCGGTTCGGTCGTCGAGGCGAGGCCGTGCGGGCTCACCATTTCGCCGCGCAGCACCGCGAGAACGTCGCGGCCGATGGCAGCCGCATCGGCGCACTTGGAAACGAAGCCTTGGGCGCCGAAGGCGAGAACCTGGCGCACGATGTGAGGCTCATCCATGGCCGAGACGACGATGACGGGCAACTCCGGGCGGGATCCGCGCAGGTGCGCGAGAGCGCTGAAGCCGTACGCCCCGGGCAGATTCAGATCCAGCAGCAGCAGGTCGGCGCGCGGATGACGCTCCAGCGCATCGAACAATCCGGCGACGCTCTCCGCTTCGACGGTCTCGCTCTCCGGGCACGCCGCAGCGACGGCGCGGCGAAGCGCGTCGCGATATAGCGGGTGATCATCGACGATGAGAATTTCGTATTTGATATGAGGGGTTCCTACGACTTTGGTCGAAAGTCGCCGCGCTTGCCGACAGTCTATTATCGATGCTGCCTGAATTACGCGACATTACGCGCACAAGAACGATCGCACAAGAATTGGGGAGGACCAAATGAGAAAGGGATTTATGGCCATCGCGCTGGTCGCAAGCGCGGGACTCGCCGTGTCCAACGGCGCGCGTGCGGACGATGTCCCCACCAACAACCGATCATCCCTGAGGGATCCGTTGCCCGACAGTCTCACGCTGGGCGGCGTCACTGTCTATGGAACGATCGACATAGGCTACGCCTATCAGTCGAACGGTGTTCCGCTCAGCAGCAAGTATCTCGGCGGCCTCGAGTATCAATCCTTCACGACGACGCGGAATTTTTCGGGCTCTCAGTCCACCGTGGCCGAGAGCGGTCTCGAGCAGTCGAAAATCGGCGTGCGGGTGGAGCTGCCGATCGGCGGCGATTTCAAGGTGATCGGCCGCGCCGAGACCGGGTTCAATCCGCTCTCGGGCCAGCTCGTCGATGCGTGCGGGAGCATCGCCGACAACGCCGGTGTGGCGCAGGGAAAGCAGACGGCGAACGCGGACAGCAGCCGCTGCGGTCAAGCCTTCAACAGTGTGGCCTATGGGGGCGCGACCAGCAAAACCTTCGGGACGCTGACCATCGGCCGCCAGCAATCGCTGCAGCTCGATGCGCTCGTACTCTATGATCCCCAGACCCTCGCCTACGCCTTCTCATTTCTCGGCTACTCGGGCTTCGACGCCGGTTCGGGCAGCACCGAGGCTGCGCGCTGGGATAATTCCGTCAAATATGTCTTCCAATATGGGCCCGCCCATGCGGCGTTCATGTACTCGAACGGCGGGGAAGACACGGGTTTGCTCAACCACGCCTACGGTGCCGACGTCGGAGCGACGCTGTTCGGCGTCTCGGTGGATGCCGTCTATCAGAAGGAGAACGGAGCGGTCAATCTGAGAAGCTCATTCGACGATGTGCCGAACCCGTTGCCCGCGCCCGGCTTGGCGGCCTATATCTCGAATGACGATGCGTGGAATCTCATGGGCAAATATACTTTCGACTTCGCAGCCGCCGATCCAGGTGCCAAGCCGGGTGCGAGCCCCAAGCTCACGGTTTTCGCCGGCTACTCGCACATTCGCAAAGCTCATTCCAGTGATTCCTACGGAGCCTCGCAGGGCGACTATCCGCTGTCCATCGGCATCAATATCAACGACCCGGCGAAGTACAACTTCGAATGGATCGGCGCCAAGTTCGCGCTTCCCCCCAACTGGAGCTTCACGGCAGCTTTCTACCACACCACACAAAACAGCTGGACCATCGGCCTCAACAGCACCGGTTACCAGGGTATCGGCTGTGTGGATGCGGGGCTGCTCTGCGCCGGCAGTTTCACCGAAGCATCCACGGTTGTGGATTATGCCTTTGACAAGCACTTCGACCTCTATGCGGGCGTCAATTGGTCCGAGGTCAAGGCCGGACTTGCCAACGGATTCGTGGGCACGACCGCGGACGGGACCACGGGCAGCGAGAATCAGACGACCACGATGGTGGGCGGGCGGCTGCGGTTCTAATCGGTGGCGGGCAGCGCCTTGTCCCACAGGTCGAAGCTCGAGCGGCGCCCGTATCCGCGCGCAACATAGAAGTCGCGTGCGCGCGCATTTCCGGAGGCGAGCTGCAGCTGAAGCCGCCTCACGCCGCTCTCCTGCAGCACGCGCTCTGCGTGGCTCAAGAGAGCGGCGCCGATGCCCTGCCCGCGGCAGGCAGGCGTCACGAAGAATTCGTCGATCTCGGCCATCACGCCGCCATGCTCGAGGCTGAACACGAACACGGCAAGGAGATAGCCGGCGGGCTCACCCGCCTGTTCGGCCAGCCAGCACCGGGCGCGCCCGTCCGCGCCTAGCGCGGCGCGCAGCAGCTCCTCGACACGGTGGGTGTCGAATCCGGGGATGCCCTCGAACGACCAGTACTGCTCCACGAGAATCGCGAGTGCGGCTGCGTCCCTCACGGACACGGTGCGAATGGCGGGGCGGATCGAGCTCATGTGCTCACGATACCCCTTGCCGCCAAGCGAAGCAGGCGTCATCTTATCCAGTCATGGCGACATTCGTGCTGGTTCACGGCGCATTGCACGGCGGATGGTGTTGGCACAAGCTGCTGCCGCTCCTCGAAGCCGACGGCCATCGCGCGCTTGCACCCGATCTGCCCGGCATGGGGACGGATCGGACGCCTTTGTCCGAAGTGACCATGAGCCTATGGGCGGCCTTCATTGCGCAACGATCGCGCGAGGCGGGCGAGCCGGTGATTCTGGTCGGGCACAGCCGCGGCGGCGCGGTGATCAGCGAAGCGGCCGAGCTCGCGCCGGAGGTGGCGCTCGGGCTGGTGTATGTCGCGGCGTTGCTGCTGCCGGCGGGAAAGAAACCGTTCGACGCGACCGTGGCGGAGGATGCGCGCAGCGCAGTCGAGTCCCGCACGGTGGCGCCCGATGAGATCTCGCTGCGGGTCGATCCCGAGGCGGCGCGCGGGTTGTTTTATCATCGCGCGAGCCCCGAGGAAGCGGACTGGGCAAGCGCGCAGCTTTGTCCGGAACCGATCGCGCCGAACATCGTTCCGCTGACGGTCACCGCCGAGCGCTGGGGACGAGTGCCGCGCGCCTACATCGAATGTCTCGATGACCGTGTGCTGCCCATCGGCTTGCAGCGGGCCATGCAGGACGCGCTACCTTGCGATCCGGTGGTGACGATGGACAGCGATCATTCGCCGTTCTTATGTGCGCCTCGAGTCCTGGCCGCGCATCTTGCGAACATCGCCTCGGTATTTGCCGCGCGCTGATCCCAGCGCGCTGATCCGGCGCGCCGAACTGCAAGGGCTACCGGCCCGCGAATTGCTCCATCATGAGTCCGGTCCCGCCGCGCGTCACGTGCGCGACGATGGCGGTGCGGCGGTGGATCTTGGTGATCAATCCCAGATTGATTGCGAACGCGAGCTGCACTTGCTGTCCCTTGCGCAGACCGAGATTCTCGGTCTCGACGAACACGCCGTTGGCGCTCAGATTCTTTGCCTTGCAGATTCTGCTCTTGCGCCCCGACATGATCACGTACACGGTGGTGCGTGCGCGGTGACGAGTATGCAGACGACGCTCCATCCTTTAGATCCTGGATTCTTCTGTAGTGGGGGAGCAGCCATTATGCCTACGGAAAGGTGCTTCGCGAAGCGCTTCATGGCGCATCACTCGATAAGTAAAATCGGACAGGCGCCAAGTAAAATCGGACGAGCGCTCCTGCCCGCGGTCGAGGCTTTGCGCGCCGTCGAAGGCGAGCGTCAGGCGACGTCTTTTCTGCGAATCGCGAGCTGCTCGGGTGCCTCGATTCCCATCTTGACGCGGCGGCCGGTCCCGCCGAGCAGGGTGATCAAGATCGGCCCGTTCGCAAAGAGCTGCGCGAGCGTCATGCTTTCGTCCACACCATCCGCAGGTTGGATCACGATCGATTCGTCGGCGCGGCGGCTTAAGACGAGCATGGTCAGGCCTTTGCCAGGGGACGGTGCGCCCGGCCGAGAGTCTTGCCCTGGGCGGTATAGGTGAGGGGTGCCGCGCCGCGCACGATCCCGAGAAGCTGCTGCAGCTGGCTCTGGCGCGTATGAATGATGTAGCCGTTCACCTGGTTGGCGGAGCGGCAACCGGCCATGAGCTCCATGAGCATGCGCCAGCGTTCGGCGACGGTAGCCGCCATGCCGGCCTCGCGAGGGACGCGCGCGCCCGGCAGCGGCTGCTCGGCGTCGCTCGCGAGAGCGCGCCGCTCGGCCTCCATTTGCTCGAGGCTGCCGAGGAGCCGCATTTTTTCCCCGGCCCGCTTCTCCACTTCCGCGGAGGATGAACCGGTCAGAGCGGCGCGCTCGGCGTCGAGCACGGACGCGAGCAAGCGGGCCGCGTCGATTTCTCGATCAAGCAAGTCCTCGAGACGTCGGCGCGCATCCTGGCTCATGGCTGCTACTTGAGTCCGCGCTCGGCCTGAAGCATCTTGCCGGCGATTCGAGAGGCGTCGATCGTGTAGCCGCCGCCGTTCACCGCTTCCTTGATGGAGGACACTTTCGCGGCATTGACCACGGGCGTCTGCGCGATCGCGTCGGAAAGTTTCTGCAGCGAGCGGGCGGAGGTCGTCAACGTGACGTGATCTCCCGTCTGCGCGGTCGAGCCCGCGGCCGGCGAGTCCGCGGGCGTCCTGTCAGCAGCAACGCCGCCGGTGTTCGCGCCCTTGGGGGGCGCGAGCGGCTCGGACGTTGGCAATCCACTGATTTTCGATGGCACCGAAATCACTCCTCGGCAGGACCGTTGCCCTGGTTATCGTCAAAGAAAGGAAGGACTTTAACCGTCCGACCCATCGACCTGCTCATACAACTATCGGCTGAGACTTGCATCACTGAAGGGGCTATTGCAAAACAATTTCAACCACCTGCTGGGATCGAGCCACTCCCTCGATGACTTTGCCGGATGACAGATTCTCGACCTTAACCCGTTGATTGATGAGGGCGTCGCTCATTGCCCGGCCTTCCATCCGGATGCTCATCGCGCCGGAATCGGCAACGAGGGTCACCGTCTGGCCGCGCTGCACCGCCTTCGCGCCCAGGAGAAGTTGATTGGTGATCACGGCCCCGCTGGAGATTGGCCGCGCTGCGGTCAGCCCGATGGCGACGGTGGGATCGTCGAGGTAGCCCGGCGGCAGCTCCGGGATGTCGCGCTGCTCGATGCGCACGTCCTTATCCGTCAATACCGATCCCGTCACGATCGCCCGCGCCGCAATGGTCACGGACGAGGTGCCCACCAGCCGTACGGGTACATAGAGGTGCCAGGGCGGAGTCCCCGCGCAGCGCAGCTCGACCAGGATCCGATCGCGCATGTGGGCTCCGGCGCTTACGACGGGGGTCACCGGTCCGCTGCAGCGCTTGAGGCTGAGGTGGGCTTCGATCGGACCGGCAATGAGGCGCTGCCGATCGCTGAGCGGCGGCAAGTGCAGGGCCGCTTCCTTCTGCGCGAGGGATTCCAGTCCTCGCGGATCCTCGAGGTCGGCGGTGACGGTATCCGCGCTCGACGCATCCCGGGCGGCAAGGGCCGGGGATGCGACCGCGAGCGCGAGGAGCAGGAGGCAACGACGAATTCTTGACGGAGTACGCATGGTACCCGATGACAAGCAAGGGACGTGCCAGACCGGATCATTCCGGCTGCCGCCCGCGGCAAGGGATTGCCGCCGCCGCGCTCGCCGGCGGCGAGGGTTGCCTCCGTCGAGACGGTCGAGGGGCCATTGGGGTTCCGTTGGCGGCCCGTTTGGGGCAGTTGGCCCTCCGGATGCGGGTCGAGCGGCGTTGGCACAGCTCTTGCTCTAGTCCCCTGCGAGGAGATTCGACCCATGTTCGAGAATGTTTTCGGAATACACGAGCAGGCACTTCTGGTACACGGGCAGCGGCTCGGTGTGCTGGCCGCGAACCTCGCCAATGCGGATACGCCCGGCTACAAGGCGCGCGATATCGATTTCGGCGCGGTGCTCGCGCAGAGTCAAGGCGAGACGCAGATGCCTCTTCAGGTCACGCACGTCGCGCACATCACGTTCGACACGGCCGATGCGCCGCTCGGCGACCTGAAGTACCGCAATCCCTACCAGGCCTCGCTCGACGGCAACACCGTCGAGATGCCGGTCGAGCAGGCGGCCTTCTCGGAGAACAACGTGCGCTACCAGGCCAGCCTCAATTTCATCAACGGAACGATCTCCGAGCTCCAGCTCGCGATCAACGGCCAGTAGCGCAAAGGAGAAGACCATGTCGCTATTCAGCGTGTTCAACATTTCCGGCAGCGCGATGAACGCCGAGACCATCCGGCTCAACGCGACGGCCAGCAATCTCGCGAACGCGGAGAGCGTCAACGGGGACGCCGCCAAGGTTTACCGGGCGCGGCACCCGGTGTTCGCAGCGATGATGGACAGCGAGGGGAGCCTCGACGATCAGGACGCCTCGACGGGCGTACGTGTCCTCGGCGTGGTGGAGAGCGCAACGCCGCCGCTCAGAACCTATCAGCCCGATCATCCGCTCGCGGACAAGGACGGCTACGTCTATACCTCGAACGTCAACTCGATCGAGGAGATGACCAACATGATCTCCGCCAACCGGTCCTTCTCGACCAACGTCCTCGCGGTCAACACCGCGCGCGATCTATTGCTCAAAGTCATTTCCATGGGTCACTAATCATGCTCAGCAACATACATGCGACCAGCCAACCCGGCGCGGGCGGGGCGAGCGGCACCGGCTCTGCCAACGGCAGCACGTCGAACGGCAGCAGCACCTCGAGCGGGAGCGCAAACGGCGTCACGCTCGGCGGCACCGACTTTCTGACGCTCATGCTCGCGCAACTGCAGAACCAGGATCCGACCAGTCCGGTGGACAGCAACGAGTTCTTGAGCCAGCTCGCATCCTTGAGCGAGGTACAGGGCATCAACCAGCTCAACACCTCGTTCGCGGCGCTCTCGAATTCACTCGTATCGAGCCAGGCGCTGCAGGCCTCCTCGCTCCTCGGCCACCAGGCGCTGGTCACGAGCTCGACGGCCTCGCTCGCCACCGCCGGCGCCACGGTCAACGGTGCCGTGAGCGTGCCGCAGACGAGCTCTTCGGTGGTGCTCAACATCACCAACAGCGCGGGAGTGCTGGTGCAGTCGATCAATCTCGGCGCGCAGTCCGCCGGACTTGCGAACTTCACGTGGAACGGGCAGACGAGCGGCGGCTCGGCGGCGCCCGCAGGTACCTACACCCTGAGCGCACAGGTGAGCGGCGTATCGGGCGGCACCGCCGTCAGCACGCTGGTGAGCGGAACGGTCGACAGCGTCACGATGGGATCGGGCACGACCGGATTGACGCTGAACATTGCCGGGCTCGGCAGCGTTCCGTTCTCGAGCGTTCAGCAGATTTCAAATTAATTCTAGAGGAGCTTGAGTCATGGCTACTTTCAATATCGCGTTATCGGGCTTGACGGCCGCCAGTTCGGCCCTGGACATCACCTCGAACAACATCTCGAATGCCGACACCACCGGATTCAAGAGCTCGCAGGCGGAATTCGGCGACGTGTTCTCGTCGAGCGCGGTGAATCTCAACACCTCGGCTTCGGGCGAGGGCGTGCAGCTCATCTCCTCTGCGCAGCAATTCACGCAGGGCGACATCACCACGACCTCCTCGCCGCTCGATATGGCGATCAGCGGCAACGGCTTCTTCACGCTCGACAGTCCGAGCGGCTTTGTCTATACCCGCAACGGCGAGTTCACCGAAGACCAGAACGGCAATGTCACGACCGCAACGGGGCAATTTCTGCAAGTTTATCCGCCGCTCGCGAACGGCGGCTTCAATACCGGGGCGCTGCAGAACCTCAATCTCAACACCGCGCAGAGCGCTCCGCAGGCGACCTCGACCGGCGTCGTGACGTTGAACCTGCCGTCGGACGACACGGTGCCGACTGCGGCGCCGTTCGATCCGACCAACCCCAACACTTACTCGCAGTCGACCTCCACCACCGTCTACGACTCGCTCGGGAACTCCTATCCGGCGACCTTCTACTTCTCGCAGACCGCGACGCCGGGAACGTGGAATGTCGACATGACGGTGAACGGCACGCAGGTGGGCACCGCGCAAACCCTGACCTTCAACTCCGCCGGCATCCTGACGGCGCCGGCGAACGGCAACGTCGCGTTCGGCGGCTACACGCCCGCCGACGGCGCGACCGCGATGAACATGAGCTTCAATTTCGGCGATACGACGCAGTACGGCACCACATTCGGCGTGAGCTCCGTCACTCAGAACGGCTACACGACCGGCCAGCTGAGCACCGTATCGGTCGATTCCACGGGCGTCGTCTCGGCGGTGTACACCAACGGCCGCTCGACCGACCTCGGGCAGCTCGCCATCGCGAACTTTCCGAACCCGCAGGGCCTGCAGCAGCTGACCGATACCAATTGGGCGCAGACCTTCGCGTCCGGCACCGTGGTGCAGGGAACGGCCGGATCGGCCGGCTTCGGCACCGTTCAGTCGAGCGCGCTCGAGAGCTCGAACGTCGACCTCACGACCGAGCTCGTGAGCATGATCACCGAGCAGCGCGCCTTCCAGGCGAATGCCCAGGTCATCACCACCGCCGACCAGATGTCGCAGACCGTGATCGGTATCGCCACCAATGGATAGAGGGCTCTATGTGGCCATGACGGGCGCCAAGCAGATCATGCAGGCGCAGGCCGTCAACAACCACAACATCGCGAACATCAACACCGTGGGCTTTCGCGCCGACGCGGTGTCCTTCGTGAGCCAGCCGATTTACGGGCCGGGGTATGCGACGCGCGTGAATGCGGTCGCGAGCGACGCCGGCACCGATTTCTCGAGCGGCGTGATGCAGAGCACGGGCCGGGACCTCGATATCGCGGTGAACGGCAGCGGCTACATCGCGGTCATGGGGAGCGACGGCACGGAGGCCTACACGCGTGCGGGCGACTTGCGCGTGAGCGTCGACGGCGCGGTCACCACCGCGGGCGGGCAGCCGGTGCTCACCGAATCGGGGCCGCTCAACATACCGCCGGCTACGACGGTCACCGTCGGCAACGACGGCACGATCTCCGTGGTGCCCCTCGGTTTGAACCCGATCGGCATATCGCCGACGGACCGGATCAAGCTGGTGAATCCGCCCCAGAGGGATCTACAGAAAGGAAGCGATGGACTGCTGCGGCTCAAGGATGGCCGCAAGGCCGAGACCGATCCCACCGTGACCGTGACGTCGGGCGTGCTCGAGTCGAGCAACGTCAACGCCGCACAGTCCCTGATCAACATGATCGAGCTGCAGCGCCTGTACGACTTTCAGGTCAAGAGCATGAACTCGAGCGATCAGAACGAGCAGATGGCCGAACAAATGATGTCGAACGCATCGTAGAGGAATTGAACCATGAATCTCGCACTTTGGTCCGCGAAGACCGGACTCGACGCCCAGAACACGCAGATGGCGATCATCTCCAACAACCTCGCGAATGCCAACACCACGGGCTACAAGTCGCAGCGCGCGGCGTTCCAGGACCTCATGTACCAGAACGTGCGTCAGGTCGGCGCGCAGAGCACGCAGAACACCCAGTACAGCACGGGCCTCACGCTCGGCACCGGCGTGCGCATCGTCGCCACCGAGGCGAACTACGCTCAGGGCAGCTCCACCACCACGAGCAATCCGCTCGACCTGCAGATCTCGGGCCGGGGATTCTTCCAGATCACGCTGCCGGACGGCTCGCTCGCGTACACGCGCGACGGCTCGTTCACGCTGGACAACCAGGGCAACGTCGTCACCGCGAGCGGCTACCCGATCCAGCCCGCCATCACGATTCCGGTCGGCACTCAATCGGTCACGGTGGGCAACGATGGCGCGGTCACCGCCGTCTCGGCGAGCGGCAAGACCACCCAGATCGGACAGGTGCAGCTCGCGGATTTCATCAACGAGCAGGGGCTGCAGAACATCGGCAACAACCTGGTCATCGAGTCCGCCGCGAGCGGCTCGCCGCAGACCGGCACGGCGGGAGCCAACGGCCTCGGCACCATCCAGCAGGGATCGCTCGAGACCTCGAACGTCAACACGGTGACCGAGCTCGTGAACATGATCGAGTGCCAGCGGGCCTATGAGATGAACTCCAAGGCGATCACGACCACCGACCAGATGCTCGAATATCTCACGACCAACCTGTCATGAGCACGCGCCGCATTCGACTGAGCACCGCGGCCGCCGCGATCCTCGTCGCGATCGGGCTCGCCGGCTGCTCCTTGCTGCCGAGTCACGAGCACAAGCCCGAGCCCGCGACCACGCGCACGCTGCCGCCGCCCGTGCCGCGCACCGACGGCGCCATCTATCAAGCCGGGCAGGAGATGGCGCTGTTCGCGGACCTGAAGGCGCGCCGCGTGGGCGATGTGCTCACCATCGTGCTGAACGAGGCCACCGCCGCGAGCAAGAACGCAGCCACCACGACCTCGAAGACCTCGGCGGTGACCGACACCGGGCCGTCGATCTTCGGCAAGTCCATCACCACCAAGGGCGTGCCGATCCTCGATACGACGCTTTCCGGTTCGCATACGTTCGACGGCGAGGGCACCGCATCGCAAGGCAACAGCTTCGTCGGCGCTCTCACCGTGACCGTCACGGAAGTGCAGAGCAACGGCAATCTGGTCGTTGTCGGCGACAAGACTTTGAAGCTCAACCAGGGCGACGAGTTCATCCACATCTCGGGCGTGGTGCGCCCGGCGGACGTGGCGACCAACAACACCGTCACGTCCGACAAGATCGCCGATGCCCGCATCAGCTACTCGGGCAAGGGCGTCATCGCCAACGCGAACCGCATGGGCTGGCTCACGCGCTTCTTCAACTCCGTCCTCTCGCCCTTCTGAGCATGCGTTCCATGATGAATTTCGTCCGCCATGTCTCGATCCTCGCCGGTCTCGCGGCCGTCGTCGCCTTCACGGCGGCTCCTCCCGCGGCGCGCGCCGAGCGCATCAAGGACATGGCGCAGGTGCAGGGGGTGCGTACCAACCAGCTGGTCGGCTATGGCCTGGTGGTCGGGCTCGACGGCACGGGAGACCAGACGAGCCAGGCGCCGTTCACCATCCAGTCGCTCACCAACATGCTCGCGCAGCTCGGTGTCGTGGTGCCCACGAACGTGACCCCGCAGCTCAAGAACGTGGCCGCGGTATCGGTACACGCCATGATGCCCGCCTTCGTCAAGCCCGGGCAGACCATCGACATCACCGTGAACTCGATCGCGAACGCAAAGAGCTTGCGCGGCGGATCGCTGCTGGTCACACCGCTGCACGGACTGGATGGCCAGATCTACGCCATCGCGCAGGGTAATTTGATCGTGAGCGGCTTCGGCGTGCAGGGGAACGATGGCTCGAAGCTCATCGTCAACGTGCCGAGCTCGGGGCGCATTCCGGGCGGCGCGACCATCGAGAAGGCGGTGCCGACTCAGCTCGCGGCCGGCGATGCCATCATCCTGAATCTGAACGACCCTGACTTCACCACCGCGACGCGCTTGGTGGACATCGTGAACCATGGGCTCGGCGACGGCATCGCCTCCATCATCGACGGGGGCTCGGTGCGGGTGCGCGCGCCGCTCGACATCACGCAGCGCGTCGCATTCTTATCGACCGTCGAGAACCTCGAGATCGATCCCGCGAGTGCTCCGGCGCGGGTGATCATCAACTCGCGCACCGGCACCGTGGTGATCAGCAGCAACGTGCGCGTGAGTCCGGCGGCGGTGTCGCACGGCTCCCTGACGGTCAGCATCAAAGAAGAGCAGAGGGTGAGCCAGCCCTCGGCGCTGTCGAGCGGCACCACCACCACCACCACCAGTTCCACCATCAATGTCGACCAGGGCTCAAATCGGATGTTCCTGTTCAAGCCGGGGGTGGAGCTGGAACAGATCGTGCATGCAGTGAACGAGGTCGGAGCTGCACCCGGCGACCTGGTCGCCATTTTGGAAGCGTTGAAGGAAGCGGGGGCGCTCCAGGCCGAGCTGGTCGTGATTTAACTTGCTTGAGGAGCCGGGAATGACCTCGCCGCTGTCCACCGCGCTTTCGGGAACGCCCGCCGCGCCGACTCCCGCCGTGCCGGCGGCATCGACGCAGGCGAATACTTATACGGATCTGAATGCGCTCGCTGCGCTCAAGAACGCGCCCACCTCCCCGGCAACCGTCAAGGCGGTGTCCGAGCAGGTGGAGGCACTGTTCCTGCAGATGATGCTGAAGAGCATGCGCGATGCGAGCGAGGCGGCCGGTGAACCGTCGAGCAACGAAACCGGCATGTACCAGGACATGTTCGACAAACAAGTGGCGCTCACCTTGAGCAAGCGTCAAGATCTCGGCATCGCCCGGCTGTTCGAGCGGCAACTGGGCGGCGGAAAATCCACGGGCGGACAAGCCGCCCCGGCGGCTGCGCCATTGCGGGAGCTGAAGCCGGCGCCCGAGGATAAGCCGGCGCCGCGGGGATCGAACCCCGATGCACACGCCACGGCACCCACCGGCGCCAACCTTCCCGAGCGAGCAGCGGAGTTCGTGCAGCAGGTGCTGCCCACCATTCGACAGGCTGCCGCCGCGCTCGGCGTCAACCCGCTCGGCATGCTCGCGCAGGCGGCGCTCGAGACCGGCTGGGGCCAGCGCATGCCGCGCACCGCCGCGGGCAATTCGAGCCTGAATCTGTTCGGCGTGAAGGCGGGGAGCGAGTGGGGCGGCGCGCGCGCCGTGACCGACACGGTGGAGATCAGCGGCGGCGTGGCCAGGCAGAGCCGTACGGCTTTTCGGGCTTACGGGTCGGTCGAGGAGAGCGTCGGTGATTTCGCCCGCCTGCTCGCGAGCTCTCCCCGCTACCGCGAGGCGATCGCCGCGGGCGGCGATGCGCGCGCCTACATTCAGAACATCGCCAAGGCGGGCTACGCCACCGACCCCGACTATGGGAATAAGTTAAACGAGGTGCTCGACAGCGGCACCTTGCGCTCGGCGCTCGGCGGGCGGCTGGTCAAACTTTAGAAACGGCGACGGCCGCCGATAGAGCGTGAAGTAAATCTCGGCGTCGCGGAGAGAACAGCTTGTCGAGCATATTCGGAATCGACCTATCGGCACTTCAGGCCTTTCAGCAGGCCATCGAAGTGACGAGCAACAATGTCGCGAACGCGAGCACGCCGGGGTACGACGAGGAATCGATCGAGCTCGAGACCGCGCTCCCGCAGGATGCCGGCGGCTTCGCGATCGGGTCGGGCGTCGGTGTCGCGGGCGTGCAACGCGCCTACAGCCAGGCGGCCGCGACCCAGCTCAACACCTCGCAGAGCACCTTGGGGCAGCTCACGGCGCTGCAGAACTACACCAGCCAGATCGACAACCTGTTCGGCACCACCGCCGGCGGATTGACCACGGCGCTGCAGACCTACTACAGCGGCTGGTCGGCGGTCGCCGACGACCCCACCTCCAGTTCCGCCCGAGAGGCGCTGCTCGGCGACGCGAGTGCGCTCGCCGCCAACCTCAACTCCACGAGCTCGCAACTCCAGGAAATGAATTCGGACGTCAACACGCGCATCACGGCGGACGTCAACCAGATCAATTCCATCAGCACGCAGATCTCGAGCCTCAATACGCAGATTGAGCAACGCACGGGGTCGGGCCAGGCTCCGAACCAGTTGCTCGACCAGCGCGATGAGCTGGTCTCGAATCTCTCGCAGCTCGCGGGCGTCACCACCACGAGCAACAGCGATGGCTCGATCAACGTGTATCTGGGGAATGGTCAGCCTCTGGTCCTCGATCAGAACACTTACCAGCTGAGCACGGTCCCGAACGAATTCAACGCATCGCAGCTCGAAGTGGCGAGCACGGCGTCCGATGGCGCCTCGATCAGTAGCTCGATCACGTCCGGCGACCTCGGCGGCCTTTTGTCGGCGCGTACGCAATCCATTGATCCTGCGCTCAATCAACTGGGGCAGATCGCCACGGCGGTCGCGCAAAGCGCCAACACCCAACAGGGCTCCGGTCTCGACTTGAACGGCCAGCTGGGCTCCGCGCTGTTCTCGGTCGGCGCGCCGGTGGCCACGTCCTCGAGCGCCAACACCGACGCGACGACGGCGAGCGTCACCATATCGAATATCGGGGCCCTCACCTCGGACAACTATCTGCTCTCGTACAAGGGCGGCACATACACGCTGACCGACGCCACGACGGGGGCCAATGTGGCGCTCACGGGTGCGGGCACGAGCACGAGTCCGCTCACGGCGAGCTCGGTGGGCCTTTCCATCGTGCTGTCGGGCACGCCGGCGTCGGGGGATCAGTTCCTGGTTCAGCCCACCGCGCAGGCTGCCGGAACCATCGGCGTCGCGCTCACGGACCCCTCGGGTCTTGCGGCGGCGGGAGCCATCCAGACGTCGGCAGCCGACTCCAACACCGGGAGCGCCACCATCAGCGGGGGCACCGTGCTCGATGCCGCGAACCCGGCGTTGCTCGACACCACAACCATTCAGTTCTTGACCCCGACGACCTATTCGGTCAACGGGGCAGGCAGCTTCGCCTACACCTCGGGCGGCAATGTCGATCTCAACGGCTGGCAGGTGAAGATCGCCGGCACCCCCGCCGCGGGCGACACGTTCACGGTGCAGAGCAACGCGGGCGGCACCGGCGACAACACCAACGCCCTCGCGGCCGCGAATCAGCAGACCACAGGCGTCCTGTCGAACGGCACGATCAGCGTTTCGGGCGCCGTAGGTGCGCTCATCAGTGGAGCCGGCGCCCAGGCGCAGCAGGTGAACACCGCTCAAACGGCGCAGACGGCGGTGAACACGCAGGCGCAGACCAATGTGCAATCTGTCTCCGGGGTAAATCTCGACGAGGAAGCGGCCAATCTCATGCAGTGGCAGCAGGCCTATCAAGCCTCCGCGCAAGCGTTGTCGGTCGCGAACGGCCTGTTCACGACGTTCCTCGACTCGATCAACGGCACTTTCAGCTAAAGGATAACGACGATGCGCGTCACTCAAAGCATGGAGCAGGCCCAGTTCTTGACCGCGCTCAACCAGCTCGAGTCCAGTATCTCCACCACCCAGGACGGCATCTCCAGTGGACTCGCGTTCACCACCGCCTCGCAAAATCCGGTCGGCGCGGGTCTGGTAGCCGGCTACAACCAGGTGCTCGCGCAAAGCCAGCAGTACACCTCCAACGGCAACAGCGCGACCGGGAGCTTGAATACCGAGGACAGCGCACTAACGCAATTGCAGAACCAGCTGCAGAGTCTGCGTGATCTCGCGCTCGAGGCCAACAACGCCACCGAGTCGCCGGCCGACCTGAGCGCCATCGCGACGCAAGTCCAGCAGATCCAGGGAAGCATACTGTCCATCGCCAACACCCAGGACGGCGAGGGAAACTACATCTTCGCCGGCTACTCCACGCAGACGCAGCCGTTCTCGCAGAGTGCGACCGGCGCAACGTACGGCGGCGATCAGGGCCAGCGGCGGGTGCAAATCGGCGCGGGGCAGACGGTGGTGGTGGGCGACAACGGCGATCTGGTGTTCAACCAGGCCAAGACCGGCAACGGCACGTTCAATGTGACCCCCGCCGGCACGAATACGGGCACGGGCATCCTCGGCGCGACCGCCGTGACGGATCCGGCCGCTTACACCGGGGGCACCTACTCGATCGAGTTCACCGCTCCGGATGCTTACCAGGTGACTAACTCGGGAGGAACGGTGGTCACCTCGGGGACTTACATCAGCGGACAGGCCATCACGTTCGCGGGCATGCAGGTGACGCTATCCGGCGCGCCCGCCACCGGCGACTCGTTCGCGGTCGCGCCGAGCACGGACCAGAGCGTCTTCGCTACCGTGCAGAATCTCGCCAATGCCTTGCAGCAAAGCACAGCGACGCCGGCGGCGCAGGCGCAGCTCAACAATTCCATCGTGGCCGCCATCAACGGCATCGACCAGGCGCTCGATAATACGCAAACCGTGCAGTCGACCGTCGGCGCCCGGCTGAACACCATCACCACTTCGCAAGCGGTGGCAACGACTCAGCAAACTCAGCTACAGCAATCGATCTCGAACATTCAAGGCCTCGATTACGCGAGCGCCGTGACGAACCTCGACTCGCAAAGCACGACCTTGAGCGCCGCGATGGAAGCCTACACGCAGACCGAGGGGCTCTCGCTCTTCAAGTATCTGCAGGGCTAGAGGTATCTGCAGGGCTAGTGGTGATGGCCGCCGGCGCCGTGCACGTGTCCGTGCTCGAGCTCCTCGGCAGTTGCATCGCGCACCTCGACCACTTCGACGTCGAAATGCAGCGTCTGATCGGCGAGCGGATGATTGCCGTCGAGGGTGACCATGTCGCCCACAATCGCGGTCACCGTGAATACCCGCATGCCCTCGTCCGTCTGCGCCTGAAACTGCATGCCCTTGCGAATTTCGCCTGCGCCCTGCAGGGAACGCTTGGGTACGCGCTGCACGAGCGCCTCGTTGCGCGTGCCGTAGCCCTCCTCAGGAGCCAGGCTCACCTCGATGCGGTTGCCCTGGGTTTTGCCCTCGAGAGCCTTTTCCAGGCCCGACACGAGGTTGCCGCGCCCCTGGATGTAGGCGAGCGGCTCGCCGCCCGCCGAGCTGTCGAGTACCTTGCCGTCGTCGTCTTTGAGCGTGTAGTGGATCAGCACCACGCTGTCTGCCGCTATTTGCACCTTCGATTCTCCTGTGCGCCGTTGCCGACGCGGAAACCAAATTATTTCGCGATTCGCCCCTCGAGATCGTAGGCACCGGATTTGGTGATCCGCACCTGCGCCCAATCGCCGACCTTCAGGCCGCCGCCGTCCAGGATGCGCACTACGCCGTCGATCTCCGGCGCATCGCTCGATGAGCGTGCGATCGCGGCATCTCCGTCGATGCGGTCGATCAGGACTTGCAGCGTGCGGCCGACTCTTCTCTTCAGCCGCTTGGCGCTGATCTCGGCGGAGAGCTCCATGAAGCGCTCACGCCGCTCGCGCTTCACTTCTTCGGGCACCGGCGTCTCCTTCAAGGCGTTGGCCGCGGCGCCCTCGACCGGGGAGTATTCGAAGCAGCCGACGCGGTCGAGCTGCGCGCTGCGCAGCCAATCGAGGAGCTCTGCGAAGTCTTGCTCGGTTTCACCGGGAAATCCGACGATGAAAGTGCTGCGGATCGCAATGTCCGGGACGTCGCGCCGCCAGGCGGTAATGCGATCGAGCGTGTTCTCCGCCGCGGCGGGACGGCGCATGAGCTTCAAGATGCGCTCGCTCGCGTGCTGGAAGGGGATGTCGAGGTAGGGCAGCACCCGCCCATCGGCCATGAGCTCGACGACCTGATCGACGTGCGGATACGGGTAGACGTAGTGCAGCCGGATCCAGACGCGCAGCTCGCCGAGGGCCTCGGCGAGATCGTAAAAGCGCGTGCGGCGGGCAATTCCGCGCCACGGCTCCTCGGCATATTTCAGGTCGGCGCCGTAGGCGCTCGTGTCCTGCGAGATGACCAGGAGCTCCTTCACGCCGGCGCCCACGAGGCTCTCGGCCTCGCGCAGCACTTCGCCGATAGGCCGGCTCGCGAGGCGACCGCGCATGGATGGGATGATGCAGAAGCTGCAGTGGTGATTGCACCCCTCGGAGATCTTGAGGTACGCGTAGTGGCGCGGGGTGAGCTTCACGCCGCCCGCGGGGATGAGATCGAGGAAGGGCTCATGCTTGGGCGGCAAGAACTCGTGCACCGAGGCGAGCACTTCCTCGTAGCGCTGCGGGCCTGTGATTTTCAGCACTTGCGGATGCCGCGCGAGAATTTTCTGGGGCTGTGCGCCGAGGCAGCCGGTGACGATGACCTTGCCGTTCTCGGCCAGCGCCTCGCCGATGGCCTCGAGCGACTCGTCGATCGCGGCATCGATGAAGCCGCAGGTATTCACCACGACGAGGTCGGCGGCGCGATAGCTGGGCGCGACTTCATACCCCTCGGCGCGCAGGCGCGTGAGGATGCGTTCGGAATCGACCAGCGCCTTCGGGCATCCTAAGCTGACGAAGCCCACCTTGGGCGTCTTGCGCTGCGCGGGCGCTTGGCGGGTAGCGGTTTTCAAAAGCATCCGGCAGGTGTCTGGGAAAAGCCCGGCATTCTACTCCAACCCGCGCATTTAACCGCGAAATCGCACTGTCAAATGCCCACGGCGAGAATCGTGACGCAGTGCTACGAAAGGCCGGATAGCCCGCCGGGTCAGCCCTCAAGAACGGCCGACGCCGTCCGATAAACCCTTTGTATGTGGTCACCGGTCCGCCCGCTCGGCGGGTGAAGTGAACACAACCGAAACTGAATGGCCTTGACGGGCCGGTAGATCACACACGGAGCACAGTAATGTCACTAGTCCTCAATACCAACGTCGATTCGATTGTTGCGCAAAACAATCTGACCGGCTCCCAGTCGCTGCTGACGCAATCGTTGACGCGCCTGTCCTCGGGTCTGCGCATCAACAGCGCCGCCGACGACGCGGCGGGCCTGGCGATCAGCCAGCAGTTCACCACCCAGGTCAACGGCACCAACCAGGCGATCAACAACGCGAACGACGCGGTGTCCGAATCACAAACCGCCGCCGGCGCGCTGACCACCATCGTCAACAACCTGCAGAGCATCCGCACCCTCGCGGTGGAAGCGGCCAACGGCTCGAACAGCGCTTCGGACCGCCAGGCGCTCGACCAGCAGGTGCAGCAGCAGATCGCGGAAATCACCCAGATCGCGTCGCAGACGACTTTCAACGGCTTGAACGTGCTGAACGGCTCGAGCGGCGTGCAGACCTACCAAGTCGGCGCCAACGTCGGCAACACGATCTCGATCAACCTCGCCCAGGGCGTCGGCGCCAATCAGGTCGGCGCGGTCGCCGCAACCACGACGGCCGTCGCGACCGGCGGCACCAGCGGCGCCCTGACCATTGCGGTCGGCAACGGCACTGCCACGACCATTGGCGCGAGCAGCCTGTATGCGACCACCGCCAGCTCCGGAACGGGTGGCAGCGCCTACGCTTATCAGGACGCGAACTCGGCGTACGCGAAGGCGGGCGCCATCAACGGCGCCAATATCTCGGGATTGACGGCCACCGCCAACAATTCCCAGGACGTGACCTTCGGCGCCGTGACGGTCGGCACCGGCGGCTATTCGCTGGCGGTTAACGGGGTGACCGTGTTGAACGCGACCTCCGGCACCCTGACTGCGGCGAATCTGGTCACGGCGATCAACAGCTACTCGACCCAGGACGGCGGCGTTACAGCGGCCACGGGCGGCAACGGTCTCATTTTGACGGCGGCGGACGGCAGCAACATCCAATTGAACCAGAACCTGAACCCACTCGGCGCGGTTGCCAGCACCGGCGGTATCACGCATGTCACCTCGTACAACGCCAAGACCAGTGCGGACATCGGGGCTGGCGCGGCCTATACGACGGGCGCCACGGCGTTCTTCGGCGAGGTCTCGCTGTCCTCTTCGCAGAACATCCAGGTCGGCGGTCTGGCAGCGGATCTCACGGCGAGCGGCTTTGCGGCGGCGACCACGGTCACCGCCACCGGAACGCTTCAGGGCAACAACGTGCTGTCGGTTAACGCGGCCAACTCGACGATCGAGTCGGTGGATTCCGCGCTCGCCACCGTCAGTCAGTTCCAGTCGCAGCTCGGCGCCATTCAGAACCGCTTCACCGCGGCAGTGAGCAACCTGCAGTCGACCAGCCAGAACCTGACCCAGTCGCGCAGCACCATCCAGGATGCGGACTTCGCGCAGGAGACGGCGAACTTGACCCAGGCGCAGGTGTTGGAGCAGGCGGGTATCTCGGTGTTGGCGCAAGCCAACCAGCAGCCGCAGCTGATTCTCAAGCTTCTGCAGTAACAGTCGATAACCCGATCGATGGGTTCACCCACGGCTCGGCCGCTCGCGCGGCCGGGCCGTGGTCTCACGAGAGTACTTCGAGGAGTTGGTCCGCGTTTCATTGAGCAGGTGTCATCATGGCGAGCGATGCAAACCCGGTACAGATACCGGTGACGAGCCTCGTGCACGGAAGTCAGGCACCCACAACGACCTCACCGTCGAGCGGCAAAGGTTTGCCGCCCGCCGCCGGCAAGACCGCGCCCAGCGTCGCCGGAAGCGCCAAATCGAGCGCCGCTAACCGCGGCACCGACGTACAGACGCAGGTCGCTTTCCTCAACAAGTACCTCAATGACTCGGGTCGGCCCGACCAGTTCCGAGTGGATCCGAATTCGGACTCGATGCTCATCCAGGAGGTCAATCCGGCCACGGGAGCGGTCATTGCCGAATATCCGTCCGTATCGTTCCCGGCCCTCGCCAAGAGTCTCGGCATTGCCAGCGCCGTGATCGACGACCATGCGTGAGGACGACCATGCGTAAGGTCGGGCGGAGGTAATCCGCGCCTTGGTATGCCTCTTGCTTAAGTTCCTCGGTGTCGTACCGATAAATCGACCAATGACTTTGTTGAGGCACCTATGAGCTCACCCGTAAACAGCAGCACCGCTTCCTCGTCCAGCACGCCGAGCTCGCTGATCACCTCGACGGGCATCGGCTCGGGCCTCGACATCAGTGCCATCGTATCCTCGCTAACCTCCGCATATGGTGCGGCGCAAACAAACGAGCTTTCGGCCGAGCAGACTTCGCTCAACGCACAGGTGTCCGCCTTCGGTACGTTCTCGAGTGCGCTCTCCACGCTGCAGGCGACCTTATCCTCGCTCGAGACGCCCTCATCGCTCGCGGGTTACGACGCGACGGTCGCGGACAAGACCATCGCCTCGGCCAGCACGAGCTCGGACGCCGTCCCGGGACAGTACTCCCTGGAGGTGCAAAATCTCGCCACCGCTGCGACGCTTGACTCGGCGCCAGTCGCGAGCGGCGATACCACCATCGGCACCGGTACGTTGAACATCGCCGTGGGCGCCGGCCCCACATCGATCACCATCGACTCGACCAACGACACGCTCTCGGGCATCGCCACAGCCATCAACTCGGCACCCAACAATCCCGGCGTGACGGCGAGCGTCATCACCACCACCGCGGGCGCCCGGCTCGTGATTAGCGGAACGGTGACAGGCGCCGCCAATTCGATTGCCGTGAGCGAATCCGGAGGCGACGGCGGCCTCTCCGCGCTGGTCTATCCCCCGTCCGGCACGACCGGCCTTACGCAAACTCAGGCCGCGACGGACGCCAACTATTCGATCAACGGTTTCCCGGCGACCAGCGCGAACAACGTCGTGAGCGGGGCGATCAGCGGCGTGACGCTCGACTTGCTCGGCCAATCCGCGGCGAACACGCCCACGAGCTTGACCATCAGCGCCGATACAACCGCGGCGTCGACCTCGATCGGCACGTTCGTCACGGCCGTGAACGGCGTGCTGAGCGCGATCCAAAGTCTCGGCGGCTACGATGCAAGCACGCAGCCGGCCGGTCCGCTGAACGGCAACGCTACGCTCGAGTCGTTCCAGAATCAGCTCGAGAACATTCTCGAGCAGGTCAAGTCCGGCAACACCAGCGGCGCGGCTTCGCTCGCCGACCTCGGCATCACGGCGGACGCCAACACGGGACAGCTCGATTCCAATTCGACCACGCTGAACAACGCGCTGAGCGCCAATTTGACCGCGGTCGGGAATCTCTTGGGCGGCACGAACGGCATCGCTACCCAGCTCAACACGCTCATCAACCAGTACTCGGGTCCCGGCGGCTTGCTCACGACCATCAACCAGGGGCTGCAGTCGAGCTTGAGCAACGTCTCGCAGCAACAGACGGCGCTGCAAGCCGAGCTCGCGACCTATTCGGCCACGCTCACCTCGCAGTACAACGCCATGGACGCGGCCGTTGCGGCGCTCAAGGAGACGCAGACCTATCTCACCGCCGAGTTCAATCCGAATCAGTCTTCATCGAGCTCCAGCAGTTCGACTAGCAGCTTGAGCAGCGGCAACCTCGGCACCTGAGACAAGCGACATGATGCAATCCCGAGGCGCCGCCCAGTATCGCGCCGTGTCCAACCACAGCCTGGTCGCGGACGCGAGCCCGGCGCGGCTCGTGCAGATCATGTATGAAGAGGTGCTCACGCAGCTCATCATCGCGCAGGGCTGCATGGGGCGCATCAGCAACAACCTGCCCTTGAACGAGATCGTGGCCAAGGGCAAGGCCATGAGCAAGGCCATTCGCCTCATCAATCAGCTCAACGCCACGCTCGACATGGAGCGCGGCGCGGAGATCGCCGCGAACCTGCGCTCGTTGTACGTGTACATGCTCGCCCGCCTGACGCTGGCCAATGCCACCCTGGACGCCTCGATCGTGGGCGAAGTGATCGCACTGCTGCGCAAGGTCAAGAGTGGCTGGGACGGGATCGTGACGGACGCGCGATGAACCGCGTCGAGCCGGTCGCCGCCTTGCAGTGTGCGCTCGATCTGTCGCTGCAGATCGTTGCCATGGCCGACAGCGGTGATGTCGGGGAGATCGCGAGCCTCGACGCCGAACGGCTGCGGCTGCTAAAGTCTGCGCGCCACGCCCTGCAACCTCTGAGCCCGGCGGATCGCTCCATGCTGCGCGCCATCGCCGATTTGAATGCCCGCGCCATCGGCCGGATGGAACATCGGTTCCGCGCCAAGTGCCGCGACATGGATATGCTGGCGGCCGGCCGGCGCGCGGTCCGCGCCTACGCCCATCATCAATAGCCGGATTCCTCCATGCCAGAGTCGTTCCTCGGCGATGGACTGATATTCGAGGAACTGCTACCGCTCCAATGGTTCCCCGGAGCTCTGCCCGAGGGGCTGGAGCTCGCCCGGCTGAATGCGGACAACCATCAGCTGTTGGGCGCCGAATCCACGCTCGAGGAAGTGCGCGTCTCGGAGGCACTGAGCAAGGAGGAGTCATCCGCTCTGGTGCACGAGCTGCAGCGGCTCGAGTACAAGCTCAACGTGCTGCTCCGGCTCACGGCGGATCTGGCGGCGCAGTCGAAGCCGCTGCCCGCGCCGCAGCGAGTGCGGTTGAGTGCGCGCGCGCTGGAATGGTTCGGCGCGGCGTCCGTGAAGAGCGGCGGCACCGGTCTCCTGCACCTCTACATCAATCGCACCCTGCCTCAGCCGCTGAAGATTCCCTGCGGCGTGGCGGGCGAGCGGGTTCAAGGGAGCGAGCACATCGCGCAACTCGTGTTCCGCGACATGAGCGAGGCCGTGATCGATATGCTCGAGAAACTGATCTTTCGTCATCACCGACGGCGCGTCGCTGGCGCGCGAATCGCCTCACCCTAGCGACCCTTCAGGGATCCGCCTCGCGGTCCGTTAGAGATTCGCCTTAGACATAAATTGGGTGATATCCCTACACACGTTCCGGGTGTTCCCCAACTGCTTTCCCTTGGAGTTCATCAGTTAGTATGTGGCGCCTCATTGAATTGATTGAGCAATCTCAATGGGTTAGCAGCAATGTTTGAGACGAGACCGTAGATCTGTGGAGTCCGTCACAGTTTCTCACGGGAAGGAGCCCCCGATAGTGGTCGACGCCAAAGTTATTGTGATGGAACCCTCGGATTCGCAGGCGCGGACCCTAGAGGCTCTGCTCAAATTTCTAGACCTCGCCCCGGTCCGTTTTCACGATTTGGCCGAGCTCGGCCGCCAGACCGAAGGGGCTCATGACTGGCTGGCGCTGATCGTCGGCGCCGAGACCGTTCAGAAAGAGGGCCCCGAGCTGGTTGCGCGCCTGCGTGCGTTGGCGCAGCCGCTGCCGGTGATCTATGTCTCCAGCGACGGCCTCCCGAGGATCGCTGAGACCAGCGGTGATCTCGCCTGGCTGCACCTGGAGTTACCCGTGAAGCAGCGCCGCCTCTCGGCGGTGCTCAATCAGGCCCAGAACGTGCGCAACGGGCACCCGACGCAGCCGGGAACATACCGCTTTCGGCCGAGCGGGACCTCTCCTGCAATGCGCGCGATTCACCGGCTGGTCGAGCAGGTGGCGCCCTACGACACCAACGTGCTCATTCTCGGCGAATCCGGTACCGGCAAGGAGATGGTCGCGCGCCATGTGCACGAGCTATCCGGCCGCTCAGGCCATCCCTTCGTGCCGGTCAATTGCGGTGCGATACCCGCGGATTTGCTGGAGAGCGAGCTGTTCGGTCACGAGAAAGGGGCATTCACCGGGGCGTTGAGCACGCGCGTCGGACGCTTCGAGTTTGCCGAGGGCGGCACGCTGTTCCTCGATGAGATCGGCGACATGTCGCTGCAGATGCAGGTGAAGCTGTTGCGGGTCCTGCAGGAGCGCACCTTCGAGCGCGTCGGCAGCAATCGCACCATTGCCTGCAACGTGCGCATCATCGCGGCCACCCACCGGGATCTCGACGCGGCGATCGTCGCCGGCCGGTTCCGCGAAGACCTGTTTTATCGCCTGAACGTATTTCCGGTGCAGATGCCGCCGCTGCGCGAGCGGCTCGAGGACCTGCCCGTGCTGATCGAGCACCTGCTCTGCCGGCAGGGACAGAACGCGGGACGCCACATCCGACTGGAGAAGAGCGCGATGCGGTGCCTGGTGCGCAACCGCTGGCCCGGCAACGTGCGCGAGCTCGCCAACTTGCTCGAGCGTCTCGCCATCCTCTATCCCGATCAGACCATCGCTGCGGCCGATCTGCCCGAGCGCTATCGCGCGAGCGAGGCCGCTGCGTTTCTCGGCGGCGACATGCGCATCGCGTCCGGCGAGCCCCAGCTGGACGCCGCGGATGTTCGCGGCGCCGGCGATTGCCGCGAGGCCGACGATTGCCGTGAGGCCGATTGCCGTGAGGCCGATTGCCGCGACGACGAGGAGGAGGAGGGCGAGGCGGCCTTCGCCTCATGCGTGAGCCTCGACGGGGGCCCCGCGGTCGAGAGTGCCCTGAAGAACGGGGGGATCAATCTCAAGGATCATCTGTCGGCGATCGAGATCGGACTCATCCGCAAGGCCCTTGAAGAGGCCGACGGCACGGTGGCGGAGGCCGCGCGGCTTTTGAACATGCGCCGCACGACGCTCGTCGAGAAGCTGCGCAAGTACCGGCTGTACGCCTGACGGATTTTTGACGCTCGCCGCCCGCTTCCTCGCGATCGATTCGTAAACGGTTGATCGGAGGAGGAAAAACAATGAGGGCACAGAAGTTGCTTTCTTCCGAGCGTATGGCCGCAACGTCTCTCGACCTCATCGACAATCAGCGCAGCGAGCTGCAAGCCGCGTTCCGCGCTTTCGGATCCGTCTCGGAGCAGCTCGCGGGCGCTTACGAGGCGCTGCGCGCGCAGGTCGCCGAGCTCCATATCGAGCTTGGCGAGGCGCGTGCCGGCAAGGAACATCTCGCGGCGCGCCTCTCGGCCGTGATCGAGGGTCTGCCCGGCGGCGTGCTCGTGCTCGATGCCCGCGGCGAGATCAAGGAAAGCAATCCGGCGGCGCTGGCGCTGCTCGGCGAGCCCCTGCTCGGCCAGGCGTTCAGCGCCGTGCTCGCGCGCGCCGCGGTGAGGAGCGGCGCCATCGGGGAGCACACGGAGCTCCGCACCGGCAGATTCGTGAACGTGTCGAGACGCGAGCTCGCCGAGGGCGGCGAGGTGGTGCTGCTCGCCGATGTCACCGAGTCTCACTTGATGAACGTTTTTCTCACCCGCCAGCAACGGCTCGTGACCTTGGGAGAGCTGGCCGCGGGACTCGCGCACCAGATCCGCACGCCGCTCGCGGCCGCGTTGCTCTACGCCTCGCAGATGACGCTGCCCGGCCGCGCGCCCGAGGATCTCGCGCGCTGCTCGGACAAGACGGTTGCGAGCCTGAAGCAGCTCGATCGCCTGGTCAACGACATGCTGGCGTTCGCGCACGGCGGCGCCGCCCGCGAGACCGTGAGCGTGAGCGCGCTGCTCGAGCAGGTCGCGCAGTGGCTGCGTCCGGCGCTGCGCCCGGGCGTGCGCTTGACCATTCGCACCGAGGCGCCGGGCCTGACGCTGCGCGCGAACGCGCCATCCCTGGTATCCGCCGTCTTGAATCTCGCCACCAATGCGCTGCAGGCCTCCGCGGGCGATCTGCATCTCGAGCTGCTCGCGCGCCGTACCCCTCGGGGGCGCGCCGAGATCGTGGTGAGCGACGACGGACCCGGCGTGCCGCTGCATCTACGCGAGCGCATTTTCGAGCCGTTCTTCACGACCCGCGCCCGGGGGAACGGCATCGGTCTCGCCATCGTGAAGAGCGTCGTCGAAGCCCACGCGGGCGGTGTGCGCCTCGCGCAAGCGGCGCGCGGAGCCACTTTCATCATCGATCTACCTGCCGGGGAAACTGCATGACCACTGTCTTGGAATCGGTTCTCATCGTTGAGGACGATGGCGCGCTGCGCGAGGCGCTCACCGACACGCTGCGCGCCGCCGGCATCACGACGCTCGCCGCCGCCGATGCGCGCGAGGCGCTGAAGCTGCTCGCCACCGAAGAGATCGCGCTCGTCATCTCGGACGTGCAAATGCCCGGCGCGAGCGGCTACGAGCTGCTCTCGGACATCAAGCGGCTGCGCGCGGACTTGCCCGTGGTGCTGATGACGGCCTACGGCACGATCGCACAGGCGGTCTCGGCCATGCGCGAGGGTGCCACCGACTATATCGTCAAGCCCTTCGACGCGCAGGCGCTCATCGACATGGCTCGCCGCCAGCTCGCGGCACGCACTGCCCCGGGCGACCTCGTCGCGACGGACCCCGAGTCCAAGCGCACGCTGGCGCTCGCCCGCAAGATCGCGGAGAACGACGCCACCGTGCTGATCACGGGCGAGAGCGGCACCGGCAAGGAAGTGTACGCGCGTTACATCCGCGACCACTCCGCACGCGCCGACAAGCCGTTCGTCGCCATCAACTGCGCAGCGATTCCCGACAACATGCTCGAGGCGACGCTGTTCGGCTACGAGAAGGGCGCCTTCACGGGAGCGCTCGCGGCGCACGCCGGCAAGTTCGAGCAGGCTCAAGGCGGCACGCTGCTGCTCGATGAGATCTCGGAAATGGATTTGGGACTGCAGGCCAAGATCCTGCGCGTCCTGCAGGAGCGCGAGGTCGAGCGCCTCGGCAGCAGCCGCACGCTGAGCCTCGACGTACGGCTGATAGCGACTTCCAACCGCAACCTGCCCGACGAGGTGCGCGCCGCGCGTTTCCGCGCCGACCTCTACTACCGTCTGAACGTCATGTCGTTGCGCTTGCCAGCCCTGCGCGAGCGCCGCGGCGACATCCTGCCGCTCGCGCGCCGGGCCATGCAGGCGTGCGCCCGCGGCGCGCAGGCTCTGTCCCTGTCGCCCGCAGCGGAACGACGGCTGGTCGAGCACGACTGGCCCGGCAATGCCCGCGAGCTCACCAACATCGTGCAGCGCGCGGCATGGCTCGCCTCCGGCGGCCGCATCGACGCCGCGGACCTCGACCTGCAGGTGCTCGCGCCTGCCGCCGATCCCCCGCAGGTCCTCGAGGTCGCGCCAGGCAAGGATCTCGGGCTCGGCAAGGACCTCAAGGTGCGCGAGCGCGAGCTCATTCTCGCGACCCTGCGGGTGACCGGCGGCAGCCGCAAGCTGGCCGCCGAGCGGCTCGGCATTTCGCCGCGCACGCTGCGCTACAAGCTGCAGCAGCTCAAGGCGGCGGGCGTGACGGTACCGCGCCTCTACAACGAAGAATTCGCGGCGGTCTGACCCCATGAGCAGCATGCAGATTCAGCAGGTGCTCGCGGAGATGCGCGCGCTGCAGGCGCGCGCCGCGGGCGCTCCGGCGGACATCGCCTCGCCGGCCACGCAAGCGACGGGAACGCCGGATTTCGCGAGCTTGATGAAGGACTCGGTGGACCGGATCGCCGCGATGCAGAACCAGGCGACGGCACTCGCGGGCGCCTACGAGACCGGCGACAAGAGCGTCGATCTCGCCAAGGTGATGATCGAGGTGCAAAAGGCGGATCTTGCGTTCCGTGCCATGACGCAGGTGCGCAACAAGCTGCTCGATGCGTACACGCAAGTCATGAACATGTCGGTCTGAAACCCTTAGAGGATTGATCCATGGCGGATATCGTACCGGCGGCGCCGCGCAGCTTGATCCAGGCGGCTCCCGTGCTGAAGCAGATCGGACTCCTGGCGGGAGTCGCAGCCGCGGTTGCCGCGGCGGTCTGGCTGGTGCTGTGGTCGCAAGGCCAGAACTACACCGTGCTCTACGGCCAGCTGTCCGAGCGCGAGAGCGGCCAGGTCATGGACGCGCTCACGGCCGCGGGCATCGAGTACAAGCTGAGCCCTTCGGGCGCCGTGTCCGTACCGGAAGCCAAGGTGCAGGAGGCGCGCATCCGGCTCGCGAGCCAGGGCCTGCCGCAGAGCGATGCCATGGGCATCGAAATGATTCAAAAGGATTCGCCGCTCGGCTCGAGCTCGATGATGGAGAGCGCGCGCTATCAATCGGTGCTCGAGACCGAGCTCGCACGCACCATCATGAAGGTGCAGGGCGTGCAGAGCGCGCGGGTGCACCTCGCACTGCCGAAACCCTCGGTGTTCCTGCAGGACGCGCACAAGGCCACGGCGTCGGTGATGCTGCAGCTCTATCCCGGCCGGCGTCTCGAGCCGGGGCAGGTGGCGGCCATCGTGCACCTGGTCGCCTCGAGCGTGCCGGAGCTCGGCGCGAGCGACGTGACCCTGGTGGACCAGGCGGGCTCCTTGCTCAATTCGCCGGACGATAACTCCGAGGCCGCCGTCAGCACGCGGCAGCTCGAGTACACCCGCAAGCTCGAGGAGAGTTACAAGCGCAGGATCGTGGAGCTCCTCGAGCCCCTGGTCGGCGCGGGCCGCGTCCGCGCCACCGTCACGGCGGATCTCGATTTCACGCTGACCGAGGAAACGCACGAGAACTATGATCCGCAAAAGACCGCCGTGCGCAGCGAGCAGACCAGCAGCGAGTCGCGCAAGGGAGGCGACGGTGCGGAGGGCATTCCGGGCGCCCTGAGCAATCAGCCACCGGGCACGTCCGGCGCGCCGGTGGTCCCGGGCGCCACGCCGACGCCCGGTTCGCCGCCGGCGACGGGCGCCGCCGGACAGGCGGGCGCCGCGAACCAGGCGACGGCCGCGAACACGGGGCCCTCGTCGAACTCACAGAAGAGCACGCGCAACTTCGAGGTCGACCGTACGCTCGCCTACGTCAAGCAGCCCACCGGCACCCTGAAGCGCCTGAGCGTCGGCGTGGTGCTCGATGACTGGCAGAAGGTGGGCGAGGACGGCAAGGTATCGACGCAGCCCATGAGCGATGCGGATCTCAAGCGCTTCACCCAGCTGGTGCGCGAATCGATCGGCCTCAAGGACGATCGCGGCGATCAGCTTAATGTCATGAACCAGGCGTTCCGCGGCAACGGTCCCGCGGGGCCCGTGGAGAGCCCGCCGATCTGGGAAGCGCCCTGGGTCCCCAGCGTCGCCAAGCAGGCCGTGGGCGCCGGCCTCGTGCTGCTGGTCGCGTTCCTGATCCTGCGGCCGCTGATGAAATCCCTTACGAAGACGCCGCGCAGCACGCGTGCCGAGGAGGGCGGCGAGGACCGGGTGAGCCTGTCGGCTCAGGGCGGCAGGCCGATCAAGCTGCAGCCGAGCTTCGAGCAGCAGATCGCTGCGGCCCGCACGCTGGTCGGTCAGGACCCCAAGAGGGCCGCGCAGGTCGTGAAGGATTGGGTCGCCGCCGATGGCTGACAAGCCGGGAGAACTCGCAGGCACTCAGCGCGCCGCGATCTTGCTCATGAGCCTTTCCGAGCAGGATGCCGCCAACGTGCTGAAGCAGCTCGATGCGCGCGAGGTGCAAAAGCTCGGCGTCGCCATGGCGGAGATCAAGCAGATCACCCGCGAGCAGATGACCGCGGTGCTCGACAACTTCATCGGCACCGTCGACGGCCGGGCCAACGTCGCCTCCGGATCGCCGGACTACGTGCGGCGTGTGCTCACTGCTGCGGTGGGCAAGCAAAAGACGGACATGCTGCTCGACCGCGTCTCCACGGGTCAAACGGGTCAGGGAATCGAGGCGCTGCGCTGGATGGAGGCCAAGGCCGTCGCGCAGATCATCTCGACCGAGCACCCGCAGATCGCCGCCATCGTGCTTGCGCATCTCGAGCCCGAGCAATCGGCGAGCGTCTTGCCGCTCTTGACGGAGGAGATGCGCACCGAGGTGCTGATGCGTATCGCCTCGCTCAACGAGGTTCCGCAAAGCGCGCTGACCGAGCTCGATCAGCTGGTCGAGAAGCAGGCGAACGTCGCACCGCCGTCGCCGTTGCGGCGCATCGGCGGGGCTCGTACCGTCGCCGATATTCTAAATGCCATGGAGCGCGACAAGAGCGGCGAGGAGCTCGGCAAGATCGAGAAGGCCGATAACGAGATGCATCAGCAGATCAAGGACCTGCTGTTCGTGTTCGACAATCTGCTCGACGTCGACGATCGCGGCATTCAGTCGCTGTTGCGCGAGGTGGGCTCGGATACGCTCGCCGTCGCGCTGCGCGGCGCCGAGCCGGAGGTTCAGGAGAAGGTCCTGAAGAACATGTCGAAGCGCGCCGCCGAGATCCTCAAGGACGACATGGAAGCGCGCGGCCCGGTGAAGCTCGCCGATGTGGAGGCGGCGCAGAAGGAAATCGTGACCATCGCGCAGCGTCTCGCCGACGAGGGCACGATCAGCTTGGGCGGCAAGGGCGCCGGCGAATTTGTCTAGCTCCGGCAGCAAACCCGGCGCCGCGAAGGTAGAGCTCTGGGCGGCTCCCGAGGTCGGCAAGGCTGCCGGCGCGCAGAAATCCATGGCGACCGTGAGCGGGCTCGCCGACCTGCAGGCCGAAGCCTACAAGGAGGCTTTCGCGCAAGGGCTCGACGAGGGCCGCGCCGCGGGCCGCGCCGAGGTGCGCGCTCAGGTCGAGCGGCTCGATGGCATGTTTTACGACCTCGCGAAGCCGTTCAAGGAGCTCGATGACGAGGTGGAGCGCGAGCTCCTCACTCTCGCCATGGCGCTCGCGCGCCAGATCGTGCGGCGCGAACTCAAGGCCGACCCGACTCACATCATCGGCATCATCCGCGAGGCGATTGCGGCGTTGCCCGTGGCGGCGCGCGAGGTGCGTGTGCATCTGCATCCGGAGGATGCCGGGGTGGTGCGTCAGAATCTCGCGCCCACCGAGAGCGAGCGCGCCTGGCAAATCGTCGAGGACCCGGTGATGGCGCGCGGCGGCTGCCGCGTCACCACTGCCACCTCGCGCATCGACGCGCGTCTCGAGACGCGTCTCGGTGCGATTCTGAGCGAGCTCATGGGCACCGAACGTCAACCGGATCACCCGCGGGGCGCGGCGTGACGGTCGCGGCTGCGCGGCCGCGGGCCAAGGCTTGGGCCGAATCGCTCGTACGGGCGCGCGAGCGCATGGGCGCCGTCCGCGAATTCGCGGTGGAAGGCACGCTGAACCGGATGGTCGGGATGACGCTCGAGGCCGTCGGCTGCGAGGCCGCGGTGGGCGGGCGCTGCCTGATCGACACGGCCGAGGGCAAGCAGATCGAGGCGGAAGTGGTCGGCTTCTCGGGCGACAAGCTCTTTCTCATGCCGACCGGCGACATCCGCGGCATCATGCCCGGCGCACGCGTCATCCCGACGCACAGCGCTTCGGAAGTCGCAGTGGGTGAGGCGCTGCTCGGCCGCGTGCTGGACGGCGCCGGACGGCCGCTCGACGGGGCAGGGGAGCTGCGCTGCACCGATCGGGTATCGCTCACCGGCGAGCCTTTGAATCCGCTCATGCGCCGCGCCATCCGCGATCCCCTGGACGTGGGCGTGCGCTCCATCAATTCGCTCTTGACGGTGGGCGGCGGCCAGCGCATCGGGCTGTTCGCGGGGTCCGGCGTCGGCAAGTCGGTGCTGCTCGGCATGATGACGCGCTACACCCAAGCGGACGTGACGGTGGTCGGACTGATCGGCGAGCGCGGACGCGAGGTGCAGGATTTCGTGACCAACACCTTGGGTCCCGATGGGATGCGGCGCGCCGTGGTGGTCGCCACGCCCGCCGACAATCCGCCGCTCATGCGCCTGCACGGCGCATGGCTCGCGACCGCCATCGCGGAGTATTTCCGCGACCGCGGCATGAAGGTATTGCTGCTGCTCGACTCGCTCACCCGGTTCGCCCAGGCGCAGCGCGAGATCGCGCTCGCCATCGGCGAGCCGCCCGCGACCAAGGGGTATCCGCCCTCGGTGTTTGCACGGCTGCCGCAGCTGGTGGAGCGCGCCGGCAACAGCGATCGTGGTGCGGGCTCGATCACCGCGTTCTACACGGTGCTTGCGGAAGGCGATGATCAGAACGATCCGATCGCCGATGCCGCCCGTGCGATCCTGGACGGCCACATCGTGCTCTCGCGCCGTCTCGCGGAAAGCGGCCTCTACCCGGCCATCGACGTCGAGGCCTCGATCAGCCGCGCGATGCACCAGATCGCGACGCGCGATCAGCTCGATCTCGCGACCCGCTTCCGGCAGGTGTACTCGATCTATCAGCAGAACCGCGACCTGATCACGGTCGGGGCGTACCGGCGCGGGAGCGACCCGCGGGTGGACATGGCCGTGGAGCAGTGGCCGAAAATGCTCGAATTCCTGCGCCAGGACATGTATCAGCCCGTGCCGATCGCGCGCAGTCACGCCGATCTCAAGCAACTCGTGACGCAGTTCTCGGCGCCGGCGCCGGCAACGGGCAGATAGTTAGCCGCCCATGACAAAATCGAAAAGATTCGAGCCGATCCGGGAGATTGCCTCAGGCTCCGCCGATGCGCTGAGCCGCGCCATGGCGGACGCTGGGCGCCGCGTCGCCGATCTCGAGCGGCAGCTCGAGCAGCTCGAACGCTACCGCGCGGAATACGTGCAAGGCTCGGCGACCGCCGGCGCGAGCATGGACGCGGTCAAGCTGCAGAACTACCGCTCGTTTCTGGATCGGCTCGGCGAGGCGAAACGCCAGCATGAAAAGAATCTCGACGCGGCGCGCGCCGAGTACGAGAAGCGGCGCGCGTTGTGGAGCGAGAAGCGCGTCGAGGCCGAGTCCCTGGGCCGTGCGGTGGAACGCTTCCGCACGGAAGAGCGAGCCGCCGAGGACCGGCGCGAGCAGCGCGAGGTGGATGATGCGGCAACTCGGGTGTCGATGGCGCGACGGGAGTGGCGCTAGGGCCTGCGGGTCGGCGCTAGTCCCTTAATGCGCCGTCAAGGTGCCCATGCCGCCGAATTGAATCGAGATTGCGGCGAACAGAGGTAGCACCGATCGCGCAATGTCGGCGACGCATACAGGCCGTTCGTGATGGCCATCGGATCCGGATCAGCGGACGCGTCGAAATGCGGGAATACCTGCCTGCCAAAATTGGGCTTGTACAAATCGTCCACCGTGACGCTCGCGCAAGCGCCGAGAAGGGAGACGGTGATCAGTAAGCAAGCTTTTGCGTAGCTGGGAAGCGAAGGCATGGCGTCCTCCTGAAGAGCCGCAGCGGTCCTTGCGAACCGCGCATCACGAGCCCGACTTACCCTAGCATCGTTCATAACCATGGGCAACAAGGCAAGCGTTCGCCGGCATCGTCGCGCTTTGTCGTGCGTCATGTACGGACTCGCAAAATCTGATAGAAAGCAGCGGTGACGGACGACAAGCAGCCCGCGGCAAACGACGAGCCTTCGGAGATTCCGGTCGAGGTACCGCACACGGCCCTCGCTCAGGACCTCCTGCGCGCGGTGATCGAATCCTTCGTGCTGCGCGAGGGAACCGATTACGGGGAGCGCGAGCTTTCGCTCGACGACAAGGTGAGGCGCGTGGTGCGGCTACTCGAGCGCGGCGATGCGCGCATCGTCTTCGATCCCCGCACCGAGAGCGTCGACGTCGTGACCGGGGACCGCCGTGTGTAGCGCGCGCGCGGATTCCGTGGTGATCGCCGGCCATGCAGCACGATTCGACCGCGAGGGTCGTCTCGATCCCTGGATCTCGTGGCGCGAAGCGCTGGCCCGGGAGATGGCGTTCTACCGGTCGTGTCCGAGCGACCGCGGCTACCCGCGCTTTGCCTACGTGACTTTTCTCGATGCCGAGTGGCAGCCGCATGCCGATCGGACGGACACCATCCCTGCGACGCAGAGCGGCATGGGCATCATCTCCCATCTCAAGTATGCGGCCTGGCGTCCGGAGTCGACCGGCTTTTGTCTCACGACTGCGCGCGGGCTCGGGAATTACTTGATCCGGGAGGCCAACACGCCCGACGCGGGGCGCTACCCCTCGTTCACTCGCTCCACGGGCACTCGCAAGCAATTCCCTCTACCGCCCGATGCCGGCTCGCAGGGCGATCGCGCGTTCGAGATCGAGCCCGACAAGGGCGGCATCGCCGGCTTCGCGCTCTCGCTCCTGTTCGATGCGAGCGGCGAGCGCATGTACCTCGACCAAGCCCTGCACAACGCACGAGTGCTCAAGGCCAATCAGGGCATCGGGGATGCCGAGCATTCGCCGTGGCCATTCCGTGCCGACTTTCGCACCGGCGAGGGCCGCGGAGCGGTATCCGGGAACATGACCTATATCCTGCGCCTCTACGACGCGATGCTGGAGAAGGGCCACGATGATTTCGCGGACGCGCGTGCCTCGCTCTGGGACTGGATCACGCGCTATCAGATCCCGAGCGCCGATGTCGACGGCGCCTTGTTCGCGCAGTTCTTCGAAGATCACGAGACGCCCACCAACCGCACCGCCTGGGCCCCGTTGAACCTCGCCCGATATTTGCTCGAGAACAGAGAGCCGCTCGATCCCGAGTGGCGCAATCATTGCGATGCGCTCGTCGATTTCGTGCGTCGAACCTTCACGCACCGCGAGTTCGGCATCGTGGTTTGCCACGAGCAGGATGAGGACAAGCAAGCCTGGGGCGGGGTCGTCTCGACCTACGGCGCGGTGCTCGCCTCGTACGCGAAGGCCGTGGGCGCGGCGGATCTCGCGAGCGAGGCGCGGCAGGCGCTCAACTTCGCGCTCTATTGCATCGACGCCGAGGGTCGGCCCCGCGACCTGTTCTTGAATTCAGGGCCCGGCGGTTGGCAAGAAGATGCGCACACCGACGTCATCCACAATCTGGTGGATGCGATCGAGGCGTTTCCCGAGTGGGCGGAGTGAGACTCGCACCGGTCCTTGGCACGTCGCTTGCTACCTCAAGGACCATGAACGCTCCGATCGTCGCCGTCCGGATTGCCCCCGCACCCCAACCGCCCCCGCCTCAAGCTGCCGCCCCTCAAGCCGCTGTGCCTCAAGCGACTGCGCAAAGCGCCGCCGGCGCGGCAAATCCCTCACCGAGCGCCACCAGCGCGCGGGATTTTGCGCGCGCGCTCGATCGAGCTTCCGCCAAGGGGGGCAAAAAGGAGGGTTCAGCGAGGTCCACCAGTGGCAAGCCGAGCGGCGAGCCGTTGCCGCCTTCCGGCAGCGGTGCGCCGCCTGCCGCGGCCACTCCCGTGCCGGCCCCTAGCGGCGCGGCTTCGCAGCTCCCGGCCCCTGCCAACGGTGCTCCGGTCCTGCCTTCGATCTTGGACGGGGGGGACGATGCAGGCTCGGACGATGCGACCCCGGCCATTGCCGGAGTGGCCGCCGCGAGCTCCTCGCCCGTCGCCGGCACACCCAGTACGGACACATCGAGTGCGGGCACGGCCGCTGCGGGCGCGGACAGCGGGGCCCTGGGCGCCAGCACGCAAGACGCGCAGGGCGCTGCGGTCTTCGGCCCTGCGATGACCGACCTGGGTTCGACGGACTCCGACGCCGCCCCTGCAAGCTCGCCACCGGCATCGGCGGCATCCGAGGCCCCGCAATCAAGCAGCGCTTCGCCGGCCGCGACCACCGCCGCCGCGGCCGCGAAACCGGAGTCCGATGCGGCACCGGTCCTCACTGCCGGCGCGCTCACGAACTCGGACCCGACGACCGTCGTCAAAGGGGCTGCCCCGACGAGCACGTCTTCCGTTCCCTCCGGCGGCGGCCGCGGCGACTCGCAAAGATCCTCGACTTCCGCTGCGCAAACGCCGCCGGCTGTCAACGCCGCAAGCGCCGGAACTGCGCCGCCCGCGGGCAGCTCGCTCGCGGGGAGCGCTTCGATGAGTCTCGCGCTCGCCGAAGGCTCCGACGCCACCGGCGCCGCCGCATCCGCCCTGCAGGCCGCCACTGCTGCTGCGTCCGCACCGGCCCCGTCGGCCGCGGATGCCGCTGCGTCGGCAACCTCTCCGGTCACCGCGCTATCGATCTCCTTGCCGTCGTCCAATGGCGGCTCGGCCTCCCAGGCCGGGGGGGGCGCCGGGATCGGCTCCTCGTCCGCCGTCTCGCTCGGGAGCGGTCTCGATGCGCACGGGCATGGCGGCGCGGGCGACCCCGGGTCCGACACGGGCACGGGCTCGGGCCCTCTGGCCGGCGGCAATGGGACGGCCGCGCTTCAGCAATTGAGCACGAGTGCCGCCTCGACATCGAGCGATGCCGCCCCCGTGCCGACGGTGCGCGTGCACGCGGACGTGGACAGCTCGGATTTTCCGCAGGGCGTGGCGGACCAGGTGTCGTTGGCCGTCGATAACGGCTGGAGCAGCGCGAAGCTTTCGGTGAATCCGCCGCAGCTCGGCCCGATCGAGCTGCAGATCGCGGTGCAGGGCGCGCACGCGCAGGTGGCGATGAGCACGCATAGCGCCGTGACGCGGGAGGCGCTCGAGTCGAGCGTGCCGAAGCTGCGCGACATGCTCAATTCGCAGGGCTTCACGCAGGTGAGTGTGGATATTTCTCAGCGCTCGTTCCAGGAGCGTTCCACGCCGGCGCAGCCGTACGGCTGGACCTCCGGCGCTGCGCGCGAGACGGCGGCGGTCTCCTCATCCTCGGCACATGTTGCCAGGACACCGCTCGGGATGCTCGATACCTACGCCTGAACAAGGGCACTCCGGGCCCGGCGAGTGATGGGAAGCGTCCGGTCGTCCCTCGTTGCTTGATCAGAGGTGTGGTAAAGTAATACCTGTTCCGCAAGGTGTTACCGCATGCCCACGAACCTGACGAGTAAAGGACAAGTCACCGTACCCAAGAAGGTGCGTGACTATCTCGGTATCAAGCCAGGCGAACCCGTTACCTTCGAACGCCTGCCCAGCGGTGACATCGCGTTGCGTGCCGCAAGGGGCGTCAAGAAGCGACGCGCGAGCAAATTCGCGAAGCTTCGCGGTCGCGCCACCGTCCGCATGACAACCGAGGAGATTCTTGAGCTCACGCGTTCCCGATGATTCTCGTCGACACGAACGTATTGCTAGACATTTTCCAGAACGATCCCAAGTGGGCTGCCTGGTCGCAAGAGAAGCTCGACGCGGCCGACGCGACGGACAGCCTCGCGATCAATCCGGTCATTTACTCCGAGCTGTCCATCGCGTTTGCCCGAATAGAAGAACTCGAAGCGGTGCTCACCGAAGCCGCACTGATGCTTGAATCCATTCCCCGCGAGGCGCTTTTTTTAGCGGGCAAGGCGTTCTTGGCCTATCGGCGAGCCCGCGGCGTCAAGCAGAGCGTCTTACCCGATTTTTATATTGGCGCCCACGCCGCCGTCGTGCGCTGTCCGCTCCTGACTCGCGACGCGACTAGATATCGCAGCTATTTCCCTGGGATTTCGCTCATCTGCCCTTGAAAGGCCCGGTTGTCGTCGCGAGCGCTCGTCGCATCATGACCTTGCACTAGCGTTCGAGACCTGTTCCCGCAGAAGCCTTAGGATTCTGGCGAATCCATACTGCCGCGCGGTTTTTTCCATTTCGGCGCGCAGAGCGTCCGGCGCGCCCGTGCCTTTCGTCTGCAGAAGCCGCCAGGCTGCGAGCCTTGCTTCCAGCGCCCAAGGGATGAACCGCCGCTGCTGGGCATCCGTCGCGAGCGCGAGCAGTTTATCGACCGCCGCTCCATCCGTGCGCTTCGCAGCCGCGACCTGCGCAAGCGCTATGTCGACGACATAGACTTCCTGCCGCGAGGTCATTGCCTGCCGCAGCGTGCGGGCACGATCGACGGCGGTGTCTCGCTCAGCATTGTCCCCCAATGCCTGAGCGCACAGCGCAAGCAGCGCTTGCGCGTCCGCTTCGCCGGTGCGCAGCTCGGCCGCAGCGAAGCCTCGGCTGGCCTCGCGCAACTTGTCTCGGGCCGCCGCCCAGTGCTTCTCGTCCATGTCGAGCTGTGCGAGGGTCGTGTGGGCATTATTCAGGTTCGTCGCATCGCCTATGCTCGCAGCCTGGCGCATGACCGCCTGCAACGCAGTGCGCACGGCAGCGGTTTCTCCCCGATCGAACGCGACGAGGGCGCAAGTAAAACCGCTGTACACCGCAAACTGCGGGTCGCTGAGCGCCGCCGCCTCTGCGTTGGACTGTTCGCATGTAGAGTGCGCCCGGTCCAGCTCGCCACGCATCCTTTCAGCGTCCGCATACGTGGCGAGCGACCAGACGTGACCTCCACGATCGCCGCTGCGCTCGGTCAGCGCCGTGACCTCGCGATACTCCTGCATGACGTCATCGCTGACCGCCTCGTCGGCGGCGATGGTCGCGAGGGCGCGAAGTGTCCACGCCTGCAGATGCAAGTTGTCCGTCTCGCGTGCCAGCTCCAGGGAATGTCGCGCTGCCGTCTGCGCACCGTCCCGGTCGCCGCTCACCCACAACAGCTCGCCAAGATCGCGGTATATGAGGGCGACACCCCCGACATCGCCCACGCTCTGATCGAGCGCCAGCGCGCGCTGGTATTCCTCGCGAGCGTCTTGCCCCCGGTCGAGATCGGCAAGCACCGCTGCGAGCGCCCTACGCGCCGCCGCCTCGCCGCGCGGATTTCGTATCGAGCGATAGCCGTCGATCGCGGCTGCAAGACTTGTGCGAGCATCCTCGCGCTGGCCGAGATGCGTTTTGGCGGCAGCGAGCTCGAGCTGTGCGTCCGCCACCAGGCCAGCTGCGTCATGCTGTTGCGCTTGATGCAAAGCGTTGGCCGCGTGCTCGGCATCGCCCTTCGCATCATCTACGGCGGCCGCGAGGCGGGCCGCGGCAAGTTCGGTGCGCGCATCGCCTCCCACATCCGGCAATAGACGCAGTTCCGCGAGCGTGAGTTGCGCCTGGCGCGCTTGGCCCGCCTCGATCTGGGCATCGATCTGATGAAGACGAAATTCCGGGTCGAGTGGCTTTAACTTCGCCAGAGCTTGCCAGGCATCGACCGCCCGGACCCAATTACTACGTTCAGACTCGAGCACCGCCTCGGCCTGGAGACGCTGCTTGGGCGGCAGATTCGCCGCATTTTGGACCGCTTGCCCGGCGGCTGCCAAGGCTTTGTCCCGATAGCCGAGTGCCGACCATGCCTCGGCGAGATAGGTATACGCGGGAGCGTAGCCAGGAGCCTCGGCTACCGCCTCGAGCAATTCGTCACGCGCGCGTGCCGGGTCGTAGTTTCGCAGGGCATCCAGAGCGAAACCGACGCGGCGTGCGACATCAACGTTGGGTGGCTCCTCGTTGGCGACCAGGCCAAGTACCTGTCCCCCGGGCGGTAAGATTCCCAGCTTGTCGCGCAGCCTGACTCCCGTCCTGGCGACGACTGTGGTGAGCTCACGCAGCCCAGATTGGTTCGAAACGGACGCGAGCAGTGCGCCGTCGCGTGCATCCTGGAGTGCGATATCGATACGCAGCGGCGCGTTGTCATCAGCACCACTGACCAGATAGCTGCCGCTGATGACATAGTCGGCATCGAGCCGCCGGCGCAGGCGCGCGAGTGTCTGAGGCGCATAGCCACCGGCGGCAGGCAGCGCTACGTCGGTACTCGCATCGCGTACCAGTTCGTCCGGCACCACGCGCAGGTTCTCCGCCACGCTCAATTCAGCGCCGAGCATTTCGATCAGCGCCGGCGCGATCCAGGCGTCCTTCGCGTTCCGAGACAGATTACTGAATCCGACAAATGCAACGGTACGGGGGGATCGGCTGCCGGCCGGCCCTGCAGCAGGCCGGCTGGTCATGCGCCACGCGATCGCAACGACGAGGAGCCCAATCAGGCCGACCCCGAGGATCCAAGCACGGCTGCGGAGCGTGACAGGGTGCTGCGGAGCGCCGTCGATTGGAGACGGAGCCTCTGCTGCGACTGCCGGCGAGGCAACCGGGACGGCCGGTGCCGACAAACTGGGGGCGACCGGCAAGGGCGTTGCCGGTTGCGCCCCCTCCGCAATAGGGGCGGCCTGAAACTCAACCGCGGTCACCGGTGCCACAAAGCGGTAGCCGAGCTTCGGGACCGTTTCGATAAACCGCGAATCTCGTTCGCCCTCGCCCAAAGCGCGGCGGATGAGCCAGATATGTTTCGTCAGATTGGATTCATCGACGAAGCCGCGCGGCCAAAGAAGCCTCATCAGGTCGTCCTTACTGACGACATGGCCCGAGCGCTCGACGAGCAACACCAGCGTGTCGAATACCTTGGGGGTCAGCGCGATGGGATTTCCGGCTTCTGACAGCCGGCGCTCGTCGGGTTCGAGCTGAAAATCCCCGAATCGATAAACGCGCTTTTCCAATATTTTCCTGCACTTAGGGTAATTGGGCCGGGCTGCAACAAGTTTGCCAGAAAAATACCAGCGAAACGGGTAGGACGGCGCCGCCGGTCCGCGCCAAGGTCCCGGTCACCGCGTGTCGGTGTCGCGCGGTGGTGCGACAAAAGGGGCCAAGTTGCGTTTACCTCGCGTTCAGCTGCGATCTTCAGGACAGGTGTGCATGCTAATCGGCCTGTTGCTCGCGCGATCGGCGCTGGGGGCGACTCTGACACCCGCGCCGACCGTGCACGAGACTGATTGGCGCACCAGCCCGCTTGATCTGAACCTGCGAGGTCTGAACGGGGAGCGCTTTCGATTCCACTGTCCGTCGGGAAAGGCGAGGCCCGGCCAGGTGATTGGCAGCGGGCCGTACACCGATGGGTCCTCGATCTGCGCCGCCGCGGTGCACGCCGGCGTCATCAAGGCTGCCAGCGGGGGTGTCGTGACAATCGAAGTTCGGCCTGGCGAAGCGCACTACGAGGCGTCGTCGAGTCACTTCATACAGAGCGAGAGCTACGAAGGATTCTGGAGCGGCAGTTTCCTGGTCATAGCACCGGACAGGCTGTCCTCAGCGGTGTCGGCCCTGAGCGAGTCCGACAACAGAAATGCTTTTTGATCGATCGACCTTAAAACCACTGGGAGTACATCATGAAAACGACTTTGGTTCTCTGTTCAGTGCTTGCATTGCAAACGGGATCGGCACTCGCAGCCGATAGTCCCTGGAGCGGTACGTGGAAACTCGATCCGGCGCAGAGCCACTTCACCGGCGATACCTTCACCCTGGCGAAGGGCCCGGGGAATTTACTTCACTACTCCGACGGCAGTACGGCCAGCTACGATTTCGGCGTCGACGGCAAGCAGTACAAGACGTGGGCTAACCGTTCGACGACCTGGACCCCGGCTGGAAACAACGCCTGGGACACCGTAACTCAAGCTGACGGCAAAGTGCTGGTGAAGTCTCATCGCGAACTCTCCGCCGACGGCAAGACGTTGACCATGACCTTCACGGGCACGCGGCCCGACGGGGTGGCCTTTCGAGACGAGGAAGTCTACGACCGAGTCGATGGTACCGCCGGGCTGGTGGGCACCTGGCGCTCCGTGAAGGTCTCCGAGCCCTCCGGACCTCGAGAGTTTGTGATCAGCTCGCCCGCACCGGGCGTGCTCCACTACGATGTCCCCGATATGAAGGCGAGCGCCGAAGGCCGCACCGACGGCAGCGACAATCCCCTCACCGGTCCCGATCTGCCGCCGGGAAGCACCATCTCATTCAAGAGTCTCTCGCCGACCAAGATCAGGTACGTCATGAAGATCAACGGTAAGACCGACAACATTGGAGAGGAAACCCTCGCGGCGGACGGGCGCTCTTTCACGGACCTGAACTGGAACCCGGGCAAAGAGAATGAAAAGACCACGGGCGTATACCTGAAGCAGTAGCTCACCGTCAGAGCAAATGTTTGCGCCTTCACGCACATCTAATGGGAGATCCGTTCATGTCCAAACGACACTCTATGTTTCTTCTCATGGCCCTCAGCATTGCTGCCTCGAGGAGTCATGCCGCCAGCGTCGCTAACCTCACATGTACCGGCAATCAAGGCTCGGTCACCATGAATCTGAGCTATTTTGGCATTGGCGCGACCTTGACGAGCCCGGCTGCCAGCTCGAATCCGGTGCAGAACAATTTGATGCCGCTCAGCCTGCACGCTGCACTGGGCTCCTTCAGCACTTTGTTTCAAGCTGTTGCCGCGGGCGTACCCTTCTCGAGCTGCGTGCTGAACACCCAAGCGTCCAACGGAGGAGCCATCCAGTTCACGTTCAGCTCCGTCTATGTCCAGAGCGTTACCGCGGCGGCCACGTCGAGCAGCCCGATGGCACCGCGGACGGCCTACGTCGATGCATCGCTCTTGTACTCGTCAGTGTCGGTAACACAAGCAGGGAGCACCATCGACGATGGCGGCACGAGCACGCCGCCCAACTGGGATATCGGCGCCAACAAGAGTTCGTGAGCACGCATGCCGCGGCCGCCCCGCCCAGCCGGGGCGGCCGCCGGCTGAGCGCATCCACGAGCGTGTGAATCGCAGGGGCACTGCCCTACGAGTGGTGTGTGGCACGGCGCGATCTCAAAGCGCCTTCAGCTTGCGGCAGCCTTGTGCAGCACACTCGAATGAATAGTACGGTCCTGGCGGATCATTGAGAGCGGCCAGCACAATCAATTCCATACCGCATCGGGGCATGTCAGAGCTACGCATCTCGGAGAGCTCAATCGCGTGGGTCATTGTTAGTCCCTTGGGCAGTAGCGCCGCGACGAGACTGCTCGTCTCGGCCGCGGTGTATACGCGTCCCTCGGTTCGAGCGCCGGTATCGGGCTCTGTCGTGATGAACGACTGGCAGTTGACGTCGGAAAGAAATAGTTGCTCCGAACTGCCCGGTGGCGGCCAGGGTCGCACTACTGTGACCTTCGCCGCCATGACCCTTGCGGGGTTGGGCGAAATCAGTTGAACGAGGGCGCCCAGACCGCGGGCACCCTCCGCGGTAAGTTCAATTGAGCCCGGCCTCAGCTGGAAGCACCCATTGATGACATCGTGCGGCAGCATTGGGATCAGCGCCGACGGGGCGTATCGCCAGCATTACGCAACCCACAAGGCATGTCGGTATGCGCATGCTTCGGTTGCGTACTGCGCCTGGATTTCAACCGCGCCGGCCAGGAGTCATGCCGGAACTTACTGATCTGCGCGCCGTCAGGTCCAGTCGTCAGACAACCAAAGCCGCGGCGCAAGGACGAGAGTCATCTCTCTCTGGCGCCGTTATCGGGAGAGGCTGCATCAGCACCCGAAGTCACCGGTCATGACCGACGGCATTCCGGGCAATGCAATGTCGATCTTGGCTAACTTGTTGGTCTACCGTGTCGGCGTTACGCTTACGCAATGCGACCCATTCGGTATTCCATCAACATCACATTGGACGGGTGCTGCGATCATCGTGCGATATGCGCGGACGAAGAATTGCATCGTCACGCCGCCGAGAACATCGCCCAGGCCGATGCCCTCCTCTTTGGCCGGGTGACTTACGAAATGATGGAGGCAGCGTTTGGGCCACCAGCGGGGACGGGAGCGAGGCCTGATTGGATGGAGCCCTTCGCTCGAACGATCGACGCGGCAAAGAAGTACGTCGTGTCGCGCACCATGGACCGGGTCGATTGGAATGCGGAGCTCGTGCGCGGGGATCTGGGGAGCGCCGTTCAGCAGCTCAAGCGGGAGTCGGGTAAGGGGCTGTTGGCAGGAGGCGTGAAACTCCCGCTGGCGTTGGCGGAGCTAGGATTGATCGATGAGTACGAATTCTTGGTACAGCCCAGGCTGGTGGGCCACGGGCCGACGTCGTTCGCGGGGCTATCGAAGCACATCGACTTGAAGCTCCTGAGCCGGCTGGAGTTCGGCTCGGGGGTGGCGGCGATGCGGTATGAGCCTAGAATGTAGCCATCGGGCTCGTACGGGAAGGCCAGAGCCCGTCGTGCGGGGCCGGCGGCCAATGAGTCCTGTCGACCCCATATTTGCCTCTCGCCGGCGGCGGCTTTCGGGCACGCCAATCTTAGGACGGCGGGTGTCTCGGTCGGCTACTGCGACAAGTTCATTTTGCGCAGGAAGGCCTTGTAGCGAGGGTCGGATCTGAGATTCTGAAATGATGGCTCGCTCTTGATCCAACGCAATTGATCCACGTGTTGCTGATACGCGCGATCAAGCCATTCAAAGGTCTTGTTTGACTCTGCCCGCCACGCATGAAGACACGCCATGTCGTAGGGTCGATCTGCTCCATGCGCTTTCTCATGACGCGCGAGCGCTGCATCCGCATTCTCCCTTCGTCCGAGAAGTGATGGGACCCAAGGGCCACCGGGCCGAGCCACCTCATGTGTAACAACCCTTGCGCCGCGGTAATCACCCTTCGTCAGCGGGCGCGTTAGGTTCGTCTGCTTCAACGTTCGTTAGGCCGCAGGCGCATTGGGACGTCCGTCACCTGAGGCGCCAGAAACCGCAGTCATTCTGACTGCGTGGTCATCAGGGAATAGTGATTAGCCACCAGTTGCCAGCGCCCGTCCGTCATTACCCAGACGCGCGTGAAACGATTTTCGCGCGGAACGGCCTTGCCCCTGTCCTGTCCGACCATCGTGGAACGGCCGGTTTCTACCGCGGCATTCCCATAGACGCGCACGCGAACTTCAGCGATCGTGATGGATTGGTACGTCAGTGCGTGCGATGTGAAGTCGGCGATAACCTCTGCCTTGTTGCGCACGACACCGGTCGGTCCAATGCCGAAAAAGTCATCGGCGTAGATCCGGCGAAGCGCGATGGTGTCGGCAGCAATCTGGGCGCGAATCCGTTCCTGATCCTGCTGCTGAACAGCCTGCTCGGTGCTCGCCGCATCTCGTGTCCGTACGCTCTGCTGCTGCGCGATGGTGGTCGAGACGGTCGACAGCACGAGCGCAGCGATGATCGGCGTTCGTTTCATTAGAGTCTCCATAGGATCCTGATCGTAAGTTACTGCGGGTAGAGATGGCGGCCTCGAACCACCGATGGGTCAGCTTTAGGGTACGCGCCTGGCGGTGGCGTGTGCGTCGTAATTCATCGAAAATGCCGTAACCGCGACGACGCACCCAAGCCGGAGGCGCTAGCCGTATTCGGTTGCGCGAGCGCTGCTTCGAGACATCAAACCGACGCAATAGTGCCTGAAGCCTGCAACACTCATCTGCGGAGCTGTGCACACTGTTTATTTCTGTGGAATATATCTATACCCCCCAACGATGAGGTTGAGCGACGCGGGGTTGAGCCGACGACAAACGAAACTGATTTATCCCAATTATCGACCCCCTCCCTGGCTCATCGAAGACGCGCCCCGCGATCGCTCCAACCGATGGTTAGATTGCCGCGCGGCGCCCCCATCGAAGCTGACTTCCAACCGTGCTGATGAGCTTAACCCCGAGCGCTGCGGCTCGCAAAGCGCCAACCTGTCGATCGGAAACCGCAGCCTCAAATGCAGCCGCCTCGGGCGCAATACCGCGTTTAGTTCAATTCTCGCGGTGCCCTCACGCGGCCTCGATCAGAACCGTCAGCGTCCGTGCGACCCAACGTCGCTCCATCGTGCGCTGACCAGTGCCACCGCTGACCGCGAAGCGAAGAGATCTTTCGATGCGGGCGCAGCCGATGAAATTGGCATTCACCCCAATCAAACGATCAAGGTCAATCTAACTAACAGTTAGACGATGGCTACGTCGTGTAAGCGCTCGATCATAACCAATGACATTCTTGCACTCCTTGTGCGACTGCTGGGTTCGTCAATCACCCGCGTAAGCTTACCGCAGACCGCGAATGTCCGCCTTGCGGCAAGTATTTCGGTACTCCCAGCGCCCGGTATTGGCCGCCTGCTGACGGATCGACCCGTACCGCCGCTCACGAGACCCTCTGCCGCCAGTCGCGAATAAGCCCCTTTGCCTGACGGTTCATTGCATTCCTTGCTGAAACTGCATTGCGAGGACAACGTACCGGCTCAAAATGCGGTTTTCCCTCCGTTGACGTGGACGATCTCGCCAGTGACAAACGAGGCGTTGCTCGAGGCCAGAAACACAATCGCCTGGGCAATTTCTTCCGGCCGCCCAAGACGCTTGAGCGGCAGGCTGTTCGCCATGGCTGTCTTGCGGTCGAGGTTTCCGGCGAAGTGATTCAGCAACTCGGTGTCAATGGGGCCTGGGGCGACCGCATTGACGCGTACACCGTGAGGAGCCGCTTCGAGCGCTGCCGATTTTGTCAGCCCTTCCACCGCATGTTTGCTGGCGACGTACATGGAAGCGCCGGCGGCACCTCGGCTCCCCATCGTGGAGGAGAGATTAATTATGCTGCCGCTTCCCTGAGCGATCATAATTCGCAACTCGTGCTTCAAGCTCAAGATCGTCCCCAGCACATTGGTGTCGAAAGTTGCGGCATAGGTCACCGGCGAATGCTCCGTGAGGAGCGCCTGCTGACCGTCGGTGCCGGCGTTATTGACCGCTACATCGAGCCGACCAAACCGTTCAACGGCACGATCAACCAGACCGCGCACATCTTCTTCTTGCCGCACATCGGCCCTCACAAATTCAGCCTCAGTGTTGCCCGCGCGAAGTTCAGTGACCAAGCGCAGGCCCACCTCCTCGTTGCGACCCGAAACGACGAGCCTAGCGCCTTGCTGTGCAAATGCCATCGCGGTGGCGCGGCCAATTCCAGCCAATGCACCGGTTATAAGGACAACTGTCGTACCCATCTGACCTCCGGAAATATTCAACTTCACACCGCAGACGCCTATCTCGTGGGACCGTATCCTTCAGTTTACCGCGCGCCGCGAATGGCAACTTACCGGCGTGCGCCTTCGACGGTCGAATGTCTCAAACTGGCCGCCTGCTGACGGATCGACCCGTACCGCCGCTCGCGACCTAAAGTTGTCGGTCACCAATGTCTGCTATGGTCGGTCTTGAAAGCGTAATCCGGGTTGACAAGCAGCAGGGGATATCCATGGCCACCGCGACATTCAGCACTGTGAACGACGGACTTGAGCCGAATCAAAAGGAGCGCGGACATTACGTCGTTGACGTGAACCTGGAAGAAAGTGGGCCGTGGATTCCGTATGCCGAAGGAGTCTGGGTACAGCTGTGTCGTTTTAACGTGACGACCGGCGGGTTTACCGTTGTCTTGAAGGGTCTACCGGGGGCCAAACTTGGAGTCCATTACCACACGGGCACAGTGCATGGTTTTACGCTACGTGGTCACTGGAGGTATCTCGAGCATGATTGGATCGCAAAGCCCGGTACCTTCATCTTTGAGCCTGCCGGCGAGGCTCACACGCTTGTCATAACCGACGATTCACCCGAGCCGGCGATCATTTTCTTTGTCGTAGACGGAGCACTGGTTTACCTGGATAAACCTGTCAATGGAATAATGGCTGCGTTCGAGGACGGATTTAGCGCTCTTGAACTGAGTCGTAAGTTCTTTATTGAAACTGGGTTAGATGCCGCCCAATTGGACTTGCGGATCCGATAGGACCCATCTCCGAATTGCCCGTCGCGACCCCCAACCGCCGCCCGTGAACGTCCGGTTCAGGCTGGCGTTCTGTTGCGCTCGGCGTATGAGTAGTATCACTCATCAGGGTCTAGGGCGACTCCATGGCCTACCGACTAGCGCAGCGGCTCTGAAATGATCGTGACATCTTCTTTAGGGGAGACCGTATGGATACTCCGAGGATTTGGATCCTGTTCTCCGTGCTGCTGGTTCCCTATGCGGCCTACGCGCAGGTCTTCCGCATGGCAGAGTTAAACGCCGTGCAGATAAGTAGCCTCAATCGAGAAAAGACCGTCGTTCTGATCCCCGGTGGAATCCTGGAAGAACACGGGCCGTATTTGCCCGTCTACACAGACGGCTACGCCAATCGGTACTACACTGAAAAGCTAGCGCTCGCTATCGCTGCGCAGCCGGGCTGGAAGGTGGTAATTCTGCCCGAGATCCCTCTTGGATTCGGGGGCGCAAATAACATCGGGGCAAAATGGGATTTCTCGGGAACCTTTACCGTTCGGCTTTCCACGCTGCGATCTGTCTACATGGATCTCCTCGGCGATCTAGGTGCGCAAAACTTCCGATGGATTTTCGTCATCCATGACCATGGAGATCCTGCGCATAATCAGGCCCTTGATCAGGCATCCGACTATTTTCATGATACGTACGGCGGCACGATGGTGCATCTGTTTGGCTTGACGGAAGTACAGGGTTGTTACGACGTCATGGCCAGACTTCTCAGCAAAGAGTCGAATGAAGAAGATGGCTTTACGGTCCACGCGGGTGCCGAGGAGCACAGCGAAATTCTGTTCTTGCACCCAGAATTGGTGAGCCCATCGTATAAGAGCGCGCATCCTGTAACGGGATCAAATTTCAAGGACCTTTACAATCTGGCGGAGAAAAGCACATGGCCGGGGTATTTTGGTGCGCCTGCCAGGGCTGCCGGTTCGGTCGGTCGGCAAGTAATGCAAGCCTGTTCGCGGACGCTGGACGCGATCGCGCTGCGAGTTCTAGGAGGAATTGACTACCGCACGCTTCCGCGGTTTTACGACAAGCTGGATCCTCGCGATGCCATTGGCGATCAAGCTGAACGCAATCACGACCGCGAAGTCGAAGCGAAGCAGCGGCAGTGGCTGAAAATGAAGGGTTTCGAATGAAGGGGCCCCAACTCCGAATATGTGGATCGACCAAGCCACGTATCGTAACGCTAAGACGCCGCGCCCCACGCCCATCATCAATCGATAGCCAAATTGGACCAATCGGGCACCCGTGAACAGCTGATATGATGGAGAGCGGGGTGAGTGGCATGGGCCTGAGGTCTATTCGGCCATGGGCAAAAGCTGATCCTTAAGAACAGCGGGAAGTCGCTATGAGAGACGTGGCACGGGCGTCGGGCGTGGCAATCGTCACGGGTGCTGCCGGCGGAATGGGGTCGAGATGTGCCCGTCTGCTGGTTAAAGATGGATGGCCTGAGTTACTGCTGTGCGATCTCGATTCTGCAAGGCTGGAGGCGGTGGCGACACCCTTAAGGGTGGGTGGTCTGCAAATCGAAACCATGGCCGCAGACATCACTGATCGAGATTTTCCCGCCCGGTTGATCGAGCGACTAGGCTCCCGCGAAATCAGCGCTTTCATACACGGCGCGGGCGTCGCGCCGCAGATGGCGGAGCCCAACCGCGTGTTCGAGATCAATCTCGATGCGAGTCTGCGCCTAATGGAGGCAGTGCGGCCGCGGATGGCAGAAAACAGCGCGGCGGTGCTGTTCGCCTCGATCGCCGGCCATCTCCCCGTATCGCCCGAAGCGGAGGCGGCTTTCGAGCGCCCCATTTCGGCAGAAGGAAGTACTAGCTTGCGGCATTTTGCGTCTGATTCGAATGAAGCCTATCTGCTCTCCAAGCGGGCCATCATCGCCACCGTGAAACGCCAGGCTAAAGCCTTTGGCCAACGCAACGCCCGGATCGTCTCTGTTTCGCCCGGGCTCATCGACACGGCCATGACACAAGGTGTCGAAAATGCGCTGACCCTCCGTTTGCTGGCTGGCGCTGCCGTTCCGCGTCTGGGCCGGCCGGAGGAAGTTGCGGCAGCCTGCGTGTTCCTGTGCTCGCCGGCCGCAAGCTTCATCACCGGCTGCGATCTTAGGGTGGATGGCGGCGAACTGGCGGGGCTGGGGATATGATCGCTTTATGCGCGCTGATCGGAGATGCCTGTGCCTGATTTAGAAGCGGACTTTTTTAAGGACATGCAGGTCATCAACGATCCACGAAGCTACTTCCATCAAGTTCGCTCGAAATGCCCCGTGATGCGCGAGAAGTATCAAGGCACTTTTATGGTGACCGGCTACGATCAGGTCTCCGAAGTCCTCAGCCGCAAGGACGGTACATTTTCCTCGGTCGTTTCGGTCGTCGGACCCATCCCGCCGCTCCCATTTCAGCCCGAAGGCGAAGATGTAAGCGAGCAGCTCGAAAGGCATCGCGACGAGCTACCCTGGAGCGCCCATCTTGTGTGTTTCGATGGCAAGAAGCACAGCGATCACCGCGCGCTCCTGACCGGACTGCTTACCTACAAACGGGTGAAGGCCAACGAAGAATATCTGCACGGCCTTGCCGATCGGCTCATTGAGCGCTTCGTCCACAACGGCGGGTGCGAGGTTACTCGTGAGTACGCGCATGCCGTAGCGATCTACGCGATCTCCGATATCATGGGAATCCCGGAGGGAGATCGGGCGGAACTAATCGAGCTGCTCGGTCCGGCACCGAGCCAGCTCGAAGGCGACGCCGCACATAAAATCGGAGCGGACCCGCTCATATTCCTGAAGGACCGCTTCGACGGATATCTGCGCGAGCGTCAACGGGAGCGCGGCACGGACCTGATGTCGGACCTCGTTCACTCCCGCTTCAAGGATGGATCCGAGCCGTCCTTCGAAATGCTTTCGCTTCTGGCTCGCTTCCTGTTCGGCGCCGGCCAGGACACGACTGCACGACTTGTCGGTATGGCCATTTGCATTCTCGGCGATCACCCCGACTTGCAGACCCGCTTGAGGAGCGAACCGCAGCGCATCGCGGATTTCCTGGAGGAGGTGCTGCGCTACGATGGCCCAGTGAAGGTCGTGTATCGACTTGCGAAGACGAGTACAAGGATCGCCGAGGTCGATGTGCCCGCGGGAAGCATCGTCACCGTTAGCCTGACGGGCGCGAACAATGATCCACGCTATTTCGAGCGCCCGGATGAGTTCGACATCGATCGGCCGAATTTACGCAATAACGTGAGCTTCAGCCGTGGCGTGCATGCCTGCCTCGGCGCGCCACTCGCGCGGCTGGAGGCGCGCGTGGCCATCGAGCGATTTTTGGCGCGGGTACCCGACTTTCGCATATCCGAGGAACACCACGGTCCTCCGCAAGCGCGCCACTACCGTTATGAGCCGACTTACACCTTTCGCAGCCTTTCGGAACTGCACATCGAGTTCACACCCCCATAGCACCGAGCGCGGCAGAACACATGGACTTTACGGGCAAACATGTAATGATCACCGGCGGCTCCACCGGGATCGGCAAGGCGACGGCCATCAAAATCGCATCGCTCGCGGGAAAGGTAACCGTCATCGCAAGACGAGCCGGAGTTCTCCAGCAAGCCGTGCGCGAGATCGGCGGTTCGGCCAGCTACGTCGCGGCCGACGTGGGCGTACAGGCCGAAATCATAGCTGCCGTTGACAAGGCCATCCAGCGAAACGGCCCCATCGATGGGTTGTTCCTCAACGCCGCGGCCGAGGGGATGTTCGCACTGACCCCAGAGTACACCGACGAAGCCTTCGAGCAGGCGATGCGGGTGAACGTCCACTCATTGTTCTGGACCATCCGGCATGTCCTGCCCGGGATGATGGCTCGCGGTAAGGGAGCGATCTTGATCACGGGCAGTCTCGCGTCCGAGCGCGGAATGGTGGGCAACATCGGCTACCTCGCCAGCAAACACGCGGCCCTGGGCATTGCCCGAACTATCGCGATGGAAGCGGCGCAAAGCGGAGTTCGATGCAATTGCATAAATCCCGGTTTCATCGACACACCCCTGATGAACGCCTGCCCCGAAGAAGACAAGGCAATGATGGTTGCGCGCACGCCGCAGCGGCGAATCGGTCGGCCCGAAGAAGTAGCGGCCGCGGCCGCTTTTTTGCTATCGGACGATGCAAGCCATATCACCGCCCAGAGCCTCGCTGTGGACGGCGGACTTCTAGGCACGCTGCCGATTCGATAGACCTTTCGCGTACATGCTAAGTCAGCAAAGTGACTATCGCGATGAACCACCGAATTATTCCGCAGGCCAGCGGTGGGCCTCTCAGCGAAATACCGCCCACGCGGATGTCAAATCCGCGATCAGGTCGCTTATCGCCTCCAAGCCGACGTTGAACCGTACGATTCGCTCCGCCGGCACCTGCCTCGTCCGCTCCAGGGTCTCGTAGCGCATGACTAGACTCGTCACGCCGCCCCAGCTGAAGCCGAGTCTGAATAATTTCAACTCATCGATAAAACCAATGATGGACTCACGGCTCACGTTCTCCTTGAACAGGACGGAGAACACGCTCGCGGATCCCTTGAAGTCGCGCCTCCAGAGTTCGTGTCCGGGGCAGGAGGGAAGCGCGGGATGCATGACCGTTTGTATCTCGCGCTGCTCGGACAAGAAGCGTGCGACTTGGATCGTACTGTCCTCCAATTGGTCAAGGCGTACTGCCAATGTCTGAAGACCGCGCAGTGCCAAGGCGCAATCATCGGGAGAGGCACTCATGCCCAATAGCTGGTGCACATCGCCGAGTTGACGATAGAGCGCGTTCTCTCGAACGGTAACCGAGCCCAACAACACATCGCTGTGGCCTCCGATGTACTTGGTGAGCGCTTGCATCGTCACATCGATGCCGTGAGAAAAAGCGTCAAACAAGACCCCCGCTGAATATGTGTTGTCGAGCGCGGTCACGATGCGCCGGCTCCGTGCAACCTTGGTGATCGCCGGAATGTCTTGGATGTCCATTGTGACGGACCCCGGACTCTCGCACCAAATCAACTGGGTATTACCGCGGCACAGACGCTCGATGTCGCTGCCGATCGACGGGTTGTAGTACTCGGCCTCGATGTTCATCCGGCCCAGAAGGCGGTTCGCAAAATCGCGACTCGGCCCGTAAACGCTATCGGGCACGAGTACATGGCCGCCCGCGCTGACGAAGCTCATGTAGATCAGCGTGATCGCCGCCTGCCCTCCGGGCGTGATGAAGCAATGCTCGCCCCCTTCGAGGTCCGCGATTCGCGCTCCGAGCTCGAGGGTGGTCGGAGTGCCATAAGAGCCGTAGCGGTACGGTGTCTGCGACCGATCCCAGTGATCGGTGACGTCCCGCGCAGAGCGCAGAACGGTAGTGGAGCCGCGGAAGATAGGAGTAGCGAGCGAGCGAAACCCCTGCGGCGCGGCCGCCGTGGGATGTATCAGCTTTGAGCGCCAGTCGAGTGTCATCGTCGCACTCCGGTACGAGTCGGTTGGAATCGCGCCGAAGGCGCGTTGAGCCGGGACCGCGCCATGTAATGGCGCAACGCCGGCGTGGTGATCACCGTGCTCACGATCGCCATGATGACCAGCATGGTGAACAGCTTTTGCGAGATCACGCCGAGATCCAAGCCGACGTTGATGACGATGAGCTCCATCAGCGCGCGCGTGTTCATCATGAAGCCGATCATGGCGGATTCCGAGTGATCCAGCCCCGAGCGGCGCGCCGCCCAGTAGCCCCCGCCCAGCTTGCTCACCGTCGCGAGGCCGATGACGGCCAGACACCAGCCCCAGTCCGTCACGGTATCGAGGCCGCCGATGAACGTGCGCAGGCCGGTGTAGGTGAAGAAGATGGGAAGGAAGAACACGGTCACGAAGTCGCCCACGCGCGTGCGCCAGGCGGCGACCAGCTGGGGCTCGTCGAACAGGATCACGCCCATCAGAAACCCGCCGAATATGGCGAAAATACCGATCTCGGAAGTCGCCATCGCGGCGATGAATATGAGGCCGAGCATGCCACCCAAGAGATTCGCCGACATCTTGCCGTCGCGCGGATCGGAGCGCCGCAGCGCGGCCTTGAGGAGCGGGCGCACCACCTTGATCGAGACCAGCACGAACAGTGCGACCAGAGCGACTTTGAATCCCCAGCGGCCTGCATCGAAGTCGCTGACCGTGAGGGCGGTGATGAGCGCGAGCAGCAGCCATCCCACCACGTCGTTTGCCGCGGCGGCGGACACCGCTATGACGCCGAGCTTGGAGCGCTCGAGACCGAGCTCGATCATCATGCGGCCGAGCGTGGGCAGCGCGGTGATCGAAAACGCGGTGGCGACAAACAGCGCCGAGTCGATGCGCGCGCTTGAGGATGCGCTCGCCGGAATCATCGCCAGAGCAAGCGCGAATCCGGCGGCAAAAGGCAGCACCATGCAAGCCACCGACACGCGCAGCACCGCCGCCCGGTTCGTCGATTGCCGCAAATGCGAGAAATCGAATTCCAGTCCGATCTGGAACATCAGCAGCACGAGGCCGAGGCTCGAGAGCACTTGCAAGGCTTCGGGAGGCGCTGAGTGAAATACGAAGTCGAACGTGCGCGGGCTCAACCAGCCGAACAGCGAGGGCCCGAGGAGAATGCCGATGATGATCTCCCCGACGGCGGCCGACTGGCCGCAGCGGCGTGCGACCGCGCCGCCGAGTCGCCCCGCGAGCACGATGACGGTGAGCTGGAGCAGCGTATAGAAGAGAAGCAGTTCGTTCTTGTGGGGACTCGCGAGGGCAGCGCTCGCCGCGGTGCTCATCAAGCCATGCCTCCGTTGACGGAGATGATCTGGCCGGTGATGTACCCGGCCTCGGCGGAGGCGAGATAACCCACCAGACTCGCGACTTCCTCAGCGCTCCCGGCGCGCTGCATGGGCACGAGTGCCGCGATCGCGGCCTCGTCGAACACCCCCTCGCTCATGCCGCTCGCGATGATGCCGGGCGCGACCGCATTCACCGTGACTCCGCGCCGCGCGACCTCCAGACTCAGCGCTTTGGTGGCGGCGTTGAGCGCGCCTTTGGCGGCGGCGTAATTCACCTGACCGCGGTTCCCCACCAGGGCGGCGACGGAGGAGATGTTGACGATGCGTCCCCAGCGGGTGCGGATCATCGGCAGTACGAGAGGCTGAGTGACGTTGTAGAAGCCCTTGAGCGACACGTCGATCACGCTCTGCCATTGTACGGCGCTCATGCCCGGAAATGCGGCGTCGTCGTGGATGGCGGCGTTGTTCACCAGGATCTGAATGGGCGCCTCTTCCAAGATACGATCGAGGGCTGCACGCGTGGATTCGGTATCGGTGACGTCGAAAGCGAGAGCGTGCGCCTGCCCGCCGGCCTCGCGGATCTCGCGCACGACTTCTTGCGCCGCCGATTCGTTGCGGTTCGCGTGCACGTACACGAGACGGCCCGCGGCGCCGAGCCGGCGGCAGATGGCGGCGCCGAGCGCGCCGCTGCCGCCGGTGACCAGCGCTCGCACTTTGGGAGCGCTCATGTCGACCACCCGCGCGCGCGCGGGTTCCCGGCATCCAGCACGACCGTTGCGCGGCCGCGTATCAAGGTCGAGCCCGCGGAGCTGAGCTCGAACTCGTAGAGCGCCGTGTCCGCGTCGCCCGCCATTCGCGTGGCCTCGCAAATGAGATCGGTGCGCACATCATCGAGCCTCGCCGCGTACATGCGCACGCTGCGCACACCGGCGAGCAGCCCTGCGCGGGGCCGGTCGCCCGCGCCGGCCGCGCTCAGGGCGCCGTGCACGGCCATGGTCTGCGCCGCGATCTCGATCCCGCACGCGATGCCGAGACGTCCGTGCGCGCGCAGCGGATGATCGGGGCTGCCATGACCTCCGCTCGCACAGCGGATGCGATCGGTCTCCCAGTCGAGCACCTCGTCCAGCAGGCACATTCGGCCCTGGTGCGGAATGTGCGATTCGATCCAGCCGCGATTCAGGCGCACGGCTCGATATCCACTGCGAGGCTCGATCCCTCCAGATACTCGAGTACCGTGCGCGCGCGCCGGCCGATCGCCAGGTGCTTGAGCAATGGCAGGGCCCGCGCGGCCGGGTTCGAGTGCCGCAAGGTCTCGAGCGGCTCCGCGAGCCGCTCGGGCGGCTCCTTGCAAAGCGTGGCCTCGAGACGCGCGAGCGAGCCGGGCTCGCGCCGCGGCGCCAGTACCAGAGCGGCCCCGAACGCATCCGGCACCGGCCGTTTCGCGCTCATGGGCGGGGGATAATCCGCGTCGTAGGACACCAGCAAAATCGGCTCCTCATCCACTGTTACCTGCACGAGCGCCTCGAGCAAACCCGCGCAAAAGCTGCCGTCGAACGCGCACAGCACGGTCGAGGGCTGCATCGAATTCGTCGCGATGCTCCAGTAGCCGGCTGCGGCATTGTGCACGGAATTGGCAAAGCGAGTGGGCGAGATCTCGGGTGCCGCCTCCGCGAGCTGCTCGCACAGCTCGTGGCAATTTTGCCCGTCTCCGGTGGAGGATGTGAATACACTGCGCAGCACCGCGGCCTCTGCGCCCGCATGCGCGACTGCCTCCGCCGCGATGGCGAGGGCGAGCCTCACCACGCGCCCCGTGCGGCGGCGCTCCGTCGCCGACAACAGTGCAGGCGGCGGCAACACCGTCGGCAGCGGCGCGTAAGGGCGCTCCGCTGCCAGCACCCCGCGGCTCTCCGGCCAACCATCGAGTCCCGGTCCGAGCACTCCGATGCCGGTCACGTACGCCTCGATCTTCATCCGGCGCGCCCGAGGATCACACTGCAATTCGTGCCGCCGAAGCCGAAGGAATTGGTGAGCACGCGGGTGAGCGCAGCGCTGCGATTGTGGCGGATGTAGTGGGCGGTGAGCGTCTCGTCGACATGCCCGGTGTTGACCCCGCCGGGCATGAGCGAATGCTGCAGGGCGAGCGCACTGATCACCGCTTCCAGTCCCCCCGCGGCGCCGAGCGCGTGGCCCGTCGCACCCTTGGTCGAGCTGCAGGGCGTGGAGGCGCCGAACACGCTGGTCACGGCCTGACTCTCGGAGCGATCGTTGCTCGGCGTGCCGGTGCCGTGCAGATTGATGTAGTCGATGGCGCCCGGCTCGAGGCCGGCATCGAGGAGCGCCGCTTCCATGGCGAGGCGCGCGCCGCGCCCTTCGGGATGCGGCGCGGACATGTGATAAGCATCGTTCGATTCACCGACACCGAGCAGCAGCACATCATCACTCCCCGTCCGGCTCGATGGCGGCTCGAGTAGAGCGAACGCCGCGGCTTCGCCGATGGAGATGCCGTCGCGCGCGACATCGAAGGGGCGGCACGGTCCGGCGGCGCAGAGCTGCAAGGAGTGAAAGCCATAGAGCGTGGTGAGACACAGCGAATCGACGCCCCCCACCAATGCGGCATCGATGAGGCCGGCCTCGATCATGCGTTGCGCGGCGGCGAAAACCTTGGCACTCGAGGCGCAGGCGCAGGACACCACCACCGCCGGCCCCTCGAGGCGCAGGCGTCGGCGCACATAGTCGGCGACCGAGAACGTGTTGTGTGTGGCGGCGTAGTCGAACGCCTCGGGCAGCGCGCCCGTGACCGGATCACGCGCGCGGTAAGCGAGCTCGGTCTGCAAGATTCCCGCCGTGCTCGTGCCGAGGAATACGCCGAGCCGCGCACGGCCGACGCGTCTCGCGGCTTCCTCGACGGCGTCGGTGAACCCGTCCTGCTCGAGGCCGATCTCGGCCAGCCGATTGTTACGGCATTCGTAGCGGAGAAACTCGGGCGGCAGCCTCTGTGCGTCGACGTCAGGTACTTCGCCCACGTGCGTATCGAGACGCACGGTCTCGAATCGGCATGGCGCGAGCCCGCTGCGCTCGGCGACAAGCGCGGCGAGGGTCTGGGCCGTGCCTCGGCCGATGCAGCTCGTGGCCGTGAACTTCGACAGGACCAGCGGGATCATGGGAGCGCTGCGGGCAAGGTGATGGGCCGCAAATGCCGGCGGTTCAAGGTCTCGAGCAGGCGCGGCAGCACTTCCAGGATCACCGGCGTGCCGGCGGCCGGCGCACCGGCGCGCGCGCGCGCCGCGTGGCCGTCGTGCAGCAGCAAGATATCGCCGCCGGCCAGCGATCTCTCCAGACGGCGATAGACATCCTCGGAGTCGGCGTTGACGGTGTCGAAGCCGCGGCGTGTCCAGCTCGCGAGCTGCAGTTTCAAGCGCTTCAAGATGGGCTCGAGAAAGGGATTGCGCAGTCCCGCAGGCGCCCGGAAAAAACGCGGACTCTGGCCCGTCACCCGGGCGATGCTCTGCTGCGCCTCTTCGATCTCCGCGGCCATGCCTTTGGGGCCGAGCAGAGAAAAAGAGTGCCGGTGGCGCTGGGAGTGGTTCTCGACGCTGTGACCGCGGCGGACGATTTCGCGGGCGATGTCCGGGTGGCGGCTCACGCGCTCGCCGACGCAGAAAAAGCTCGCCCGCGCGTCGAATGCCGCGAGCACCTCCAGCACGCGCGGGGTCACCTCCGGATCCGGGCCGTCGTCGATGGTGATGGCGATGTCGCCGCGCTCGGCGCTCTGCGCCGGCAGATGGGTCCAGTTCGGGCCGAGCCAATCGCTGCGCGGCCACAGTCCCGCGGCGGTGATCAGCAGGTGATCGAGCACCACGGCCCCCAAGGTCCACGGCCACAGGCGCGGGCGCGCGAGCGTGACCGCGGCGGCTGCCAGATGCACGGCCGCCGAACCGTACAGCAGCGCCGTGCGTGCGGAGCGTTGTCTCACTTCTCCAGTCATATCCATCTCAGATCCAGAAATTGCTCCCACAACCTCGACCACGTGGACCAATCGTGGCCGCCCTCGATCACCTGCACCGCCGCTTGCGGCAGCGCCTGCGCCATCAGATCGAGTCCCTGCGCAAAGCGATCCTCGCGGCCGTAGCCCAGAAAAAGGGGCGGACGTCCCGCGCCGCGCGCCTGAATGAAACGCCATATTCGACGTTCTTCGTCGGACTCCGCAAGCGGCCCCGGCTGCCACGCCGCGAGGCACCCCGCGCGGGCGATTTCACCGAGCAACAACCGGTTGCCGGGATACGGCGCGAGCAGGCACAGTCCGTCCCACGGCCCGGCATCGGTCGCGGCATAATCCAGCACGAACGAGCCGCCGAGCGAGATGCCGCCCAGCCAGACCGCGCCGCAGCCCGCCTCGCGCGCCGGCCGCGCGACATCGCGGGCGAGCCGCTCGATGGCGCTCCGATCCCCCAGATGATCGAGCGCGAGATCCACGAATTGCAGATCGAGATCGATCCCGCGCCGTGCGACCGCGGCGGCGAAACCCGCTTGCACGAAGTCCGCGGGCGCGTCGAAGGCGCCGGGCAGCCACAGCATGCGCGTCTGCGCGATGCGATCCTGGCGCGCCGGTCGGAAAAGCTCAGGCATGACGGGTGAGGAGCGCCGCGTACAAAAGCGCCAGGAACGCCCCCGGCGCGACCGTGGTTCCGAGCGCCTCGAGCACCGGGACGCCGGAGAAAGACAGCAACCCGAAACCGATGACGGTGCACAGATTGGCGATGAGCAGGGACGCGAGGGTCAGCGGGCCGCCGCCCCGCTCGCTGCGGCGATCGAAGAACAAGGCATAGTTCGAGCCGACGGCGACGATCAACAGCATGCCGACGAGGTGCATGATGGTGAGCTCGACGCCGCAGAGCGCGAGCAGCGCCGCCACCGTCAGTACCGCGAGCACGAGCGGCGCCAGTACGAGCGCGGCGCGCTTGAGCGACCGCAGAGCGATCCAGAGAAGCACCACGATGGCGGCGAGGCCGGCGAGCGAGAGCCGCATGGCCCGGTGCAGATACTCAGCGTAAAGCGCGTCGGACTCGTGCTTGAGGTCGAGCACATAGACGCTCGCGGACTCGCCCCCGGCGGCCGCGAGCGCCGCGCGCAGCGGGGCGAGATCGATATCGGACGCGCTGCCGTGCGGTGCGCGCAGCGGCAAGAGCGCGCTCCAGCGCTCGCCCGCGTGCATGAGGAGCGCATCGAGCGCAGCCGAGAGCGAGGTCCCCGCGAGGTCCCGGGGCGCGAGCAGGGGTGCGTGGCGCGCGGCCTCGATATCGCCGAGAAAGGGCGTCAACTCACGGCTGTCGAGCCCGAGACCGCCTGCCGTCGCGCGATCGAGGTTGCCGCGCAACGTGTCCGGGGGCGGCAAGCTGTCGCGGCGCGCCGTCTGCGTGGCGAGACTCGGCAGGTAGTAAGAGGGGGAGTCGATGCCGCCGATGACGTTCGCATCGACCAGCGGCGCGAGCGCGAGCGCCGCGCGCTCCGCGCCGCGTAGCACCTCCTCGAGGCTCGCTCCCGATACCACGACGAGGTCGAGCGAGTCGGGTGCGCCCAAGTCGGCGCGCAGCTCGGCGTCGATGCGCTCCTGTGCGGGCGAGGCGGGGCTCAAGCGCGAAAGCTCCCGATTCCACAGCGTGCCGCGCGCGAGCACCAGCACCGCGAGGGCGACGCCTGCGAGTGCGAGCGCAAGAACCCACGGTGCTCGGCCCCGCGCCCGGCCCGCGGGCGCGATCCATGCCGCCACGCGCGCACCCAGGGGCGTCAAATCACGGATCGCGAAGCGCGGCGGCAGGAGTTCCGGCAGGACGAAGCGGGTGACCGCCGCGGCCGCAACGAGGCCGCTGATCGAATAAGCGCCGAGCTGCGCGAGGCCCGGGAAACCGGAGGGCAAGAGCGAGGCGAAGCCGCACACCGAAGTGAGCATGCCGAGCCGCATGGTGGGCCACAGCCGCCGCTGCCACGGCCCCTCGTCCGCCGCGCCATGCGCGGCGACCGCCTCGCCGCGCGCGGACTGAATGAAAAAGTAGATCGAGTAGTCGACCGATTCGCCGATCAGAGTCACGCCGAACCCCAAGGTGATGCCGTGCACGGCGCCGAAGAAGAGTGCCACCGCGGCAATTCCTACCAGGGCACCCGTGACGACCGGCAGGAGGCCGAGCAGGAGTGCGGGCACCGAGCGATACACGGAGAGCAGGATGAGGACGATCAAGACGCTGCTCGCGATCGACAGGCGCACCGCCGCGTGCACGATTCCGGCCCGGGAGGCGACGGCGAACACGCCGGGGCCGCTCAACAGGAGCTCCAGGGGCTGCGCGGAGGCTCCGACTTCGTGTACCGCCGCGGCGAAGGCAGCGCGTGCGGCACCGATCGCATGCTCCTGGGCGTCGGTATCCGAGCCCGACGCAGCGGTTTGCGCGACCAGCAGCGCCCGGTTGCCGTCGCCCGACACCCACACGCCGTCGCGCAGCTGTGGGGCCGGCATGCGCGACAGCCGATCGATGATGTGCAGCGTCTCGCCCGTGGGGTCGTGAGGCACCAGCGATTTGATGATCAGTCCCTCTGGCGATGCGAGATCCGCGACGGTCTCGCGCATCGCGGTCTCGAGGCCCGCCGCCGAAAAGTGCTGCGCGTCGGTCGCATCGCTCAACAGATAGCGGTGCGCGAACAGGAACTCGCGATCGCGATCCGCCGAGGCCTCCTGGCCATTGCTCACGCTCGAGAACTCGGCGTCTGCGCGCAGACGCCGCTCCATCTCGTTCGAGACCGCAGCGCGCCCGAGGCGCGAACCGCCCTCGATGCCGACCAGCAGCAGGCGCGAGGCCGGCCCATCGCGCAACTGCTCCACCAGGATGCGCTGCTGCGCCGTCGGATGCGCCGGCAAGAAAGCCGAGAGATCGGTGATGTAGCGCGCGTGCAAGGCGACCGCGGCCGCCACCGCGAGGGAGCAAAGCCACGCGGCGATCACCGCGGCTCTGCGTGCTCTCATTGATGGTTGCGCAACGTCATGAGCGATCGGTCTCCATCGGTCTCGATGATCTCGACCGTGGTGAGCGTGTCGCTCGTGCCGTCGATGGTCACACGCGAGACGGTCTTCGCGACCTGCGCATCGCGCGGCGTGAGCGTGAGCCGCCAGCGCGCGAGGGTACCTGCGAAGTCGACCGTGAAGAGCCGCTCGAGCGAGGGCAGATCCCCGGCGAGCGTGGCGCGGATGCTTTCGATGAAGGGCACGAGCGTCGGATAAGCCTTCAGGTCGAGGGTGCGAACGCGGCCGCCGCGCACGACAGTGAGCACGTCCCCGGCGAGAGTCAGCGTCTCGGCCTTGGGCTCGACCGTGCGCTTCTCGAGCCGGTCCGGCGCGTCGTAAGTCAGCTCACCGTAGGACTCGGCCGGATGCTTCAAGAGCTTGAGAAAATGCTGCTCGACGAAGCTCACCTCGCCGTGGCGGCGCCCGGACAGTTGCCGCATGAGCTCGCCGAGATCGTTGCCCGGGGCCTGCTGGCCGAGTGCGGCCACGCTCGACAGGAGCAGCGTCCCGATGGCCAATACGCGCTGCATGCCGACTACGCGCCCGATAACGACCATGCGCGCGCTCACGATCTGCCGGTGCGCGCGCGCCAGAAGTCGAAAAAATTGAACCAGTTGTAAGGGTCGCTGCGGCAATAGCGATCGAGGATCGCGGCGTAGCGCTCGACTGCGTTCGCGATGGCGCTCTCGCGCTGGCCCGGGGGCGTCGCCGAAAAATCGGCGATGGGCTCGAATACCAGATGATAGCGGTTGGCGCCGCGGTACAGCCCCGCCATGAAGAACACCCGCCGGCGCAGAACGGCGGCGGCGCGCATGGGCCCCACGGGCAGCTGCGCCCGCTCACCCAGCAATCGGACCGATTGCAGCGGCTCATCGCCCAATGTGCGATCGCCGAGCATGCCGATAAAGCCGCCGCGCTCCAAGCGGTCGGAGATGCGCAGCATGGCGTCGATCTCCCCGAGCGCGACGATGTCGGCCTTCGCCTGGGGATCGACCGCGGCCATCATGGCGTTGATCTTGCGCGCATTGTGCTCGTACATGGCCATGGACACGCTGAGCCCCGGCTGCCTGCGGCCGACGCTGCGCAGCACCTCGAAGCTTCCGAGGTGCGCGCCCATGAGAAACGCGCCATTGCCCGACTCGAGCTGCTCGCGCATCAGCGCCTCGCCGTCGATGGTGATCCGAAAGCGCTCGTATTGCTGCTTCACGAGATACACCCGGTCGTGAATGCACGTCGCGAAGTAAAGGACATGCCGGAAGCCATCGGCCGGGGTGGGCGCCCGTCCGAGCGCAAGGCGCAGATAGCGGCGGGAATTGCGCCGCGCAGTCGGGGCGAACAAAAAGAAATAGAGCGCAATGCCGTACAGCACGCTGCGGCTCGCGCGCCGGCCGAGCCGCAGCGACATGAAGACCATCACCTTGAGCAGCGCGCTGCTGCCGCGCTCGCGATTGCGGATCCACTCGGCCCGCTTCCTCGGGGCGTCGAGCAGCGGCGCCGGTTCAGAGCTCATGGGGCGAGAGCGGCGCGCAGCCGGGCCAGAGTGCCGCTGAGCGCCGCCCGCTCCTCAATGCGCACAGCGAAGCGAATCACCTCGTTGTCCGCGGAGTGCTCCACGGCGAGCACATCGCCCGGACGCACGGGCTCGAGAAACTTGGCCGTCGTGATTTGCCATTCCACCGGATCGAATCCGAGCTCCTCCTCGAGGACGTGCAGCGCTTCATCGAGCAGCGCCGCGCCCGGCAGCACGGGCATTCCCGGGAAGTGTCCCGCGAAGGCCGGATGATCCGCGGGAACCGTAAATGTGCGCGCGCACTTCATGACTGGCTTCGGGGAGAGCGCCGGTGAGTCGCCGGCCGCACTTCCCGGCGGGGCCGGCGGTCGGCGAGTGCTTGCAGAGCTTGCTGCGGCAGCTTGCCGGTGGCATTGCGCGGCAGCCGCTCGACGATCACGAGCGGCCGTGGCAGAAACACGGGATCGATACGCCGCCGCAGATGCTTCATCAGCGTTGCGGGCGAGAGTGTCGGAGCGACCACGGCGGCCGCCAGGCGCGGGATGCCCGTGACGCCTGAGTGCTCGCCCTCGCGCAGGAAGAACGCGCCATCCTGCACGCCGGGAATGGCGTTCAGCTGCGCGTTGAGATAACCGAAGGAGCTGCGCTTGCCGGCAATGTTGACGAGATCCGCCGTGCGGCCGTGCAGAGTGAACTCATCGCCCCCGTTTTGCTCGAGGACGTCGCAGAGCGAAGTCATTTGTTCCACGTGACCGCCGTAGGCATACGTCTGGCCATTGTCGGCGCGCAGCCGCACACCCGGCAGTAGCGTGAACGGCACGCGTTCGGCGGTGTGACGTATCGCGATCTGTCCGGTCTCCGTCGAGCCGTAGATCTCGAGCAACCGGGCGCCCAAGCGGCGTTCAGCCTCGCGCGCGAGCTCCTGAGAGAGCGGCGCGGTGGCCGACACGATGAGGTCGAGCCCCGGCAATTGCAGATCGTCCGCGAGCACGGTGCGCAAATGTACGGGGGTGGTGATGAGCACGCGCGGGCGGGGCGCCGCGTCGATGGCTGCGCGAACATCGGCGGGGTAGAAGGGCCGTTCCGCGGTGAAGGCGTTGCCCGTCTGCAAGGCGAGCAGCACCGCCGACTCGAAGCCGTACATGTGCTGAGCCGGGACGGTGCCGATGAGCGCAGCGCCCTCGGGCACGCCGAGCGCGGCGGCGGCGGCGCGCACACAGCCGACGAGAGGTCCCCAGGTCTTGCGGTAAGGGAGCGGGGCGCCCGTCGAGCCGGAGGTGAACACGATAGCCGCGAGCTGTTCGGCGGGAATGAGCGGTGGGCGGTAGCCCTGCGCCGTCGGCTCGGGGCTTGGATCGTCATCGAACTGCAGCAGCGGCAGCTCGATAAGGCAGTCCCTATCATCGGTCAGGCAAAACGCGTCCGGCGCGAATTGCGCGAGCTGGCGTACCACTTCCGGGGTATGGGTCGAGGGCAGGAGGCTCGCGCGGCCGCTGATCAGGCAGGCGGCGAGCCCCACCGTGAACCGGTATCGATCGGCGCAAGCGTTGAGCACGTGGCGACCCGCGGGCAGCCGCCTCGCCAGGCGGTTCGCGTCGGCGAGGAACTCGCCCGCGGTGACGGCGCGGCCGGCCCGGTAGGCCACGACCGACGCAGCCGTGCGATGCGATAACAGTGGCTCGAGCTTCATCTCGGGGCTATCGGCTCGCGAAGAAAACCCGCATGGTCGCCCAAATGCCGCGGCGTTCACTGTGCGGCAGCACACGGCGCCGCACGGCGTACTCGACAGCGAACATCGTGACGATCAGGGGAATCGCGCCGAAATTAACGAACGCCGACCACACCGCCCGCGGCACGGACACGTACAGCACGGCGACGGCCGCCGTCATGACCACAAAGAACAGCGTCCAGGCCAGGGTCACGCGTCTCGAATAGCGGATTTCCGCCGCATTCAGCGGGCCGTGGAGCTTATCGGCCAGCTGCGTACACAGCGCGACGTCGCCGGCGCGCAACGAGCGCCCGAACCCCAGCGCCAAAAGCCCGTACATCCCGCACTCCTGTAGCAGATAAACAACGGAGAAGTTTTTCTCGAGTATGGGCCATGCATCATACAAGAGCAGCGCGCCGACCGCGGTAGCGAGCAGCAGCACGAACACGGGCACGGTGTGGCGCAGAACGCCGAGCGCGAAGGCCAGTAGCGGCGCGAGTGCCAGGGCGGCGCCCAGGCGGTGGGCGCCGTGGGTATTGCAGTAATGCGAGAGACAGGTGTACGCGACGATCAGGAGGCAGATCGCCGCGATCCCCAGGGCGTCCCGTGAGCGCAAGGCCTCCCGCGGGCGCCGCTCACTTGGTTCTCTGTGCTGCAATGTGCTCCGTTAAGTGCCTCAGCGAACGGAAGATTTTGTGGTTCTCCTGGCTGTCGGCGCGCAGCTGCACGCCGTACTTCTTGGACACGATCAGCGCCACCTCGAGAATGTCGATGGAATCGAGGCCGAGTCCTTCGCCGTACAGCGGGGCGTCGGGGTCGATGTCCTCGACGGCGATCTCGAGGTTGAGCGCTTGGACGAAGAGGGAGGCGATTTCCCGTTCGAGGCTCACGTCCGGCAGCGGCGCGGGGGGTTGCACGAGCGACGCTTTGTCGGACATGGCATGAACTCTGGACTATGGAACTGGAATCGCACTCATTATATAGCCCGGCACGGGGGCGGCAACCCGGGCGCGGGGGCGGCAACCCGGGCGCGGGGGCGGCAACCAGGCGCGGGGCGGCAACCCGGGCGCGGGCCGGTGCAGCCGGGCCGTCAGGGCCGCAGCCTGGCGGATTTGAGGATATGCTCGGAGGATGACCGCGCCGCACCGCCCTCTCACCGATTACTACTCCGGGGAGGCCGACCGGGCGGGTTGGGTCCGTCAGCTATTCGACCGCACGGCCCCGGACTACGACCGCATCGAGCGCGTCATGGCATTCGGCAGCGGGTCATGGTATCGCCGCTGCGCCCTGTCCCGAGCCGGGTTGGCCCCTGGAATGCGGGTGCTGGACATCGGCACGGGCACCGGTCTTACCGCCCGGGAGGCCGCCGCGCTCGTCGGAGCCTCCGGCAGCGTGATGGGAGTCGATCCGAGCGTCGGCATGCTGGGGCGGGCCAAGGTTCCCTCCGGAGTGAGTCTGGTGCGCGGCACGGCCGAGGCCATTCCGGCACCGCCCGGAGGGGCGGACTTCGTTGCCATGGGCTACGCGCTGCGCCACGTCGCCGATCTGTCCGTCGCGTTTCGCGAGTTCTTCCGGGTCCTGGCGCCCTGCGGGCGCCTCTGCCTGCTCGAGATCACATCACCGGAAGGGGCCGTGCGCCGGATGGTGCTCAAAGCGTATCTGCGCGGCGTCGTTCCGTGCATGGCACGCCTGCTCGGCACCCACTGCGACATGCCGGAATTGATGCGCTATTACTGGGACACCATCGAGGCGTGCGCTGCGCCGCGGGCGATCGAGGAGAGCTTGCGCGCGGCGGGCTTCGTCGAGGTCTCCCGCCACGTGGAGTTCGGGGTGTTTTCCGAATACTGCGCGCGCAAGCCGTCCTAAACGCGGGTCCGCAGGCGGCGGGCGACGAGCAAGGGCAGGCGCAGCAGAAAACCCGTGAAAAGACGCGCGTGCATCCACGTGAGCAGCGCGTTGTCGCGCCAATAGTTGAAGTGCGACACGCCGCCTTCGCCGGCGAGAAAGTAGCGCACCGGCGCGGCGACGTTGATCGGCGTGATGCCGCGCCAGCAAAGACGCACGACGGCCTCCGCGTCGAAATCGAACCGGCGCATCCACGGCTGCCGCTGCATCACGGCGATGAGCGGCGCAATGGGATAGACGCGAAAACCGAAGAGAGAATCGCCGATGCCCGACCAGAGGGTCTCGAGATCGACCCAGGCGTTGGAGATCTTGCGGCCCCTGACGCGCAGGCCCGGAGCGCTCGCATCGAATATGGGACGGCCGAGCACCATCGCGGACGGATGAGCTTGCGAGATGCGCATGAACTCCCCGATGAGCTGCGCGGGATGCTGCCCGTCGGAGTCCATGGTCAGTGCGTGGGTGTATCCGGCCGCCGCGGCTTGCTTAAGGCCTGCGAGCACCGCTGCGCCCTTGCCGCGGTTCCTGTCGAGGCCGATGAGCGTGAGTCCGGACTCCTCGGCGGCGAGCGCCGCCAGGCGCACCGGCGAGTCGTCCGTGCTGCCGTCGATCACCACCCACACGGGGTCCCAGCTCGCGAGCGCCGCGCGCACCGTGTCGCATACCCGCGGCCCGGGGTTGTAGCTCGGGATGAGCACGAGGTGCGTCGCCGACGGCGGTCTCATGATCCCGGCATTCTCAGCCAGCGCGATTGCAGGGTGTCCTCGAGCTCGAGGCGATAGTAGCGGTCGAGCTCCTCCGTCAAAGCGGCGGCGTCCTGCGGCGGGTCGAACCGCTTGCCGAGGCGCACCCGGTACACAATGGGGAGAGTCGGGCGGCGGAACAGGGGCCATCCCTTGCTGAGAAAGGGCGAATCGGTCTCGATGATCAAAGTCTGTACGGGCACGGCGGCGCGCTTGGCGATCAATCCGACGCTCGCCGCCAGCGGGTTGATCGGCCATTGACGGGTGCGGGTGCCCTCGGGAAACAAGAGCAGCACGCACCCCGGCGCTTGCAGGTGCGCCACCGACTCCTTGACCATCTGCCGCGGCGACTCGTTCGGGACGTAGTGCGCGAGGCGCGATCCCGCGCCGAGGAAGACGTTCTTCAGCAATTCCGCTTTCATCACGCAGACGATGTTCGGATGCCGGGTGAGGATGAGCAGCGCATCGATGAGCGAGGGATGATTCGGGGCGAGAATCAGCGACGGGCCGCCGCGCAGCGAGTCGATGGCGGAGAGGTCCAGACGATACGTGCCGGTGACGGAAAGCGACCACGCGTACAAGCGAAAGCCGCTCATGATCCCGCGGCGTCCCACCTTTTTCCCCAGCTCGCGCGGCAGCACATGAAAGAGCGGCAGGGCGAACACCGACCAGGTGAGACAGATGAGCCCCAGCAGGGTCAGAGACGTGTAGAGCGCGAAGTACTCGTAGGCGATTTTGAGGAAGCGCGGCACCCGCCCTCTCAAGGGAAAATGTGAAGCTTATCGTGCCGACAAAGACGGGTACAACGTCTGTAAGATATCAGCCATGCACATTCTGATCGTCGAAGATGACGAGGTGGCGCGCGATTACTTGGCGAGGGCGCTGCGCGAAGTGGGGCATACGGTGGACGTGGCCGGCGACGGCCTCGCCGGGCTGCACATGGCCTCGTCAATCGCCATCGATGTCGCCATCGTCGACCGGATGCTGCCCAAGCTCGACGGCCTGGCCCTGGTGCAGTCGTTGCGGGCGACGGGGCGCAAGCTCCCCGTGCTCATCCTGAGCGCGCTCGGCGAGGTGGACGACCGCATCACCGGCCTGCGGGCGGGCGGCGATGACTACCTCACCAAGCCCTATCACGTCTCGGAGTTGCTCGCGCGGGTCGATGCGCTCGCCCGGCGCGGCGAGTCGGGCAACGCCGAGAGTCAGACCAAGCTCAAGCTCGCCGACCTCGAGCTCGATCGGATGACCCGCCGGGTGACGCGTAACGGCAAGAAGATCGAGCTCACCGCGCGGGAGTTTCAGCTGCTCGAGTTCATGATGCGCCACAGCGGCCACGTGGTCACTCGCACCATGCTCCTCGAGGGCGTATGGGACTATCACTTCGATCCGCAGACCAACGTGATCGACGTGCACATCAGCCGGCTGCGCCAGGCCATCGACAAAGACTTCGACAAGCCGCTGCTGCACACCGTGCGCGGCGCGGGCTACAGCCTGCGCGAAGACGAATAGTGGGCGCCCAGCCGCGCCGGGCCGCGAGTCCCGATCAGCGCTTCCTCGGCATCCTCGATACTTCGCCCTTTCGAGTCGCCATCGTCTATTCCATCGTGTTTGCCTGCGGCGCGGCGCTGTTGCTCGGGATCGTCGACTTCGCGGTGTCGCGCGTGGTCGATCGCAGCAGCGACGATCTCATCGACGCCGAGGTGCAAGGATTGCGCGAGCAGGTGCTGGTCCTCTCGCGCAGCGACTTCATCGAGCTCGTGGAGCAGCGCTCCCAGGACCAGGATGTGCGCGGCGCCGTCTATCTCATGGTCGATCCACAGGTGAGGCCCGTTGCGGGGAACGTTCCTGCGTGGCCGAAGACCGAGTCCGACGACGGCAAGTGGATTCAATTCAAGGCGGCGGTGCCGTTCGGCGATGAGACGCGCGAGCACGAGATGCGCGCGCGGCGGTTCAAGCTGCCCGGCGGCTACAACATGCTCGTGGGTCACGACGTGCAGGAGCGGCAGGACGTCAAGAATCTGATGATGCGCGGCCTGATCGCGGCGGTGGTGCTGACGCTCTTGCTCGGACTCGGCGGCGGCTTCTGGATGGGCCGGCGTATCCTCGCGCAGGCCGGTGCGATCTCCGCCGTGGCGACGCAGATCATGCGCGGCGATCTGTCGCAGCGTCTGCCGGTGCGCGATGCGGACGATGAGATCAACACGCTTGCACGCGAGATCAACACCATGCTCGATCGCATCGAGCAACTCACCCTCGGCATGCGCACCGTGCTCGACAGCGCGGCCCACGATCTGCGCACGCCCTTGAACCGGCTGCAAGCGACCGCCGAGGGCGCCATGGGGCAGGTGATTCCCGGATCTCCCGAGCGGCGCGTGCTCGAGCGGGTGACCACCGAGGTCGATCACATGCGCGCCACCCTCGATGCGCTGCTGCGTATCGCGCTCGCCGAGACGGGCACTGTGGCGCGTGAGCCGGTCGATCTGTCGGAGCTGGTCGCGAGCATGGTCGAGCTGTACGCGCCCGTGAGCGAGGAGCGCGGCATCCGGCTGGAAAGTGCCGTGGCGAGCGGCGCGCAGGTACAGGGGAGCCGCCAGCTGCTCGCGCAGGCGCTCGCGAATCTGCTCGACAACGCCATCAAGTTCACCCCCGACGGGGGACACATCCGCGTGCTGCTCAAGTCGCAATCGGCGGGGCCGCCATCGGCCGGGCCGCGATCGGCGGGGGCGCCACTGGCCGGCCCGGAGGTCATCGTCGAGGACGACGGCCCCGGCATTCCGGCGGACAAGCGCGAAGTGGTGCTCGGCCGGCGCGTGCGCCTCGACGAGGCACGCAACATGCCCGGATCGGGACTCGGACTCTCGCTCGTGGCTGCGGTCACCAAGCTCCACGGCGCGCGGCTCACGCTCGCCGACGCGGGTCCGGGCTTGCGCGTGTCTCTGCAGTTCTGATTTAGCGTCAAATTCCCGGCGCAATCCTCAAAGCCGGCGGCCGGCGAGCGTCGGCGCGCGCGCGACGGCGAACACGTCGTACGCAACATACTGAAATATATAGAGAAGCGACTCGGGCGGCGCCGTGGCATAAAACTTGCTCCGCTCCGCGTGCGGCACAAGCGCCGCGCGAGGAAATGCCATGGCCGACGAAGGCGAAGAGACTCCACCACCGCCGCCGCAGAAGTCGGGCGGCCTGTTCACGAACGCGATCGTCGTTTTCGTGATGGCGCTGCTCGCCGTCGTCGTCGGCGGGTACGTCAACGCAAAGCTTCATCCGCTTCCCGATCTCAAGATGAACAAGGACGGTCTCATCAGCGCCGTCGTACCCGAGGCGGGCGGCGGCCACGAGGGCGGCGAGGGCGGCGGCAAGGGCGCGGTCTATTACGCGATCGACCCGCCCATGGTGGTCAATTTCGAGGACGGCTCCGTGGTGCGGTTCCTGCAGATCACCATGGAGGTGATGGCGCACGACCAGAAGGCGATCGACAGCGTGCAGAAGAACATGCCGTTGATCCGCAACAATCTGCTGCTGCTCATGAGCAACCGCAACTACCAGTCGCTCATGTCGCGCGAGGGCAAGGACAAGCTGCGCGAGGAGGCTCTCGCGGAGATCCGCGCCGTGCAGAAGAAGCAAGGCGGCGAGGACATCGACGACCTCCTGTTCACCAGTTTCGTGGTGCAGTGATGGCCACAGCCGGTCCGGCGGCGGGCGCCTCGAACACGATCTCCGAAGAGGAGGTGTCGGCGCTCCTGGACAAGCCGCCTGCAGAAGCCGTGCGGCCGTACGATCTGTCGGCGCAACGCATCAACCGCACCCAGCTGCCGATGCTGCAGACCATCGCCAAGAGCTTCGCGGCGCGCGCCGCGGGCACGCTGTCGGGTCTCGTCGGGCGCGACGCCGCGCTCGAGTTCACCTCGATCGACTCGATGCGCGCGGCCGACCTGCAAGCCTCGCTGCCGACGCCCGGGGCCGTCGCGGCGGTGCGCTTGAAGCCGCTCGCAGGCCTCGCCTTCGTGGGCGTTCAGCCGACCCTGCTGCTCGCGCTCCTCGACGCCTTCTTCGGCGGATCGGGCCGGCCGGCCGTCGACACGCAGGCGGCCGTGTCCGCCGCGGCGCAGCGCTTTCTCACCCTGCTGCTCAAGAGCTTCGCGCCGGACCTCACCGCCGCCTGGACGCCCGTGTCGCCGCTCGAGCTGGAGCTCGCGAAACTGGAGACCAATCCGCGTCTCGTACCGCTCGGCTCGGCGCAGGACTCCGTGATCGTGGTGCGCTTCGCGTGCGAGCTCGGTGCCCGCAGCGGCACGATCGACTGGATGCTGCCCGAGACGCTGCTCGCACCCATCCGCGAAGCGCTGGCCTCGGACGGGGGAAAGGCCCCGGCGCGCAAGCACGAGCCCTGGGGCCCGGCGCTGTCGGCGGCGTTGCACGAGACCGAGATCGAGATCCGCGCGGTGCTCGGCCAGGCCAGGATCAGCTTGCGCGAGCTCGTGACCCTCAAGCCGGGCGACATCATTCCCATCGAGGCGCCGCAGGACGTGACGCTCTTCGCCGGCGACGTTCCGGTGCGAGCCGGCCGATTCGGCGTCTCGCAGGGGCGCAATGCATTGAAGATTTTTCCCGGAGGTTCCGCATGAGTGTTCCCGATCCCAAGGCGGCCCCCGTGGCGCGCGCCCAGTTCAACGACCTAGGTCCAAAGGGCGCCGTGCCGCCCGGTCAGGAGGTGAACCTGAACCTCATTCTCGACGTCGCGGTCACGCTCGCGCTCGAGGTGGGACGCGCGCGCATGTCGGTGCGCGAGCTGCTGCAGCTCGCGCCCGGCGCGATCGTGGAGCTGGACCGTCTCGCGAGCGAGCCGCTCGACGTACTCGTGAACGGCGTGCGCATCGCGCGCGGCGAGGTGGTGGTGGTCAACGACAAGTTCGGCATCCGCCTCACTGATGTCGTGAGCGCAACCGAGCGGATGGAACAGGCCCGGTGACCGGCATGGTCCAGCCCGCCTCGCCCTTGTCGGTGGGCAGCGTCGCGCAGCTCGCCTTGAGCCTCGCGGCGATCGTCGCCTTGATCCTGGCGGTGAGCTGGGCGCTGAAGCGCCTGAAGCTCGGCACGGTGCGCGGCCGGGGCGAGATCGCAATCATCGATCAGCTCGCACTCGGACCGCGCGAGCGCATCGTGCTCGTGCGCGTCGGCGAGTCGCAGGTGCTGATCGGCGTCGGCGCGGGCGGCGTTACGGAGCTGACCCCCCTGGCGAGCCCCATCGCGATCAAGAATCCGCCCGATTCGGCGGCGTTCGCCGACCGCCTGCGCGAATTCATGAAGCGCCCCGGACGCGTGCCGTGAGCGCGCGCCTTCTGCGGGCGGGGCTCAGCACCTTAGGCCTCGCGTGCGTGCCCGCGGCCGCGGCGCTCGCCGATCCCAGCCTGCCGGCGCTTGCCATCAAGTCCGCTGCGGATGGCGTGCAGACCTACTCGCTCACCTTCCAGGTCCTGATCCTGATGACGGTGTTGACGCTGCTGCCCGCGATCCTGCTCGCGATGACGGCGTTCACCCGCATCATCATCGTGCTTTCGATCCTGCGCCAGGCGCTCGGCATGGCGACCACCCCCTCGAACCAGGTGCTGACGGGGCTTGCGCTCTTTCTCACCTTCTTCGTGATGAGCTCGGCCCTCGATCAGGCCTACAGCAACGGCGTCAAGCCCTACCTGGACGGCCAGCTTGCGGGCGATGTGGCCATCGCGAGGACGGTCCAACCGGTGAAGAAATTCATGCTCGCGCAGGCCCGCGAGAACGATCTGCAGCTCTTCACCAAGCTCTCCGGCAAGGAGCAATTCGCGAGTCCCGACGATGTGCCCTTGAGCGTGCTGGTGCCGACCTTTCTCACCAGCGAGCTGAAGACGGCGTTCCAGATCGGGTTCATGGTGTTCATTCCCTTCCTGGTGATCGATCTCGTGGTCGCGAGCGTGCTGATGTCCATGGGCATGATGATGCTCTCGCCGGTGCTCGTGTCGTTACCCTTCAAGATCATGCTGTTCGTGGTGGTCGACGGCTGGACGCTGCTCATCGGAACTCTGGCGGGGAGTTTTCATCGATGACGCCCGAGACCGTCATGGATCTGGCGCACAGCACCCTCACGGTGACCGCCATGATCGCCGCACCGTTGCTCCTGACGGCACTCGTGACCGGGCTCGTCATCGGCATGCTGCAGGCGGCGACGCAGATCAACGAGGCGACCTTGAGCTTCATCCCGAAGCTCCTGGTTCTGGTGCTGGCGCTGTTCATCACCGGTCCCTGGATCTTGCGGGTGCTCATCGATTTCACCCGCAACCTCTACGCCGGCATCCCGGCCATGATCGGCTGAGCGCGATGCAGCCCGTCCTTCTCAACGTCTCCGACATCTCGCAGTGGGTCGCACGCCTGTGGTGGCCGGTGCTGCGCGTCGGCGGCTTCGTGGTGAGCGCGCCGATCGCGAGCGAGACGACGATTCCGGGCCCGGTGAAGATCGCGCTCTCCGTAGGTCTCGCCTTCATCCTCGGCCCGCTTGCGCCGGTCCCGCCGGGCCTCTCGGTCTTCTCCGCAGCCGGCGCTCTGGCGGCCGTCCAAGAGGTGTTCATCGGCATCGCCATCGGCATGGTCATGCGGCTCGCCTTTGAGGCGCTCGCCTTCGCGGGCCAGAGCGTCTCCTTGACCATGGGCCTCGGCTTCGCCAGCCTCGTGGATCCGGCGCATGGCGCCGAGACGCCGGTGCTCGGGCAGCTGTTCACCATCTTCGGCACGCTCACCTATCTGGCCGTGAACGGGCACCTCGCGCTGATCGGCGCCCTCGCCATGAGTTTCAGGACCCTGCCCATCGGCGGCCCGAACGTCGATCGAAACCTGCTCTGGTCGCTCGCGCTGTGGGGCGCGCGGGTGTTCGAGACGGGGCTGCTCATCGCGCTGCCGGCCGTGATCGCGCTGGTGATCGTGAATCTCGCGCTCGGTGTGATCACACGCGCCGCGCCGCAGCTGAATCTCTTCGGCATCGGATTCACGATCACCTTGATCGCGGGGTTTGTCGTGCTGATCGTCGGGCTGGACGGTCTTCTGGTCGGCATCTCGAGTCTCATCGATAGTGCACTCGCCGCGGCCGCGGATCTGGTGGCAGTACACCCTGAAGGGGTGCGCTGATGGCTGAGGAAGCAGCCCAGGGCGGCGAACGAACCGAAGAACCGTCGCAGCGGCGCCTGCAGGAGGCGCGCGAGCACGGCCAGGTGCCCCGCTCGCGCGAGCTCACCAACTTCGCGACCATGATCGGCGGCAGCGTCGCGCTGGTGGTGACGGGATCCGCGCTCGCCGGACGCATGAGCGAGCTCATGCGCCGCTGCATGGCGCTCGATGCGCGCAGCCTCGAGGACCCGGGCTCGATGATGTCCGCCCTGGGCAATGCCGCGGCGCTCGCGCTCGCGGGCCTCTTGCCCATCTTCGCAGCGCTCATCGTCGTCGTGCTGCTCTCGGGCATCGCGCTCGGCGGATGGAACTTCGCACCCGCGGCGCTCCTGCCCGACTTCGGCCGCTTGAGCCCCTTCGAGGGGGTGAAGCGCCTGCTGGGCCTGCGCGGCCTCACCGAGCTCGGCAAGGCGCTGCTCAAGCTCGCCGTGGTGGGGGGCGTGTGCGCCGCCGTGGTGGCGTGGCTGTTCGGCGACGTGCTCGCGCTCGGGCGCATGGCGCCGCGCGCCGCCATCGGGCGCGGCACGGGTCTTCTGTCCTGGGCGTTCGTGTGGCTGTGCTCCTCGCTCGCCCTGGTGGCTCTCGTCGATGTGCCGCTGCAGCTCTTTCAGTTCAAGCGCTCGTTGCGCATGACGCGCCAGGAGCTGCGCGACGAGCACAAGGAGCACGACGGCAGCCCGCAGACCAAACAGCGCATCCGGCAGATGCAGCAGGCGCAGGCGCGCCGGCGCATGATGCACAAGGTGCCGACGGCGGATGTCGTGATCGTCAACCCGACGCACTTCGCGGTGGCCTTGCGGTACGAGCCGAAGAGCATGCGTGCTCCGCAGGTGGTCGCCAAGGGCGTCGACCTGGTCGCACAGAACATACGCCGCATCGCCGAGGAGCATCGCGTGCCGATATTCGAGTCGCCGCGGCTCGCGCGTGCGCTCTACAAATCCACCGACTTGAACCGCGAAATTCCCGCGGGCCTGTACATGGCGGTCGCGCAGGTTCTTTCGTACATCTTCCGGGTCCGCACGTTGAATCCCACCGCCGCGGCGCGCATGGCCCGGCCGGACCCGAAGCTCGGCGATGAGTACGCCGACGCATGAACCGTTTCGCCGGCATCCTGCAAGAGTTCGCCCGCAACGGCTTGGGCGTGCCCATCCTCGTCATGGTGATCCTCGCCATGATGGTGCTGCCGCTGCCCGCGTTTCTGCTCGACGTCCTGTTCACGTTCAACATCTCGCTGTCCTTGATGGTGCTGCTCGCCGTGATCTACGTGCGCCGCGCGCTCGAGTTCGCGAGCTTCCCGACCGTCCTTCTCGGCGCGACGCTCCTGCGCCTGGGCCTCAACGTCGCCTCCACGCGCGTCGTGCTCATCCGGGGCCACACCGGCGCGCACGCCGCGGGCCACGTGATCGCGGCCTTCGGCGAGTTCGTGGTGGGCGGCAACTACGCCGTGGGTCTGGTGGTGTTCACCGTGCTCGTGATCATCAACTTCGTCGTGATCACCAAGGGCGCGGGACGCATCTCCGAGGTGAGCGCGCGCTTCACCCTGGACGCCATGCCCGGACGGCAGATGGCGATCGACGCCGACTTGAACGCCGGCATCATCACTCAGGCCGAGGCGATCGTGCGCCGCCAGGAGGTGCGCGAGGAAGCGGATTTCTACGGCGCGATGGACGGCGCGAGCAAGTTCGTCCGCGGCGACGCCATTGCCGGCATCCTGATCGTGTTCATCAATCTGTTCGGCGGCATCCTCATCGGCGCCATGCAGCACGGCATGTCGCTCTCCGATGCGGGCCATACATATGCGCTCCTCACCATCGGCGACGGGCTGGTCGCGCAGATACCTGCGCTGCTGCTCTCGGTGGCGGTCGCCATTCTGGTGACGCGCGTCTCGCGGCCGCACGACATGAGCCAGCAGATCATGAGCCAGGTATTCGGCCATGCGCGCGCGCTCGGCGTCACGGCAGGCATCCTGACTTTGCTCGGCATCATCCCCGGCATGCCGAATTTCGTATTTCTCGCCATGGCCGCCGCGTGCGCCGCGGGCGCCTTTGCCACCGCCAAGCGCCGCGCCGCCGAGAAGCTCGCCGCGGCCGCGCCGCCCAAGCCCGCAGCCGTGCCGAACGAGCAGCGTGAGCTGTCGTGGGACGACGTCGAGTCCGTCGACGCCGTGGGGCTCGAAGTCGGCTACCGCCTGATTCCCCTGGTCGACCGCGCGCAAGGCGGCGAGCTCATGGGGCGCATCAAGGGCGTGCGCAAGAAGCTGACGGAGGAACTCGGCTTCCTGGTGCAGCCCGTGCACATCCGCGACAACCTCGAGCTCGGCCCGAACTCCTACCGCATCACGATACTTGGTGCGCCGGTGGGCGAATCGGAGGTCTTCCCGGACCGCGAGCTCGCCATCAATCCCGGGCAGGTTTCCGGCACGCTGCCGGGATCGGCGACCAAGGACCCCGCGTTCGGCCTCGAGGCCGTGTGGATCGACAAATCGCGGCGCGATCAGGCGCAAGCCCAGGGCTATACCGTGGTCGATGCAGGCAGCGTCATCGCCACTCACTTGAGCCACCTGCTGCAGTCGCACGCGCACGAGCTGCTGGGTCACGAGGAAGTGCAGCAGCTCTTGAATCGCCTCGGCAAGAGCGCGCCCAAGCTGGTCGAGGATCTGGTGCCGAAGATCCTGCCCATGAGCGTGGTCGTGAAGGTGCTGCAGCTTCTGCTGCTCGAGCGCGTGCCCATCCGCAACGTACGCACCGTGTGCGAGACGCTGGCGGAGCTCGGCCCGAAAACGCAGGATCCCGCGGTGCTGGTCGCGGCGGTGCGCGTCGCCTTGGGGCGCAGCATCGTGCAGAACATCGGCGGCCTGCGCGAGGAGCTGCCGGTCATCACCCTCGATCCCTCGCTCGAGCAAGTGCTGCAGGACTCGATGGCGGGAGGCGGCGATGCGCCAGGCTTCGAGCCGGGCCTCGCCGACAAGATCCAGCAGTCGCTGATCGACAGAACGCGCAAGCAGGAGGCCGCCGGCGAGCCCGCGGTGCTTTTGGTGGCGCCGAAGATTCGGCCGTGGGTCGCGCGCCTGATGCGCTACGCGAGCCCGAACCTCTCGGTGCTCGCCTACAACGAAATCCCGGAGAGCCGCCGGATCCGCGTGATCTCGGCGGTCGGACGCTGATGAATCGAACTCATGGAGGTCGACGTGAAGATTAAGCGTTACATGGCTGCCAGCATGCGCGTGGCGCTCGATCAGGTGCGCGCGGAGCAAGGCCCCGATGCGGTGATCCTGTCGAGCCGCCGCGTCCGGGAGGGCATCGAAGTGATCGCGGCCGTCGACTACGACGAAGCGCTCATCGCGGGCGCCGCCCGGCAATACTCGATCTCCCTGGCCGGCGCTGCGCCGGCGGAGCTCGCGGCGCAACGACGTGAGGCGCCGACCGCTGCACCGACGCCGCGCATGCCGCCGACGCTTGCGACGCCGGTTCCCGCCGAGGAGACGCGACGCGGGTTCGCGAGCATGCAGCGCGAGATCAAGGATTTGCGCACGCTCCTCGAGAGCGAGCTAGCGCACGTCTCCTGGAACGACAAGCGCTTGCGCGAGCCGTTGCAGGCGCGCGTGCTCGAGGACCTCTCATCGATGGATATCGCTCCGGACGTGGCGGCGGCGCTTGCCGCGCTCACACCGAGGCGCACCAACCTCGGAGACCCATCCAACATTCCCATGGCGCTGCTCCTCAAGCATCTGCCGGTGGTCGACAAGCTGAGCACCGTGAATCCGGGAGTTTTCGCCGTGGTGGGACCGACGGGCGCGGGCAAGACCACCACCATCGCCAAGCTCGCTGCGCGCTGGACCATGCGCTACGGCAGTCAGGATCTCGCTCTGGTGAGCACCGACGCCTATCGCATCGGCGCCCGCGAGCAGCTCATGACCTATGCACGCATTCTCGGCGCCGCGATGCACGCGCCCAACAGCGGCCCGGAGCTGGCCCGCGTCCTCGAAGGGCTCAAGTCGAAGAAGCTCGTGTTGATCGATACCGCGGGCATGGGGCCGCGCGACGTGCGTCTCAACGAGCAGCTTGCGGCGCTCGCGCGCGGCGCGAAAGGTGCGCAGTTCCTGCTCGCACTGCCGGCGCAGGGCGAGGGCCGCGCGCTCGAGGAGATCATCCGCGCCTTCGCGAAGGTCATGCCGACGGCCTGCATTCTCACCAAGGTCGATGAGGCCGCGAGCCTCGGCGCCGCGCTTTCGACGACGCTGCGTCACAAGCTGAAGATCGCCTATCTCTGCAACGGGCAACGCGTGCCGGAGGACGTGCACTCGGCCCATCACCGCCGCGTGTGGCTGGTGCGCGCCGCGCACGAGCTCACACGGCGCGCGCCCCGGCGCCGCGACGCTGCCTACCATGCCCGCAACTTCGGACGAGCCACCGCCCATGCGTGACGATCGACTCAAAGCTACTCAGGCCGAAAGGCTGCGCGAGCTCAACTCCTCGCGGCCGGTCAAGGTGATCGCCGTAACGGGCGGCAAGGGCGGTGTCGGCAAGACGACGGTCTCGAGCAATCTCGCCGTGTCCATCGCCGCGGCGGGACGCGACGTGATGCTGGTGGACGCCGATCTGGGCCTCGCCAACGTGGATGTGCTGCTCGGCCTGCACGCGCGGTTTCATCTCGGGCACGTGGTGGCCGGCGAGTGCGCGCTCGAGGATGCGATCGTCACCGGGCCCCACGGCCTGCAGATCGTGCCGGCCGCCTCCGGCGTCAAGCACATGGCGAGCCTTTCGGCGGCCGAGCACGCCGGCATCATCCGGGCGTTCAGCGACCTGTATCACCGGGTCGAGGTGCTCATCGTCGATACGGCGGCCGGGCTGTCCGACAGCGTCCTGACCTTCAGCCGCGCGGCGCACCACGTGCTGGTCGTGGTGTGCGATGAGCCCGCCTCGATCACCGACGCCTACGCCCTGATCAAGGTGCTGAGCCGCGAGCACGGCGTGCAGCGCTTTCAGATCCTCGCCAATCAGACGCGGCGCTCGGGCGAGGGCCCCGTCCTGTACGACAAGATTTCGCGCGTCTGTGACCGATTTCTCAATGTCACGCTCGAGTTCGCGGGATCCGTACCGTATGACGATTACTTGCGCAGGGCCGTGCAGCGCCAGACTGCCGTCGTGGAGGCGTATCCGGCCTCTATTTCGTCCGTTGCTCTCAAGAATCTCGCCACCAAGGCCGATAAGTGGTCAGCGCCACAAGGTGCGCGAGGCCACCTGGAGTTCTTCGTCGAACGGATGGTGGGGGCCCGGATCGGTCCTACGACGGTATTGCAATGAGAGCAAGCACACAGTACTCAAATTCACGGCGGCGGAGCCCGCGTCCGGCGGTGGATGCGACCTTCGATGATTTGCCCAATCAGGAGCTGGTGCTGAAGCACGCGGATCTGGTCAAGCGCATCGCCTATCATCTGGTGAGCCGCATGCCGCCCAATGTCGAGGTGGACGACCTCATCCAATCGGGCATGATCGGATTACTCGACGCCGCCAAGCACTACTCGGCTGACAAGGGCGCGAACTTCGAGACCTACGCCGGCATCCGGATCCGCGGCGCGATGCTCGACGAGGTGCGCAGGTCCGATTGGACGCCGCGCTCGGTGCACCGAAACATGCGCGAGATGGCGGAAGTGGTCCGCAAGATCGAGAACGCCAAGGGCCACGACGCGACTCCCACGGACATCGCCGAGGCGCTCGGCAAATCCATGGAGGAGTATCACCGGCTGGTACAGGACGCGGCGAGCTGCCGCCTGTTCAGCTTCGACCAGGTGAGCGCGAGCGAGGACGAATCGAGCCCGGCGGATCACGCCCGCGACGCGGGCCCGGGGCCCTTCGATCACATCGAGGAGGCGGCTTTCCGAGATGCGCTTGCCTCCGCGATCAACGGCCTGCCCGAGCGCGAGAAGCTCGTGCTATCCCTTTATTACGACGAGGACATGAATCTGCGAGAAATCGGCGAGGTGCTCGAGGTGTCCGAATCGCGCGTCTGTCAGATCCACGGGCAGGCGCTCGTGCGCCTGCGCGCCCGTCTCACGGAATGGCTGAGTCCCGCGTAAGCGCATGGACATTCTGAGCATCATCGGCGTCGTGCTGGGCCTGATCGCGATCATCGGCGGTGCGATCTTGAAGGGCTCGAGCGCCGGTGCGCTCGTCGGCAGCGCCGCATTCGTGATCGTGGTGGTGGGTACTCTCGCCGCGAGCCTGGTGCAGACGCCGATGTCCACGTTCCTGCGCGCCTGGAAAATCATCTCGTGGGTGTTCAAGCCGCCGGCGGCTGAACCGACGGCGATGATCGAGAAGATCGTCGAGTGGAGCAACATCGCCCGCAAGCAGGGCCTGCTCGGGCTCGAGCCCGCGGTCGAGCAGGAGCAGGACGAGTTCCTGAAGAAGGGGCTGCAGTCGCTCGTGGACGGCGGCGAGCCCGAGGCGATCCGCTCCAGCATGGAGATCGAGCTCGACACCATGGAGCACTTCGATACCCAGGCGGCCAAGGTGTTCGAGTCCATGGGCATTTACTCCCCGACGCTCGGCATCATCGGCGCGGTCATGGGACTCATGGCGGTGATGCAGAATCTCAACGATCCGTCCAAGCTCGGGCACGGCATCGCGGCAGCCTTCGTGGCCACCATCTACGGCATTGCATTCGCGAACCTCGTGTTCCTGCCCATGAGCAACAAGCTCAAATCGGTAATTCACGGCCAGATGCAGGTGCGCACCATGGTCATCGAGGGGCTGATCGCGATCGCGCAGGGCGAGAACCCGCGCAACATCGAGTCGAAGCTTCAGGGCTACTTCCACCATTGATGCCGGCTGCAGCATGGCGCGCAAGAAAAAGCACGAAGAACACGCAAACCACGAAGCCTGGGCCATCCCCTACGGCGACCTCGTGACCTTGCTGTTCGCCCTGTTCACGGTCATGTATGCCATGTCCTCGGTCAACGAGGGCAAGTTCCGCGTGCTGTCGGATTCGATGATCGCGGCATTCCACGGCGCGCCGAAGAGCATGCAGCCCGTCAACATCGGCGAGAGGGAGCCGGGCAAGGGGGGCGAGAGGCCTCTCACCGGGGTCGTGCCCACGGTGCTCATGAAGATCAGGGAGCAGAAGACCGAGGGCGAGGGCCGCGCGCCGCGCGATCCCGAGGTCACCCGGGCGCCCGATCCGCGGGCTTCACCGGCGGCGCTCATCCGCATGGAGCGCGAGGTGCAGAACGCGATGCAGGAGCTGATCGACGCCAAGCTCGTGACGGTCCGGCGCGAGAGTCTGTGGCTCGAGATCGAGATCAACACCGACATCCTGTTCGCGAGCGGCGTGTCGGACTTCGCGCCGGCCGCAGCGCCGGTGCTCGACAAGCTTGCCGACGTGCTCAAGCCGTTTCCGAATCCCATCCGCGTCGAGGGGCACACCGACAATCGGCCGATCAAAACGGCCTCGTACCCGTCCAACTGGGAACTCTCGGCGGCGCGCGCGGCGAGCGTCGTGCATGAATTCACCAAAGTCGGCATCGATCCGTTGCGGCTCGAGATCGTGGGGTTCGGCCAGTTCCACCCGCGCCAGACCAACGATACCGTCGAGGGCCGCAACGCCAACCGCCGCGTCTCGATCCTGGTGCTCGAGGCAGTGGCGCCGGGCGATCCGGTCACCGCGCGCACTTCCGCACCGCTGCCGGCGGATGCCGCCCAGGGGATGGTGGCGGCGGATGCGTCGGATGCGACAAATCGGCTACTATGGAGTGTGCCGCCCGAGGATGTGGGCAAGACGGTGCTGGTCAAGGGTCATGCGGAGAGCCAGGCGCCGAGCCAATGAGGGAACTCACTCATGAGCGAAGTTGATCGGCTGAGCAATTCGGGTCTTTATCCGGCGTTACCCATCGCGGACAAGCGCAGCCGCAAGGATGGCTCGGGACAGCCTGCCGGCGATGGAAAGGGCGGCGAGAAGCAACCGCCGGCCGAGAGCCGAAACCCAGCGCGCCCGCCGAAGTCGCTGATCGACGACTACGCCTGAAGTAAGCGCGAGCATCCGGCCGAAGCGCCGTGTCCGACACTCCACACGATACCTGGATGATTTGCCGTCACCGTTTTCCCGCCACGGGCAAAAGCGCCGTGATCACGGTGAATACGACGCTCGAGCAACGCCTGCGCTTCGCGGAGTATCCCTTCCACGTGCGCGTCGCGATCGATGCCGCTCCACGTTCCATCGACCCATCCGGGCGCATCAATGCGCACGAGAGCCAGCATCTGCTCCATCTCAGCCGCGTGATCCGCGAGCACCTGGAGTGCGAGGACCAGCATCTGATGGCCATCGTGCACGGCGCGGGCGCGCGCACGCTCGAGTTCCATGCCAGCGACGGCGCCGCCATGGCGCGCCGGTTGACGGCATTGAGGCAAGAGAAGACCTGGGACCGACCCTGGAGCTTCGACGTGCGGCCCGATCCCCAAGGCAAGCTCTCAGCGACGTGGCGCGCCATCGTCAAGGCTTCCGAGGAGCATCACCTCTCCGTGACCGTGCCGCAGGGGAGCGCGGATCATCATCACTTTTTGTTCTGACGGTAACTTCGAGTCAAAGGAAAAATCACGATGCAGCGACGATCGGCCTGGCTTCCGGCTCTGCTTCTTCTCGCCTCGCCGCTGCGCTCCTTCGCAGCCGCGCCCTGGATCGATGAAAGCAATCGCTTCACTCAGATGCTGGTCGACGTGCACTTGCGGCATTCGCCGGAGTATGGATCCTCGCAGGGACTCGCGGAGTACGACACTCGCATCGGTTTGCCGACGCTCGCCGATGAACTTGCCCAGCGCGCCGAGCGGGATGCGGTCATCGACCAGATCAAAGCGCAGCTGCCGCTCGAGAGGGACCGCAAGGTGCGAGAGGACATGCAGATCCTCATTCATGCCATCGACCTCGACGATCGCAAGCTCGACCAGCAGATCCGCCTCGACGTCCCCTATATCAATGCAAGCGAACGAGTCTTTCGGGGCCTCAAGGGCCTCCTGGATGACCAGGTGGCCGCGGAACGCCGGCCTGCGGCGGTGATCCGGCTCAGGAAATACGCGGGCGTCGAACCCGGATTCGTCCCCATCACGCGGCTCTTCAAGGAGCGCGTCGAGCAGCAGATGGCCAAGCCCGCGATGACCTATCCCTCCAAGAGCGAGCTCGAAACCGAGCTCGGACGCAACTCGAACTATATCGATGGCATCGCCGCGCTCTTCAAGAAGTATCAGCTGACCGGCTGGGAGGACGCCTACGCACAGCTGAAGACCCAGCTCGCCGATTACGATGCCTGGATGAGGAGCGATTTGTTGCCGAAGGCACGCACGGACTTTCGTCTGCCCGCCGAGGAATATACGCTCGCGTTCGAGCAGTACGGCATTGACCTCACGCCCGCCGACATCGCGGCGAAAGCGCATGCCGCCTTCCGGGAATACCAAGCCGAGATGGCGCCGATCGCCGCGCGGATCGCGCGCGAGCGCAAGCTTCCCTCGAGCGATTACCGGGCCGTCATCGCGGAGCTCAAGAAGACGCAGCTGACGGGCGACGCCATCATGCCGTTCTACGAACGGCGACTGCAGGACATCGAGGGCATCATCGTCAAGCAGCAGATCGTGACGCTGCCCGATCGGCCCGCCATCATCCGCCTCGCGACGCCCGCCGAGACCGTGCAGCAGCCGGCGCCGCACATGAAGGCGCCGCCGCTGCTGCACAATACCGGGCAGCGCGGCGAGTTCATTCTGCCGCTCAACATACCCTCGGCGACCGGCGGCACCGAAGACAAGTACGACGACTTCACCTTCGATGCGGTTGCCTGGACGCTGACGGCACACGAGGCGCGGCCCGGCCACGAGCTGCAGTTCGACTCGATGGTCGAGCACGGCACCTCCATTGCCCGTGCCCAGTACGCCTTCAACTCGACCAATGCCGAAGGGTGGGGACTCTATTCGGAGTATCTGATCGAGCCCTACATGCCGCCCGAGGGGCAGCTCATGTCTCTCGACCTGCGGCTGCTGCGCGCCGCGCGCGCGTTTCTCGATCCGGAGCTGCAGGCGGGCAAGATCCAGCCCGAGGATGCTTACCGGGTGCTGCAGACGGACGTCGTGCTGTCGCATGCGTTCGCGACCGAGGAAGTCGAGCGGTTCACGTTCCGCTCGCCGGGGCAGGCCAACAGCTACTTCTACGGGTACACGCGCCTGCTCGATCTGCGCCGAGAAACGCAGCAGGCGCTGGGCAAGAAGTTCGATCAGAAGAAGTTTCACGACTTCATCCTGGCGCAGGGCTTGCTGCCGCCGGATCTCATGCGCAAGGCGGTGATCGCGGACTTCGTGCCGGAACAGAAGGCGGCGGGCGGCTAGAGACAGGCGCGGCGAATAGGGCGAGCGCGGCGGGGCGCTGCAGGGATCGCGCGCTTTGCCCGGGGCACGTTGCCGGCGCGCGCGCAAGGTCCTTATAATGACCTAAGGTATCGCCCGCAATGACCGCCCAGGACCCGTTCATCAACAAACACGCAAAGCAAAGGGTCGGCCTGGGGGATGCCATCGTCCTCGGGCTCTCGAGCTCGGGCCCCGCGCAAACGCTTGCGGTGAGCCTCGCGAGTCTCGTTGCGGCCAGCGGCTATGGCAGTCCGGTGCCCATCTTGCTCTGTCTCATCCCGATGCTCGGCATCGCATTCGCCTACCAGCGCTTGAATCGCTGGGACCAAAGCGCGGGAGCGACGTATACCTGGGTGGCGCGGGTGTTCAATCCCTACCTCGGATTCCTGTCGGGCTGGATGATCCTGCTCTACTACACGCTCGGCACGACGACGCTGACCATTCCGGCCGGCGTCTACACGCTCGAGCTCCTGTCGCCGTCGCGGGTCAACGACCACGGCGCCGTGTTCCTGGTCGCCGCCGCGTGGAATCTGTTGATCACCGGGCTCGCCGTCGCGGGCCTCAAGATCGCGGTGCGCTTCGAATGGGTCATCGTGCTGCTGCAGTATGCGGTGCTTCTCACCGTCGCCGGGGTCGCGGTGGATGTACTCCTGCAGGGTCACGCCGCGGCGCATTTCTCCTGGGGCTGGTTCTCGCTCACCGGATTGGGCGGCGGCAAGGGACTCATGGCCGGCATGCTGATCGCCTGCTTCATGTACTCGGGCTGGGACGCGGCGGTGTACGTCAACGAGGAGAGCAAGGACCGCGTCAACGATCCCGGGCGCGCGGCGATCGCGAGCGTGGTCATGCTCGCGCTGATTTATTCGATCGCGGTGTTCGCGTTCCAGGCCGTGCTCTCGCCCGCGGAACTGCAGACTCATGCTGGCGATGCATTGTCCGCGGTCAGCGGGCAGCTCCTGGGCGGGCCCTTTAAAGCGTTGATGGCGCTCGTGGTGCTCACTGCCACGCTCGCGACGCTGCAGGCGGCCGTCGTCTCCGCCACCCGCGTCGGTGTCGCCATGTCGCGCGACCAGGTGATGCCCTCGATGTTCGGCCGCGTGCGGGCGGACGGGTCGACGCCCTGGGCGGCGACGCTCACCATGGGCGGCGTGAACCTGGTGCTGCTCGCGCTGTCGTTGAGCACCGCGACGATCGGCGAGGCGCTCACCAACGCCGCGAGCAGCCTCGGGCTCATCTCCATCGTCTTCTACGGCATCACCGCCGCCGCGGCGCTGCGCCAGCAGCTGGTGGCGATCCGCGCGGGGCGTGGCGATCTGATTCTCGGCGGGGTATTCCCGCTGATCGGCGTTTTATTCAGCGTGACCGTGCTGGTCGGCTCGTTCTGGAGCGGCGCCGTGAGCACGGCCGTCATCGCGTATGGACTCGGGTCGATTGCCATCGGCGCGGCCGTCGCCCTGATCTTGCGATGGCGGCGTGTGCCGTTCTTCGTGGCGGCGGGGAGCCCTTGGTCCCCAAGAGACAGGAGGTTCTCATGAGGTATCGGGATCCGGCGCGCTCGATGCGCAGCGCCGAGCTCTATCGCAGTGCTTGCTCGGCCATCCCCGCGGGGGTGAACAGTACCGCCCGCGCGCCCTGGTCGGGATGGGACCCTTATCCCTTGTTCGTCGATCGCGGCGAGGGAGCCTATCTCTACGACGTGGACGGCAACAAGTACATCGACTACCTGCTCGGTCTCGGGCCGATGATCCTCGGCCACCGGCCGCCGAAGGTGACCGCGGCGGTCATCGAGCAGATCCAGAAGCGCGGGACGGTGTTTGCGCTGCCCACCGCCGAGGAGGCGCTGCTCGCCGAGAAAATCATCCGCGCGGTGCCGAGCGTCGAGCAGGTGCGCCTGTGCAATACCGGCACCGAAGCCATCATCTATGCGTTGCGGCTGGCGCGCGCGTTCACGGGGCGCGAGAAGGTGATTCGATTCGAAGGCATGTATCACGGCTTCTCGGACGCCGTTTACTGGAGCAAGCACCCGTCCATCGAGGAGGCGGGTCCCGACGATCGCCCGATTGCGGTGCCGCAGGGCCCCGGGCTCTCGAAGGCGACCGGCGAGCACTTGATCATCCTGCCCTGGAACGACGTCGAGGCGCTGCGCGCGGCGGTCGCGCGCGAGGGTGATGCGATCGCCGCGATCCTCACGGAGCCGGTGATGTGCAACACCGGATGTATCCTGCCGGAGGAGGGGTATCTGCAGGCCATGCGGGAAATCGCCGATTCGCGCGGCATCGTGTTGATCTACGATGAGGTGATCACGGGTTTTCGGCTGGGCTACGGCGGCGCGCAGAGCAGGTACGGCATTCGCCCCGACATCACGGTATTCGCGAAGGGGCTGGGCGGGGGCTTCCCCGTGGCCGCGCTTGGGGGTCATCGCGACATCATGAGCCTCGTGGCGAACGGTACCGTGTCGATGGCGGGCACTTACAGCGCGAACGGCATCGCGGTCGCCGCCGCGAACGCCGCGCTGGACGAGCTCTCCGCGCCCGGCAAGTTCGAAGCGCTCTTCGCCCGCTGCACGAGACTCTACGAGGGACTCGCGCGCCTCTTCGATCGCCACGCCTTGCCCGCCCGCGTGGTCGGCATAGGGCCCGTGTCCCAGGTGTGGTTCGCGAACCAATCTATCCGCAATTATCGCGATGCGGCCCGCTACGCCGATCAGGCAATGTTCCGCCGCTGGTGGGAAGGCATGCTCGAGCGCGACGTTCTGTTTCACCCCGGCGCGTTCGAGAACTTGTTCGTCTCCTTCGCGCACTCCGACGCGGACATTGACCGCACCCTCGAGGCAGCGGACGCGGTGGCCGAGTCGTTGCGGGCCTACGTGTAGCGCCGCGGATGGCCCCCCTGCAAGCGTCCGCACCGGATGCGGCCCCCCCGACGGCGGGTCTCACGCTCGGTATCGATCTCGGCACCTCCGCGATCAAGATCACGGCTCTCGGCCTCGACGATGCGCCGGCCGGAGAGGCGAGTGCGGACTTCGAGACCATCGTGTCTGCGCCTCTCGCGGCGGAGCAATCCCCCGCAGACTGGATCGCGGCGCTGCGTGCCGCCATGCAGCGTCTCGCTGCAGAGCTCGAGGCGAGCGACCGCGATTGGCGAAGCCGCATCGCCGCGATCGGGCTTACGGGCCAGTTGCCGACGCTGGTATGTCTCGGCAAGGAAGGGCCGGTGGCGCCCGCCATCACCTGGAAGGACGGCCGCGCGGATGCCTGGGCGGCAACGCGCATCGCGCGCGGCGATCACTACCCGCGCACGGGCATGCCGATCGACGGCCGCTACCTCGGGCCCATGTGGCAGTTTCACTTCGAGCATCGGACCGAAGAGGTCGAATACGTCCTGTCGGCCAAGGACTATCTGCTGCAGGTCCTCACCGGCGAGCACGTGACCGAGCCCTCCACCGCCGCCGGCTACGGCGTCTACGATCTCAAGGCCCGCGCGTTCGCACGCGACCTCTGCGACTTCTGGCATCTCCCGGCACGCCTGTTGCCCGAAGTACGTCCCGCGGGCTCGCTCGCGGGCACGCTCCACGCCGCGGGCGCGGCACTGCTCGGGTTGCCGGCCGGTATCCCGGTGAGCGTGGGTGCTGCGGACTCGGCGTGCGCCGCCTACGCCATGGTGGGGCTCGACGAGCGCATCGCCTCGGTGAGCTTCGGCTCGAGCGCCGTCATTTTCGCCGCGACCCCCGCGCCGCGCCTCGATGCGCAAGCGCGCTACCTGCTCACCCCGCACGTGCAGGCGGGCTGGTACGGGCGCGAGCTGGATTTGCTCTCGAGCGGCACCGGCTACCGCTGGTTGAGCGATTTGTTCGGCTGGGATGAAGGCGAGATCGACCAGGCGGCCGCGGAGGCCCCGGCCGGCGCTCGAGGCCTGTTCTTCGCGCCGTATCTCGGCGGCGGAGAGCAGGGGGCGCTCTGGAACCCGCGCCTGCGAGGCGCGCTCCTCGGCCTCTCGCTGGGACACGGACGCGCCGACATCGCTCGCGCCTATCTCGAGGGCGTGTTCTTCGAGGTGAGGCGTTGCGTCGAGGTCCTTGCGGAGAACGGTCCCATCGATGCGGTGCGCGTCGCCGGCAAGATCGCCGAATCACCGGCCAGCCTCGCGATGCTCTGCGACATCCTCGATCGTCCGGTGAGCGTGTGCGCCGAGCTCTCGCCTGCGGCAACCGGGGCCGCGCGACTCGCGCGGCGGCTGCTCCGCAAGAAGGCGCAAGGCACTCACGTGCAGGAGCCGCTCGGCATGAGGACCCCCGATCCCTCGATCGCACGCATCTACGCGTCCCTCTATGCGGAGTATCTCGTCCGGGCCGCGGCGTGCGGGTGATTCACGCACCCACCGCCCAGGCGTTCGCCAAGGAAGCGGCCGATCACATCGGGGCGCTGTTGCTGGACAACCCGGGTGCCGTGCTCGCGCTGCCCAGCGGCGCGACGCCTCTCGGGCTGTATGCGGAACTCGCGCGGCGCGCGCGCACCGGCACGGTCCGTCTCGAGGAAGCGCGGATTTTCAATATCGACGAGTACTGCGGGCTTGCGCCGGAGGACCCGCGCAGCTTCGCGCACTATCTCCGCCGCCATCTCGTCGGGCCGCTGGGACTTCTCGACGATCAGGTCGATGTGCTGAACGGCGCCGCGGCGGACGCGGGCGCGGAATGCGCACGCTACGAGCGCGCGATCGCCGCGCACTCCGGGCTCGATCTATGCGTGCTGGGACTCGGCGCAAACGGCCACATCGCCTTCAACGAGCCCGGCGGCTCGTTCGATCTGCGCACGCACGTCGCGGTGCTCGCGGAGGCAACGCGTGCCCGGCTCGAAGCGCACGGATGGGAGGCGTCGCGCATTCCGACGCACGGTCTCACGCTCGGCATCGGCAACGTGCTCGAGGCGCGCCAGATTCTCTTGCTCATCGCCGGGCGGGGCAAGGAAGCGGCGGCGGCGAGCCTCTATCGCGGTGTGGAGGACCTGTCGTGGCCGGTGACCAGCCTATTGCTCCATCCGCACGTCACGGTCATTGATGCCGGCGCGCCCTCGGCGCTTCCTTGAGCTCGACCGCCTCCACGAAAAAGCTGGGCGCGGTCTCGAGCCGGAAGGCGAATGATTTGGCCACGAAGATCATGCGGAAGGCGTCGATGGCCTGGTGGCGGGTGGAGAAGCTCACCCCGGACACCTCGACGACCCACTCGAAGCTCATGAGGTCGAGCAGCTCGTGCTCGCGGTTCAGTGCGGGACGCGAGAGCAGTGTCTGTTCCTCGCGGATCTCCTTTAGGCCGTATTCCTCCTCCAAGATCTCATAGAGTGAGGGATTGGCGCGGCTCGCCAATTGAGTCGCGAGATCCGGCGCGAGGATCTTGGGGATGACGGAGGTTTCCCAGATGACTGGCCGCTTGCTCAAGTAGCGCAGGCGGGAGACGTCCCACACGATCGCGCCCGCCGACGACAGGCTCAGGGCAGCCACCTCCTGCTTGGTGGCGGGACGCGGGCCGCAATTCAGGATGCGCGTCTGCAGCTTCGAGCGCGCATCGAGGTGCAAGCCCAAATGCAGACCGCCGATCTTGGTAGTCTCGGCCTTGACTCGGGGCCGCGCCACGAACGTTCCACGCCCTTGCTCCCGGCGCACCACGCCCTGCGCGGCGAGCTCGGCGAGCGCACGGCGCACGGTCACCAGGCTCACGCCGGCCAGCGAGGAGATCTGCATCTCGGTCGGCAGCTGTGCGCCCGCACCGAGCTTGTGCTCGTCGATGTACTGCAGGACGAAGGCGATGGTCTTTTCGTAGAGGGATTTCACGGCCGGATTGTACGTTGTGGGAGGTCGGGGCGCGCGCTGGTTTGGCAATGATTATGTCATTGCAAGGAATTGGGAATGGGAATACATTTTAGGGCTGCGGCGCCGATCGGGGGAGTCTGGCGCCGGGTGTGGGGATGCGCACCCGATATTCAAGAATGCGGGCTGGCATTCGCGAAGCGTTTGGGAGATCCGAATGAATCGAGTGCTGGTCGTCGGCGGCTGTCTCGCGTTGTTATCCGCTTTCGCCGCAGCGGATCCCCAAGGACCCCCGTCCTCCTCCGCATCGAGCGGTACCCCATCGAGCGGCACTCTCGAGACGATCACGGTGACCGGCTCGTACATCCGCCGCACCAACACCGAGTCGCCCTCGCCGGTCACCACGATCGATGCGGACCAGATCGCCAAGAGCGGCCTCAGCAGCATCGCCGACGTGATCAGGACGGTCGCGGCGGACAATTCGGGCACCTTGTCGCAAGCCTTCAGCGGCGCGATGGCGGGCGGTGCGGACGGCGTGTCTTTGCGGGGCCTCTCCGTGGATGCGACGCTCGTGCTGGTCGACGGCCATCGCATGGCCAACTATCCCCTCACCGATGACGGACAGCGCCCGTTCGTCGACATCGACGCGCTGCCCATGGCCATCGTCGATCGGGTGGAGGTGCTGAAGGACGGTGCCTCGGCGACCTACGGCTCCGATGCCATCGCGGGGGTGGTCAACATCATCATGAAAAAAGAGTTCGTCGGCTTCGACGGCTCGGTCACCGGCGGATCGACCGATCGGGGCGACGGCCTGGAGCAGCGCTTCGCCGCGACGTGGGGGACCGGGAGCCTCGATGCGGACGGACATAACTTCTATGTGAGCGTCGAGGGCCGTCACCAGCAGGCGATCAGTCAGGAGGCGCGGGGTTCGTATATCGCGGCTTCGGATCTCACGCCTTGGGGCGGACCCAATCTCTACGGCGGCGTCGTGAACGGCAGCCTCCCCAATCCGAACACCACGTATTCCGTGCCGGGGCAGGTGATCCCTTACAAGGTCAACGGCGTCGTCAATTCGACCGGCGCCTTGAGCGACGTCCCGTTCAACCTGCCGGGCTGCAGTGCCGAGAATCTCGCGCTCGCCGCGATCGGCGGGAACGGCCCGGGCGGCTGCGCGTGGGATACCAACGCCTACAAGCAGATACAGCCGCGCACGTCCGGCCTCGATGTCTCGACGCGCTGGACGCAGCGGCTCGCCGGGGGCTGGTCGAACTCGCTGGCCGCCTCCTATTACCTTTCGCAAAGCGAGCAGTACCGGCAGCCGAATCTCTACGATGTCCCCACCAATCTCGTGCCTTTCGCCTGGGCGGGCGCGGCCGGCGTGAATCAGAATCAATTCGATCCCAACGGCTC
>Ga0302324_100000463_pt1 | contig 109835 bp, 117 predicted proteins | sample Palsa_T0_1_FD_201949 | JGI IMG/M metagenome (GOLD analysis project Ga0302324, IMG submission 201949) | Peat permafrost microbial communities from Stordalen Mire near Abisko, Sweden - Palsa_T0_1 | ecosystem: Environmental > Terrestrial > Soil > Palsa > Peat permafrost | place: Sweden: Abisko... | reverse complement strand
GGAGCCTTGGTAGGCCGTTACCCCACCAACTAGCTAATCGGGCGCGGGCCCGTCATAAAGCGGATTGCTCCTTTTAACGTTCTCTGATGCCAGAGCACGTTTCATGCGGTATTAGCTAACCTTTCGGCTAGTTATCCCCCACTTTACGGTAGGTTGCCCACGTGTTACTCACCCGTCTGCCACTAGGTATTGCTACCTCGTTCGACTTGCATGTGTTAGGCACGCCGCCAGCGTTAATCCTGAGCCAGGATCAAACTCTCCAAAAATACTTTTGGAGCCTTTGAGGCTCTAAATTCGCTGACTAAGCTTCAATCCCGATCGCTCGGGATCGTTTTTGATTCCTCACCGCTTTACGCGGCTTGAATCGGTCAATTTGTACGGTCGGCCGTGTTGTCCTCAGAACCGGTGGAGCCGGGTCTTTGGCACGACTGACGATTGTTCTCAAATTCGGCGACAACAAATAAAAATACGGCTTGCGCCGCATTCGATTTGTGTATCTCCGGATAGAGACCCACAGACTTATGCGCTACTGTACTGCTCAGTTTTCAAGGAACGAACGCTAACACCAGGCCCGCTTTCGGACCGGATCACTGACCGCACCGTGTGGCGAGATGTCAGAGTCACGGCGGCTAATATAGCACCGTACGCAACGTGAGTCAAGGCAAAACGGGGAGATTTGTGCGAATAACTCCTGATAAGCGTTATCGCCCGGACGGCGTCGCGGATCGCCGCCGCTCTCCTATATAGATGATATCGCGGAACCTACCGGGACGATCGCCGGCGCGCTTGATTCCGTCTCGCGCTTCCGCCGGCCGTGTGTCCGCCGGATCCCCAATCTCCGTTCGAAGCCGATCCGCTCGCTCTTCGAGCGCGCGCTACGGCGCGAGTTGCCGCCGAAGCAGGTCCCATCGAGAATGCTGAACGGAACGAGCCGGTCCGGCATCCCGGGCATCGAAGCCTCACCGCCTCCCGATAGACCTAGCTTTCCGTCGTCACCGCAAAGAGCCGATCGAAGCCTTCGGCCGGATCAACAGACACGATCGTGCCATTCATCCGCGAGCGGCCGGCAAACCCGCGACCCACCGCTTGTGACGGCGGCTTCATGCGTGGCGAGCGCAAACGCGGGCGCCGCTGGGATTGCTGGGATTAGGGAGAACGCCGCGAGTATGACGCTCCAGCAAGCGCGGCCGCTCGTTCCTCGCAGAGCTCGCTGCGCTGCGGTCGTCCGCGCGCTCGAAGGATGCGATCTGACGCTCCTGGTCACACCTGCGGGCTATGGGAAGACGTCGCTCTTGGGCCTGGCACTCGCCGCCCACGGGAAGCCGAGCGCGAGATATACGGCCGAGCTTTGGCAGAGCGACGATTTCGTCGGACCTCTCGTCGAAGAAGTTCGCAGCATCCGGCCCGATTTCGGGCGCCTCACTCTGGCGCTCGCCCGACGGCCCGCGCGAGCGGAAGCGAGCGAACTCGAGCGCTGGGCGCAGCACATCGGGGGAACGTTCGCGCGTGAGCTGGATCACGTGCGCGAACCGCTGGTGGTTGCCATCGAAGACGTGCACGTGCTCGCCGACGATCCCGCGTTTGCCGGATTCATCGTGGGCACGATGCGCGCCTTACCGGGGCACGTTGGCTTGGTTCTCGCCGGGCGCACCCTGCCGACGTTACCGCTTGCCGAATGGATCGCAAGCGGCCGCGCGCAGCTTTTCGGAGTCGAACACCTGCGCTTCGATGATTCCGAGGTCGCAGAACTAGCCTCGCTGCTCGGAAGCGACCTTACCGCTGCCGGGGCAGCGCAGCTACGCGAAACGTACGAAGGATGGGCCGCGGGGCTGGCACTCGCCTTCACGATCGGCGACCGTTCGCTACCATCTGCGGAAGGCTCGCTGCCGGCACGCAGCGCGTATCTGTTGGAAGCCAACATCGCAACGCTGGAGCCGGCTATCGTCGCCTTCCTCGAAGCGACCTGCGTTCTGCAGACGCTCGATGCGACGGTCCTCGAACGCGAGCCGGATTTCGGCGACGTCTATCGTTGCCTGCGCGCTCTCGAGCGACACGGGGTCATGCTCGAAATCGTGCGTCCTGGTGAGGCTTACCGTTTGCATCCGCTGTTGCGTGAGGCGCTTGTCGCGCGCGTGCGGCAGCGTTCGGGGGCGTCCGGGCTTCGACGGGCCAACGCTCGCGCGGCGGCCGCGCTCGCTCGTGCGGGACGAATCCTCGAAGCGCTGTTTCATTACGAAGCGGCGGAGGACGATGCACGGCTCGCAAACTTCCTACGCGAACATGCCTACGAATTGTTCGTTGCAGGCCAAGGCGAACGCGTCGGTCGCATCGCGCGCAGGCTCGAGCGTATAGGTGCGGCGCCCGTCATGACGGCGATCGTGGAGGGCATGCTCTTGCGTCAACGTGGAGAGAGCGGCGCCGATCAAGCCTTCGCGCGGGGGATCGATGAGGCGCGCCGGACGGGCGACGCATCTGCGGAGCTGACCCTGCGCCTGCTCGATACCGAAGATAAACTTGCGCGCCACGAACGCATCGACGCCAACGTGCTCGCGGAACTCGCGATCCTCGGCCGCAGCGGCAGCGAACTCGCCGAGGCAAATGCGCACGTCTTCACCGGTTGGTCGCACGCGATCGAAGGAGAATTCGCTGAGGCGCAACAAAATTGCCGGGCCGCGCTCGCTATCGTCGGTGACGATCTTATCGGCGTGACGCGCATTGCATCGCTCGATGCGTACGTCGCGACGTGTCTGGGAGATTTCGAAAGCGCCGATCGCCGAATGGCTGCTACGCTACGCGCTCTCGAGCCGAGCGATCACATCGTGTTGCTCGCAAATACGCTCGTCTGGTTCGCGCGCCTCTCGCTGCTTTGGGGCGACACGAACGGCGCCCGCGACTATGCCGAGCGCGGCTCCGCGCTGGCGCGCGATCTCGATCTTTCCGCGGAAATCGCGGGCGCGCACATCGCACTCGCGCACGTGTATGCCGAAAAGGGCGAGCGCGAGCGCTGCCTCATCACGTGCGCGGCAGCGCGCCGCTCGGCCGACAGCGCCTGGTACTCCATCGATCGCGATCGAACGCGGGGCATGACCTCGGCCTTCGAGGCGCGAGCAGCCTTCAACGAGGGCGATCTCGCCGGCGCCATCGCCGTTGCGTCCGAAGCGTTTTCAACGGAGATGCCGGACGTACAGCGCGCGGCACTCGCGAGCGACGCGTTCGCGTACCTGCGCCTCGCGCGAAAATCCGACGCTCGTTTTGGGGCTGCCGCCGTAACCCAGCTGATCGCATCCGCAGGCGCGACCGACGCACTGGACGCTGCCGCGTTGGCAGACGCGGCTGCAATCGCGAGCGCCGCGGACGCGACGCACGCGTCGACACACGAAGCGCTCGGCACAAGCGTTGCCACAACGTACGCAGCGTTTCTCGTGAGCCGGCGAGAACGGTTCGAACGCGACCCGGCGGCGCGCGATTCGATTTTGCGGGCGCTGCAGCCATTACCACCGAGCGCCCAAAGCCTCAAGCGTCGAGGCGATGCTTCGGAGTTGACGAGGCGCGAGGCGGAAGTCCTCGAACTGCTCGCCCAAGGCCTGAGCAATCGCGAGATTGCACAGCGCTGCACGGTAAGTCCGCGCACCGTCGATACCCACGTGGAGCGCGTGCTCTCCAAACTCGACGCGACCTCACGCACGCGAGCCGTCGCAACGGCGCTACGGCTCGGACTCGTGAATCCGGCTTAATCGGCCGCACAGCCTTCGCGGCCGCCACCGGCGATGCACAACGGCATGAGCTATTCCGTGCGGCCCGCTCGACGGCGAGTGCGCGGGTCCGCGGAGAACCTCAGAGGCCAGATGGGTTAATCTCCACTTGAACGGTAGAGATGCTGTCGCTCAGATTCAACGTGCATGGAGGAAGCGTCGGCAATGCCACTAGACTCGTCGCTACGTAAATCTCGTATGCAGCTTGTTGATACCCGCTAGTCCCAAGAGGGGCTACCGTATCGGCGCTACAATCGTTTGTACTGCTCTGCGCGGTTGGCGTTAACGAATAGCTACTCGACGTCACGCCCGTCGGCCGCGCGGCTTGCAACGCGAAGACGTTGTAGAAAAATTCGAGGTTTCCGTTCGTGAAGCCCTCTTCCCCGGTTTCTACTGAGTACCCGTAGAGAGGAGCCACGTCGACAGTTTCAGTAGCGATCGGGAAGTTCGTCGTCGCATGAAATCCGCCGTCTATTATTTGGGTCGTGACGGTGAACGAGCCTTCAGGCGGCGTCGCAGTACTACTCGTGGGCTGGTCACCGCTGGCCGGCGCATATGACACCGTAACGGGCTCGTTGACGTGGTAAGCGGGTGCGGCAGTGAGGTTGCTGGCGCTCGAGGTATTGAGCCCGAATTTTGCGGCGCTCGAGGCCAGCGCCGGAGGATTCACGTACAGCGAGTCGTCGCCGGTACCGCTCAAGTACGTCGCGATGTTTTCGCCGTCTGCGTCCAAGCCGCCGATATAGGCAGTATCGCTGGTTCCTCCGGTGCCGGGCACGGACAGGACGAGCGGCGAGGTCGTACTGCCATCCACTTGCACGTTCGGCGTCGCGATGGCCGGGAACAGATAGACGGTTAGCGTGCTGTTCTCGTTGAGCGGGATGCCGCCCGGGTTGAGGGATGACGGCACGAGTTGTTCGGCGTTGTTTCCGCCGACAGCATTTTCGCCGAGCAGACTTCCACCCGGTACGAACGTTGAAGGGTTCGTTATGGCACTGTTCGTTCCACCGCCCGGCGACTCTCCGCTATCGTATTCGAAAATTTGGAATTGATCGCTGTGCATCGAGTCCGTAGCCGGTGCGTTGAAGACGATGGTGCATTGGTAAACGGGGACGGCCGTTACCTCCGTGCAATTCGCGGTTTGCGACTGCGTCGAGGTTGGAAGGATCAAATCGTAGCCCGTATCGGAGTAGTCGACCGGCGTTCCGCCGTTCGTGATCTGGTCGACCTCGATAACGAGGCCCGCGGTATCAGGCGTGACGTATTTGCGACCGCGCTTGCCCGCAGCCGATCGCGCCTTTGCAGAGATCGGAATGTCGATCGTTGCTTCGACGCGCGTCGAACCGGAGGTCTGCGCGGGAGGCGCCGAACTCGCCGGCGACGGGGCCGGCCTGCCGACGGCCGGGAAAGAGGCGCCGCCGCTGCATGCGGCTAGCGCGAGAACGGCGAGCGTAGGAACTAGGCGTCGAGCGGTCTTCATGAGCGCCCTCTTGTCGTTGGAGACGGTGACGGTGTAGCGAGCGATTTCGGCTTGCCGTGAATGATGCCGCCGGAAGTGGTGACGCTGATCGAGAGTGGTACGGACTGGTTGTTCGTGTCCGAAATCGTGAACGAGCACGAACCGGCGTTCACCGGCGTGACCGTAAAGACGCCGCTCGACGTAATCGGCGAAATCGTTGCCGTTGCGGAGGAGCCGCTGCCGCACGTCGAAGTCGACGCCGTAAACATGCCGGGATAGTTGGCCTCCGACGCCGTCGCGCTTTGATTCGCCGCGGTGCCGGTTTCTGTGAACGTCAACGAATTCGGCGTTACCGTCAGTCCGGCGAGCTTTGTCGGGCTCGGGCTTGGTACGGGAGTCGGCAGCGGAGACTTCGTCGGCAAAGGCGTCGGCGTCGCCAGCGAAATGACCGAGAGCGACGGCAGCGGAATCGGAAGCTTGACGATTGACGTGGGGGTCGGCGTGGGCACCGGCGTCGGCGTAGGGGTGGGCGTCGGTGTCGGCGGAGGCGTTGGTGATGGCGTCGGACTCGGCGTCGGCGTAGGGAGCGGCGTCGGCGTGGGAGTTGGGAAAGGCGTTGGAGTCGGCGACGCAGTCGGGCGCGCCGGCACGCTCACGGTGCCGCCGCCGCCGTGTGATGCCAGCAACGCTACTAAAGCTCCGCCGCCGAGCACGCCCAGAATCAGGCCCGTACCGTTGTTAGGCGCCTTCGCTGCCTGCGCTTGATCTCGCTCGACGGCGCAGGTCGCCGACGTAAACCTTCGTTCCGCGGTAAACTGCAGCTGGCGGACGAGACGCCCATCGGGCAGCGGCGGGGGCACCGCAACATCGTGCGTTCCAACGAGATTTCCCGCGGCGTCGAACAGCGAAAAACGAATGACGACCGTGCCCGGAAAGACTTGCGTCAAGGACACTGCCGGCGAAACGAGGTTCGAATACGGATCGATGCCGAGCACGCAGTGCGCCGTAACGGCAGGATCGTCTTGCGTTGCTTCGACCCTCGATGCATCGGCAGCATACGAACGAAGGGCGAGTTGCGAAGCGAGCACGCCGACACATGCAAATAAAAGCGCGCCCGTACGTACCCTGCGTTGCATGTTACCGCGTTTGTCGCTCGTTATAATTCTGCCCTGCCCTTGCGTGATACGAGGTCGATTCCCAGAAGCGCTATATTGCGGGTGCTGCCACGGTGATTTTCACTTGCACGATGCTATCACTCAACACGAACGTGCACGGCTCGCCCAGACTTTCCAAGACGTTGTCTTCGGCTTCGAACGCAGCGCGGATCGCGTTGCCCGTGATGGAAGATTGCGAAACGGTGTAGCCGCTGCACTCGTTGGTGCCGACGACATTGGGCGTGCCGCTCAACGTATAGCTCGTCGGCGCAGTAACGCCGGTCGGCACAGCGGCTTGTACGGCATAAATCTCATAGCCGGTTTGACCGGAACCGGTCAGCGCTGTCGCAACGGCGTAGAGCGGCGCGATACTAACGCTTTGATTCTGCGTCGGAAACGACGACGTACCGAGATAACCTCCGAAGAACGAAGCGGCCGCGGTCAGCGTCCCCTCGAGCGGCGTCGATGTCGGCGCCGGCGGCTGATCGGTCGTTGCGGCCGTATAGGTGACTGCGAGCGGCTGATTCACGAGCCCAACGGAGGACGTACTCAAGCTAAATTGTGCCGGCGCTGCGCTCACTGCAATGGGATTGCTAAAGATGTTATCGCCCTTACCGCTCAGATACGTCGCGATATTGTTGCCTGCGGCATCCAGGCCATCCATGTCGAGGACATTGCTGCTGCCGCCCGTCCCAGGTACGGAGAGAACGAGCGGCGCGGACGCGCTCGCACTCGTTCCGCCGATTGTTGGAAGCGGCTGCGCGACAACCGGCAAGAGATTGAACGTCAAGGACGTGCTTTCACCGGCGGGAATGCCGCCCGCATTTGCCGTTCCTCCTGCCGACGGCACCGGATCTCCGTTCCCGCTTCCGATGTCTTCTGCCAGCAGCGAACCCGAAGGTACGTACGTCGTGGGGACGGCGCCCGCCGTCTGCGAACTGCTATACGCATACAGATAGAAAGCGTCGGTTTGCGTAGCCGTGGTCACCGGTGCGTTGAAGAGAACCGTGCACGCAACGGCAGTGCTCGACACGGCCTTACACGTGGACATTCCCGATGTGGTCGTCAGCGTGGTCGTCAGCGCATAGCCGGTATCGGAATATTCGGCCGGGACATTGCTCGTGACCTGATCGATGCGCACCAGCAGCCCCGACGTCGACGGCGGGACATACTCGCGGCCGCGTCGGCGAGCGGTAGAGGGCTGGTTGCCCGGGACCGGTATGAGAATGGTGCCCGTAACGAGGGTCGTCTTTGCCGCTGCCGTCGTTGTGGGGACGCCTGCCTGTGGTGTCGCCGTAACGGCGCCCGGCCCACCGGAAACGGGCGAGGACGTACCGCCGCCGCTGCACGCCCCGAGCCCGGCCAGCGCGAGAGCGCATGCTACAGGAACGATGGTTCGCATCAACGCCCCTTTTGCGCCGGAGCCGGCGCCGGAGTGCCGGGCGCGCGGTGCTTCGACTGAATCGTGCCCGACGCCGACGCTACGCTGACCCCCAGGAGCGCCGTATGACCATTGGTATCAGAAATAACAAACGTGCAGCTGCCGACACCCAAAGCCGTAACGCTGAATTGAGCGCTCGAGGTCGACGGCGAAATCGAAGCGATCGATCCGCACGTGGTGGTAGCGGCCGAAAACATGCCGGTGTAGCCGCTTTCGGTCGCGACCGTCGTGAGCGTGGTCGTCGATCCGCTGAACGTCAGCGCGTTTGGATTGAGACCGATGCCGGTCCCAGGTGTCGGCGACGGGCTCGGCGACGAGATCGGAATCGGCGTAGGGGAGGGCGTCGGCGAAGGACTCGCCTTCGTTACTTGCTGGCCGCCGCCATGCGACGACGAAGCTATGAGAGCAACGACACCCCCGATGGCCACGACACCGAGAATAACGGCAGCAGCGTTGCTTCCCGGCTTCGCAGACTCAGGCGGCCCGGGCCTCACCGCACAGGCGGCAGACACGAAGCTTCGATCGACGCGAAATTGTTGCGGAGCGCTCGGGGTGCCGTCCGGCGCTGGAGGCTCGACCAGGACGTCGTGCGTCGCGAACATCGTTCGATTTGCATCGAAGAGCGAGAACCGCACGACCACCGTTCCTGGGAGCGGCGTTTCTAAGGTAACGAGCGGCGTAACGATGTTCGTCGACTTGTCGTAGATGAGCCCGCAGGTCGCAGTGACGTCGGGATCTTCAATCGATGCGTGAATCAGTACTGAATTCGCTGCGACCGACGGGTTCGAAATCTGAGCTATCAATAAGCTCACAAATGCCAACACCAGCGCGCGCAAACGAACCCGAAGCTGCATGCTCGCAAGTTTGGCGCGAACCTCTTGGTGGCCTGCCCTTCGCGCGCCCGCTTCTCGCTCGCGGTTGCCGATGATTGCATTGATGAGGCGCTAAAGCGACAAGCGTGCCCGGCGTGCACCGTTTCACGAGACCGCTATTATTTTGCATCGCGGCGGCATCGTGCCGACCTCCGATTTCCCAGAAATCGAAGGCGCGCGTAGGGGCCGATTGTCCAAGCCGGCGCCGTGCTCGCCCCACCGTTCGAAGAGGGAATTTATCCGCTTTCCCGAGTAAAAACGGCTACGGTGCTCAGCTAGGTGTGGGGTCGATTGCCATGAACCCGATCGATGACGTCAAGCAGACCAGAGCAAACCATACGAACGCGGCGATAAACGAAGCGTTCGGGTTCGGCAGTGACGACGCGAAGACGCTGCGCACGAAGACGAGTCTAGCCCGCGACGAGGTCGATCGCGCCGAAGGTACGTCCGGCTTGCGGACCTCGAAAGGACCGGGCATCTTCAAGCGCATCGGCAACGCCTTCAAGAGCCTAGGCTCCAAGATCGCGAGCGTCTTTCGGCCGGCTCCCCCTGCGCCCGCCATCTCTGCCGGGACGCCGCAGATGGATGGGACTGCGCAGGGCGAGAGCGCCCTAACGCGAGAACGCAACGACAGCGACCGGGACCTCGACGAGCAGTCGCGCCGGTACGGCGCGACGCTCACCGCGCGTCAAGCCAGGGAGGCGGCGCAGTCGCTAAATCCGAGCGGCGAGCAAAAAGCGCGCCTAAACGTCACGCTGACGCCGCAAGAAGCAAAAGAGTACGCGCAGGCGCTAACGGAAAAACAGAACGAGGGCAAGAGCCAAGCTCACGAAGGCCCCGGCATCGAGATCTAAGCGGGAAAGGTAGGTTTACTCATGAACTATCGTGGAGTCGAAGGCGAAGGCGAGACGCTCGGCGATCTGTCGGAAACGCACAGCCCTTCCCGACCGGAGGCGGCGCTCGATCACGAGCAGCCGGAAGGCCTACCCGATGAAGACGAGTTGTCGGCCTCTGCTCCGCGAGGCCGCAGCGCATCGCTCTCCGCAGCGGACACCCCTTCTGTTGCAGCCCCGGCCGAAGTGGAGAGCCAAGACATTTCCAAATCGCCGTTTCGCGCAGAGCCCGGGACGATCGAACATGCCGGAGCCGCGGCGTTTTCGAGCCCGCCGGACATGGACGCGCACGACTCGGTAACGGCCGACGACCTCCTGGGTGAGATCGGGCAGTCGACGCGGCAAGAGCGCAGCGATACGCTCGATGAGTCGCAATCGTCCCCGGCAGCTACTTCCGCATCGCGATCGGCCGGCATCTCCGACGAGGGCCTCGACGCCGACGCGACCAGCCGTTCGCGAGCGAGCAGCATCGACAATAGCGATCTCGCCGACTTCGACCCGAAGTCGATCCAATCTCCGAGTGCGGCGATGACCGCGGCGCCTTCGACGGCTCCGCAAAAGCCGAGTTTGTTTTCGCGGTTCCGATCCGCCGTCTCATCGGCGATAACGTCCGTCGCACGCGTCGTCGGAAAAGTGATCGATATGGTTGGAAGCCGGCCGGAGCAGTCTCAACCCGAACGCGTCGATACCATATCCTCAACGCTTGCGGACTCCTCGAGACCGGGCGAATCCACGTCGCTGCAACCGAAGCGCAGCAACAGCAGGGCGGTCGATCCCGTAACCGATGAACTGCGTGCCGAGACCCATGAAGCGGCGGAAGAGCGCACCGAAGAGGAACGCGGCTCGCGTTCGCTCACTCGCTCGCGTTCGAACTCGCTGGGCCTCTAAGGACCGGTCGCGCCGCTAGAAGCCTCCGCCCGAAGGAGCTAGGCTCGACTGTTCCGGCGTCGTCGCACCCGTCGACGGCTTCGCGGCAGAGAAGCCGGGCGCAAACTTCGCAGTTTTACTGATCGCGATCGGCGAGGTGAGCGGTGTGAACGTGACCGGGTGCGATGCCGGCGCGACGCGCCGCGCCGGCTTTGCCGCGGGCTTGGCCGGTACGACCGGATTCGAAAGCACGGCGCGCAGAGAGGCGATATCCGGAACGGGGAAATCGTCGGCCGCCGAGAGACCGGCGGCCGCGAGCACGTTCGAGACGTACCCGTATCCCGAAAAGATGCTGCCGGTGTTGTAGGCCCCGATGGCTCGCCGCAGCGCGTATTGCCCTTCGCCGAACGCGGTACTGGCGTTGCGATAGTCTTCGCTGAGGATGTGACCGCCGCCCTGAAGATTCGTGCACGCATCGAACGTATCGGCAACGGAGAGACCGAGCGAGGGAAGGTTGTCGCTGTTGATCTGCGCGAGACCGAGATCGATGTTATGTCCCCGCGCGAGCAGCTGGTGCGCTCGCGCGATGGCCGTCGCATCGTCGAGATTGAGGTAGGCGCGACCCGTCGAATTATCGTGAATCGCATCGGTATCCGAGCCGCTCTCGACGCTGACGATTGCCGCCATCGTGCGCGGACCGATCGACGGAAGACATGAGTGCAGCAAACCGGCGAGGGCGAGCGCATCGAGAAGCATCGGCTACAACGCGCCTCCATAGGGAGAAGTGAGGACGAGATCGCGATCGACGACGACGAGGAAAGGGTAGCCCTTGGGTATGTAGATCGTCGGCGCGACGTTTGCGTTTTGTTGAATCTCGCTGTTGAGCGTCTGCGCCACGGATTGACCGATCGAACCTGCAGCGATCGCTCCGGGCGGTACGACCGTGGTCGATCCGGTCGTGGTCGACGACGTCGCTTGTTGCGGCTGGCTCAGCTGCAGACCCGCCGTGATGACGCTAGCGAGCAGCGTCTGCGCTAAGATTTGGCCGAAATGCGTGTCGACGCGTCCTTCAAAACCCGCATTCCCTTCGGTGTCCGCGCCGGACATGTTGACCAGGTCGATCGCAGCCGTATCGGGGAAAATCAGGCGCTTCCAAGCAACCAAGATGCGCGATTGGCCGGTCGAGACATCGTTCTTATAGACGCCGATCAATTTCGAGCCGCGCGGAATGAGCAGAAAGCGGCCGCTCAGCGAATCGTACACGTCCTCGCGGACCTGCCCCGTTATGAGCCCGGGATTCTGCGAATTGATTGCCGTGATGAGATCGGCCGGAATCACTGAACCGGCTACCACCTCGTACGGCGTCGCGGGCGGAATGCGGTCGCCCGAGACGGCCTTATCGGCGCCGCCGTTTGCGAGTTGTCCCGTCGGCCCGTTGAGGAACGCCGTTGGGTCCTTGCCGCTCGAGACCGGCAGCGGCGAATGCGACGATCCGGGCGAAGGCGACGTCTCAGGTAGCGCGGTGGGCCCGGCTCCTACGCCGTTTGCGCCGCTTCCCGCGGCGCCCGAGCCAGACCCGCCCATCATGATCGGCGCGTGAAAGGCGGACGCGATCACCTGCTGCCGCGCGTCTTGGGCCGCGACTTGTGCGACATGCCGTTCCTGCGCCGCACGCAGCGCATTCACTTGGGCTTCGGACTGCTGTGCCTGCAGGCTGCCGGGCGCGCCGGGTGCGCCGGATCCCTGTTGCGAAGGCGTCGTCGCAGAGGCTTCCGGTGTGGGCGTTTCGAGAGCGGGCGTCGGCGAGGGCGTCGGAATCGCGGTCGGCAGTGCGAGCGGAACGTTGTCGCCGAAGTGCCCGGGCACCACCGCCGCGACCGAAGCGGGGGCCGAAGGAATCGACGATTCATCGGTCTTCTTCGTAGACGGCGAATTCTGTGCGCCGAACACGATCAGCATCAGAACCGCGACGCCCACGACCGCAGCGGCGGCAATGGCCTTACGGCCGATTCGCGTAACGCCGCGCACGGGACCGTGAATCGCCGGCTGTAAGGAATCCGGCGACTTCGGCGGCATCGGTTGTTTCTTTGGTGGATCAGGCATACTCTGCGTTACACCCGCCGCACGTAGCCGTGCAGCTCGCCCTTGCCGTGCTTACCGACGCCGGCATTGAGAATCAAATCGATCCCCGCCGGCAAACCGTCCACGACGATCGTCGTGCCCGCCACGCGGTAATTCACGATCTGCTCGCTCCCGCCCGAAGAAGCCGCATACGGAATGGGCAGATCGGGCGGAAGCTTTTCGTACTGCAAATAGATGTGCGCCCCATCGTTATACACGAGATGGGGCAGGATGGACGGATCCCCATACATCTTGTACCGGAACTCGAGCCGTGGCGGAATCGGCGACGGGGTAGGAACGGGTCGCACCGCCTGCGCCGCCGCCTGCGCCGCCGCGATCCGCGCGACGAGCAGAGCGTTACGCCGCGCCTCGCGCTCCTCGTCGGGATAGTAGAAACCGATGCGAGACGGCCCGCTCGTTTTCGCCGACGTGAGATCGATGTAGTACGTGTGCCTCGTCGTGGTAACGACCAAGTTCGTCGTGAGGTTGAGCTCGGTCGGCTTCACGAAAACGTGCGGCGTGGTACCGCCGGGCCCGCTGTTCGCCGACGCGACGATCCAGCGTACCGAGTCGCCGACGGCAACGTTGAGGATCGCCTCCTGATCGCCCAGCGTGATGTCGCACACCAGCAGCGGACGGCAGGTCAGGTGCGCGTTCGAATATCCGTAGGGAAATTTCACCGTCCCGTTCGGAAGCACGAGGGAACCGTAGGGATCCACTGCTCGCGCAGTGCCCGGAACGGCAATCGCAAACACCGCTGCAAGCAGCGTGCCGCGAAGGAGCGGCGGCAAGGTCACAACTTCCTAACCCAGTTAATGCTTGTTATCGCAAGCCCGATCGGGTTCTTGAGAATCGCCTGTTCGTCGGTCGGCGGGCTGACCGCGATGCCGAACGTTCCGTCCCACTGTTGGGTGCCCGTCACCTTGCCCTGGAGGTTTCGCAACGTTTCGGTCCACTGAATCTCGTAGGTCTCAGTGCTTACCGGAAGGATCGCTATGATCGAGACGGACACCGTTCCCGCTTGCGCACGATCGAAGGGCGAGTTTCCGGGATAGTAGGAATCGAGAAAACCCTTCGCAGCGGATGACGCGGGGACGAACGAGTACACGTTATCGAGATAGTATTTTTCGACGACGCGGTCGGTCACGACCGAGCGTGCGTTCATGACGAAGTTTGCGAGTTCTGCACGGACGACGCGAGGATCGACGGGCGACGCTTGATCCGCAGGATGCACCGCGATCGCCATGCCGACCTTGTCGATCGCGACGACATAGGGTACGAAGCGATTCTGACCGGCGACGTAGAGCAATCCCACGATGCATACGACGAGCGCGACCGCTTGCAGCATAGCGAGCAAACGCCAATTGAATGCGGACGATACGTACGAGCCATAGCGCTCGATCCAGACCTCTTGCGCCGCCAGATACGGGCTATCGATTTGACCGGCGCCGTCGCCTTCTGCACCACCGGCCGTCTCAGCCGCATGGGAATGGCCTTTTTTGAACGCCTTCATCTATTTGTCGACGTTTTCATCGCGAAAAATAATGTTGCGGGTACTGGGCAACCGGAAGGAACGTGGGGGCCACGACCGGGGGATATTTCGGCGGCAGCGGCGACGCGCCGTGCGCCGGCGATGGTTGGGGCAACGGCTGTAGGTCTTTTATCCCGATAACCGCCCACGAATAATAAAACTGTTGCCCAGAGTTCTGAAGTGCTGCGATTGCGGCGTTCCCGGCGCCGTTGAGCGGAAACGGTGTCGCCGATGCCGTGCTCTCGGGCGGCGCAGTAGGCCGGCTCACTGCAATGAGCGTGTAACTTCCCGGCGAAAGGCCGCCGCACGTGAAGGAACTGTTCGAGTTCGGCTGGATCCCGTACGCACTCGCAAAGAGGTTCGGAAGGTTCTTGGTCAACTGCTGCTGCGCGGACATTTGATTGTTAATCGTCGCAAGCGCGCTCGACAGGTTCTGCCCGGGTTGCGGCGTCGGCACATTGCTGGTCGATGCGAGCGACGCGAGATATTGATCGCCCGTTTTCGATCGCTTGAAGGCGATGACACTTATCTGCCTGCCCGCCACGACCGGTGCCATGCCGGTAAGCGGAACCGGGGATGCGGTCGGACCGCACGATTGCCCCGCCGTCTGCGCATCGCCCAGGGAATGGGACCCGAGGACGGCGATACACGCCGCCCCAATCAAGAGTAGGATCGAACGCGGCGCGGGAATCTTGCTCGACTTCATTTCGGCGGCTCCCCTTGTAACGGCTTCGCTTGCGGAATCTCCGGAAGTGGTTTGCTTCTTTGCTGTGCGAGCGCGGTAACCGAGGGCCGACCGCTTGAAAGCGCGGCGGCCGCCGCCGGGATAGCTTGTTTCGGCGCCTGAAGCGGCGGGGGAGCGCTCTGCGGCGGCAGAGCCGCCATATCGTTCCGCACCGATGCATGCAGGCTTTCCGCGGAGATTCCGATCGCGGTTTCCGGAATCTTTCCAGCGTCGTTTTTCGCCCCCTCGAGGCCCTTCTGCAGCTGCGCGGATGCCAATGGATTGGCCGCATTTCCCGGAGCAGCAGTGAGCGGTTTTGCCGTAACCGCACTCGCAGCGGCTTTCTCCGTCGCGGACAATGCGCCGAGTTTCGTCGGCGGCGTTTGAAGGGCTTTGCCGAGAGCTGTCACCGGATTCACCGTCGCCGCAGGCGCAGTCAGAGCCGCGGCGCCGACACCTTCACTGAAGAGCGTCGGAGTCGCCTGAGGTGCTTCGAACGTGCCTTGGACGCCCGTCTGAGCGGGCTGACCGGTCGGCGCGGCCTGAAGCGGATTGGCTTCGGCTCCACCACCAAAACCCCCAACGTTCGATGCCGTTGCTGCCGTTGTCGGTGGTAACACCGGTCGAAAAGCAGATTCGGCGCCGTTTGAACCGCCGCCGCTCAGTGCCTGTCCGTTTGTCGGGCTGATGGCGGCGGGGCTGAACTTCGTCGCGGTCTCACCCGTCGTACCGGTCACAGCTGAGGCAGCGTTGCCGGTCGCGACGCCATTGGCGCCCGTCGGACCCGCGGCACCGGCGCCGGGCTTCGTATTCTCGAGCGACGCCGTCGGCCGCGCCTCCATCTGCATCATAGCGCGGTTCGATTCTTTCGCCGATGACGCTTCTTTACTGCTGTAGTAGTCCCTCATTTGATCCGACTTGAACTGTTGGTCGGCCTTCGCCGAGCGAGACGCAGCATTTTGTGCGGGCAAGCCGCCCAACGCCTTCGCGCCGCCCGCCACGCCGCCGAAGACTTGCGACATCGCGCCGGCAAGTTGCGCCCCGGAAGAATTCGATTGTCCGCTGAGCGCCGATCCTGCGAAGCTCGGAACCGCATGGACGATCGCGACGATCATGAGCGCGATGGCTGCATAGATCGCGGGGCCGACGACCGGTATCGCTTCAGTAGCGGCCGTTTCCAACAGATACGGATACATCAGTCCCAGAATGATCTGGACGAACATATATTTGACGCCGGCACTGATCGCATAGGCAAAGAACCCCTGCCCGTATTTCTCCGTCCAACGCGAGCCCAGGAATCCCGTCACGATGATTCCGAGATTGAGCACCACATACACTTCCAGCGTGGCGATCGCAATCTCAGCCGCAAGTCCGGAGAACGCCCCGAAGATCGCAAATGCGGCTCCCGTCAACATTTCCGACGCGGCCTTCGATAAATTGGTGGCGCCGGTGCCGAGACCCTCATCGGGTATGAGGTCCAGCCCAACAGCTTCGGCCACGGGAACGGCGGCGAGCAAAGCACCTTCAGCGAGCAGCGCCGTCGGCGTGGCGCCCGTGTTGTACTGACCGGAAATGTTCGCGTTCTGTGGGATGTAGGCGAAGGAACCAATGACGGTCGTCACGAGCTGGGGGCCGTTCTGGATCAGCACGTAGTAAACGAAGACGACCGTAAACACTTTGGTAAAGACTTGCGTAAGGAACTCGCCAAGGTTGTCGCGCGTCATCATAAACTGCGCGACCATCCAAAAGACGTCGAGCGTAACGAGCAAAAGGAAAAGGCGCTGCGCGTACGTCTGGATTTGTCCCTGAATGCTGTTTAAACTGCTGACCATCGGCGAGAGAAGGTCGGCATTGGGCAAGTTCGCGTTCTGCGCACCGATTTGCCACGAATTGCTGAGGTTATTGGTGTTGATGATTTGGGCGCTCGCCGGATGGCCGACGGAGATCATGAAGAAGCCGACCAATACGCCGATGAACGCGTATACGAAGATACGCCAGCGCCAAAGGGAGCGAAGCATTAGGCGGGGACCGCTTCTGGGAACTGCTCCTGCGCTCGACGCGTCTGCTCGTCGGCATAGGCGAGCCACGCGGCGGCCGCGTCGTCGTGGCCCAAGTGGCGCATCCACGCAGCCGGCCAGTCGGTGCGGTGTCTTTCTAGGACAGCTCGCGCCGCCTCGGAATCCGCTTCTCCCCCGACCCAGTATGATGCTGCTACTTTCAGCCCGCGTTCCCACAACCATTCGGCAGGCCAATCGTCGCCGAAATGATCCATCAAGCGGCGCATCGCCGTAAGGTCTTCTTTGCCGCCCGCGCCGATGAAACTCAGTGCCACGGGGCCTAGACCCAGATCGAACAATCGCTGCCCGAGCGCGCTCGTATAGTAATAGTGCCGCTTCGGCGTTGCGAGCGACAAGATCTCGATCTGCCGGTCGGTCAAGCCGATCTGACGATAAGCCGCCGAGGCGTTCTGGCTCTTTGCTTCGGGATTCGGCAAGAAGATTTTCGTCACACACGATTCGAGGATTGCCGGCGTGATCGTTTTGTTGAGAACGTCGCTCACGCTTTGCGTTGCGAAAAGGACGGCTGCGTTTTTCTTCCGCAGCGTCTTGAGCCAATCGCGGATCTTTTCGGCAAAGAGTGAATTATCGATGAAGGTCCACGCTTCGTCGAGGACGAGGAGCGTCGGCCGGCCGTCCAGCCGTTCTTCGATGCGATGGAAGAGATAGAGCAACACCGGAACGACATTGCGTCCGCTGTTTGCGCCGCTCTCCATGATGTGTTCGAGTTCGAAGACTTGGAAAGCGCCGTCAGTGAGCGTATCCGCTTGCGAGTCGATCAGATTTCCGAGCGGGCCGCTGAGGGTATAGCGATCGAGCGCCGCGCACAATTCCGCATCCTGGAGCGGGCCGCTCAAGAGATCCGTGATCGTGCGGCTTTCTTCTTCTCCGAGAAGTTCCAGTGCGTGGAAGATCGTCTTGCGGTGGGCCGGCGTCACTTCGATGCCTTGAAGCGCGACGAGATTTTCCAACCAGTCCGCCGCCCAGGCGCGCTCTGCGGGCTCGTCGATGCGTGCTAACGGGCAGAACGCCGTCGAACCGTACTCGCCGAGGAGATCGTAATGCTGGCCGCCCGAGGACATGCAGAGCGGATACGCCGAGTATCCTTTGTCGAACACGAAAACTTGCGCGTGCGGATACCGGAATTGCGACGCCGTTATGAGGCCGAGCAGCGTCGACTTACCGGCACCGGTCGGTCCGAGCACGAGCGTGTGCCCGACGTCGCCGACGTGAAGCCCGAGCCGGAACGGCGTCGAGCCGGTCGTCGCGGTGATCGCGAGCGGTGGACTGTTGGGCGGATAGAACGGACACGGATTGACCGCTAAGCCCGACCACACGCTCGTCAACGGTAAGAAATCGGCAAGATTTCGGGTGTGGATCAGCGGCTTGCGAATATTGGAATAGCCGTTACCGGGATGCGTACCGAGAAACGCTTCAACCGCGTTGACATCTTCGACGCGCGCGTTGAAACCGAGATTGAACAGCAGCTTGAGCACTTCGCGGCAGCGTTCGTCGGCGACGTTCGCATCGCTGTCGTACAGGACGATGACGCTCGTGTAGTAGCCGAAACGAACGCGGTCTGCCGCGAGGTCGTCTTGGGCCGCTTGCGCGTCGGCCGACATCGCCACCGCATCGGCGTTCACACGGGCGGTACCGCCGGTCTGCTCGGTGATGTAGCCCTGCGCCGACATGCGGTTCTGAAACCACTTTTTTCGCGAGCTTTCCAGATGCTTTTTGGCCGGCTGCGGGTCGAGAAACACGAAGCGGTTCGACCAGCGATACGGCATTGCGAGGCGATTGAGCGCGTCCAGAATTCCCGGATAGCTTTCGTTGGGAAACCCCGTGATCGTGATGGTCCGCACCGCAACTTCGCCGACGCGCGGCTTGAGGCCGCCGTAAAAATCGGTGCTGCCGATGATTGCGTCGAGGTACATCGGGACCTTCGGGAGCCGCACCGGATGATCGACGCAGGTCGCGCAAAGCGTGAGATGCGAGAGCAAATCATCGAACGTGAAATCGGTTCGCGCGACATCGTCGTGAACCGTTCGCGATTTCAAGCGCCGGAAACGCAGATTGAACGACAGATTGTCTTCGAAATCTTGCAGCGCAGCCTTGAAGTTTCGCATCGCTCGCATCGACCAAGTTTCACCCTCGGTGCGATCGCCTTCGATCAACATGTCCGTGAGCTTGCTCTCACGGTCCGGCGGAGGCAAATACGTCAAAATGAGTACGAAACTCGTCTCGTAATGGGCGACGTCGGCGCCTGCGGCTTCATATTGCAAGCGACGTTCGGCATCGATCAACGTCGTCGTACTATCTGGAAACGAACCGGCTTTGGGGTAGCTGACGGCGGCCCGCCGAACCGCGTCGACGTGCATCATCCAACCGGAGCCTCGGCGCATCATCGCAGAATTGACGTGTTCCGAGAGCGCCTCGAGTTCGTATTCGCTTGCCGAATCGAGATCGTTTCCGCGATACTCCCAGCCCGCCATAAACGAGCCGTCCTTGTTCAGGATGATGCCGTCTTCGATCAGCGCCGCGTACATCAGCAGATCGGAATAGCCGCGCAGTTTGGTCCGATACTCGCGCAATACTTCGAAGCTCTGCCCGCGCAAGCCGAACCAGAGCAATCCGAGGCAGACGACGATGCCGATGACTAGCGTCACCATACGCTAAGCTTTCTGTTGGGGCTTCAGGAGAGGCTCCAGCGCGGTTACGTGAGGAGCCGCGGGATAATAGATCTTACGATTGACGTGCCGGATATAGACGCGCGTCAGCTGAGGATCGGCCTTCGCCATGCGTTGAAAGATGGCGAGGCTGAGCACCCAGACGCCCGCGCCGACGGCTGCGAGTGCGAGACTCCCGAGCGAAAAGATCATGATCGCCGCGATGATGCCGGACGAGAACACGAGTTCCCGTTCGGCACCGAGCATCAGCTGCGGGCGTAAGAGCGACTGACGGACGGTCGTCCTTACGGGCGCGGCCACCCTAGATGGATGCTCCCGTGATGACGTTGATGAAGCTCGACGCGAAGATCAAGAATGCCGCCGCAATCACGATCATCAGCATCTTGCGTGCGAAACCGCCCATATCTTCACCGAAGATCAAGCCGAGGCCGGCCACGAAAATCGCGATGATCGAGATGTAGCGCGCCGTCGGACCCGTCAGCATCGTAACCAGGCCGCCGAGCGGGCCTTCCCAGGGTAAACCGCCGCTTCCCCCGGTACTAGAGGAAGACGCGAGCGCCGCCGATGCGGCAGCCGCAACGAGAACCGGTACGAGCGCCGCTGCGCTGACAAGGGTCGATTTGGAGGCTTTCATCATGGCGTTCGTCCTTTTTGGGTGGAGAATCTAGAGAGCTTCGAGCAGGTAGTGGCCGTCGCTCACGCCCGCGGTTCGGACAACTTCAGTGACGCGGCGGCTGTGCCCCATACGCGTAATGAAGGCAATGACGTGGACCGCTTCCGCAATGAGCTCGGGCTGCGGATGCGAATTCTTATCTTCGGCGATAAGCTGCTCGAGCCGCAGCAATCCCGCGCCGGCGCTATTGGCGTGAACCGTGCACAAGCCGCCGGGGTGACCGGTGTTCCACGCTTTGAGCAGCGTCAGTGCTGCGCTATCGCGCACTTCGCCGACGACGATGCGATCGGGCCGCATGCGCATCGTGATGCGCAGACAGCCGGTCATATCGACCTCGTCGCTCGTTCGCATCGCAACCACGTTGGGAGCGGCGCATTGCAGCTCGACGGTATCTTCGATGAGGATGATGCGCTGATCGTCCCCGACGCTTTGCGCCATCTCATGGAGTAGCGCATTTGCGAGCGTCGTCTTGCCGGAGCCGGTAGAACCGACGATCAGCACGTTCTTGCGCTCGTGAACCGCTTCGCGCAACGCCTCGGCATGTCGCGCCTCGAGAATGCCGTTGCTGACGTAATCTTCGAGCGTATAGATGAGGAGCGCCTTTTTGCGAATGTTGAACGCCGGCGCGGAAACGACGGGGCGGATCACGCCCTGCACGCGGCTGCCGTCGATCGGCAATTCGCCTTGCAACATCGGATGATGGTGGCCGATCGTCGTCTCGAGCATCGCCGCGATCGTGCCGAGCAGATTCTCGGCCTTGCCCGGCGAGATCCGTTCGCCCGTATCGTGCATTCCCTCGCCCAGCACGTCGAGCCAAAGCTTGCCGTCGGGGTTGAGGATGATTTCGATGACGCTCGGATCCGAGAGCGCTGCCATGATGGTCGGCCCGAGCTCGCGGACCAACTTATCGTGGACGATCTGTTTCTTCTGATCCGGCAGCGAGACCACTGCCGTGCCCTCTGAATGCATCAGACTAGCGTCCTCTCGAACGACCCACATGCGATGCGCGCTTCGAGCAACGAACGGCCTCCGTTAAGAAAACCATACGTACGGCCGAGTGTTGCGTATCGCATAAGCGGATTCGCTTCAACTAGGAGTTGGTCCTACGGCCACGATGCCGGCAGGCTCGGGAACGTCGGGTTCGACCAGTTCCACGGGCAGACGGCCGTCCGAAATGACGGGCGGCACCTTCGAACGCGCATCGAACGTCGGATCCTCATAGTACTTAATCTTCTTGCCGTAGACCGGCGAGTGTCCGGCGATGAAAACGAGCATGTCGTCGGGCGGAAGCCGCCGCACCTCGTCCGGCGTGATGAGGGCCCGTTCGTTCTCCTGGGTGTTGATGGAAACTTGAGTCTTGAACCCGACGCGCGATCCGGAATAGGAGCGCAGCTCGTTGCGGACGGTCATGGTACCCGCCATCTTCGAGAGTAATTCCGCGGTCTCGATCTTGTTGGGTGCGTAGGCGATTTGAACGTGGCAATTTGCCATAACCGATTCGTGGTTGCCGCTCGCACCGCCGTAGGCCGCCGCAAGCTGGGCGACGTCCTGGGTGATCAGGTAGCTCTTGATCCCATACCCGGCCATGAAGGCGAGTGCCTTCTGCAAGATCTCGAGGTTGCCGAGCGACGGCAACTCGTCGATCATCATCAGCAGGCGGTGCTTGTAGCCGGCCACGCTCTTGCCGCCGGCAAAACTCATCTCGGCCGTCAGGGTGCGCAGGATTTGATTGATGATCAGGCGCGTGAGGGGCTTGAGCCGCTCCATCTCGGAGGGCGGCACGACGAGGTAAAGGCTCACCGGTTTCTCGTCGTTCATCAGCGATCGGATCGTGAAGTCGCTCTGCGCAATATTCTTGGCAACGATCGGATCGCGGAACAGGGTGAAGTAACGGATCGCCGTTGAGAGGATGCTCGAACCTTCTTTGGGGTCTCGATTGAGCATTTCGCGCGCGGCCATGGCGACGACCGGATGGGTCGCCGTCGGCGCGCCCGCTGTATCGACCCAGCCCATTTCTCCCGTGGGATCGTGCGGCGAGAGGAGCATGTAGTTGTACATCATCTCCGGCGAGTCGAACGACGGATCGGAGAGGAAGTGCGAGACGCCGGTGAGGCTTTTATCTTTTTCGAAGTAGAGAATGTGGAGCACGACGCCGAGCAGGAGCGCCGATGCCGTGGCAGTCCAGTGCGCGTTCTCGCCCTCGGAGCCCTTACCATCGGGATCGACGAGCATGTTGACGACGTTTTGCACGTCCTCGATTTCGTAATCCGTGCGCAGCCGGATCTCCGCGAGCGGATTGAAGCGGCAACTCGAGCCGTCGTTTTCGGCGGGATTAAACTTGAGCGTTCGGCTCCCGAGCTCGCCGCCGCGCCAGCCCGAGGTCAAGGCGAAATTCTCTCCTTTGATGTCGTGCACGACGCACGAGTGCGGCCAGGAGAGCAGGGTCGGCAACACGAGGCCGACGCCCTTACCGGACCGAGTCGGCGCGAAGACGAGCACGTGTTCCGGGCCGTCGTGCCGCAGATACCGCTTGCGGCCCTTCTTATCGAGAAACGCTCCGACGTAGACGCCGGAACCCTTTCCGATGAGGCCGGTTTTCTCGATCTCTTCTTCGGTCGCCCAGTGGGCCGAACCGTGCAGATCGGAATGGACTTGGCTGTGCAGCATCGCGCGCCGGCCGAACCAGGCCGCGACCGCGAAGGCGACCGCGAGCCCGATGAGATCGAGGATCGTTCCCTGCGTGAAGGCGGCGTGCACGCGCGGGTCTGCCGATGCATGAAAGCGGAACGCCCATTCCGCCCCGCTCCACGGCGCATACACATGGGGAACGATCGTTTTTCCGAGGACGGCTTGGAAGCCGAGGCGGTACGCCGTCCATTCCGTTCCGAGCCACACCGCTGCAAACGCGAGCAGGATGAATAGGCCGACCCCGCGGAGGAAACCATCCCACGGATCCTCGGAATGGTTCTGAATGGAATACAGGCCGCGCGGGCCGGAGGTGGTTCCCATGGTCACGTCCTCCGAAGCGAAAACAGCTTTCGCTATGTCGAAATATGCAGCCAGCTACGCTTGTCGGCGGAACATCTCCTTGATGGCCGCGCCCATGCGATCGCGCAGACGGCGTGACGGCGGCCCGAGCCCGAGCAGCAGCGCGTACAGCGCGAGCCCCGCACCGAGCCCGCAAACGGCGCGTCCATCGAGCGAGAAGCCGCTGAGCGCCCAAACGATCGGGGTCGCGAACAGCGCGAGCGATGCCAGCCGCACCAGTACCTTGCGCGCAGGCCGGCCGATGTGCCGGTCGATCGCGGCTTCGCAAAGCGCGAGCGCGTGGTCTGCGGCTTCCAGCGCGAGGCGATACATGCACCATCGTTCTGCGCAGGGCGAACCGTTCCCGGCGGCCGCTCCGGCATGAGCGACGACGCGCTGGAAAGCCAAGCAGCAGACCAAACGCTGGAGCCGCCGAAACCGGCCGACAGCGCCCCCTCGTTTGGGATCGACGGCAAGGCGTACGCGACGCGCGGTTCGTTCGGCGTCGTCGGAAAAGTCACCGGCGCCGGTCCGAATTTCGTGGAACTCCAAGCGCCGATGGGGCACGAGGTCCGGTTACGCCGGAACGACGTCGATCAGGCGCTCGGCGGCAGTGAGAACGCGCAGGCACTTCTCGACGATGCCAAGGCAAACAAGGACGCCGTGACGATCCGCTTCGACAGCACGGGCGCCTCCTATCATAATACGGAACAGCTTATGCGGTTCGAGCGCTCGAAAGCGAACGGCGAAACGCCGCCGTTCAATCCGACCGAGACGCAGCGCCGCGCGGCTATCGCGGACGAACGGCGAACCCTGCTGCGCACGGAGAGCCGCGAATTTAATAAGCGCTAAGCGCTACAACTCCGCCCATAGTGGGCGGCTGAAGAGCACGCTACGAGCGCCAGACCCACTTTTGGAAAAACGCTTCGTCGGCGATCGGCAGATACAGCTGCGCGAGCGCGCGGACGCTCGCAATCGTCACCGGGCCGTAGTAGCGTGAATCGTACCCGTGGGCGTACGGTGTCCACAGCCACACCTGGCCGGGCTTGAGCCGGTACGTTCCACGCGCGAGTGCGGGCAGCGGCCGATGCCGGCTATCGATCGCGGCGGTCGCACTATCGGGGAGGCGGTGTCCGTTGACCGCTACGGCACTTTGGGTCAGCGTGACGACGTCGCCCGCAACGGCTGCCGCGAACTTCAGTAAAGGCGCCGTACGATGCGGGCAATCACCGGCCGGCATGTACCCACGCTCGGCTCCGAGCGCAGCCGCATCCTTGGGGGCACACACGACGACCATATCGTCGCGTACGATCGGCCGGTCGAGCGGAAGCATGCGGTAAAAACCCGTCGGCATGCTGCCGGTTACGTTGAGGCCCAAATGCAGCGAACGCGCGTACCACAGTCCGGCGGAGAGGCATGCAAGGAAAATGGCGAGGGCTGCGAAGCGTATCTCCCGTCCGCGCGGGCCTGGACGGGCGGCGTAAGTGCGTGCGATACTCATGCACGCGAAGAGTTCTCCCGAGAGTTGCGGCTTCCCCGGCGAGGGGAGAAAGACTGATGAGGGTTTCGTATGCAGCCTGGCGAGGCGCCGGCCCGTAAATGGGTCTCCGGCCAGACCGAATCTCTATTGAGCGAGACCCACCATGCGGCGGGCATCGTGTACTTTCGCGGCCAGGATGCGGGGAAAAAAGAGCTGCCGCCCGGATGGACGCGCGAAGCTCTGCCCGATAAGAATCGACTCGGTTTAGCGGACGAATTTCGGAAGGCCGATGCCGAGTTTTTGCGGAGCCCGAAGGGTCAGTTGATCGTCTCCTTCCGCGGCACCGCCGAGAAGGCCGATTGGAAAGCGAACCTCGGCAACATCTTCGGCGTCAAAAACGAGAAGTACGAAGCCGCCGCAAAGATCGGCGAAGCCTTCAAGAACGTTCCCGGCGTCGTGTTCACGGGGCATTCGCTCGGCGGCGGTCTCGCGAAACTTGCAGGCGAGGTCGCGTCGACGGGGCCCGGGCTCGAGCCGAAGACCGTGGTCGGATTCAACGCAGCACCGGTGACCCCCGCGACCTACCGGAAGTACGGCGTAGCAACGAACGACCATCTGCGCACGACGATCCACGTGGTCAACGAGAACGACATTCTCAACCGGACGCTCAAAGGCGGCAAGCTTGGCGCGGTGAACGCGAAGGGACTGTTCGATCGCGAGCGCCCGGACAATTCGATGATCGTCGTTGCCAAAGGCGAGGGTTCGATCAAAGGCGCGACGGGGCACGGCATCAAGAACTTCGTGACGCGCGGCGATTCGTCCAACATCGCGCACTTTACGGCACCGCTCAACGACGGTATCGGCTCCGTCTCGCACACCGATTACGAACGCTTTCGCCCGAATCTCCCGGAACGCGGCCGGTCGGGTATCATTCTAGGGGCGGCGCGCTCGGCTCCGGCGCTGGCCCAATCGCGCCAGCAGTCGCCCAGCCTCGGACGATGAGCATGACGGCACCGCAAGAAACCAAAGAAATCCAAGAAATGCCTTTGCTCCGTTTTCGGGCGGAGGGCGACGACGATTATTTCGAGCAACCCGTCACGATCATGGGCCACGTCACCGGCGTCGGCGACGACGTCGTCACGATCGCGATCGGCGGCGGATCGCAGACGCAATTGTACGTGGAAGACTTCTATGAACTGCTCGGCGGTCCCGAAGATGCACTTGGCATCTTCATCGACGCGGCCGCCCACGGCGACCTCGTGAAAATTCGGTTGACGCAGGAACGCTTGTCGTACGAGAACGATGCGCAATTGGAGCGGTACACCGAGAAGGCCCCGTGAGAAGATGGGATCTTCGCTGCTAGGCAGGCGCGCGTTCGTTGCGGGCGCCGCTTCGTGTTGCGCTGGCGCGGGCACCCGCGCAGCGGCGTTCGCGAGCGATAGTTACGGCGCGGCCGTGCTCGCGAAGCATCCGGTCGCGTTTTGGCGGCTCGCCGAGACGTCGGGCCCGGCAGCGGCCGACGCTTCGGGAAACGACCGCGAGGGCAAGTATCGCGGCGCACCCGTTTTCGGCGAACGCGCACCGCACGGTGCGGGCGTTCGTCTCGACGGACGCCACGATTACGTCGAAATCGCCGCCGCCACGAATTTCGGTCAACCCGCCAGCGGCCGAGGACTCGCCGTCGAGGCCTGGATGCGCCCGGACGTTCTCACCTTCCCGGGCCAAACTTCAGAATCGTACGTTCATTGGCTCGGTAAAGGCGAGACCGCTCAGATGGAGTGGGGCTTCCGCTTCTACAGCTCGGCTTCGCCTTCGCGCCCGAATCGAATCTCGGCCTACATCTGGAATGCACCGGGAGGCGAAGGTGCGGGCGCCTACTTTCAAGATCAGCTAACGGCCGGCCAGTGGATTCACGTCGTCGCGGTTTACGATGCGGGCGACCGCTCGAACCCGCACGCCGGCGTCAGCATCTATCGCGACGGTGCACTGCGCGAGAGCCCGGCGAAATCGCGCGGCGCGCGCTATGCGAGCTGCGACATCGTTCCGGCATCGGGAAGCGCACCGGTTCGGCTCGGGTCACGCGACCTCGGGAGTTTCTTCACGGGAGCCCTGGCCGACGTCGCGATCTACCCACGCGCCCTGGGGCCGGCCGAAATCGCCGAGAACTTTCGAGCGGGGCTCGTGAAGGCGTAGCGCCCCTTCGGCGCCGAAGCGCGAGCGATGCGCCCCATCTTCTTCGTTCCGTGGTGGTGGTATATCTGGAGCAGCGGCAAACGCTTCTCCTTACGGCGCACGATTTCGCTTGCGGCCATCATTGCGATTCTCGCCGAAGCGATCGCCGTCGCCGCGCTCTACGCGTTCCGCGGCAAGAGCCCGGTCTTCGCAACGGCGTTGCCGATTGCGGCCTGGGCCGCGGCCGCATCGGTAGCCGTGTCGCTGTGCGAACCGATCGTCTACCTCGTTACCGATTCGCTCCGCGCCGGCGCCTGGACTCCCGATCGCTTGCGGGACGTCAGCTACGGGATGCAAACGGCGTATGCCGCGGCGCTGGCCGTTGCCGCCTACGTGCTCGCGCCGCACGTTCCGTTTGCCGAGCGGCTGCTACTGCAAGCCCGCGCGCAAAACGGTTGGACCGGAGGCACGGCACGTTACCTGATCGGCGCGACGCTCGTCTTCGTGCCGGTCGTCATCGTGCTGCGCCTTATCGCGCTCGGCATCCGGCCTCGGGCGGTGATGAAGCCCGCAAGCCAAGAGACCCAATCGATTCCGTTCGTGAATCGCACAGAGATTCCACCCCAGCGGCACGCGCCGCTACCTTCCGAGATGATTCCGAGGCAGCAGCCGCCGGCGCGCATCGTCAACGTCCAAATCGCACCGCGCGATCCGAAGGACACGCCCTAACGTCGCATGCGCGCGGCATCAATGCCGCACGGACAATTTTTCCGGATCGATGAACGGAAGCCCGGAGTGCATCCAGGGCTTACCCGGTTTGAAAAACTCCGGCGGAAACGACGGCATCCCATACTTGGGAAACAAATCCGTGCTGCCCCAATCGTGACTCGAGGCCGCGGCTATGACGGCTCCGAAGGCCGGATACCACACTTGTGAATTTCCCGTGTGTTCGTTGAAGCAGAGCACGTAGCCGATGGCACCGCTTTGGTAATAGATCGCGTTCTGACTCGTCTCGAGATACCCGCCCTTATCGCCTTCGTAGGGCGGTGCGCTCGAATTTGGTGGAATCGGACCGAGCGCGTCGAGACCGTAGAAGCCGAACGCATTCGGCCCCGAGAAGCTTTTATCGTTGAGGGCTGCATCGGCGTAGCCGAGCCACTGCGCCACTTCGGCAGGCGTGAACGCGGGATTGCCCCTGCCGTAGTTCAGGGCGGCGAGCAGGCGCGCCATATCCGTTGCGGCCGCGCTCATTCCGCCGCCGCCCTGCATGTTGAAAAAGTTCTCATCGCCGTAGCCGAGTTCGACCGTGGGTTGGCTCGGGGTCATCACGCTCTTGGCCGTCGAGGGAGACGAGTTCGGATAGTAGGTCGCTTCGCCGGGCAGCTGCGCTCCGATTAGCGGACGCGCGCCGCGGATTCGCTTGATGCCGAGCGGCTCGAGCAGCGGCTTGCGAATCGCGGCTGCAAACGACGATGCATGCCGCAGCTTCGCCACGATATAGGCCAGGAAGTCGAAGTTACTGTCGTTGTAGGCTGCCTGCGATTTGTCGCCCGGCGCATATTGCAACGGTTCGCTCGCCGCATACGATTCGAGCTCTCCGGCGTGGACCGGCAGCGGTTTGACGAGGCGTGCAGCAACGGCCGTATCGTCGACTTCGAGCGTTGGATCGAGTCCGGAATCCATCTCGAGGAGATTTCGAATCGTAATTTTTGAGAAACGCTTATCTTGCGGAGCGCCGCCCCATGGTGGATGCAGCTGGAGGATGCTCTGCATCGTCGTATCGAGCGTGAGTTTGCCTTCGTTGACCAACTGCATGATGGCTAGCGACGTGATGAACTTCGAAACGCTGGCCTGCCGAAAATAGGTCGTCGGCTTGATGAGCGGACCCGGCCTGTAGGCGTAACCCTTTGCGTATACGAGCCGCGTGCCGACGATGATCGCCAGCGACGCACCGTGCACGCCGCCGCCTTCCATGACGCTGCGCATTGCATCGTCGATCGCTGCGACGGAAGGCGACCCGATCGTATGAAAAATCTTCGCCGGGAGAATGTGTTTGGGGGGCTTAGGCAGCGCCGTTTGCGCACCGGTCGAGAGCACGACCGCACACGCGACGCCCCAGGCGAGTGTCGATCGCACGAGCCGCGAAAAGCTCATAGGCGCACTAACTATTCTCCGCCGGCGCGTCCGTTGCCGGCCGCACCGATCTTCGCCGAGACCATCTTGGCCTGTGAGAAGAGCAACAGGTAATCGTAGCCGCCGGCCTTCGAATCGGTGCCGGACATATTGAAGCCGCCGAAGGGATGCGCCCCGACCATTGCTCCCGTGCACTTGCGGTTGAAGTACAGGTTACCGACGTGGAACTCGTCGCGAGCGCGCTCGAGCTTAGCCTCGTCGCGCGAATAGAGCGCGCCCGTCAAGCCGAACTCGGTGTTATTTGCGATCGCGAGCGCATCGTCGAAATCCGCGGCTTTGATCAGCGCGAGCACGGGCCCGAAAATCTCCTCGAGCGAGATCGTGGCATCCGGCGCGACGTCCGCCACGACGGTCGGCTGCACGTAATATCCCTCGAGCGGTGCGCGCTTGCCGCCGGCAACGAGCCGGCCGCCCTCGGCTACGGCTTTCTCGACGTAATCCAGGATCGACTTCTGCGCGCCCTCGTTGATGACGGGGCCGACCGCGACGCCCGGGCCCGCGGGGTTGCCGAGCGTCAAGCGGGCAACGCGCTCGAGAATTTTGCTCTCGACGGCATCGTACACACTCGCTTCCACGATGGCGCGCGAACACGCGGAACATTTTTGACCGGAGAATCCGAAGGCCGAAGCGACGATGCCGTCTGCCGCTGCATCGAGATCGGCGTCGGCCGCTACGACGATCGAATCTTTGCCCCCCATCTCCGCGATAACGCGCTTGATCCAGATTTGGCCCTTTTGCGTTTTCGCCGCCAGCTCGTTGATGTGCAGACCGACTTCTTTCGATCCGGTGAATGCGATGAAGCGCGTCTTGGGATGGGCGACGAGCGCGTCACCGATCGTGCGCCCCGAGCCCGGCACGAAGTTGACGACCCCCGGCGGCAACCCGATATCGTGCAGCAGTTGCACGAAGACGGCTGCGATCACGGGCGAATCGCTCGATGGTTTGAGCACGACCGTGTTCCCGGCCACGAGCGCTGCCGTCGTCATGCCCGCCATGATGGCGAACGCGAAATTCCACGGCGGAATCACGATGCCCACGCCGAGCGGGACGTAGGAGAGGCGGTTATCTTCGCCCGCAATCGGCGTCAGGGGCGGCGGCTGGGCGTAGCGCAACGCTTCGCGCGCATAGAATTCCATGAAGTCGATCGCTTCGGCGGTATCGGCATCGGCTTCGACCCACGGTTTCCCCACCTCGAGCACGAGGAGTGCGTTGAATTCATCGCGGCGGCGGCGCACGGCTTCCGCGGCTTTGAACAGATACTCGGCGCGTTCGCGGGGCGCGACGTGCTTCCACGTTTCGAAGACGCGCGCCGCCGATTCGACGGCCGTTGTGGCCTGCTCGAGCGACGCCGAGCCGACCGTACCGATGGCCATAGCCGGCTCGGCCGGATTATACGACGCGATCTTGGCTGCCGTTTCGAGCGACTGGCCGTCGATGACGATCGGGTAATGCCGGCCCAGGCGTTCTTCGGCCTCCGCAATTGCAGCCTCGATCGAGGCGATGTCGGCGGGTTCCGAAAACGTCCGGATCTTCTCGTTGACGAACGGAGCGGTGAGCGTGTGGGTGGTCGGCATGACGGCATCTCTTCCGCCGCGCTAGCGGCCGCCCCTCGAAACCCGAGGCGAGACGAGCCCCTCTATTGCAAAAGGCATGAACGCGCGCACGGCGCCAAGAAGCCGCAGCGCATGGAGCCGAGGTTCGTCGATATCGACTGGGTGCGCGCCCACCAAGGCGACCCGAAGGTTCGCCTCGTGGACGCGCGCAGCAGGCCGCACGGCGCTCCCGATCTCGTCGCGCCCACCGGCGCCGAGCAATACGCGGCGGGGCATCTGCCCGGTGCGATCCAGCTCGATTACGCACACGAGCTCGCCGATCGGGCAACGCCGTATGCAACCCGCGTCGCACCGGCAAACGCGTTTGCAGCCGTGCTCGCGAGCCGAGGGATCGGTGACGATTCCATCATCGTCGCGTACGACGACGGCGAGGTTCCCTATGCCGCACGATTCGTTTGGATGTGCGCGTATTACGGACACGACGACGTCCGCATCATGGCGGGCGGTCTCAACGAGTATCTGCGCTTGGGGTACGCGTTGACCTTCGAGGTGCCGCATTACGCAGCCGCAACCTTCACGCCGCGCGAACGCCCGAACATCCGCGCGCGGCGCGAAGAAGTGATCGCGATCGCCGAGGGCCGCAGCGATTCCCAGCTGGTGGAAGCGCAGCGCAATAAGACGTATGCGCTGCGGGACCGCGATATCGCGGGCGTGCGCAGACTCTCCGCAAACGAACTCCTTGAAGACGAGAACGGCGGCCGCATCGCCCCCAAAGAGAAACTCGATCGCCTGGTCGATGCGCTCGCACTCGATCGCTCCAAGCGCACGATCGTAACCTGCGGCAGCGGCGTATCGGCCAGCGGCGCGTATCTCGCGCTGCTCGATGCCGGGTTCACCGACGTGGCGGTCTACGATGGTTCGTGGCTCGAGTGGAGCCACGACGGATTGCCGACGGTCGCCAAACCTTGACGCTCGGCCCGCGCGCGCGAATCGCGCTGGCACTCGTGCTCGGGCTCGCCCTGCTCGCAGCCGCGCGCCTCGAATCGTTCACCGAACCGTTCCTCGAGTTCGACGAGGGGATCTATCTCTTGATGGCGCGCGAGGTCGCGCACGGACATCTCCCGTACAGCACGCTTTTCGATGCAAAGCCGCCCGGCTTTTTCTTGCTGCTCGGCGCTGCCGTGCGCATCTTCGGTGCGAACATCTACGTGCTGCGCGCGATCGCATGCCTTGCCGTGCTGGCTACGTGCAGCGGCCTGTACGCCATGGCGGCGGCCTTTGCATCGGAACGTCGCGCGATCGCATGGCTCGCCGTCGCGTCCTACGCCGGTATGACCGCGAGCGGCGCCGGGCTTGCGGCCAACGCCGAGCTCATTCTCACACCGTTCGTCGTGTGGGCGTTCGTTCCGATCGTGCGTGCCGCAGCGAACCGCTCGCGCCTGGATGCGCGCGTGGCGTTCGCGAGCGGACTGCTGCTGGGAATCGCGGTGGAACTCAAGCTCACGGCGCTCGGCGAAGCCGCTTTCGCCCTAGCCTTCGCCGGATTCGCGGCCGGTGCCGGTGCGGCCGGAATCCTCGCAATGGCTGCCGGGATCGCCCTTCCGAGCGCGCTGATGCTTGGCGTCTATGCGGCGGATGGTTCGGTTCCGAATTTTCTCGCGGCGAACGTCTTTGCCATGACGCGGCGCGTCGGCTTCGCTCCTAGCGAGCACGTCTCGATCGTGCGCACGATCGTCCAGCAGTTCCGTTCGTTCTTGCCCTCATCGCTTCTCGTGCTGCTCGTGCCGTTCGCACTGCCCGCGTGCTCGAGCCGCGAGCGCAGGCTAGCCCTGTGGCTCGCCGCTTGGGTCGTCTTCGATTTCGTGCAAGTCTTCGCGGAAGGTGAGTTGTATCCGCATCAGTTTCTCGACGCCATGGCGCCGGCCGCAATTCTCGGCGCGTGGTGCGCCGTGCGCATCTTGCGACGCACCGGGCCGCAGCGATTCGTTCCGGCCATCCTCGGCGCGCTCGGTCTCTTCGCCCTGGTCGTGCACGCGGCGCCGAGCGAGCTGCTAGCGGCCGGCCAGCTGCGAGGCCATGGGCTCAACGACCGGGATGCGCTGGCAGCCTACCTCCGGACGAACCTCGCGCACCGAACGCTGTTCGTGGTCGACGACTGGTCGCTGTTTTACGCACTCGCGAACGAGCCGATCCCGAGCCGGTACGCCCCGTTTTTCTCATCGGCCGCCCTCGCGCGTCTCGCCGGCTTCGATGCGCAAACCGAAATCGATCGTGTATTCGCGACGGAACCGCAAGTGGTGCTCCGTACGACCGATGCCGATACGGCGGGCGACGAGGGCAGCGCGATTTCCACCGATATCGCGTCGCATCTCCACGCGGCCTATTCGAAGGTCTTCTGCGCCGGGCTTCACTGCGCGTACTCGCGCGATCCACGCTGACGAAGCTACTTAACCTGCCCTAACACCTGATTCGCGAGATCCGTCGTGCGTGTGAGATCGAGATCGCCGGCGACGAGCACGGAAAGCTCGAAGACCTTATCGCCGCGATGGACGTACAGCGCGTTTCCCGATTCGATCGCTGCATCGCCGAGCCCGGGCACGGGCGAGGCGTCCGCGGCGCTCGCGCGCGCAGCCCAATAGGCATCCATATCTTGTGCACCGGCCAAAGCGATGAATTGGCGGCAGGCGAGCTCGTTGAGCGTTCCCTTTACCGCCGGCGCACAGCGCCTGGCGGTCGCGCGATAGAATGCGCGGCGCACGGGCAGCCGATCCTTGGTAACGATCGCGTAGGTGAGCGTGCCTTCATCGCCGGCGGAACGAGCGACGAAAAAACAAATCCCGCCGGCCCGTGCGGCTTCGTCGGGGTCCCCCACCGGAAAGCCCAAAATCTTCGACGCTCCCCTCGTGTCGACGATCGAACAATCGGCCGGAGGAGGCGTCGGCGGAACGCCCGGATCGTCCGAGTTCGCGATGAGCAGGGCGAGAACGAGAGCTAGCATGGACTAGGGCGGAGCTGCAAGCAGCGACGCAAGGAACGCGCGCATACGCTCGAGGGCCTCGGCGCCCCGGCTTCGCCCGTAGGCATCGATCAGCGCGCTTCCGACGATCGCGCCATCGGCTATCTCGTTAGCGCGGCGCACGTGCGCCGCATTCGAGATTCCGAACCCGATCGCAAGCGGCGTGGCGGTGACCGCACGCAAGCTCTCGACGCGCGCTGCGATCCAATCGAAATCGGGCTCTTTCGAGGCGCTGGTGACGCCGAGCCGCGATACGATGTACACGAAACCAACGCTCGCTTGCGCGATCGCTTGCGCCCGCGCTACCGGCGTCGTCGGGGCGACCAGAAAGGGTAGCGCGAGTCCGCGCGGCGCGAAGGCGGCGCGGATGCCGTCCGACTCTTCGAGCGGCACGTCGGGCACGATGGCGCCGCAAATTCCGCCGCTTGCAAGGGCCTCCGCGAAACGTTCCAAGCCGTATTGCAAAACCGGATTGAAATAGGTGAACATCAGGATCGGCGGCGCGCCGTTACGGGAGGCCGTTGCGGCAAGCTCCATTGCATCGTCGATCGTCGTACCGAGATCGAGGGAGCGTTGCGCGGCGGCAGCGATGGTCGGTCCGTCCGCCAGCGGGTCGCCGTACGGAATACCGAGTTCTACGACATCTGCACCGGCGTTTGCGAGCGCTCCGAGCATCGCGGCCGTCGTTTCCCGATCGGGGTCGCCCGCGCAGAGATAGGGAATCAGCGCGCCGCGCCCCGCGTTCTTGGCGCGCGCAAACGCCGCATCGAGGCGCTCGATACCGGAGAGCGTACCGATCGCGATCACGCGAGAGCGAAGGCGTGCGCTGCGGCCCGAGCCGCTTCGAGTTCGCCGACCTGACGCGTATCCTTATCGCCGCGCCCGCTTAGGTTGACGAGCACGAGACCTTCCGGGCCGCGCTCGCGCGCGAGTTCTTGCGCGAAGGCGATCGCGTGCGACGATTCGAGGGCGGGAACGATACCTTCGCGTTCTGCACACCGATGAAACGCCGCGAGCGCTTCTTCGTCGGTGGCCGATACGTAGCTCGCACGTCCGCTATCTTTGAGAAACGCGTGTTCGGGTCCAACGCCGGGATAATCGAGCCCGGCCGAAATCGAATGCGTGTTGCGCACCTGGCCCGCATCCGATTGCAAGAGGTACGAACGCGAGCCGTGCAAGACGCCGATGCTGCCGGCGCAGAGCGAAGCCGCGGTATCGATCGAATCGAGCCCGTGACCCGACGCTTCGACGCCCCATAGGCGAACGTCCCGATCGTCAACGAAGCCCGCAAAAATCCCCATCGCGTTACTGCCGCCGCCCACGCACGCGATCACATCCGTCGGCAAGCGACCGTAGCGCGCGAGGGTCTGCTCGCGCGCTTCGATCCCGATGACTTTTTGAAATTCGCGAACCATATACGGATACGGGTGTGCGCCGACCACGCTGCCGATGATGTAGAACGTGTCTTCGACGCGAGCCGCCCACTCGCGAAACGCTTCATTGGTCGCGTCCTTGAGTGTCTGCGTCCCGCCGCTCACGGGGTGCACGGTCGCACCGAGAAGTTTCATCACGTAGACGTTGAGCGACTGGCGTTCGACGTCGAGCGCACCCATATAGACGTCGACGGGAATGCCGAGCTTGGCACCGATGGTCGCCGTCGCCACGCCGTGCTGGCCCGCGCCCGTTTCGGCAATGATGCGTTTCTTGCCCATGCGCTTGGCGAGCAGCCCTTGCCCGACGGTATTGTTAATCTTGTGCGCGCCCGTATGATTGAGATCTTCACGTTTGAAGAGCAGCTTGGCGGCGCCCGGCTCGCCGACGAGCCGCGTGGCTTCCATCAAGGGCGACGGTCGCCCGACGAAATCGCGCAAAATCGCGTGGTATTCCGCCCAGAACGAAGGATCGTCGAAGGCGGCGTTCATCCCCGTTTCGAGTTCCTCGAGGGCTGCGACGAGCACTTCGGGCACGAACTTGCCGCCGAACGTACCGCCGAAATATCCGCGCGCATCAGGCTTTTGCATCGGTCTGGGGCTTCGGGCTCGGCGCAGCGAAACCCACCCGAACGAGCGAATTCCCTACGTAACCGCAAGCGCGGCAGAACCACCGTGCTCGCATGTCGAAAGAAACGCGATGGATGAAGCATATGAAGACCGGGCCACCGATCGACGGCGCTCGATGTTCGCTAAAATCGCGCGCTCTCGCGAAGACGCTCGATCCATCGAGCAAGAGCGCGAGCGCGCCCAGGCCCTAGCTCCGCACGAACGTGCCGAGGCAATCTGGAGCTTCACCTGCAGCCTGATGCCGCGAGGAACCGATGCAGCCCAATTCCGACTTGATCGATCTTTTGCGCGCGTTAAACGCGGAACGAGCTGAGTATCTCACCACAATCGACGGAGTCGCCTTCGAGCGCGCCGTCCACAAAATCGGACGGGAAGATTTCATCGCGAACAAAGAAGCCGCCGGTCGACCCCAGGATCGGGCAGACGTCGCATACCTGCGAGAAAACGAAGGCTGAGCCCGGGATTAATCGATGCGAGCGTGCATTCGAAGCTCGTCCGCTTCGCGCACGGCAGCAACGAAAGCGCCCATCTTTGCAACATCTTTGCGGCCCTCCGTTTCTATGCCCGAGCGAACGTCGACGGCGTACGGTCGCACGGCGCGCACGCAGGCGGCCACGTTATCGGATGTCAGACCACCTGAAACGACGATCGCGCGCTCGTGCGCGGTCGATTGCAACACGGTCCAATCAAACGTAAGCCCCGAACCACCCGCGCGACCCGCAGCGCGCGTATCGAACATCCACAACGCGTGCGGAAACGCAATGGAACCGGCATCGTCGATCGATCGTGCATCGCGGTCGACATGAAACACTTTGAGATACGGCGCCCCCCTTGAGAGCATCTCGCAGCGTTCGGCCGATTCACTGCCGCTGAATTGCAGCGTGAAGCCGAGGCCGAGCAACAACGACGCTTCTTCCTCACCTTGGTTCGCGAGTACGCCGACGCGCGCCACGAACGGCGGGATGGCTTTCGCTAGTTCTGCGACTCGTTCCGGCGGCACGCGGCGCGCGCTTGGCGCGAGAATAACGCCGACGGCGTCGACACCGGCCGCAACGGCCAGGGCGACTTCGTCCGCGCTCGTCATGCCGCAAAACTTGATGCGGGTGCGGCGCGCGGGAATCACCGGTGGGCGGGGGTCGCTTTCTTCACCTCGTCGACGAATTCGGCCGGATCGTTGGAACGCATGAGCGCTTCGCCGATCAGAAATCCGTGCGCACCGGCGGCGTAGAGGTCGGCGATATCGGCGGGTTCGTGGACACCGCTTTCGCTGATCACGATCCGTCCGGCCGGAATAGACGGCAAGAGATGCTTCGTGACGCCCAGATCCGTTTCGAACGTGCGCAAGTCGCGATTGTTGATGCCGAGGATCGCGTCCTCGAGCGCGAGCGCGCGGACGAGTTCGTCTTCATCGTGCACTTCGACGAGCGTATCGAGATCGAAACGCCGGGCTTCTTGCGAGAGGTCGCGCAGCGCGGCGTCGTCGAGGCCGGCGACGATGAGCAGCACGGCGTCGGCGCCGTAGGCTGCCGACTGCGCGATGTGATATGGCGTCGAGAGAAAATCTTTGCGCAGAATAGGTTTGGTGCTGTACGTACGCGCGATGTCGAGGTACGAGAGGTCGCCCAGGAAGTGGTCGGCTTCCGTCAACACACTGATCGCATCGGCGCCCGCAAGTTCGTAGTTCGCGGAGATCACGGACGGATCGAAATTGCGCGCGATCAAACCGACCGAAGGCGAGGCTCGTTTGATCTCGGCGATCACGGCCGGACCGCGCGATGCCCGTAGCGCCGTGCCGAAGCCGCGACGTTCGCCGCGCCGCTGCAGACCGCGCGCGCGCAGATCCTCGTAGCTCTCGCGCGCCTGTTCCTCGAGCAGCGACGCCGCTTTGGCAGCGTAGAGACGTTCCAAGATGTCGTTCATGCGAACTCCATAAGACCCGGATGACGAAGTCGTTCGAAGATGTCCAGAGCGGCGCCCCCGTGGAGGCTGGCGCGCGCGAGTTCGAGACCCTCGCGCAAATCCGTCGCGCGTTCGGCGACGACCAGCAGCAACGCGGCATTGAGCGCGACGACGTCCGCCCGCGCGGAGCGCTCGCCTGCGAGGATCGCTTGCAGCGCGGCCGCGTTGTACGCCGGGTTGCCGCCGGCGAGCGCGCCGGCAGGCGCGTCGATGCCGAATTCGCTCGGATCGAGCGTCCAGCGCACGGTGCCTGCCGGACCGAACTGATACACGAGCGTCGGCGCGTCGCCCGCGACCTCATCGATGCCGCTCGTGGCATGGACCACGGCGCCCGCCCGAGCGCCGAGTGCTTGGAACGCGCCGCCTACCAGTTCGAGGTGCGCTTCGGTCGCGACGCCGATCACCTGATGGGTGGCACGCGCTGGGTTCGAGAGCGGCCCGAGCACGTTGAAAATCGTGCGAACCCCGAGTTCGCGCCGGACGGGACCGACTTCTTTGGCCGCCGGATGATAGTGCGGCGCAAAGAGAAAGGTGAAACGATCGCGCTCGAGTTGCGTGCGCGCGAGTTCGGGGCGGGTGTCGATCGAGAGGCCGCAGGCTTCGAGTACGTCGGCACTGCCGCACAAGCTCGAGGCGGCGCGGTTGCCGTGTTTTGCGACGTGCAGACCGCAGCCCGCGACCACAAAGCCGGCTGCCGTCGAAACGTTGATCGTATGCGCGCCGTCGCCGCCCGTGCCGCACGTATCGACCACCAGATCGAGATCGTGCTCCACGTGGAGGCCGCGGGAACGCATCGCCTCCGCCGCACCGAAGACTTCGAGCGGCGTCTCGCCCTTCACCGCAAGGGCACCCAGAAACGCAGCCGACTGCACGGGGGACCACACGGCATCCATCATCGCGCCGATCGCGTATGCCATCGACTCGGGCGCCAGATCCTGGCCGGCAATAATGGCGCGCAAGAGCGTGCGGTATTCCGGATCGTTCATCAGACCGGCCGTTTCGCAATCTCGATGAAATTCGTAAAAAGCCGATGCCCCTCGAGCGTCAGCACGGATTCCGGATGAAACTGCACCGCATGAATCGGCAAACTGCGATGCGCGAATCCTTGGATCACCGTATCGTCGCTTGCGGCGGTTACCCGCAGTTCGCCCGGAAAGGGATGGTGCGCCACGCACAGCGAGTGATAGCGCGTCGCTTCGAAGGGCAAGGGAACGCCCGCGAAGACGCCCGTCCCGTCGTGCTTGATGGCCGAGGTTTTCCCGTGCATGAGATGCGGTGCGTGTTCCACGACGCCGCCGAAATACTCGGCAATCGCCTGGTGCCCCAAGCACACCCCGAGCAGCGGCCGCTTCGCGGCCACGGCCCAGCCGATGGCTTGCATCGTCTTGCCCGCTTCGCGCGGGCGGCCGGGACCGGGGCCGATGCAGATCGCTCCGGCTTCGAGGATCGCCGCTTCGTTCAACCACGTATCGTCGTTGCGCACGACGTCGACCTCGGCGCCGAGCATGCCGAAGAGGTGCGCGAGATTGTAGGTGAACGAATCGTAGTTATCGATCAACAGCAAATTCATCGATCGAGCCCCAGCACTTCGCGCACGATGCGGGTCTTCGCGAGAATCTCTTCGTATTCGGCAAGCGGTTCGCTATCGGCCACGATTCCGGCCGAGGCTTGCCAATAGGCGCGGCCGCCCGCGGTCGCGACGCTGCGCAGCGTGATGCACGAATCCATGTCGCCGTTGAAATCGATGTGCGCCACGCTGCCCGCATAGAAACCGCGCGCGACGGGTTCGAGCGCATCGATCAGTTGCATCGCTCGAATTTTCGGCGTGCCCGTGACGGTGCCGGCGGGAAATGCCGCGGCGAAGAGATCGAGGGCATCGCGGTCCGGCCGGAGTTCGCCCGTGACGTTGGAGACGATATGCATCACGTGGCTGTAACGTTCGACCATCATCAGTTCGTCGACGCGCACGCTGCCCGTCGTTGCGACCGCGCCCAAATCGTTACGGCCCAGATCCACCAGCATCACGTGTTCCGCACGCTCCTTGGCATTGGCAAGGAGTTCGCTTGCGATCTCGTTATCGCGCTCCGGCGTCTCGCCGCGGGGCCGGGTGCCCGCCAGCGGACGGATCCGCGCACGCGTTCCGTCGAGACGGACCAGGAACTCAGGCGATGCACCGAAGACCGCGCGGCCGTCGTGTTCGATGAAGAACATGTACGGCGAAGGATTACGCGTCCTGATCTGCCGGTAAAAATCGAAGGCGGTTCCGTCGAGTTCGCACGAATACCGGATCCCGAGCTGCAGCTGGTACACGTCGCCCTCGAAAATCGCATGCTTGGCGCGGCCGACGCGCTCGACAAACTCGCCTTCGGAGAGGGACTGCCGCACGAGACCGCCTGCGCGGACATTGCCCGGAATCGTGGGCCGCGAGGCCAAGAGCAGCGCGATGTAGCGATCGAGCCGAGCCTCGATCTCGGGCCGATCATCCGCCTCGCGACCCAGACCGATCAGCGTGACCTTGTGCGTGAAATGATCGAAGACGACCCACGTCCCCGGCACGACCAGGAGCGCATCTGCAAAGGGAACATCGGCAGGCGGCTTGGTTCCAATCCGTTCGAGCACGCGCGCGGCATCGTAGGCGAAGACGCACACGGCGCCGCCGGAAAAGGGCAGGCCGGCGGTATCGAGGCGAAAGGTCGCAAGGATCGCCCGGATGTTATCGAGCATCGCGGGGTCCTGGTTAAATGTGACGGCTTCGAGATAGTCGAGCCCGATGAACGAGAAGCGCGCGATGCGATCGGTCCCCTCAACCGATTCGAGCAAACACGAACGCCCCGGCTTGGCCAGGGCGAGGTAAGCTGAGATCGGGGTCAACGCATCCGCAACGAACTCGCGAACTACGGTCGCGAGCGGTTGCGGGATCGTACTTGGAGGTTGGGTGAGCATAAGGCCGAGGGCGGCTCTTTCGGCAAACGCTCGCGCGCTACTGCCGGAGAGCCGGATCCTCTTAGGTTACTTTACCAGTTCGAGGATCGAGAGTTCGGCGGCGTCGCCCGGACGCACGCGCGTTTTGATGATGCGGGTGTAGCCCCCACTGCGATCCTTGAGCGCGGGCGCGATCTGCTCGACCAGTTTCTTCGTGACGGCGGGCTCGAGCAGATAGGCCGCTACCTGACGGCGGGCATGCAGATCGCCCCGGCGCGCGGTCGTGATCAAGCGCTCGATCACCTTGGAAACTTCCTTGGCTTTGCTCGTGGTCGTTTCGATCTTTTCGTGCTTGAAAAACGACGTCGCAAGGTTGCGCAGCAACGCCTTACGATGGCCGTCCGTGCGCGAGAGGCGCTTCATGGCGATTTGGTGCGGCATTGTTTATGACTTCTTCGCAGACATGAGCCCGGGAGTCCGGCCTCTGGGGGGGGATCGGGGGGCCTTCGCCGCCCCGATGTTAGAAAGGATCGGGGGGCCTCGCCGCCCGGATTTAAACGGGCAAGCGCAAACCGAGGCCGCGCTCTTCGAGGACCGCTTTGATTTCGTCGAGCGACTTCTTGCCGAAGTTGCGCATCTTGATGATCTCGTCTTCGGTCATGTCGAGCAGTTCCGAAACCTTCGAGATGCCGGCGCGCTTGAGACAGTTGAACGAGCGCACCGAGAGGTTGAGCGTCTCGACCGGGATATCCCATTCGCTCGTCGGCGCCGCAGCGGGCGGCTTCTCTTCCTGCGTGAAGTTCACGAAGAGGTCGAGCTGATCTTGGAGGATCGTCGCGGCGGTCGAGAGGGCGTCGTCCGGAGTGATCGAGCCGTTGGTTTCGATCTCGAGCGTGAGGCGGTCGAAATCCACCGATTGGCCGACGCGCGTGTCGTCGACCGTGAAATTGCACTTGCGGATCGGGGAGAAGATCGAGTCCATCGGAATGAGGCCGATCATGTGCTCGACGTTCTTCTGCTTGTCGGCCGTGACGTAGCCGCGGGCTTTCTCGACGCCGATTTCCATCTGCAGCTTCGCAGACTTCGCGGTCATCGTCGCGATGTGATATTCGGGCTGCAGAATCTCGACGTCGGCATCGGGCGAAATATCGGAAGCCGTTACTTCCTTCGCGCCGCTGACCGAGAGCGTGAGCACTTTGGGCTCGTCGCTATCGAGTTTGATCGGGAGACCCTTGAGGTTGAGCAACAGGTTGGTCGTATCTTCGACCACGCCCGGGATCGTTGAGAACTCGTGCAGCACGCCGTCGATCTTCACGTAGGTTACGGCAGCGCCCGGAATCGACGACAGCAGCACGCGCCGCAGCGAATTTCCAAGGGTAATGCCGAAACCGCGTTCGAGCGGCTCGATCACGAACTTGGCGTAGTTATCCCGACGTTCGCGAACTTCGATCGTCGAGGTGGCAATCTGGTCCAGGGTATTCATACGGTGTTTTCTGTCCTTCGTTACCGCTTACGTTATCCGGCCGATCGCCCCGCGATCGCCGATCCCACGCCTAGCAGCAGATGCGGTGGATTAGCGTGAGTAGTATTCGACGATTAATTGTTCGTCGACCGGTGTATCGATCTGCTCGCGTGAGGGCAGCGCCGTCACCTTGATCGCAAGCTCGGCGTCGTCGAGCGAGAGCCATTCCGGGTGTGGACGGCTCCGCGCGTAATCGGCGTTGGCCTGGAAGACCGTTGAGGTTTTCGAGCGATCGCCGAGCGTGATCACGTCGCCGGGTTTGACCAGGAGCGACGGGATGTTGCAGATGCGGCCGTTGACGCGGAAATGGCGATGGGTTACGAGCTGGCGCGCCTGGGCGCGGCTCATCGCAAGATTCATGCGATACACCACGTTATCGAGGCGGCGTTCGAGCAGCTGCAGGAACGTCTTACCGGTCTGACCCGGAACGCGCGCGGCTTGCTGGAAATAGTTTTCGAACTGCGTCTCGAGCACGCCGTAGTAGCGGCGCATCTTCTGCTTCTCGCGCAGCTGGCGACCGTATTCAGAAACCTTCTGACGGCTCGGCTTGCCTTGCGTCTTCTGGCCGGGCGCGGTGCCCCGGCGCTCGACGGCGCATTTTTTCGAGAGGCAGCGGTCGCCTTTGAGGAAGAGCTTGATTTTCTCGCCCGTCTTGCTCGTCGCGGTTTCGCGGCGGCACAAGCGGCAAACTGGACCCGTATAACGTGACATCTTCTCTTCCTACTAAACCCGGCGACGCTTCGGCGGGCGGCAGCCGTTATGCGGAATCGGCGTAACATCCTTAATGAGGGTGATTTCGAGACCGGCGGCCTGCAGCGAACGAATCGCCGCCTCGCGCCCGGCGCCCGGACCCTTGACGTACACTTCCGCCTGCTTCATCCCGTGATCCATGGCCTTGCGCGCGACGGCTTCGGCAGCCATCTGAGCGGCGAACGGCGTGGATTTCTTGGAACCCTTGAAGCCGAGGTTACCGGCCGAGGCCCAGGCGATCACGCTGCCCTGGTTATCCGAGATCGTGACGATCGTGTTGTTGAACGATGAGTGGATGTGGGCGACGCCCGATCCGACGTTCTTAAACTCGCGTTTCTTGCGCGTTTTGGTCTGTTTCTTCGCGGCCAATGCTGCTCCAGCGTCGTTTATCTTGCCCCGCGTTACGAACCCGGGGTGTCGTCGCCTCGACCGGCAACGCCTTGAAAAGGCGGCCCGATCTCGTCCCGGACGATCGGCGATACGTCCGGCCGGCGCCTCGCGGCGCACAGCGGCTATCGCACGCTTACGCCACGACAGCCGACGAGAGAGTATACCGGAAAAGACCGACGTGAGTCAAATGAGCGGCCCGAGCGGGTAGGAGCAAAGCAGAGATGTCCGGTCTTTAGCAAAGCAGAAATGTCCGGTGCGGGCAACGGAGCGCTCTATGGAGCTGCTGCTTATGTCTCAGCCAGAGATCGACCGGGCCGGTACGTGCGGGCCCGATGAAGAGGGAGCAACCGCTGAAGCTGGTTCCACTGAGCGGGGGACGCCCCCTAACGATGGGTCTTTTATACGTAAACCGCTTCCCGTCTGCCCGCCGGCGAAAATAGGCTGCTAAAATCGCGCAATGTCGACCGATGAATTTGCGGGGTACAGCAAGGTGCTCTATGCCCTGACCGCCGATTTTGTGCGCGCGGTCCCCGACGACAAGTGGGACTTTACGCCCGACCCGCCCGGAAAGATCGAGCGCGCGCCGGCGCCGCATCGGATTGGCGACGGCTTCGCGCCGTTCTGCAAGCAACTGCGCCACGTCGTCTGTGTGCGCGGCGTCTACAACGCCGCGCTGGCGACCAGAAAAGTGGATTGGACGCGAAAGCACGAGCACTACACCGGTCCGCTGACTCGGGAGGCGCTGCTCGGCGCGCTTCATGACAAGCAGCTACACTTGCTCGCCGCACTGAAAAGGGTCGACATCGACGCGCCGATCGATTGGGACGGAACCCCTTTTACTTTCGCGCATTTCACGTGGGAGTTCGTGCAACACGAGGCGATCCATCACGGCCAGTGGAGCGTCTATGCCTCGCTCGCCGGGTTCGACACGCCGCTGGGTTGGCGAGCTTCATGGGGCTTGTGAAGATGGACATGAGTCCTTTCGGGCCCTTACCCGCGTACGCGTCCCGACCGAGTTCGCTCAGTCCAGCCGCTTGCCGCTTGGCTGCACCGCCGCGTGTGCGAGTGCAGGCGAGGCGAACACGCGTAACGCACGCTTAGGCAGCGTTTGGCTTTTCTTGCCAAGACGGAGATTTCGCGTGCTTCGAACCCTCTTTCTTGCCGGCGTCGCCGCAGCGGCGGCGGGCGCCGCATCTCCCGCTCCGTCTCCGCAGCCCCCCGCGGCTTCCGACGACGACGCGCCGACGTGCGATCGAAATCGCTTGCTGCCGTACGACAAGCGCCTCGAATTCCACGACAGCGCACTCGACGGCGCGGATTTCGATCTCGCGAAGTATCGCGGGTGCGGGCCGTGCCGCACCGAACAGCCGCTCGTCGTTGCGGCAGCCGCGAAATATCGCGAGCGGGGATTGCGAACGATCGGCTTGTTCGCGCGGGAAGAGGATAACGCCGTCCGGCAGAACAGGACGCGATTTAAGATCGACTATCCTCTCGTCCGCGACGGGAACGGCATCCTCACTGCGAATCTTCAAGGCAGCGGCGGCCGCAGCGTCTTTCCCGCCCACCTGTTCATCGCCGGAACCGGATTGCTGTACTGCTACGAAGTTGGTGGACTCGACGCCGATACGATCGATACAACGATCGCGCACCTGCTCGCGACCACGGCATCTCCGCTTCCGCCCGATCCGGAACCGGTGAAAACTCCAGCCCTTAGTCTTCTCGATCCAGCGCGCAATTCCAAATCTTCCCATCGCGCGTGACGCCGAAGCGATACTCCACGAGCGCGTTTTCGAAGGCTGCGCGGTAGGTGTAATCGAAGCCGAAATAGCGTGAGTCTTTTTCGAGGAACGTGAGGCTTCGCAATTGCCCGAATGCGCGTAAACGCTCGGCGAGCTCGCCGAGCGTTGCGTCCGAAAAACGCGCGGCCGCAGCGGCGCCCAGTTGCCGGCGATCGATTCGGCCGGAGCGGAGTTGCGAGAGCCAGTCTTTAGCTCGCGCATCAACCGCCGCATTTCCGGGCAGGGATGCTTGTCCGGAAGCTCGCGCGGCCATAGGCATCGGCGCCACGAGAGCATCGATCTCATCGACGAGATGCATCGGCGCGAAGCTCTCGTTATTGGCGAGCATCGCAATCGTGATGCCTCGCTCCACGAATATTGCATCGACCCCGGCGTAGCCGTCGCTGCGGCCGCGATGATACAGCTCTCGCCCGCCGTTGCCATCCCGTTCGTGCAATCCAAAAGCGTAGCGAACCGTCGTGCCGCGTTGCAGCGAACGAAACGCCAGCATCTCTCGCAACCGCGTTCCGCGTAAGATCTTGCCGCTCAGCAGCGCGGCGTCCCACCGGACGAGATCGACCGCCGTCGAATCGACGGCACCCGCGCCATACCCGAGATCTGCGGCCGCGGCCGTCACCCGCGCGAGCGCTCCATCGCGCAGAACGTATCCGACGGCGTCGTCGGGCCCGTCGCCCGGCACGTCTCCGACGCGGCTCGAGAACATCCGTGCGGGCCCGAAGATGCGCTGCTCGAGCGCTCGCGCGTAGGGAACGCCGTCGACCGCTTCGATAACGAGCCCGAGCAGCACGTAATTCGTGTTGCTGTATTCGTACGCCGACCCGGGCCGGAAGCGCAGCGGCCCGGCCGTCGCGAGCTTCACGATATCCGCCGCGTTCATACCCGGCCGATACGCCGCAAGATAATAGAAATCCGGAATGCCGGAGGTGTGATTCAGAAGGTCGCGCAGCGTAACCGCGTTCGCATGCGCAACCGGCGGAAGATACTTCGCGAGCGGATCGTCGATCGATAATCGATGCTGCTGCGCGAGCGAAAGGATCGTCGCGGCCGTCAACTGCTTCGTGATCGAGGCGATGTTATAGACGGTATCGCGATCGGCGCGCTGGCCGTATCCGCGCGCGTACACTATCGTACCGTCGCGGCGGCCGATCGCGAGCGAGACGCCCGGCAGCCGCTGGTGCTGGATTGCGCCCAGCATCACGGCATCGATCCGGGCGGCAACCGGAGCGGGCAGATGCACGATGGGCGGCGCCGGCGCATGCGTCCGGTGTGAAGCGGGCGCGCAGCCGCTCGCGATCGTCACGATGGAGAGCGCGAAGAGGAGCGCTCTATGCAAGCGATTCGATGGGCAATGCTCCGAGCTCGCGGGAAGGCGTGCTTCCCGCAATGCGATCCAAAACTTCGGCGAAGCGACGAGTGGTGGTCTGTGCGGTCGGAGGCGACCACGCCGGATTTGGGTCCGTGTCGTAGCGGCCGGCCCGGAAGCGCTCGTACAGCGCGCAGATTGCCGCCGCACATTCATCTTCGGAAGTGACGAAGGAACCTAAACGATTCCCTTCGATCAGCCCCCCGAGCTGCACTTTACTCTGCTCGGGTCCAATCGCGAGAATCGGGCGGCGTGCGCCATAAAACTCGTAGAGCTTACTCGGGATCACCGAGATCGGCTGCATCGGAAAGAGGATGATCAGAGCCGCCGACCGGCGCTCCGCCCGCAGCACATCGTCCCGTAGGCTGATCGGATGCAGCGTCAACGCACCTTCGAGGTTGTAACGGCGCGCCGCTTCGAGCACGAGCCGATGCTCGTAGCAGTAGAATTCAAAACACGCTGCGGCGCCGGCCGGGTGGCCCGCGTCGCGCAGCTTCGCCGTAGCGGCGAACAGCAGATCGGGCGTCAGCCGGCCGCCCCATAGCATTCCGGCAAACAACATCGTGAACGTCGCGGGCGCTACGCTTGGAATGTGCTCCCATTCGGTAAGATCGACTGCGTTCTCGATCACCTCGATGTCGCTGCGCCCGTGCAGCTTTGAAAGAAGGCTGCGAATGCCGGGCGTCGCGCACGTGATGGCGGTCGCGCCTGCCATGCAGCGCGTTTCCAGAAGCCGGTTCGTCCGCGCTGCGAGCGCCGATTTCTCAGCGAATCTATTGCCGCTCCATGCCTCGGAATAATCTGCGAGCCACGGAATGCCGAAGTGCTGCGCCGTGATCGAGGCGATCATGTGATTGCAGACGGGGTTCGAAATGCTGACGACCGCATCGAAAGGGCGGCGTGTCGCAAGCGACAGCGCGGCTGGAAGCGCCTTGGGAAACCATCGAGCCGGCGGGGACACGATGCGACGTAACTTCGGGATACGGGCCGCAAACGGATCGCCGAGCGGCGAGAGCGCGACGACTTCGCCGAAGTCGGGGCCCGCGCCGCGCCACGGGCCCGTGAGCGTGGTCGGAGTCCAGCCGAAATCCGGCAGCAGTTTCGCGAGGCGCCCCGGACGCAGCGGCCCGGCTCCCGGCATCGGCGGATAGAAATACGAAATCAAAAGGACCGATTTCGAGGCTCGACCGTTCGTTCGCGGCGACATCAATACTGGCCGAGCGTCCCGTCGCGTTTGGCGCGCGCGACGGCAGCGCGAAACACGAACAGCGAAAACGGCAGCAAGAGGATCGTTGCGACCGCGAGCCAGATGAGGTCCGTCCAAAGGGCGCCCAGGCTCGCACCGTGGAACGCACCGCGAATCCCGTTGAGCGCATGCGTGATCGGCAGCATCCAAGAGACACCCTGCAGCCACAGCGGCAATAGGGTGATCGGGAAGAGCACGCCTGCAAGTACGCTCGAGGCGCGGCCGAAAATCGATTGGGTCGGTGCGGCCTGTTTGAAGCGCACGATCGCCGCAGCCCCGATCACGCCCACGGGCACCGTCGCCGTAATCGTCAGGATGAGGAAAACCGCAAGCGACGCCAGGTTGACGTGAGCGAGATCGAGACCGAAGAGGCTCGCCATCGCAAGGTACAGCGCGACTTGAATGAAGGCGAGCGTGAACGCCCAGGCGCCTGCCGATAAAACGATAAGCGAAACGCTCGTGGGTGTTGCGAGAACGGCCTCGAGCGTACCGTAGACCTGCTCGTTGCGAATGGAATTCTCGAAGCTTTGTAACGCCGCGCTTTGCAGCGTCACGAACGCCACGTTGATGACGGCGTATTGAAAGTACGTGGCGACGTGGCCCGCGCCGAAGACCGAGGACGCCGGCACCAATTTCGAGACGAACCAAAGACCCGTCACGCTCGCCACGATCGCGAACCAATCCAGCAGAAATGCCAGCCGGTACGACATCATCAGGCGCGCGTCGCGCAGGAACGTGGCCCGCACCTTGCGGCCGGCCGTCGCGACGTCAGCGAACATCGCGCCGCTCCGAAACCAGTCCCGCGAAGATCTCGGCCGGCCGCGGCTCTTGCGGACGAACCGACGACACGCACACCCCGTTCGCGCTGACCGCGCGCAGCAATTCCGTGAGCGCCTGCGGCTCGCGCGCGAGCAGCACGTCCAGCAGCACGGCCGGCGCCGCGCCGGATACGCGCAGTTCGAGCAGTCCCGATACGGCGCGCGTTCGACCGAGCAGCGCGTCGTCGCTTCGGTCGACCGTGATTTCGTAACGAAGCGGCGCGTCCGGCCTGGCATCGAGCTCGCCCGGTGGGGCGAGCGCCGCAATGCGCCCGCCTCGAAGTACCGCGATCCGGTCGCAGAGTTCCCACGCTTCTTCGAGCACGTTGGTTGCGAGCAAGACGGTTTTGCCGCGGCGACCGACCAGTTCGTCGCGGATGAAGGCGCGGATGCTCGCGGTGTGCGCGGGGTCGACCGCTCGGGTCGGTTCGTCGAAGATCAGCACCTCAGGATCGCCGAGCAGCGCGCGCGCAATGCCGAGCCGCTGCTTCATCCCCGACGAAAACGCGTCGAAGCGCAGATCGAGGTCGCCTTCGAGATCGACCGCGCGGGCGACCTCGGCGATGCGCTCGCGGAGCTGCTTCCCGCCAAGGCCGGCCAGTGCGCCGAAGTATTCCAGGTTCAGGCGTGCCGAGAGCCGGTAGTAGAAACTTCGCTCGTCGGTGCAGCACAAATTCACCATGCGGCGCAGCGCGAGCGGGGACGTCAGCGCGTCGATGCCGCCGATGCGCAGGCTGCCGCCGTCGGGCAAGATGAGGCCCGAGAGAACGCGCAGGATCGTGCTCTTGCCGGCGCCATTGGTTCCCAGAAACCCGAACAGTTCGCCGCGGCGCACCCCGAAGGAGACGCCTTCCAAAGCGGTTCGCCGCTCCACCCGGCCGAGATTTCGAACCCAGGGTACGATGCCGGCCGCCGTAGGAAACGTCTTTGTGAGCTGGTCAGCTTCGATGAAGTCAGCCATCAAGGACGCTCTTATAGTAGGACGCGCGCACGCGCAAGGCTAGGGGCGAGGGACCTATCCAGGGCGGGGTCGCGTTAGAGTTCCGAGGTATCGCGGTACAAAACGCCGACTTACTTTGAAGGTCGGGGCAGCGAGTGCTCTGACGGCAGCTATACGGAGTACCAACTAGGTATGAAAATCGCGATCCTCCCCGTCGCCGCAGCGTTTGCGATCGGCACATCCCTCGTGGCGCCCATCGCCGCCGGAGCCGCGAGCGACCATCGCACCTTCGACGGCGTTGTCGTCCACGTCTCGCACGACAACATCAAAGTCCGCGGCAAAGAAGGCGGCAAATGGCAGATCCTCAGCTTCCTGATCAACCACGGCACCAAAATCGCCCACACGATCAGTAATAACGAATACGTGCGCATTACGTTCGATCAGCGCTTCCTCGGCGTCCGCCATGCCGATTCGGTCGATCCCTATGCCGATCCGGCCCTGAAAATCAAGTCCTAAACATCCGAAGCCGGCCGCCACGGCCGGTTTTAGATATTAAGCGACGCGGTATAATTGAGCGAGCCTCCACCGGGGCGACCGATTGCCGTGCCGGCCGGACTTCAAAGGAGAAATGGAGCACGTGAAAACCGCGATTATCTCGACGACCGCCGCGTTCGTTTTGGGGACGACCCTCATGGCGCCGCTCGCTGCCACTGCGGCAAGCAGCGATCACCGGACCTTCGATGGGAACGTCGTCCACATCTCAGCTACGAACATCAAAGTTTCGGGGATGGAAGGCGGCAAGATGCAAACCTTGAGTTTCACGGTGGACGACGGTAAGAAGCTCATGGCGAGAATTCACACCGGCGAATACGTCCGGATTACTTTCGACCAGAAGCTTTTGGGCTTGCGCCACGCGGACTCCGTCGACCCCCACGCGGCGCCGGCGATGAAAATGAAGTCCTAAGCGACAAAAGTCATGAGGTGTGACGAGGCCCGGGGTTTTCCCGGGCCTCTTTACGTCCGGTGTGATGTGGCGCGTGTTCCGGATAACAACTGACACGGAATCTTAACAAATAGGACTTTCGACCCGATTCCGAATGCATGGCGAATCTGAATCGGACTCTCGGTTCCACCCTCGCAGCGGTTATATCGCTTGCGGCAGCGCCCCTCGCGGCAACCGCGACGGACCTCCCGACCGATGGTGCTGTCGTCGTTCAGGGCCACATCCCCGGGTTCATCGCCTTGGGCGCCGGAACGATCATCTCCGAAACCTCCACCACGATCCGCGTGATCACCGCCAACCACGTCGCCACCAAGGGAACCCTCACCATCCGCCTTCCGGACGGCTCGAACGCCCAGGCCCGCATCGTCGTCCAGTTCCCCGCCAGCGACCTCGCCATCATCGAAGCCCCGATCAGTGCGGCCCAGGCCGCCATCGCCCGCCCGGCCCAAGTAGCTGCGCCCCGCAGCAACGAGCCGGTGCGCATCTTGGGCGGCAGCAACGCAGGCCCGGCCCTTGAAGTGGCCTCGATCGCCCACGTCGGCCAAGATCTTCCCGACGGTCCGGCCAACGGCCGCTACGCGGTCGACTGCAACACCTGCCACCGCGGCGATTCCGGCGGCGGCGTATTCGACGCGAACGGCGACCTCGTCGGCGTCTACGTGGGCTACTTCGAGATGGACGACAAAACGCGCGTCTCGGTCGCCGAAACCTTGCCTGCCGCGGCCCTGAAAATCGCCCTGTCGAACACCTCGGCTACTCCCGCAATGGTCGCGCTCTCGGGTACCGCCCCGTAAGCGATCGCCTCGCGTAGCGCTCCGTCGACAAGCGCGACGAGCGCCGACGCCAGTGCCGCCGGATCCACGAACCGGGCATCGGTGGCCGCGCCGATCTTCTCCAGATAACGGGCGAAGCCGGCGATCCGCTGGGCCCTGCGCTCCGCCCGCACGGCGTTGAGTTCGGGGTCGTCGCCGACCGCCTCGAGAAAGGCGCGCAGCATACCCGCGTGCTGGGCTGGACTCGAGAGCTTAAAGACGACCCAACTCCGAACGCGCGCCCGTTCCGCCTCGACGTCTCCGAGCGGACCCTCCAGTGACGGGCCTTCACGATCGAACTCCTCCCGGACCCGGTCGAGGGCCGCCATAAACACGGCTCGCTTATCCTGAAAATGGCGATAGAACGTGCCGTGCGCGAGCCCCGCACGCTTGGCCACCATGCCGGCCGTCACGGCCGCATAGGAATGTTCCTCGACGAGCCCGGCAAAGGCCAAGACGAGCCGCTCGCGCGTATCGCGCGGCAGGGGCCGCGGGCCCGTCTCTGCGGCGCTGCCGGCCGCGAGGGAGCCATCGAGCGGGGCGACGCCGAGATACGTCCAGCGCGACCGAACCTTCTTCGTCTCGGCGTCGCGGTACGATTCGACGCGATAGCGATAGGCTCGTTTGCCGACGCGCTTGATGACATCGTGCGCCATTTTTCACCCTTTTGCCCGATTATTTGGTAGAATGACTTCAACGTCACCGAAGCCGTACCTACTACACGCGAAAATGGAGGCCCCAGCGTCATCGCGTCCCTAGCCATCGCAGCTCGGCCCTCCCCGGCTGCGGCGTTGCCCGCGCACGCGCGACGAAAAGAACCGCCCCGTGCGCTCGTCACGCTTACCGTGATGCTCGGCGTCATCATGGCGATCATCGATTCCTCGATCGTCAACGTCGCGCTGCCGAATATGGCGGGCAACCTCGGCGCGGCGACCGACGAAATCTCGTGGGTCGCGACGGGCTATATCCTTGCCAACGTGATCATCATGCCGCTCAACGGCTGGCTCACGGCCCTGCTCGGCCGCAAGAAATTCTACGCGACCTCGCTCGTCGTGTTCACGGTGAGTTCGGTTCTGTGCGGGACCGCGCACGACACGACGACCCTCGTGATCTGGCGCATCGTGCAGGGTCTGGGCGGCGGCGCGCTGCAGCCGACCGCGCAGGCGATCCTTTTTGAGACGTATCCGCCGGACAAGCGCGGCGGAGCGATGGCGATCTTCGGCCTCGGTGCGATGGTCGGTCCGGCCATCGGCCCGACGCTCGGCGGCGCAATCGTGGATAACTGGGCCTGGCCGCTGATCTTCTTCATCAACATCCCGATCGGCATCCTCGCCTTCGTGATGACGATGACGTTCATTCGCGATCCCGACTATATCGTAAAGCCGGAACGAGGTGCCGACTGGATCGGCCTCGGTGCGATGACGGCGGGCATCGCTTCGCTGCAGTACGTGCTCGAACGTGGACAGCGCGAGGACTGGTTCGACTCGGCCTCGATCGTGATTCTTTCGATCGTTTCCGTCGTGTCGCTCACGTTCTTCATCGTCCGCGAGCTGCGCGATCCGCATCCCTTCGTGGATCTGCGTGTCTTCGGATCGCGCTCTTTCGCCGGCGCGACGATCATCGGCGTGGTGAGCGGTTTCGGGCTCTACGGGCTCAACCTCGTGCTGCCGCTATTCTTCCAGGGTGTGCTTGGCTTCGACGCGCTGCAGACGGGCTACGCGCTCTTACCGGGTGCGATCGCGACCGCGATCAGTATGCCGATCGCAGGCAAGCTCACGAGTTATCTCGACGCGCGGGTCGAAATCGCGATCGGTCTCGGGATGTTCGCGGTCGGTTCCTGGATGATGGGCGACCTCACGCAGTATGCCGGCTACTGGGATATCTTTTGGCCGCGCGTGCTGCAAGGCTTCGCTCTCGGATTTCTGTTCGTGCCGCTGACCACGTCGGCGCTCGCTGAAATCTCCCGCGCCAAGATGGGGAACGCGACCGGGCTGTATACCCTCGTGCGTCAGCTCGGCGGCAGCCTCGGCATCGCGGTGCTCGAACTCGTGCAGACGCGGCGCGAAGATTTCGCGCAACAGACGCTCGCCGCGAACGTGTCGCTTTCGAATCCGATGGTCTCGAATATGCTCACGGGCGCTCACGATCGCGCGATGGCCGTTGCCTCACTCGCGCAAACGGTCGTGATCAACGCCACGGTCATTTCGTATGACTATCTCTTCCGACTATGCGCGATCGTGTTTATCCTGTCGGTGCCGACCGTGCTCTTGCTCACCAAACCGAAGCCCGTGCCGGGCGAGATGACGGCGGCCGTCGAGTAGGCCATTTGGGCGGCCCTGCGAGTTATACCGGATGTGCGAGAAACGGGATGCACGATCTGCGCTATCATCACCGCCAAACTGAAGCAAACGAGCACGATCGCACTGTGAGAGCAGCAGCTTCATTCGGGCTTGAACGCCTTCGATGGTATGTGCGTGAGACCTAGGCCGATTTAGTCGCTCAAACGGATCCGTTCAGGGTGTCACTTGAAGCCAATGCCAAGCTTATAGGCAACCTTGACCAAGCGGGGCGTTTGCGGCCAGTTTAGCGAATGTCAGCACATGCTGCGGCGAGATACTCTAGATCTGACCACCGCCGCTTCACGGCGTCGTTTCTTTATCGATCGGGTTCGGCGGCGCGGGTCTCGTGGCGCCGGCTCAAATCTCCAAGCGCTCATGGAGCTTCCGGGGAGCCCCCGGGAGAGGGATCACCTAGACATGATCGAGGAGATTTTTCAGGGCCAGCCGGTTTGCTTCATCGGCGCCCATGCTGTCGCCGCTTACGCACCGGAACGCATGACTAAGGACGTGGATTGCTTTACCACGTCGTCAGCTTATGAGCTCGCGATACGACTGTTGCTGGTGGCTGGATACCGGAAAGATGGGGATCTCAATTTTCCGACTACAGCCCTTGGGCTCTTCGGATCACGATGGATTCCTGAGCACGGCGGTCGGCCTATCGATCTCATTTCCACTGAGCAAGTGTGGGGGTTCGAAGCATTCCGCGAAACAGCGCAATACACCAGGGAAGGCGACCGGGTCACTCCATTGGCTTACTTGGTCTTGATGAAGCTGGACGCCGCGAGATCGATTGACCAAGGTGATCTTAGTCGGATGCTTGGCCGTCTTTCTGACGCTGAGCTAGATACCGTAGCTACGGTTATCAAGAAGGGCCGTCCAGGGCGAACGCCCGGCCGGCCCGGTCTCGAACGTGGTGGACATCGCCTCGCGACGTCCTGTGGACGAAGTACTACAGCCACGATCCGGCAGCACTAGAAGACGTACGGCTGTACGCCGAAGTGGGGCGATGGGAATACGAGACTGAAGATCAGAGCGTCGATCGCTCTTTAGTCGATCCGCCGGAACGTGGGTTAAATCGGATCTATGACCGGGAGCCGTCGGGCGCAATCGCTCGAGCGGGAGCGATTTGAAGTAGAAGCCCCGATCTGCATAAGGCCGCTTTGAAGTAATCGACCTGCCCGGCACGCTTACGCGAGTCGACGACAACCTAGGGCCGCTGAAACCGCGGGTTTCCCGACCAAAGACCAAAGGAACTCTTTGCCGCAGCTCCACCGGCCGATCCCTGCGGTTCGAGAAACACCTTACATTCGGATTTCGACGTCTTTAGCGCCTCGAACGCCGGCGGAAAATCTTCGAAGCCGACGGAGCCCGATTGCATCGGAGCGCTGCTGATTCGGCCGGCGGCCAGCATGTCGATCGTGAACGCGAAGTCGGGGCGGCGATACGCGAAGACGTAATTGACTTGCAGTTCCTTCACGATTGCTCGGACCGGAAGCACGCGATCGTATTCCATGCAGACGCCGGCCACGATCACGCGGCCCTCGACCGGTGCATAATTCATCGCGAGCTGCTGCGTGCCGGGAAGGCCGACGCAATCGACGACGATCCGCGGCGCGCCGCCTGCGATCGCGCGCGATCGTTGCGCCACGTCTTCGCTGCCCGCATCGATCGTTGCGGTCGCACCCATGCGTGATGCGCGTTCGAGGCGCGATGCTACCGGGTCACTCACGATCACGTGACGGGCGCCGAAGAACGCGCTCCACGCCGCAACGGCGAGGCCGATCGGGCCCGCGCCCAGCACCAGCACGTCTTCTCCTCGCGCGATGCGCGCGACGTGGACCGCATGCAAGCCCACCGCCAACGGCTCGACGGTCGCACCCGTGCGATCGTCGACTTCCTCCGGAAGGCGCATCGTCTCGAGTGCGGCGACGCGAACGAATTGCGCGTAGGCGCCGGGATGAACGCCGAGCCCTAAAAGCTGCGCGGCCGCACAGCGACCCGATGCTCCGGACAAACACTGCAGGCAACGGCCGCATCCAATCGCCGGCAGCGCCGTGACGCGCGTTCCGTCGGGCCACGCGTCGCGAACCGCGGCGCCGGCCGCGACGACGGTCCCGGCGAATTCGTGGCCCATGACGGCACCATGCGGGAGCGGCGGCATACCGCGCGAGCCGTCGGCATCGGCAAGGTGCAGATCGGAACCGCAAATGCCGCAGGCGTTGACCTGGAGGATGAGGTCTTCGGGCCCCGGGGCGGGATCGGGAATGGTTTCAATCGTAAGCGGTCGCCCCGGTGCGTCGAAGAGCGCGGCCTTCACGTAACTGCCGCCCGATCGCCCTCGCCGTTTGCGGGCTTCTTCCCGAGCACGCCGCCGAGCAAACCCGGAAAGCGCGCCTCGAGATCGGCTCGACGCAGAGAAGAATAACGGTTGCGGCCCTCGTCGCGCGAGCGAATGACGCCGGCTTCGCGCAGCACGCGGAAATGATGCGAGAGGTTTTGCTTACTCGCTTCGAGCCCAAACGCGCCGCAGGCGACTTCACCGGGATCGCTATCCAGGATGCGCACGATTTCCAAGCGCGTCGGATCCGCAAGCGCGCGCAAGACCTCGATCACCTCGAGCTCGCTGCGCAGGGGGTGGAAGATCGCCTCGTCTGGGGTTGTATGGGGAGCCGACATATTCACCGGGCGGTCGCAACTATAGTCAAATGGACGTTGTACTAACGCTTGTGACCCGTACAACCGCGGAATCGTTTCGGGGTCCGCAGTGATCGTTTCTCCGTCGCCGGTCACGGCGCCCACCTCCGCCTCCCAAACGCCCGTCTCTGCGCCTACCTCGCCCGCCGCCCCCGCTCTGCTGGACGTTACGGAATATGGGGCGCGGCGCGTACTCATCGTGGCAGGCGTGATGCTGGCGGCGCTGCTGCAGACCTTGGATGCGACGATCGTCAACGTCGCGCTGCCGACGATTCAGGGCAATCTCGGTGCTTCTATCGATGAAGGCACGTGGGTAGTTACGGGTTACATCATTGCGGCCGTCGTGGTCATCCCGATCACGCCGTGGCTGCAGAATTACTTTGGGCGGCGCCAGTATTTTCTGGTCGCCATCGCCGGGTTTACGTTCGCCTCACTGCTCTGCGGCATCGCAGGTTCGATCTCCGAACTCATCATCTTTCGCGTGATCCAGGGGTTGTTCGGCGGCGGCTTACTTGCCACGGCCCAGGCGATTTTGCGCGACACCTTTCCACCCAAACAGCTGGGGCTCAGTCAAGCCATCTACACGGTTGGTGCGGTGGTTGGGCCATCCGCAGGTCCGACCCTCGGCGGCATCCTGACCGACAACGTGTCGTGGCGCTGGGTGTTCGACGTGAATATCATCCCGGGCATCATCGCGATCGTTCTGCTTCTGCCGCTGCTGCGCAATCCCGCGCGCACGAAATCCAACGGCTTCGACATCATCGGCATTGCGTTGCTGACCGTCGGCCTCGGTTCGCTGCAGTACGTGCTCGATGAGGGCGAGCGCAGCGACTGGTTCAACGACGGGACGATCGTCGTGCTCACGTGCAGCGCCGTGGCCGGCCTGATCGCGTTCGTGATTTGGGAACTCCAGGGCACGAACCGGCCGATCGTGGATTTGCGGGTCCTGTTCCGCCGCAGCGTCGGATTCGGCTGTCTCATCGCGATGGTCAACGCATCGGTCGTGTTCGGCCAACTGCTCGTGCTGCCGCAATACATGACGAACGTCCTCGGCTTTACGGCGACGCAGGACGGCATATTGCTTGCCGTCCGCGCGCTTCCCATCTTGCTGCTGACGATACCGCTCGGCCAGCTCGCAAATTCCCGCCGGGTCGATCCGCGGGTGCTGCTGGCGTGCGGCCTCGCTTGCGCAGGAGCGGGTGTGATTCGATTGGGCTTCGTGACCACGTCGACGACGAATTTCGACTCGCTCGTGCTGCCTATTTTGCTGACCGGCGTCGGCATTTCGTTCGTCTTCACGCCGCTGCTCGTCGCGGTGATGGGCAACGTGAAACCGGTCGACTCCCCGAAAGCGGGCGCCTTTATCAGCCTCGCGCTCAACCTGGGCGGCTCCGTGGCGAGTGCGTCGCTCGTCGCACTGATCGACCGCCGCGAGAGTTTTCACGGCAGCGTCGTTACCGCGCACGCGACGCTTGCAAATCCGGCCGTCACGCAGTTCGTCGCGCAATTCGGACTCGCGCGTCTTGGTGCGCTGTGCGCGCGCCAATCCGCAGCGCTCGCGTATGCGGACACGTTCTTCGTGTTAGGAACGTTCGCGATCGTCCTCGCCCCGCTCGCGTTTGCGCTGCCGCGACGTAAGGCTGCGACTTAAGCGATCAGCTCGAGCCGTCCTCGAAGACGCCGCCCTCCGCGACGGTCGTGCCGGTGTTCTACGCCGGAATCGGCTTTTCCGATATGGCAGCGAGGACGCGCAAACAGTAGGAGCCGAACGTTTCGCCGCCGCCTCGTTCCCCCGCGAAGCCGACGAAGAGCGGGTCGAGCAGCGCGGCGATCTCCGATCCCGGGACCATCTCGCGGTAGAGGACGTTGAGGCGCGTCGAATCGGTGCTGCCGCCGAGGTAGACGTTGTAGCGCTCGGCGCTCACGCCGACGATGCCGATCTCCGACATGTACGGGCGCGCGCAGCCGTTGGGGCAGCCGGTCATGCGAATGGAAATCGGTTCTTCCGCTAAGCCCAATTCCTCGAGCCGAACCTCGAGCGCATCGATCAGCGCCGGCAGGGTGCGCTCGGCCTCCGCGAGCGCAAGCCCGCACGTTGGAAGGGCGGGGCACGCCATCGAGAGCCGCTCGACCAGGCTGATCTCTTCGACCGGGCGGATACCGTGCGCGGAGAGGATCGCTTCGAGATCGGCCCGCGCACTGCGTGGAATGCCGATCAAGAGCACGTTCTGCTGCGGCGTAAATACGAGATCGAGATCGTATCGTGAAACGATCGTGCGCAGCGCACTCTTGAGGCGTACGGTCTCGCCATCGACGATGCGGCCGTTTTCGACTGAGAGCCCGACGAAGAACCGCCCATCGCCCTGTTCGTGCCAGCCGAGGTAATCGCGGTGCCCCCAGGGCGGCAGCGCGCGAAACTGCTGCAGCGTCTTACCGGCGTATCGTTCTACTTCGGAGCGAAACCACGCGAGGCCCCGATCGGCAATCGTGTACTTGAGCCGCGCGTGTTTGCGGTCGAGGCGATCGCCGTAATCGCGCTGTACTTCGACGATGGCGCGTACGAAGGGCAATAGATCGGCTGGTTCGCAAAAACCAAATTCGTCGGCAAGACGAGGAAAGGTAGCGGGCTTGCGATGCGTCATGCCGAGGCCGCCGCCAACGTACAGGTCGTAGCCGAGTAGAACCTCGACGTCGCTGTGGATCGGCACCACGGAAATATCGTTCGTGAACGCATCGACGGAATTGTCACCCGGCACGGCCGTTGCGATCTTGAATTTTCGCGGCAGGTAGACGTCCCGGTAGATCGGATCGCTCTCGGGTTCTTGCGTCGAATGAGCGAGTTCCCCGTCTTGCCAAATCTCGTAATACGCGCGCGTGCGCGGCGTGAGCAGATCCGCGATGGCGTGGGCCGCTTCGCGCGCCACTCGGTACGGCGGCATCGCGAACGGCGCAGCGGGTGCCATCACGTTGCGGTTGACATCGCCGCACGCGCCGAGCGTGGAGCCGACACTCTCATCGATCGTCGCAATCACTTCTTTGAGTTCGCTCTTGTGGACGCCGTGCAGCTGCAAGCCTTGGCGCGTCGTGATCCGGATCGAATCGTTGGCGTGCGTCCCGGCGAGTTCGTCGATCGCGAGGTAGAAGGCACCGGGCGCATAACCGCCCGGATTTTTGGTGCGGACCATAAACGAATGCGCTTTGGGGACGCCCGCATCGCGCTGCAGTCTACGCTGATCGCGATCTTCCTGTTGATAGATGCCGTGGAACTTGAGCAGCTGTACGTCGTCTTCGGCAAAGCGCTCCGTGGGCTCGGCGAGCTCCTGGGCGATCGTCCCGCGTAAGCCGCCGCTGTGCGCTTTGATGCGCTCGACCTTAGAAAATTCCGCCACGCTGTTCTCTGCCTTCGTCTCCCGTGCTTCGACGGGCCCGTGTGGGAAGCTAGCATCCAGCCGCCCCCGGGACAATGACAAAAGGCTCTCGCGCCCTGCTCTGCCGGGCGGCGGGGGAGTCCTCGCGCTCGGCAGGTAAGCCTAGCCCATGCCCGCGTCCACTAACCGCGCTCTTTTGGCGCAGTTCTACGATAGCTTCGCGCGCGGTGACGCGGTGGGGATGAACGCCTGCTATTCGCCGGATATTGCATTCAGCGATCCGGTGTTCGGCCCGCTGCGGGGCGATCGTGCGCGGGCGATGTGGACGATGTTATGCGGCGGCCTCGTCGATTTCAAGCTCACGTATGAGATCGGCGATGTCGACGATGCGGGCGGCCACGTCGATTGGATCGCAACCTACACCTACTCGGCGACCAAACGGCGCGTCCGAAACGAAGTCCGGGGCACCTACGCATTCGCCGACGGCCTCATCGCCAAACACGACGACGTCTTCGATTTGTGGAAGTGGGCGGCACAGGCGCTCGGGCCCTCGGGAGCACTGCTCGGCTGGACGCCGTTCGTCCGCGCGAAGATCGCGAAGATGGCGAGCAGCCGCCTCGACGCGTACGTTGCGTCACGAGCGTAACGCCGCAAGCGCGGCCTGACCGAGGCAAATGCCGCCGTCGTTTGCGGGGACGACGGCGTTGAGCCACATGCGCTCGCCGAGTGCCGAGCGCAGTTCGCCGCAGAGCAAACGGTTCGCGAACACGCCACCCGAGCATACCACGGGTTGCCGCCGCGGATAATCCCAAACGGCTTCGAGGATCGTGCGAACGATCGCGCGATGAAAACCGCGAGCGATCTCCCCGCGGTCCACTCCGCGCGCACGTTCCCAAGCGATCGCGTGAAGCAGCGGATAGTAATCGAACGCGCCGTGCCGCAGGGGCATTTCGTAATCGCGCGATTGCAAAGCTACCGAGGCGATGTGTTCCAGCCACAATGCCGCCTGCGCCTCGAAAGTCACCTCGCGCGTAAAGCCGAGCAGCGCGGCAACGGTGTCGAAGAGGCGGCCCATCGATGTCGTTGCGAAGCAGCGAACGCCGCGCTCGACGAGTTTGCGCGCGTCGCCGTAGCGCGCGCCGAACGAAAACGGTTCGGCGCTCAGGTCCGGCAGATCGTCGATGCCGTATAAGAATCCCGCGGCGGCCTGGACGGGGAAGCGCGCCGCCGCATCGCCTCCGGGAAGGGACGCGGTTCGCAGATGGGCGACACGCCCGAGCCCGTTCGACGCGCTCCCGACGAACATCTCGCCGCCCCAGATCGTGCCGTCATCGCCATAGCCCGTGCCGTCGAAGGCGAAGCCGATCACCTCCGCATCCCAGGCTTCACGTTCGGCCAGAACGCTTGCGATATGGGCGCGGTGATGCTGAACGGCAAACGTCGTTCCCCCCCCGAGTCCCTTCGCGATAACCGTCGAAATATATTCGGGGTGCGCATCGTGAACGATGATGGCGTCGGAGAGTTTGACCTCATACGTCGCGCAGAGATCCGCGATGGCCGCTTCGCAGGCTTGACGCGCAGAGAGATGTTCGAGATCGCCGATGTGCCCGCTCACGAAGACCTGGCCGTCGACGGCCAGCGCGATCGCATTCTTGAGATCCGCGCCCAGCGCGAGAATGGGGCGCGTGGCCGGCACGCGCGCGACGGCGGCGGGCGCATAGCCGCGTGCGAACCGGTACGTTCTCGATTCGCCGCCCGAACTGAGGACGACGGAATCGTCGCTCCGGCGCGCGATTCTGCGCTCGCCTATCAGGAACGCATCGGCGATGCCGCGCAGCGACGTGCGTGCGTCGTCGTCCTCGAAGGCGATCGGTTCGTTCGATCGATTAGCGCTCGTCGCAACGATCGCGCGCGGAGCACCGGCATCGAAGAGCAAATGATGGAGCGGAGCGTACGGCAGCATTACGCCAAGCTCGCGATTGTCGGGTGCGATGCCTTCAAAGCGGACGCGTGCGTCCGCCAGGACGATCGGACGGGCGATCGAGGCGATCAGGACTTCGCCTTCGTCGTCGAGATCGATCAGTTCGCGGGCCGCATCGAGGTCGCGCGCCATTAGGGCGAAGGGACGCTCCTTGCGATATTTGCGCTCGCGCAGATGCCTCACCGCGTCGGCATTGGCCGGATCGCACGCCAGCAGATATCCGCCGATGCCTTTGAGTGCGATGATCCTGCCTTCGCGCAGGGCGCGTGCTGCCGCACTAATCGCCTCGTAATCGCGGAGGTGCGGTGCGTCGCCGTCTTCGAAAATGTAGGTGGGGCCGCACGCGGGACAGGCGATCGGCTGCGCGTGGAAGCGGCGATCGAGAGGATCGTGATACTCGCGCGCGCACGCATCGCACATCGTCCATTCGGCCATCGTGGTAAACGGGCGATCGTAAGGGAGCGCCGTTACGATGCTATAGCGCGGGCCGCAATCGGTGCAATTGATGTACGGATAGCGAAACCGCCGGTCGCCCGGATCGAACATCTCGCGCACGCACGCTGCGCACGTTGCGAGGTCCGGCGAAATGCGAACCGTCGGCCGCCGCCGCGAATTCGTCTCGCGAATCTCGAAACTCGCAAACCCCTGATATGCAGCGTCTTCGGTCGCGCTTGAGGAGATCCGTGCTGCCGGCGGCGCCTCCACGAACAATGTGCGAACGAACTCGTCGAGGCCAGGAACCGGGCCTTCGACGTGGATTTCCACACCTTCGGCATCGTTTCTCACCCAGCCCGAGAGACCGAAACGATGGGCGAGGCGATACACGTACGGCCGGAATCCGACGCCTTGGACGACGCCGCTTATGCGAATTATCCGGGCGTTATGTAACACGAGCGGCCGTTCATCCCCACCTGGATCACGCGGCCGTCTTCGACGAGCACGGGTACGCCCGTAGCGCCGCTGCACAGCGCCGCGAGCCGCCGCATCGCTTCGGGATCGTCTTCCACATCGTACTCGACGAAGTCCGAGGCCTTCCACTCCAGATCTTCGCGCAGCTCCGCCGTATAGGGACAACTCTTGGTTCCGTACAGCTCAAGCGCCATCGCGAACCAAGTCCAACGTCGCACGCAACACGTGATAGATCGCTCCCTGTACTTCTTGAATGCGCGGAATGTAATCGGATTCGACGACGATCGTGTGATCTGCGAGCCCCCGGCGCGCGATTTCGCCGCCGTCGTATCCCAAAAGCGCGACCGTCGCGAGACCCCGTGCGCGCGCTTCGGCGAGTGCGGCGACGACGTTCTTCGAACCGCCGCTCGTGGAGAACGCGAAGGCGACGTCCTCGGGCCGCGCTTGCGCGATGATTTGCCGAACGAAGACGAGCTCGAGACCGACGTCGTTGCCGATCGCGGTGATGATGGCGGGTTCGGCTGCGAGCGAGAGCGCTGGGATCGGGCGCATTCCCTCGGATGCATCCAAACAATCCAGCACGAAATCGGTTGCGTCCGTTGCGGAACCGCCGTTGCCGAACGTGAGGATGCGGCCGCCCCGGCGCAACCGTGTCGCGATCGCTAGGGCGGCAGCGGCGATCGCGCCGGATTGCCGTTGCGCGGCTTTCTCGCGAAGCGCTTCGCCATCGGCGGCTTTAGCAACGATCGAAGCCGCGATCGAGGTGTGCTCGAGCGGCGCGTTCGCCGCCCCGCCGAGAAACGGATAGAGAAAACCGGCGGCGCCGGCTGCGGTTACGTGCGTGCGGTGTTCGAGAAAAACTTGGACGGTTTCGTAGAGCGAATGTCCGAGCAATTCGAAGAGCTCTTGGTGCACGTGCACGTCGGTCGTAGGAGCCTCGAACGCGTACGCAGCGTCCGCGGCGTTCCCCGGCAACGCGAACGTCAGGAGGTTTCGCTCGCGGGCGAGCGCGAGCACCGCGAGCATTGCAGGGTCACCCTCCGGTGGTCCGAGGCCGATCGCGATATCGTTCGGCGTCCCGAGCTGGGCCAGCATCGCTTCGGGTGCGATGCTCGCGTCGACGGCCGGAAGCGCACGCTTGCCGACGATCACGGGGTGCACGAATTCGACCGAGAGATGCGCGGCGTCGGTCGCGTAGGGCCCTCGGCCGAACGCGAAGAGCCGGCCGCCACGCTCGAACCGTTCGGCCATCTCCGCGGAGCCGGCAGTCAGGCGCACGGATTCGCGCGCGAAGAATTCGCGGATCACCTCGCCGCGAGCGCGCAGGCTTCCGGCGACGAATGCTTCGAGGCGTGCGGGGCTCGGGACGTCGCGACGATCCGTCAGCATATGCGTGGGAGCGGATCTCCTACGAGCATGTCGATCGCGCGAGTTCCTCCGTACGGCATCACGCCTAATACGGTTCGCACCGGCTTCTCGCGCACCTCGCCGATGAGGGCCGCGCGCTCGCCGCCCGGGACGGCCCGCACGGCTGCGAGGGCACGCTCGGCGTCGTTAGCGGCGACGATGGCGAGAAACTGGCCTTCGTTTGCGATGTGGAGCGGGTCGAGCCCAAGGAGCTCACACGCGCCCCGCACCTGCGGGTTGACCGGCACGTCTTCTTCGCGCAGCGCGATCGCGAGTCCGCATTCGCGCACGAGCTCGTTGAGCGAGGTCGCGACGCCGCCGCGCGTGGGATCGCGCATCCAGCGCAGCGATTGCGGACACGTCGCAAGCAGCGCTTCGACGAACGGCCAGACCGAACGCGTATCGGAACTCACTTCGGATTCGAGTTCTAGCTCGCCGCGCGCCAGCAGAATCGTAATGCCGTGGTCGCCGATCGGGCCGCTGAGCAGCACGCAATCACCGGGCTTCACGGAACGCGGATCGAGCTGGGCGCGCGCGTCGACTTCACCCACGCCGAACGTGGTGATAAACATGCCGTCGCATTTCCCGTGCTCGACGACCTTCGTATCGCCGCCCACGATCGAGACGCCTGCGCGTTTCGCCGCGGCCGCCATCGCGTCGACTTCGGCGCGTACGATCGAACTCGCCATGCCGGCTTCGAGGATGAACGTCGCCATCAGCACGTGCGCGCGCGCTCCCGAAACGGCGAGGTCGTTCACGGTCCCGTTGACGGCAAGTTCGCCGATCGAGCCGCCGTTGAAGCGCAACGGATGCACGACGTACCCATCGGCGGTCGTGGCGAGACGCGTTCCGGCAAAGCTGGTGACGGCCGCGTCCGAGAGGGCGGCCAGCGCCGGATTTGCAAATGCCGGAGCGATCAGGCCTTCGACGAGGCGGCGCGATGCTTTCCCGCCGGCGCCGTGCGCCATCTCGATGTGCGCGTCGTCGAAGCGCATCAGCAGGCTCGGCGCGGCGACGACATCGCGCGGCTCAGGCCCCCGATGCCCCCCGGGAGACTTCGAGCTCCTGCTCGTGCTCTTGTTCTTGCGCTCGTGCAGCGTACCGGTAGTGCGCGGCGCAAGCACCTTCGCTCGAGACCATCAGCGCACCGACCGGACGTTCCGGATTGCACTCTTTTCCGAAGAGTTTGCACTGCGCGGGTTTGAGCACGCCCTTGAGAACCTCGCCGCATTGCGCGGCCTTCGGATCGGTCACGCGCACGCCGGGCAGTTCGAATTGGACCTCCGCATCGAAAGCCGCAAGCTCCGGGCGAATGGCCAGCGCCGATTGCGAGATGAAGCCGAGCCCGCGCCATTCGAAGAACGGCCGCAGTACGAAGACCTGCGCGAGCGCGCGGAGCGCCGCCGGGTTGCCCTCGAAGGGCACGATGCGGCGGTACTGGTTTTCGACTTTCGTTTCGCCCGCGTGCAGCTGGCGGACGATCATAAGGATGCCTTCGAGGATATCGAGCGGTTCGAAGCCCGAGACGACGACGGGTTTGCGATATTCGGCCGCAATGAACTCGTACGGGCGGCAGCCCGTAATGGTCGCGACGTGGCCGGGTCCGACGAACCCGTCGAGCCGCATGTCCGGAGAATCCAAAATCGCGCGCATCGCCGGCACGATCGTGACGTGATTGCTGAAGATCGTGAAGTTGCGCAGACCCAGAGCTTGGGCGCGCAAAATCGTCAGCGCCGTCGAGGGCGCGGTCGTCTCGAAGCCGATCGCAAAAAAGCAGACGTTCTTATCGGGGTTCTCTTGCGCGAGGCGCAGTGCATCGAGCGGCGAGTACACCATGCGAATGTCGGCGCCTTGCGCTTTGAGCTCGAGCGGAGTCCCTTGCGTGCCCGGCACGCGCATCATGTCGCCGAAGCAGGTGAGGATCGTCCCCGGATGGCGTGCGATCGAAAGACCGTCGTCGACGCGGCCGGTCGGCAACACGCAGACGGGGCAGCCCGGCCCGTGCACGAGTTCGATGTTCGCCGGTAAAACGTCGCGCAGGCCGTGACGATAGATCGAGTGCGTGTGACCGCCGCAGACTTCCATGATCCGGTAGGTGCGCGCCGGGTCGACCGTGTTTCTGATTTCGCGCGCGACGTTTCCGATTAGGACCGGATCCCGAAACTCATCGACATATTTCATGTGACGGCAACGCTCTCTTCTGCAAAGGTATACCCTCGGACTTCTTCCATCGCGAGTTCGTCCTCGCCCATAGCCTTGAGCATCTGCAGCTGATCGTGTGCTTCTCGTTCGCTAATCTTGCTGAGCGCGAAGCCGACGTGGATCAGGATCCAATCGTTGACCTCCAGCTGCTCTTCGAGCAGCCCCACGTTCACGTTGCGGCGCACGCCGCCGACATCGACCCGCGCGAGCAACGGCTGGTCGGCATGGAATTCGACGATTTGTCCCGGAATCGCGAGGCACATGGTTTAGGAGGCTCCCGGCGTGAGCGTTGCAATCACGTGCAACTTCACCGTAACTTGAGGCTGGACGGTAATCATCAGCAGCCTCGGGGGTTGGAGGCCGAAATCGCGGATGTCGATCACGAGCCCGCCATCGATCGTAAGTTTGTCGTTCCCAACGGCAACGATGAGATCGCCATCGTAGGTCTTCGTGCGACCGCTCATCGTAATGACGCCGGTCGCGCGATAGGCGTTGCCGGAAGCCGGCGTGAGGCTCTTGAGGTCGGCTGCGATCGTGGGGTTGCGCTTGCTATCCAGCAGCTTCCACATCTCTTTATCTTGCAGAGCGTTGCCCGAAGTCAAACGCTCCACCGGAAATTCCACGTGCATGGCCGGCGGTGGATCGGAGACGATCTTGCCGTCCTCGATGGAGACCTCGACGTAGCCGCTGAGCTGCGACGCCGTACCGTGCACCGGATGCAGCGAACTCTTCGCATCGAAACCGAGAGAAGAGCTCGACTGCACCTGGAATCTACATACTTGAGATGCGGGCATAGCGCATGACATCCGATTGCATCGACTGCAGGAAGTCCAGCGCTTCGCCGCGTCGCGAACTGCTGAACGAGGAGACGAGATCGAGTCCCGCGTTGATGGCTTGCTTGAAGAGCGACGGATCGCCCGACATCTCGCGCATCTTGTTGTAGCGATCGATATCTTTCGTCATCGAACCGAATTGATGCTCCGCCGCGAAAACGGCCAGAAACGCGATACCGCCTAGGATAATGCCTCGGACCATGATGGTGCTTCCTTTCGAGAATTGGGGGTGAGAGCATCCGCAGCGACGCGCCGCACTAACGGTAGCGCCGCCTCAACCGCGTTCGCCACGGCAGGCGAGAGCCCAAGTCCGCCTTCAACCGTCGCGGGCTCGCATCCGACGATCAAGATCGGTGGCGCTTCGCCACCCAGCATCTTCAACAGGGCAAAAACGTTGGCGAGATCCATGCGGTGCGCATCGGGCGCGCCCGCATCTTCCGGGGGGCTGGGTTCGACGACGTACAGGGTGCCGGGCACATCGCCGCGCGGCATCGCGTCCACGAGCACGGCGGCCTCGTAGCCGTTGAGCAACTCGTAGGCGAGATGCAGTCCGCGAATCCCATAATCCTCGACCCGAGCATCCGGGATCTGTTCCTCTTCCATCAATAAGCGCCGCAAGACTTCGGGGCCGAAGCCGTCGTCGCTGAAAAAGATATTGCCGACGCCGGCGACGAGGATCCGCGGCGTCACGTTAGCACCGGATCTACTTCGTCGGGCTCGAAGAAAAACGAGCGGCCGTACCAATCGTGCATGTCGGTAGCCGGATCGACATCGACCGTCACGGCAACGTAGATCTTGTCTTCGAAATCCTGATGGATCGCTTTGACCGTTGCGATCTTTCCGGTCAGAAATTGGTCCCACGCATCGGCACGCCGTTTCGGCGAGAGCTTCACGCTCGAGCCCTTCTCGATCGACACGCCGTTGATCACGACGCTCCTGGGCGGCAGCGCTTCGAAGGGATCCAGTTCGCCCGAACGCAGCCGCGCGAGATCTCCCGCACTAAACGCCGCGGCCGCTTGCTCGGGATCGGCGAGATCGACCAGCGTCCGCGAACGCGGATCGGTGAAGCGTGTCTCCATCGAAATGCCGGCGTCGTTGAAGGGCGAAGCCTCGCCGCTATAGATGGCCGCGAAATCCGTTTCGTTCATGCGCGCGAGCACGCCGTCGCTGATCCGCGAGAGCTCGCCATCGTGCAGCCGGGCGATATCATCCGCTCCGAACCGTTCCGCGCGATCGACGATGGCGCGGGCACGCGGATCGGTCACGCGCGCTTCGGCTCGCTCCGCATCCGAGAGCGCGAGGACGCTGAGCGTAAGGAGCTCGTCGATCTCGGTCGAGTCGAACGCGTCCCCTTCGGTTTTCTTGCCGACCTCGGGAAAATCGCCAAGCACGATCGGCGAGGACAGCGCGATCGGAGAACGCTGCGCATCGATCGTGCCGTCGCCCATGAGGACGGGCCAGGTGTGGCGGTTGGCAAGCTTTTCGGCAAGCGCTTCCGCGTAGGCCGGCGGATCGAGCGGCGAGAGAAACGCACCACGTTCGATTGCAAACATCGTATGCGCCGAGATGAACGCCGTGCGCAACATCCCGCCGCGCTCCACCGCCGCGACGACGCCGGAATCATTCTCGAGTTGAACGCGCAGAAGGCGCAGTTCCGAATTGCCCTCGACCCGCTCGGCCACCGCTTCGAATGTGCCGGTGAGCGGCCAGCGCTTGCGAACGATGCGACCTACGAGCGTACCGTCTGCATCGCGCAGTTCTTCTTCGATGCGGCTTTCGGCGAAGACCACCGGCACCGACACCGCGTCACCTTGTGCGAGATCGAGCCGGAGCGATACTTCGCATTCGACCGTTTCATCGAACGTCAGGTGCGACGTGCCGCCGACCTCGAGCGAGGGAACCTCTACGAAGCCGTCGCCCGCGACCGCTTCGACGATTCGCGCCTGCACGTGCAAGAACCGGACGAGCGCATCGATACGCGTCTGCGGCGTGGCGTCGATGAGCATTTCCGTATGCTGCTCGCCGTGCTCGCCCGTTCCCGTCGCTTCATACGCCTTGGGCACGACGACGCCGAACTGCCAACGCATCTTGTTCTTCGCCGCCGAAGCGGTGTACGGATACAGTAAATAGCCTTCGTAAAGCACGGCGTTCGCGATCGGCCGCATCGCATCGAAGGGCGTTGCCTCGGGCTTCGTCATCGGCGTGCTTTATCGGCGGCGATGTCGCACAGGCGCACGATCGTCTGATCCCAAGTCGGGATGCTCTCCGAAATCCGGAAACGATCGATCTCGGCGAACACGTCGCGATCGATGCGAATCCAGGCGCTGTTCGGGAAGTGCGCGTCCATCGTCGCGCGATACACGGCCACGGGCAGTCGATGCCGCGCCTCGCACGACCACGAGATCATCTCGGCCGCAACGCCGCGCTCGCCTTCGGTGTACAGCGTGCCCGAGAACAACAGGATCATCGGTATCTCGCCGCCCGCGAGCGCCGCGAGGTACTTGTTGCCGGCCACTTCGAAATCGTAGCTGCAGGGGATCGAAAGCTCGAATTCTTTTTCGCCGGTAAATCCGAGCACCATCGTCGAGATCTGCGTCCACAACATCGGTTTGAGCGTATCGCCGTAGCGATCGACCGTACCGAAGAGATCGAGCAGAGCGCCCGATTCCTCCGTGGTGTAGCGGCGTTTCTGCGGCTCGATTTGCACCTGCGCGCGCAGCGCGATCGTATGCACGCGCACGCCCGTCGATTCGGCGACGCGAATTTTCATACCGAGGGACGGCGAGAGAGCATACGGCAACGGATACGACTCGAGCACCGTGAAAGAGAGATCGCTCAAGCGCGCTGCTCGATTCGTTCGAAGAAGGCGTCGATCTTGGCCTTGACCTCGACACCGCCGTCGAAGCCGCGCCACCCCGTGCGGATCAGTCCGACGAGTTCGTATGCGGCATCGACCGGGATCAGATAAACCTTCGCTTTTCCCTCGGTGCGCCGCATGAGGATCGCCTCCACATCCGGCTTGAGGGTTGCGAGCACGGCGTTTCCGGCGATCATCTCCTGCCACTCGTCGAGCGGCAATTCGGATTCGGTGGCGCCGGCAGGACCGGGATAGAAGGCGCTCAGCTTCTTCTCGATCGAGTTGTAAAAGAAGAATGCGAGCCCGATCGGAATCTGCAGCGTATCCCAGGCGTTATCGTCGACGGCGAACCCGTCGATCTTGAGATAGCGTTCCGGGATGAGCTTATAGCGTCCGCCGGCCGCGCCTTGCGGCTCGAACGTCAGCGCGCAGGGGCGACAGCCGCACATGATGCGGCGCGCCTTGAGATCGATGAGGTGCGAGTGCTGCTCGTGAATCGGGACCGCGCAAAAATCACACCGCTCGCCGGGGGCTGCGGGCGTCGGTTTCCGCAAGAGTTTCTGGAGCGCCGAGAAATCGGTTCGCGCGTCGATCGACATGCTGTGGTTTACACTCCGACTGGAATAGCGACGCGGATCCGATCTCCATCCCGCACGAGCGGGAACGGTTCTGCAAAAATGCTTTCGCCGACTGCCGAGCGCCCGGCCCGGACCAGATCGTAGATCTTGCCGCACGAACAACGCAATAGCGGCCAGTCCAGCCGCGCATTTTCAAAAGTCTCGGTGCAGGATGGGCAACGATCGCGATACGCGTAGACGATATCTTCACGTTGGGCCACTAACACGGGCGTTCCCGAAAGCAGCAAGTGCGCGACGCCGTCTCCGGCCAAAGCCGCCACGTCGCCGAGCGCCACCCAGTCGCTTTCCATACGAAGAGACGACGTCGTCACTTTCGACTTTGCTGCGGCCGCGACATCGCGAACCTCCTCGATTTCCGAGATACGCTCGAAGATCGCTTTTTCGATGCCGTGCTTGAGGGTTGCCGCCGAGGAAGGACAGCCGTCGCAACTGCCGCCCATTTTCACATAGGCGATGTTGCCTTCGATGTGATCGAGCTCGATATCGCCTTCGTGCGACTCGAGATAGGGCCGTACCGAATCGAGCGCGGCCCGAACCCGATCTTCAAGCGACAGCGGATGCAACCCGTGAAGCGCGAGCAGACCCTCAACGTGAAGGTCTGCGCAGAGCCCATCGAAGATTGCCGGAGATTTCTCGCCCGCGTTGTCGTGGACGATTTCGAGGATGCGCGCGAGCCCGTCGCCGTAGAATTCGACGAGCGCGCGCACCAGTTCTTCCGCTTTTTCCGCAGCCCGCTCTACGGAGGGCTGTACGCCGACCTCGCGCAGGAGACTCTCGACCCGATTTGTCGTCGACTCTGCGCGCCGGTCAGCCATGTGGTGGTGTCCTTATCCGAACGGCGCTAGGGGGGAGTGCATCGTTTCGATCGTCTTGCCGTTGCCGAGGTACATGTGCACGCCGCACGGGAGGCACGGATCAAAGCTGCGCACCGCGCGCATGATGTCGATGCCCTTGAACGAGTCGGGGCCGTTCTCCTCGAAGATCGGAGTGTTCTGCACCGCATCTTCGTAAGGTCCGGGCGTGCCGTACTTATCGCGCGGATTTGCGTTCCAAGGCGTCGGCGGATAGGGATGGTAGTTCGCGATCTTGCCGTCGCGGATGACGACGTGGTGCGAGAGGACGCCGCGCACGGCTTCCGTGAAGCCACAACCGATCGCGTCTTGTGGAACCGTGAACGGTTCCCACGTCCGGGTGCGTCCGCCGCGCAGTTCCTCGAAGGCCTTGTCGAGGAAGAACAGCGCGGCCGCCGCCGAGTAGGCTTGGAAGTAGGTCCGTGCGCGATCGCGTTCGATGGCGTTGGACCACTGCGGACACTTCCACTCGAAGGTGACCGGACCCGAGAGCACGCTCTTGGGCAGATTGATGATCACGCTGTTGCCGGTCGCTTTTACGTAGCCGATATCGACCAAACCGGAAAGCGCGGTCGACCACATGCGCGCGAGCGCACCACCGCCCGTATCCAGCGCGAGATGGTCTTTGCCGTCGTACCAGCGCGGTGACATGACCCAACTGTATTGACCGTCAAAGTTGCGCTTCTTCGGCGTGGGCAGCGTCGTCTGGTTCCACGGATGGCGACGATCGACGGGGTTTCCGAGCGGATCCTTGTCGACGAACGTCTCTTCGTTCTCCCAGTCGTTATAGTACGAATGGCCGAGCAGAATCCGGATGCCGAGATTGATCTGCACGAGATCGTTCGTCACGAGCTTGCCATCGACGACGACGCCCGGGGTGACGTACATCTTCCGGCCCCAATGCGTCATGTTCCGATACTGGAAATCGCAGTGGTCGGGATCCTGGAACGCGCCCCAACATCCGAGCAGAATCCGGCGTTGGCCGACCTTCTCGTATCCGGGGAGTGCCTCGTAGAAGAAATCGAACAGGTCGTCGTGCAAGGGCACGCAGACCTTCATGTATTCGATGTAGCGCATGAGGCGCGAATAGTAGTCCGTGAACAGCTGGTTCGTCGCGACCGTGCCCGTACCGCCCGGATAGAGCGTCGACGGATGCACGTGCTTGCCTTCCATGAGGCAGAACATTTCGCGCGTATACCGGCTGATCACGAGAGCCTGACGGTAGAAATCGCCCGAGAACGGGTTGAGCGACGTCATGATGTCGGCGATCGTCTTGTAGCCGTGAACGTGGGCGTTTGGCGCCGGCTTGTTCTTGGCTTTCTCCCAAACGGAGGGGTTCGTTTCGCGAACCATCTGCTCGCAGAAATCGACGCCGACCAAATTCTCTTGGAAGATGTTGTGATCGAACATGTATTCGGCGGCTTCGCCGAGATTGATGACCCATTCGCCGAGCGCAGGCGGCCGCACGCCGAAGGCCATGTTCTGCGCGTAGATCGCGCAGACGCAGTGGTTATCACCGCAAATCCCGCAGATGCGTGAGGTAATAAAGTGGGCGTCGCGCGGGTCCTTACCCTTCATGAAGATCGAATAACCGCGGAAGATCGAGGACGTGCTATGACACTCCGCTACGATCTTTTCCTTAAAATCGATCTTCGTGTAGATGCCAAGGCTGCCGACGATCCGAGTGATCGGATCCCACGACATCTCGACGAGATTTTTATTGCCGGTTGTAGTTGATGCGCCGGGGAGGTCTTTAATCGCCATAGTGAGGGGTCCTCATCGTAAAGCAGCGAGCAACAAACGGAGCGCGGAGGCGGGACCTTATTTGACCGGGCGATACCCCGTCGTTAGTTGCGGCCGATTGTGCCGCCACTTCGGTTCCTTGTCGAGCGTGGTCGTAGTGAAGCTTCGCAACGTTCGGATGGCGCTGCCGTAAACTCCAATCACGGTAGAACTGAGCTTGCCGCCCGGCGGTTCGTCCATGAACGGCATAAACTTGTCAGGGAAGCCGGGCATCGTGCAACCGATGCAAATGCCGCCGACGTTCGGGCAGCCGCCAACGCCGCCGGTCCAGCCGCGTTTGGGCACGTTGCACTTGACCACCGGGCCCCAGCATCCCAGCTTGACGAGGCACTTCGGCGAATCGTACTCGCTCGCAAAATCGCCCTGTTCGTAGTAGCCCGCGCGATCGCAACCTTCGTGCACCGTGTTGCCGAAGAGCCATGTGGGACGTCCCGCTTCGTCGAGCGGAATCATAGGCGCGATGCCGGCCGCTTGCCAGAGCAGATACAGGATCGTCTCGGAGAGATTGTCAGGCTGAATCGGGCAACCCGGCACGCAAACGATGGGAATGCCGAACTTGGACTTCCATTCCCAGCCCAAGTAGTCCAAAATGCCCATGGCACCCGTCGGGTTGCCGGCCATCGCGTGAATGCCGCCGTAGGTTGCACATGTGCCGACGGCGAGCACTGCCCACGCCTTAGGCGAGAGCGCGTCGATCCAAGCGCTAAACGTGCGCGGCTGATCGGTGCCGGGCTCGTTGCCGAAACCGGTCCAATAGCCTTCGCCCGCGACCTTTTCGTTCGCGATCGAGCCTTCGACCACGAGCACGAACGGGTCGAGTTCGCCGCGTTCGGCCTTAAAGAACGCTTCTAAAAATTCTGCGCCGCCGAGACTGTACTCGATCAGCGGCCAATGAAATTTTACGTTTGGAAGTCCGGGAAGGGCACCGAGCGCGATCTCTTCGATCGCCGGCTGCGAAGCGTTGGTCAGGGCAACGGAATCTCCGTCGCAACTCAGACCTGCGGGAATCCAGAGGACATTAACGACGGTGTCCGCCATGGAGGCTCCTCTCGCACGAACCGTGCGACGCGCTTGAAGTTAGTTATGTTGACACAAAGTGACATGTTCCGGGGAAAACAATGTATACTTCAGACAAAAGCTACACCCTGAAGCAACGATTCGCAAGAGGCTCGGCTTAAAGAAAAGCCTTTTCTTGCGAGTAGGTATCAATTTCGTGCACGAGCTCTCAGTTGCCATGTCGTTGCTCGATGAAATCGGCGAAGTTGCCGAGCGCGAAGGCGCGACGAGCGTCGCGACGGTGCGCTTAAAAGTAGGCCGTCTTAGCGGTATTGCTCGCGACGCGCTGTTGTTCGCGTGGGATCTCGCACGCGCAGACACCGTTGCATCTAACGCCGAATTGCATATAGAGGACATCGAGGTCATCGTCTTCTGCCCGCGTTGCGAGCAAGAACGGGCGCCCGTGCAGGGCAGCCTCATCTGCAGCGTATGCGGCGCCGCCGCCCCTTCGATCGTACGCGGACGAGAACTGGAACTCGTCGCTCTAGAGGTCGTTTCGTGAACCTGCGCGGCGTCAACATTCAATAGTGGCGGTTTCCGCAACATGATCGGAAAAGCGCTTTCCGGATCGGACTCGCTTCGCCCCGCGGGGACGGCTTTGGAACGGCCCCTTGGTACGCTCCGAGCATGAGAACCTTCGTCCTCGCGATTATGCTCGCTGCGCTTTCGGCTGCCGCCGCTTCGGCGCAGTCGCTCAACATCAACTCGCCGGCGCCGCTAAAGGCCGGCGTCAACGCGAGCAATACCGATAACTTTACGGGCACGCATTACTGGTATTTTTACGCGAACCCGGGCCACGTCGTCGTCGCAACCACCTTCAAAGGCGGTACCGTTCTCGGGGCGCCGACGAACGCGACGCTGACCTTCACGCTGTCGGATTCGGCCGCCAGCTGGCACATCACCAAAGTGCTGACGGGTGCCGCACCCAACCACTCTTTCGACGGCAGCTTCAAGAAGAGAACGAAGGTGATCGTTACGGTGGCCCCGATCTCCGGAGGCCTCGTCCGCGAGGGCGGCGATTATACGATCGCCGTTTCGGGCGCGGTCGCATACGGCGAAGAGAAGTCCGGCGATCCGATCGTCGGCACCTACACGCAGATGGCCGGCATGACGTCGAACTACGGCGCCTGCAAGTTCAAGGCCGACGGCACCATTCTCGCCTCGACCGGCGCGACCGGAACTTGGAAGCTCTTCGACGCCGATTCGCACACGTACGTGATCGTGCTCGACGGACAGCGCCTATCGCTCACGCTGCGCCCCGGCCGCGGGCTCACCGACCCGAGCGATCCGAGCGCGGTCGACTTCCAAGCGGTGCGCTGACGACGCGGAGCTATGGCCCAGGGCTATTGCGAGACGACGATTTCGCCTCGCATGCTTGCGGCTGAATCGTACGTGTTGAAGTCGCCGAAATAGAACGTTCCGGCCGCCGGTAGGGTGAAGACTTGCGACGCGCAGGCCGTGCCGCTCGTGCTCTCGGCGGCAGGCTCGATCTCACCCGTCGACCAGGGTATGGTAGTGCCCGGCGCCGGCGCCTTCGTTATCGCGGTTCCGGTCTGCGTGTCGCTGCCGGAAGGAAACGCGTGAGGCACGGTCGGGAAGGTGTTGCCGGTAAAGCCCACGGCAGAGTGTGTGAGGACGCTGCCGCTCGGTTCCGTATTGATGAATTGCACGATCTGCGCCGTGGTGACCGTCACGGGTGCCGAGGTTTGCGGGGTTGACCCGCTGCTTGCAAAACCGGGATACGGCGCGAATCCGAAAATAGAGTTGCCGAAACCGTCCTGCGCCGGCGTCATGTCGCTGCTGGCCGCGACGAAGACCACATTGCTGTCGGTTAGGTCGGGCGTGGCGCTGCAGGCGACGGGCGAAGCGCTTGCGCTCGCCGCGGGCGTGGCGGTAACGACGCCATATTCGCTCGGATGAGCGCAGCCGGCGACGAGCGCCGCGCCCGCGCATACCATCAGGAACAGCGCTCGTTTCACTGATTGACGAGGGAAAGCGGAATTTGGATCGCCGTCGTCGCGCCGAGATTCGTATAAGCGTTGAGCGAGAGCATCACGCTGCCTTGGGCCGTCATGATCCCAGCGGTACTGAAGTTGAAGACGGACTGCCACTTCCCGGGTCCGATGTTGGCAAGTGAGATCTGCGGCGAGATCGCGCTCGCACCGAAGGTGAGGCGATTTACATTGGTGGTCGTGATCGCCGAAATCGTTATCGACTGACCGTTCTTTACGACGGTCGGCTGAACTTGTGCGTAGAAGATTTGCGGCGGCGACTGTGGATCGGCGTAGTTGTTCGGCGGAGCGGATCCGTAGGTATAGGTGTTGGTTTGATTAAAGGCGGACGGCAGAGCCTGGGGCGCCGCGCTTGAAACCGGCCCGCCGGCCGCCGGAGGTGATGCGCGCGGGCCGCCTTCGAGTGATTGCGGCGCGAGCGCCGGCGGTGCAGGCGCGGGCGCGAAGCTCGTGCGGGGCGCAGGCATTTCATCGGGCGCGAGCCGAGTAGGAATGACCGGCGACGACTCTACTTCATGCGCGCTCGGGGAGGGTAAGGTCGTCCCCGGCGGCAGCGTATGCAATCCTTTTGGTCTCGGAATCTCAGGAATGACCGAGCTATGCACGATTTGCCCATTTTCGCCGGGCTGCAGAATATGCGGCGTCACCGTAACGACCAGTTCGTTGCGCGTGTACTGCAAACTCGTGTCGCGAAAAAGCGAGCCGATCAGCGGAAGATCGCCGAGGAGTGGAATTTTTTGGACGCTGCGCGACGTGTCTTCCTCGATGAGGCCGCCGATCACGATCGTCTCGCCGTCGTGTAGCCCAACCATCGTCGTGACGTCGCGCGTTTGGATGTCGGGAACGCCGGCACTCGTTCCGGCAAGGGTGTTCACCGACGGATGGAGCGAGACCGTAATGTAGTCCCCGTCGTTGACGACGGGAGTGATGTCGAGCGTTACGCCGGTCTGGAACGACTGGACCTGCGTAGTGGCGACCGTGCCGGTTCCGCCGCCGGTCGTGGTGAGAATGTTGAGCGTCTCGCCGGCGCGCAGCGAGGCGGTATGGCCTGAGATGGTCGTCAAGCGCGGGTTCTCGAGAATCTTCGCATTATTGTTCTGAATGAGAAAATCGAGTTCGGCGCCCAGAGACAACGGCGTGCGCGTTAGCGGCTGCAAACCGAGCAGAGGCGGAGTAACGCCCGTGGTGGCGTTCGTCAAAGGCGTCGTTTCGCTATATGTCGTCGACAGCGCAGCGGTCGGGAACTTGAAACCGAGTTGCTTGGCTACGCTCTCGTCGACTTCGAGGACCTCGGTATCGAGCACCACGATGGCCTGCGGTACGTCCAGCTTTGCAATAAGGTCCTTCGCGAGTCCGATCCCATACGGGCCGCCGCTAAGAATCAACTGCGTCGAGTTCGGCACGACCGTGATCTTCAAATCGGGCGCTTTGCTCGAAAGCGCCGATTGCACGGTCGTCGCGATGTCGTTTGCGCTTGTGGAAGGCGCTCCGTTCTGCCCGGGAATCGCAGCTCGCAGGTTTACGACGTCGACGTCGCCCGAGTTATCGCCCATCCCGCCGCCCGGCGCCGCAGGCGAGCCCGGTGATGGGCCGTCGAGTTGCGCGATGCCGTCGGCGATACGCGTCTGAACCGATGCCTGCGCGAGCACCGTAACCGCGTTGAGATCCTTGTCGACTTGGACTCCTATCCCGGGAAACGAGCGGCGCAGCAAATCGGCAACCGACTCGGCATCGACGTCGCGCAACCGGTAGAGCGCAGTGTACGGCGAGCGGCCCTGCGGCACGTCGAGCTGCGAAATGAGTGTCTTGACGGTAGCAACTTCGTCGGGCGGCCCCGAGAGCAGGAGCTCAGACCCTGAAACCGAGACGCGCACATCGTGCGCGCCTTTCGCCGCCGCTCGCGCTACATCGGTCGCGGCCCGTTGCGTGACCCGCACTGCCTCGGTCGGGTAGACGGGACTCGGGCTCGGCGTTGCCGGCGGCGTATCCATCGCGGCGAGGACGGCCTTGATCTCCATCATATCCACCGGGTTTGCCGCGATGATGACCGTGCTATTGGGTGCGGCGGTGAAACGCGAGCGCGCAAAGAGCGTGCGCAAGTTTTTTACCGCGTCGCGGTTGGAAACGGTGCGCAGCTGCACGGTAGCGATGACCGTCGCCGTTGGATTCTTTAGGTCGATCCCGCTCGCGACGGTGCGCATACCGTCGATTTCCCCGGGCGCGGCCAGAACCACCACGGCGTTCGCACTCTCGTCAACGCGAATCCGCGCATCGGGGTAGATGCCCCGTAAGATGTCGGCGGCCGTACGAGCAGAAACGACCGAGAAGCTAATGACTGCCGGCGGATAGGGAGTCGCGCGCGGAGCTGCGGCCTTCGCAGCCAGACCGTCATCGGGCACGATCGACGACGCCATTACGCAGAGGCCTACGACGACGACCGAGAGGCGGCGCAAGATCAACGGAGCGCGCCGAGGCGCGGGCCGGGCCCCGCGATTTGCAGCGGGCGAAATGCCGACATTCGCAAATCGTGAGCGGATAACGCGTGCCGGCGGTTACCGGTAATGCGCGATGACATCTCGTACGAAAGCATGAGGATATAGGGCGAACCGCTCGTTTCGAGCACTTCAACGGCGCGCTCGATCGCAGCTTGCGCGAGGTCGCGGCGATTGAGCCCTTCGCTCGCCGCCGCATAGATGCGCAATGCGGCGCCGTACGACCGCATCGCGTTCTTGCGAGCGGCGCTTTCGGCGGCGATTTGGCTGACTTGTTGCGCCCTCGCAAAATCGCCGATCGTGAGCGAGCCCATGGCTGAAAACAGGAAGGCGCGATTCCAGGCTATACTTTCGATCGGGAACTGATCGCGAATAACCAGCGCATTATCGACGGCATCGCCGGCGCGCTCGGAACTTGCTTCCAGTTCGAGCATGCGCAACCACAAATTGCTTTGATCGAACGGCGTAAGCACCGATTCGCCAAGCGTCAGACCATCTCGAATATAGGCAGTCGCCGTCGGAACGTCGCCGTGAAATTCTGCGTGTATGGAAAGACCGGCCATCGCAAAAATGGCCTCTTTGCCGAGCCGGTGAAGCTGCGCGATCTCGAGCGCCGATTGGAAGGTCGGCACGGCGTCGTCCATGGATTCGAGCGCGTTGCTCTGCGCTAATCCGAGCGCGAGCAGAAATTGTGCTCGTAAGGACGGCGGCGGGGAGCCGACGTCGCTGAGGACCCGGCGAGTTTCGTCGAGCTCGGCCTGAGCGGATGCGAAGCGGCCGACCGAGATATGCCCGTGCGCCAGTTCGATCAACGCGCTCGCCAACTGCGTGTCGGCGTCATTTCCCGGCCTGAAGCGGTCCTCGCGAAACGCGAAAATCGCCTTCTCGTTTGCCTCGAGTGCGGCCGCGATATCCCCGTTTGCCCAATGGCGCTTCGCCGTTGCCAGCTCCAGCCGCCCGCGCAGCTCCGCAATGTTCTCCACCGCAGAAAGGCTGAGCCCCGCGTAGCATTCGCGAGCGGCCTGCAGCGTGAGGTGGGCGTGCGCGTAGCGCCGGACGTCGACGAAAAAATTTACGAGCAAGCAGTAGGCGTCCAGCCGGCGAGCGGGATTTTCAACGCCATCGATCAGGGTACGCAGTAAATCGATGGCCCCGTCGAAGTTGCCGCCCTGGTGCAGCGTTTGCGCGTGCGCGATTTGGAACTCGTAGGGATCGAAGACGATGTGAGCGGGCGCCGCAGACCCGCTTGCGCCCGGCGATTGCGCCAGGCGTGTCGCGATCCACTCGCGAGCCGTGCGCCGCTCGCGATAGAACTGGCTGAGCGATAGGCTCAGATCGGTCGCAACTTTGGCGTGCAGCTCCCGCCCGAGGTCGCAGCGCATTAAAATCGCGTACTGGCGTTCCGCATGAACTCGTGTCGCCTCGTTGTGCCCTTCGTGGCGAAGGGCCTCCGCCGCCGCCCGCACGAGCTTGCGCAGGCGATCGAGCGCCTCTCGATCTGCCGCCGGGAGCCCGGCACGCCGTCCGTCGTTTCCCGAGAAAAAATGCGCGGCCAATTGATTGGAGCGCAGAGTCCTTGGGTCGTCTAAATGGCGCAGGAGATGAGCCACAGCTTTGCTGCGTGACATCTCCCTGCGGCTCGCAGGCATGGCCAAGTCTTTTGACGGGCCTTAACTATTCCTCCGGACTGCGCGGCCCATTCGTAGCCCGCGAACACGACAGTTTTGATGACACACTTCGCGCGGGGGCCGGGCCGGAGAGATAAGAACGAGGCCCGACCACCTTTTCTTAGTGAGGTTCGGTGATGTTTTTAGCTCGGCGGTTTCTTAGCGGAGTCATTGCTCTCATATTTGCAAGCACGCTCGTCGTCATGCCCGGAAGCGGCGCCGGCGCCGCAAACGCGCATATCCTCTATAAAATAAATCTTCCAGCGGGAAAATACGCGATCGTCTACTCCGACGGCGTTGCGCAAATATTCACGAAGGACCGCAAGAAAGTCTCGACGCGCGTCCTGCTGCCCGGGCCGAACATGGCCCCCGATGCCACGCGCGGCGTGTCGTTGGCCAAGAGCGACGTCTTGCGTCAGCTTCTGCAAAATCCACAACAGCCGTTCGAGCAAGGCCGCGTCATCATCGTATTCCGCGACGGAACGGGGCCCGCCTCCGATGTAACCGCCATCCCCAAGGCGACGTTGATCGCAATCCGCCAGAGCCTCAAAAACAGAACGCTCTCCGTTTCGCAAATTCCGCAGTACACGAACGATATGGCGACGAATCGGCTGCTCGCGCAGATCGGAACCGATCGCGTGGAGCGTCTCTTTCGCAAGGTCAGCACCTCGCTGCTCTCGTCCATGCGATCGACTGCCCAGGCGAAACTGGGTCACCCGCTGCTGAACATCGCGGGTGCCTATCGGGTGCACATCACCGCTGCTTCGGTGCGCGGCGCCGTCGCGCAGCTGTTGAAGCTGCCGAGCGTCGCGTACGCGTCTGCCGACTGGCACGTGCACACGATGCAGACCGGGCCGATCCAGCTCCCGGCGGGGGCGATCGCGCGCGCTCGCGGAGCGAGCTTAACGCTGCGGTCCGTTCCCTCCGTCCGTCGCAACGGGCGAATGGTGAATCTGCCGGCGAGCGATCTGCCGACGAACTACGCGCTTTCCGCCAGCGCCCAAAGCCTGCTCAACGCACCGAGCGACGACGCTGCCGCTGCGTTCGACGAGATCGCTACGAAGCTGTATCAGCTTCCCGGAGAGGGAGAAATCATCACCGATTTATCGCTCGGCGACCTCGATGATATTGGTGAGGCCAGCAATCCGTCGGATCCGTGCGGCATTTACGTGACCGCCTATGGTCCGACGACCGTCCTCATCGGCGGACAGAGGTACATCAACTGGCCGTCGATGCCGCTGATCCCCACGTACACCTCGGATGCTTTGGGAAACTTGAGCGGGTCGGGATCGGTCTGCCAAGTCGATCCGACGCTCGATGAAGTCGGGCTCGACTTTTCAGTGATGGCGCCGCTCCCGGACGCGCACCAACGTCCCGGCGAGCAGGGCAGCGGGCTTACCGATCTTTTAGGCATCGCGCCCGGCGCGAGCTATCGTCTAGTCGAGCCCCAAAGCAACGAACCTACGAATAGCGACATTTTAGCCGCGCTGCTCGGGTCGGCATTGCAGACGCCGGCTCCCAATGCCATTACGATCAGCCTCGGCTTCGGCGAGGACCAATACGGCTTCTCCGCGCGGTATTTCGAAGACGATCCGCTTGCGGAGGCGATCATCGCATCGCTCGTGCAGCAATATAACATCGTCGTGAGCGTGGCGGCGGGCGACGGCGTTCGGCTCTTCACGACCGTCGCCATCGGACCCAACGGCGGATCGGCACCGACCGATATCGCGCCGCCCGGCGGCCAAATCACGAACATCAACGACGTCGCGTTTTCCGGCGTGCCGTCGGAAGACTACGATAGCGGTTCGATCGATGCGGGCGGAACGACGCTCGACGATCTGTTCGCATCTCCGCCGCAGTACTCGCACCCGGCGCTTGCCGTCCAACACGCCTACGCGGAAACTCGTTGGACCGGATTTACGAGCTTCTCCAGCGGTGACGGCACGCGGGTCAACGTAGCGGCACCATCCGATAACATTCTGTCATTCGAGCATCCGTACGGCGGCACCGCAGACGGCGTGACCGTCGTTTTCAATGGCGGCACCTCCGCTTCTGCGCCGCAGCTCGCCGCGGCTTCGGCCGTCGTGCTCCAAGTGGCGCGCTTGACGGGGCACCCGCTGACGGCGTCGCAGGTGCGCTCGTTCCTAGAGAGCACCGGCACGCCGGTTCCACCCGTTCCTCAGGAGGCCGGTGATACTCTGAATATCGGCCCGCAGGTCGACCTCCGCCGGGCGGTCGAGACGTTGCTCTCGAACGCCGGCAAGAAGGGAACGCCGGGCGTCGCGCGAGTGGCGGTCGAGCAGCGCCGCAATGAGGGAAATCTCGACGGCGTGTTCGAGTCCGATACCGATCCGAGCGACATTCTGCTGCAAGATCCCAGCAATCAAAATCGCTACCAAACCTCATGGATCACGATCGCTCCGGATTGGGAGTGGCTCCCCGCCGGAACCACGTACCGCTTCTACGTTACCGGGCATCCGGGTCAGCCGATAGCTCAAACGCCCTGGGCGCGCGAGTTGCCCCAAGCACTCCTCTCCGCGGCGGGCTTGCCGATCGCGTCCGGGTCGAACCGCACGGTGAATTTTACCTACGACGCGCTCGAAGGTCCGAAAACAATTGCGAGCGCCACCGTCGCGCTGACCTTCGGCCCAACCGCTACGACCCATTATGGCCTCCTAGCGCCAAACGTGCCCGCAGTCGTTACCGGCACGACGATTCCCGTCAAGTACAACCTCAGCTACATCGCGGGCCAGAACGACCCGATGCTGGTGGTCTCGGAGCCCGGCCGGATGAGCCCGTCGACGGGACAGCTTTTCAATCCGGTTTACAGCGTGCCGCTCACGGCGCAAGTCGGCACCGTCAACGTTCCCGTGTCGGCCCTCAAGGGCGGCGGGATCTACGGCGTGGACGTCATCTATGACAGCGTGCTGATGCGGCATAGCGATCCGGCCTTCACGCGCGTGGTGCCGGTGAACGCTACGGCGAGCCAACCCACCGCGCCGCTGCTATCCAGCAACGGTTCTACCCCCGGGCACTACCTCGACATACCGTACGGAAGTTCGTTTGCGGTCAGCTACAACGTGAGCAACGTTCCCGGGGCGACCGGGGCGATTCTCGAAGTCAGCGCGCCCGGCCCGGGCGCTTGGGGGATCTATAATCCCTTCAACAACCCGGGTGGTTCGATCTGCGACAACGACGGCGTCGATACGGGTTCCGTCTACTGCGTGCCGGTGAACGGAACGACGGGGACCCTCACCCTCAACGGCAAGACGATTGGGCTCGTCCCGACGCTGAACCACGTCGTTCGCGTGATCCCGGTGAAGTCTGGTGCGGCGGCGGGTGAGGCAGGCGAAGTCAGCGCGCTCACCATGGACGGCGTCTTCGCCTCCGATGGCGGCAGCGCCGAGAACGGATTCGGCGTCGACCAAAGCGGCTTGGACGGCTACCTTACGTCGGCTCAAGAGACGGCTGCCGGCGAAATCCTTTCTTCCCTCGAGACCTTCGACCAAACGACCAACCAGATCACCAAGGACGATGCCTCGACAACGGGCAGCCTCTACTTTTCGGAAGGCGGCTCCGGCATATTCGGAGGTGATATCGGTCTGATCGGCCTCGAAAACGCAACGAACTATACGGCGACGTACAACCTCTTCGATACGGTCAAAGACGGGGCCATCGGATCCGCTTGGACCCCGCCGGCTAGCGTCGACAACTTCATCTCGGAGACGGCGGAGAATGCCGTCAACGACATCATTCCGATGTACTACTACGACCCGAACGGTGCCACCAACGATAACTATCGCCTCTTCACCTCGGACATCGTCAAAAATACGTTCAGTCCGATCTACGATATCTCGAAGCCGATTGAAACAGAAGGCTTACCGAACGTCTGGGGGCTTGCCGAAAACACTTCAACCAACGAGGCGGTGCTTCCGGCAGAAGACTTCTTCGCCGACTGCCCGGCGCCGACGCTCATCACGGTCGATCTCAAGAGCGGTGCCGTCGGTTCGTTCCTCGGCATAGGGGCGGGCTTTCCGTACGGCATTGCGATCGACTCGGCAACGAACAAGATGGCCATTCCGACGCTGTGCGACGGCGGCTTGACGATCTACAATCTTGCAACCCAGACCGGTCACGAAATTCCGTTAGATGGAAACCCGAGTGCCAGCGGCAACGTCTTTGAAGGCCTCTATACGGAAAACGATTCGCCGAACGGCTTATTCCTCGTAGAGCAGACGGTCGCACCGGACTTCGCAACCAACAACAACTCGCTGAGCCGTATCCTCGTCTACAACGAGGCGGGCAATCTTCTCGAGAAAGAAGAGAAGTTCGACTTGTTCGGCGGATTCGTAACGATCCAAGCGCACAACTTACAAGTCGACCCGGCGCATCGCAGCGGCTACCTAATCGGACCAGGCGAAGAAGAACTCGCCCCGTTCGGCTACTGACGCATAACGAGAAAAAGAGAGAGAGGCGAGTTGTTCTGCTCGTCTCTCTCTTTGTTAGGGCCGTCGCGTTTGCTCCGTTGCAATGTTCGCTTCGATGACCTCTTGCCTGTGCGCCGGACACGCGCAGTTTCGGACATCGCATCCGTTCGCAGCGTGAGCGTCGGCGGAATGATCGCACTTCTCGCAGCGGAGAAGCGTCGCGGAAGGTTCACGTATCACGAAGTCGCCTCACGATCGGGAGATGCGCCGGGAGGGGAGGCGCTTCCGTACCCAACGCCGAGCGCAAAGACCGGAGCCCGGCGCGGATGCGGAACTTCACCGTGCCGAGCGGCAGCGCGGTACGGCGAGCGACTTCCTGGTTCGTGAAACCGGAGAAAAAGCAGAGTTCGATCAGTTCTCTCTGATTTCGCGGAAGTGCCGAAACGGCGGAGCGAGCACGCTCCGCATCGATTCGCCGGGAGACCTGTTCGTCAACGGAACATTCTAGAACGATATCGACTGCCGATAGAACGGGATCCACGTGCGTCGCGCGATAACGAAGCACGTCGAGCGCGCGATTGCGCGTCATCCGAGAAATCCAAGAAGCTAGATCCCCAGGCACGAACGACGCAGAAGACGCCCACATTTTCATGAAGACGAATTGCGTGACATCTTCCGCGCTGTAGCCGTCGCCGAGGATGCGCAGTGCGATGCCGTACACCTGCCGACGGAACGCGTCGTAAATGGCCTCGAAGGCTGCAACATCGCGGTCGTTGACGCGTGCCATCATGGCGACGGCGACCTGCGGGGTGATGCGGTTCTCCCGCTCTCGTGTCTTCGTTGCGGCCTTCATTTGCGAGCCGCCCGGCCTACCGTGCCACGAGCATTGTCCGCAGGAATAGTGAATTGCTCTTCGTCGAGGATCACCATGTTCGGACCCGTCTACTAACGGCCACTCTGCCCTGGACGGCTTCGCATACGCGCGGTCAGCGTTGCTTCCTCGGTCCTTAAGGCGTTCGAGCTCTAGAGTCGCACACCGAGCCTTGGTACGGTTCCGGACATAGGGGGCTTTTCCCCTGCAGCCGGCGCTCGAGCGCCCCCTTTACTCGCTGGATGCAAAGAGGCCGGCGCTCTGAAGCGCCGGCCCCGATTGCTCGCACGGAAGCAAGGCTCCTATTTCTTGGTAGCCTTCTTCTTCGCGCCGACGGTCTTCTTGGGGCCCTTACGCGTGCGCGCGTTGGTCTTCGTGCGCTGCCCGCGAACGGGCAGGCCGCGGCGATGACGCAGGCCGCGATAGCAGCCGATATCGATCAGGCGCTTGATATGGCCCGCGACTTCACGGCGCAGATCGCCTTCGACCTTCACCTGACCGTCGATCGCTTCGCGCAGCTTCTTCTCGTCCTCTTCGCTGAGGTTCTTAACCCGCGTATTGGGATCGATGCCGGTCTTCGCGAGCAGCTTTTGCGCCGTCGGAAGGCCGATGCCGAAGATGTACGTGAGCGCGATCTCGATCCGCTTCTCGCGCGGAAGATCGATGCCGGAAAGACGTGCCATTAACCCTGTACCTGCTTGTGCTTAGGGTTAGCCTCGCAAATGATGCGGACTTTACCTTCGCGACGGACGACGATGCATTTTTCGCAAATCTTCTTAACCGAGGGTCGTACTTTCATGTTCTTCTACCTATGCTTACGCGGCGAGCTCTTCTTTGGGGCGGTATTGGGCGACGTCGAGCTCCATGAAGTCGTGCTCGCGTAGCGTGAGGATGCGGGGGCCCTCTTCTGTGAGGGCGATGGTGTGCTCGAAATGCGCTGCGAGCTTACCATCCGCGGTTACAACCGTCCAGCCGTCCTTGAGGGTTTCGACCTCGTAGACGCCTTCGGTGATCATCGGCTCGATCGCAAGAACGAGACCCGGCCGTAAAGCAATTCCCTTGCCCGGCTGGCCGTAATTGGGAACCTGGGGCTCCTCGTGCATCGCCTTACCGACCCCGTGGCCGACGAGCGCCCGGACGACGCCGTAGCCGGCGGATTCCGCGTGCTTTTGGACCGCATGGCCGATATCGGAGAGGTGGTTGCCCTTTTGCATGGCGGCGATGCCGACCATCAGCGCTTCCTGCGTGACCTGCATCAAACGCTTTGCTTCCTCGGAAACGTTCCCGATTGCGACCGTGGCGGCCGAATCGGAGACGTAGCCTTCGAAGGTCGTGCCGATATCGATCGAGAGGATGTCGCCGTCCTTGAGCACGCGGTCGCCGGGGATGCCGTGCACCACGACTTCGTTGACCGAGGCGCAAATCGAGGCCGGGAAACCGTGATAACCCTTGAACGTCGGGATGCCGCCGCGATCGCGGATGCCCTTTTCGGCCATCCGGTCGATTTCGCGCAGCGTCATGCCGGCTTTCGCCGAGCGCAGCAGCGTGGCGAGGACGGCGGACGTGATTTTGCCGCTGCGCCGCATGATCTCGATTTCGCGCGCGGATTTGATCGTGATCATGCGCGGCTGACCTTCGGGCGCTTCTCGAGCGCAGCCAGGATCTCGGCCGTCACTTCATCGATGGACTTGAGCGCATCGATGTGTACGCGGAGGCCCGAGTTCGCATAGTACGCGATAAGCGGAGCCGTTTTCTCGTCGTAGGTGGCGAGTCGCGATGCGACGACGTCGCGCGTATCGTCTTCGCGCTGCACGAGCGGGCCGCCGTCTTCGTCATCGATGCCGGCAACGAGCGGCGGGTTGAACAGCGAGTGATAGGTGCGGCCGGTGCGCGGATTCGTCCAGCGGCCGGTAAGGCGCGCGATCAGCGTTTCGCGTTCCGCGTCGAATTGGATGACCGCTGCCAGCGGCAGCTTCAGCTTCGCGAGCAGCTGATCGAGGGCTTGCGCCTGCGCGACCGTGCGGGGGAAGCCGTCGAGGATGAACGAGTCGTGCCCGGCGAGCGCGGATTCCATCATGCCGATCATAATGTCGTCCGGAACGAGGCCGCCCGAATCCATGAAGGATTTCGCCTTAAGTCCGAGCGGCGTGCCGTTTGCAACGTTCGTGCGCAGGATGTCGCCCGTCGAGATCTGCGGCACGCCGAAGCGTTCCTCCAGCACTTTCGCCTGGGTGCCTTTGCCGGCCCCGGGCGGCCCGAGAAACACGAGACGAATCCCACTCGCAGCGCTAGGGCTCATCGTTTGATGAAGCCCTTATAATCGCGCATCGCGAGGCGTGCTTCGATTTGCGTCATCGTATCGAGCGCGACGCCGACGACGATTAGGAGCGACGTCGAGCCGAGATAGAATGTGGTGACGCCCAGGCCCCGCTGCAGCGTCGACGGTAGGATCGCGAGCAGGCCGAGGTAGACTGCGGCAACCGTCGTGATACGCAAGAGGATCCGGCGGATATACTCTTCGGTTGGGCCGCCGGGACGAATCCCCGGGATGAAGGAGCCGCTCTTCTTGAGGTTGTCGGCGATATCTTTGACGTTGACGACGACCGAGCTATAGAAGAACGTGAAGATGACGACCAGCACGAAATACGCGAAATTGTACAGCAAGCTGCTCGGACTGAAGTACGTCGAGAACGCGAGCGAAAGAGCGGTCATGTTGGTGGGGATTTCGATGAAGCCCAGGTGCGCGTAGTTCGGCGCCGTGTTCGTGTGCTGGAACCACGAGAGCGCCTGCTGCGGTAAGAGCAGGATCGAGATCGCGAAGATGATCGAGATGACGCCGGAGTTATTGAGGCGCAGCGGAATGAACGACGAACGCCCCGCGAACATCTTGCGCCCGACGACCCGGCGCGCTTGCTGCACGGGGATGCGGCGCTGGCCCTGATACATGAAGATGATCGAAATGATCGTGAAGATCGAGATCGCAAGGAACAACACGAGGCCGAGGACATTGAGACCGTCCTTCTGCCCGGCTTGCACCGTCTGCGAGACGTACTGCGGATAGCGCAGCACTATGCCGATGAAGATGATCAGCGAAACGCCGTTGCCGATGCCCTTATCCGTGATCTGCTCGCCGAGCCACATCAGGAAGAGGGTGCCCGAAACGAACGCGATCACGGCGTAGACGATGAACCAGACCGACGTATCGTAGAACACGCCGCTGGCGCTCATCGCGCGCGACATCGTGGTGGCTTGTACCACGGCGAGCACGATCGTGAGCCAGCGCGTGTACTGGCTGATCTTTTTGCGGCCTTCCTCGCCGCCTTTCTTCGCCATCTCTTCAAGTTGAGGAAGAACGACGGTCATGAGCTGCATGATGATCGAGGCGTTGATGTAAGGCGTGATGCCCATCGCGATGATGGAGAGCTTCTGCAGCGCACCGCCCGAGAGGAAGCCGAGGAAGCTGTAGAACGAGCCGTTCGCGAGCACTTGCTGCCACTTCGCCTGGTCGACGTTGGGCAGCTGGACGTGAATCATGAAAACGAACGAGGCGAACGCGAAAAACACGAACAGAACGCGCTTGCGAATGTCCGGGACGAGAATGGCGGCGCGAAGGTTGTCGAGCAAGCGCTACGCGCTAGCCTCCGCGGACTCTTCTCCCAGATTCGCGCCGGCCGCGCCAAGCGCTTCGCGAGCGCTCGCGGAGAACACGACGTCGCGGAAACGCAGGCCCTGGGGCAGCGTCTTGCCGGGTTTCGTGCCCCCGAGGATCTTGATGCCGTCGGGCGCCTTCGTTACGAGCTTGTGCTCGATGAGCGACTCCGGCGAAACTTCGATCTTCGGATCCCAGTCGGCCAGCGACGAGACGTTGACGACCGCAAACGTGGTGCGGAAGTGGCCGATATCGCGCGCCTTCTGCGAGTAGCCGCGCTTGTGCGGCAAACGGCGGGCCCACGGCGTCTGTCCGCCTTCGAAGGCCGGACCCTTGCCGCCGCCCGAGCGAACCGTCTGACCCTTGCCGCCTTCGCCGCCGGTCTTGACCATGCCGGAGCCGTGGCCGCGGCCCACACGCGTGCGCTTGGGGCGCGCGCCTAGGTTTTCGCGAAGCGTGGCGAGCGTGGTGACGGGGGTCGAAGCCGCAAGACCGGAGCCTCGCGCGATCGCAGGAGCCGCCGCCTTTTTCGCGGCCGCCGCTGCTTTCGACTTCGTGGATTTCTTGCGAGTGGTTTCTGCCATGGGATCCTCTACGCGAACAGTTCGGCGACAGTCTTGTCGCGGAGCTTAGCGATGCTCTCGGCCGTGCGCAGCGACTTGAGCGCTTCGTAGGTTGTGAGCACGACGTTGATGGGGTTGGAACTTCCGAGCGACTTCGTGAGGATGTCGTGGATGCCGGCCAGTTCGAGGACCGCGCGCATCGGACCGCCGGCGATCACGCCGGTACCGGGTGCGGCAGGCTTCATGAACACGCGGCCCGCGCCGACCGTCATCGTGACTTCGTGGGGAATCGTGCGCTCGACCATCGGCACGGCGATCATCGCTTTCTTGGCCTTCTCGACACCCTTGCGGATCGCTTCGGGAACTTCGCCCGCTTTGCCGATGGCAAAGCCGACCTTCCCCTTACGATCGCCGACCACGACGAGCGCGGAGAAGCTGAAGCGCTTACCGCCCTTGACGACCTTCGCCACGCGGTTGACGCGCACGACGGTTTCTTCGATACCGGAATTGTCGCGATCGCGACCGCCTCTATAGTTCACTTAAGGACCCCAACAAAAATGCTTCGCATTTTAAAACTCCAAGCCCGCTTCACGAGCCGCATCCGCAAGCGCAGCAACGCGCCCGTGATATTTGAGACCCGACGTATCGAACACGACCGTGTTGATGCCGGCGGCTTTGGCTTTTTTGCCGATCGTTTCGCCGACTTTGCGCGCGGCTTCGAGGTTCGTACGGGAGTCGAGCGAGGAGAGATCTTTTTCGCGCGTCGAGGCGGCGATGATCGTGTGACCGCGCGTGTCGTCGATGACCGCTGCGTAGATGTGGTGCAGCGTGCGATGGATCTGCAAGCGCGGACGCTCGGCCGTACCCGTCACCTTGCGGCGCAGGCGGGCGTGGCGCTTGACGCGCTGGAGATTGCGAGAGACGGCTGGCATTACTTCTTACCGGCCTTTCCGGCCTTACCGAGTTTCTTGCGAACGACTTCGCCTTCGTAGCGAATGCCTTTGCCCTTGTACGGCTCCGGCGGGCGGAGGTCGCGGATTTCCGCGGCCACTTGGCCGACGCGCTGCTTGTCGATGCCGTTGACGTGAATCTTGTTGGTGCCCTCGACCGCGAACTCGATGCCGTCCGGCGCCGGATACGAAATCGGGTGGGAATAGCCGAGCGTGAGGTTGAGGTTGTTGCCGGCCTTGGAAGCGCGGTAACCGACGCCCTGAATCTCGAGACTCTTACGGAAGCCTTTGGACACGCCCTCGACCATGTTGGAGACGAGCGTGCGCGTGAGGCCGTGCGCGGAACGGTGAGGCTTCGAATCCCCGAGGCGTTCGATCCTGACCGTCGAGCCCTCGATTTTCACTGCGACGACCGGCAGCACGTGCTGCTTCAGTTCACCCTTGGGGCCTTTCACATGAACCATGTGATCGGAAACCGAGACGGTGACGGCGTCGGGGATGGTGACGGGCAATTTACCTATGCGTGACATATAAAGTTCGCCTTACCAGACGTACGCCAAGACTTCACCGCCGCAGCCTTCGCGCTTGGCGCGCTTGCCGGACATGATGCCTTTGGACGTCGACATGATCACGAGGCCGAGGCCGCCGAGAACGCGCGGGATCTCGCCGCGTCCGGTGTAGACGCGCAGACCCGGGCGGCTGATGCGGCGCAGACCCGTGATGACTTTTTCTTTCTCCGGACCGTACTTGAGCGTGACGCGCAGCGTGCCTTGCGGGCCCTCTTCGACGCGCTCGATCGAACGGATGAAGCCCTCTTCCTTGAGGATCTCGCCGACGGCGAGCTTCATACGCGATGCGGGAATATCGACGGTCTGATGGTTCGCCGTATTAGCATTACGAATGCGCGTAAGCATATCGGCAATGGGATCGGTGATGACGCCCATGGATTACCAGCTCGCCTTCGTGATGCCCGGGATGAACCCGCGGTGCGCGTTCTCACGGAAACAGATGCGGCAGAGGCCGAATTTGCGGTAGTAGCCGCGCGGACGTCCGCACGTGAGGCAACGGTTGTGCTGCCGCACGGCGAATTTCTGCGGGCGCTTCGCGCGCTCGATGCTCGAAGTCTTAGCCATTTGCTACGCGCTCCTTTTGCAGCGGAAGCCCCATCTGCGTGAGAAATTCCGTCGCTTCTTCATCGGTCTTAGCCGTCGTGACGATAACGATATCCATACCGCGCATCTTGTCGACGCGGTCGAAATTGATTTCGGGGAACACGATCTGCTCGCGCAGCCCCAGATTGTAGTTGCCGCGGCCGTCGAACGACTTGCGGTTGAGCCCGCGGAAATCGCGAATGCGCGGCAGCACGATGTTGAAGAGCTTGTCCAAGAAAACGTACATCCGCTCGCCGCGCAGGGTGACCTTCGCACCGATCGACATGCCTTCGCGCAGCTTGAACGCCGCGATCGATTTCTTGGCCTTGGTGATCACGACTTTTTGGCCGCTGATCGTTTCGAGCTCTTTTACTGCGGTATCGAGGATCTTCGAGTTCGTGATCGCTTCCCCGACCGACATGTTGATCACGACTTTTTCGAGTTTGGGCACTTGGTGCACGTTGCCATAGCCGAACTTCTCGATCAGTTTCTTTCGAACGTCGGTATCGTACTTTTCGCGGAGACGGGTTTTCGTGGCCACTTAGCGCCCCTTCGACGATGCGAGGAGTTCCTCGCCCGAACGTATGGAGACGCGCGCCGACTCGCCGTTGTCCTTGCGGATGCGGCGTACGCGCGTCGGATGATTGTCTTTGGGATCGACCAGCATGAGCGCGGAGATCGGAATCGGCGCTTCTTTTTCGTAAATGCCGGCGGACTTAGCGCCGTCGACGCCTTGCTTCGCATGGCGCTTCACGACGTTGAGGCCCTCGACCGTCGCCGAGCCGTCTTTCGGAAAGACCGCTTTCACGACGCCGCGCTTGCCCTTATCTTTGCCGCGCCGCAGAACGACGGTATCGCCCTTGACGATGTGCGGCTTCGCAACCGGACCGGGCACTTAGAGTACCTCCGGAGCGAGCGAAGCGATTTTCAGGAATCCGCGATCGCGGAGTTCGCGGCAGACGGGCCCGAACACGCGCGTGCCGCGTGGATCGAGGTTGTCTTTCTCGCCCTTGATGATCACGCAGGCGTTCTCGTCGAACTTGATGATCGAACCATCGGGGCGCGTCATCGGCTGGGCGCAACGAACCACGACCGCTTTCACGACCTGGCCCTTCTTGACGGCCGCACCCGGAATCGCGCTCTTCACGGTGCCGACGATGATGTCGCCGACGTAGGCATAGGGGTGCCGCGACCCGCCCTGCACGTGAATGCAGAGGAGTTCTCGCGCGCCGCTGTTATCCGCGACCTTGAGCCGCGTCTCTTGTTGAATCATTACTGTTGCCTACTTCGCGCGCTCGACGATTTCGAGTAAGCGCCAACGCTTGTCTTTGGAAATGGGGCGCGTCTCCATGATGCGCACGAGGTCGCCCGCCTTGGCGTCGTTCTTCTCGTCGTGCGCCTTGAATCGCACGGACTTGCGAACGATCTTCTTGTACGTCGGGTGGGGGACGCGCGTCTCGGTGACGACGACGATGGTCTTATCCATCTTGTCGCTCTTGACGCGGCCTTGCTTCACGCGACGGGCCGCCTTGCGCCCATCCGAGGCCGACTCACGCCCATCCTTGGGCTTCGTCGGCACTAGCGCATCCTGCGCGTCGCGCGCTGAGGTAGGTTCCACGTTAGGCTGCTCCATGCGATGCCTCGTTCAGGCGTTTTTCGCTGATGACGGTTTGAATTTGCGCGTACTCGCGCTTGACGGCCTTCACGCGACTGAAATCGGAGAGATGCCCCGTGCGCAGTTGAAAGCGCAAGTTGAAGAGCTGCTCCTTGGTCTCGTGCGCCTTCTGCTGAAGCTCGGCCACCGTTAGGGTACGGAGTTCTTTGAAATCGGTTTGCTTCACGACACCGCCTCGACTTCGCTCTGACGCGTGATGAATTTCGTCGCGATCGGCAGCTTGGCCGCGGCCAGACGCAGCGCTTCGCGCGCAGTCGGCTCCGAGACGCCGCCGAGTTCGAAGAGGACGCGACCCGGGCGCACGACGGCGACCCAGCCCTCGGGATTTCCCTTACCGGAACCCATGCGAACTTCGGCAGGTTTTTTCGTAACGGATTTATCCGGGAACACTTTGATCCAGACTTTGCCGCCGCGCTTGATGTGGCGGGTCATGGCGATACGAGCCGCTTCGATTTGACGGTTCGTCATCCACACCGGCTCGAGTGCTTGCAAACCGAACTCGCCGAACGTCAGCGTGTTGCCGACGAGCGCTTTGCCGGTCATGCGGCCGCGATGTTGCTTGCGCCACTTGACGCGTTTGGGAGTCAACATTACTCGCTTGCTCCTGAAGTCGGGGCGGCGTGCCCCCCGACCGCCCCCGAGCCCGGACTCCCGGGCTCAGGGTCTGAAGCTTCAGGAGCTGGCGTTTCGGAAGCGGTGCTCAGTTCGGGGCGGTTGTGCGTGCCGCCGCCGGGGGCTGCTTCCGTGTGGTGCGCGGTACCGGAGGTGGAGGGTGCGCCGGGGCGTTCCGCGTCGTCGCGCGTGCCTTGCGACGCGGGATCGACCTGGGAGGTCTCGGCGGTTACGCCTTTACCGTGCTCGGCTGCGACGTTGTGAACGGCGGCACCGCCGTGCTCGCCCGTGCTTACGGGATGACCGGGACGCGCGAACGCGCCGTCGATCGTGGAATCGAGCGACTCGTGATCGTGTTCGATCTCGGCCGACGTCGGGAAATCGAAATCGTCGATCTCGTCGGTTGCAGGGCGTGGTGCTCCGCCGCGGCCGCGGCTGCCGCGACGCTCGCTGCGACGATCGCGGAACGTGGCCTTCTCGCCTTCCGGACGGGCTGCGGCTTGCGGACGCTGTTCTTGCGGGCGCGTCTCGGGCATCACTTCGCCCTTGTAGATCCACACTTTGCAGCCGATGCGGCCGAACTGCGTGAACGCTTCGACGTGCGCGTAATCGATGTCGGCGCGCAGCGTGTGCAGCGGCACCTTGCCATCGTGATTCTGCTCGGTGCGCGCGATTTCGGCACCGCCGAGGCGGCCGGAAACCATGACCTTGACGCCCTTGGCGCCGGCCTTCATGGTGCGCATGATCGCCTGCTTCATCGCACGGCGGAACGCGATGCGCTTCTCGAGCTGATCGACGATGTTCTGGCCTACCAAACGCGCGTCGAGTTCGGGATGCTTGATCTCGACGACGTTGACTTGAACGTTCTTCTGCGTGAGCCGCTCGAGGCTCTTACGGATATCTTCGATCCCGACGCCGCGCTTGCCGATGATGATACCGGGCTTGGCGGTGTGCACGATGATGCGCGCTTGATTGGCACGGCGCTCGATCTCGACTTTCGAGATCGCGGCGGCGCGGGTCAAGCGGCCGAAATACTTACGGACGGCCTGATCTTCGTGCAGCCAAAGCTTATAATTCTTTTTTTCGAACCAGCGGCTCTCCCAGGTGCGCGTGATGCCGAGCCGGAGTCCGACCGGATGTATCTTCTGACCCATTATTCGGATGCTCCGTCTTCGGGGGTGGCGGCGGGCGTGATCGGCGCGCTCGGCGTCGTCGGTTTGGATTTGGCGCGCGGGGTGCGCGCCGTGCGCTTCGGTGCCGCTGCCGCGACGCCGCGGCGGCGGGTTTCCACCGTCGAGAGCGCGATCGAGGCGCCGGACTTCTTCTTGCGAGCCTTGGCCGGCGGCGTGTGCCCGACGGCGATCGTTACGTGCGACATGCGCTTGCGCTTGAAAGCCGCGCGGCCTTGGGCGCGCGGATCCAAACGGCGGGTGTACGAGCCGCCCGGCCCGCCGTCGACCGTGACCTTGGTGACGAAGAGGCCTTCGGTTTCCATGTTGTGGTTGTTCTCGGCATTGGCGACGGCGCTGCGCAGCAGCTTTTCCATCTCTTCGCTTGCAAACACGCCGGAGAATTTGAGGAGCACGAGCGCTTCGCGCACGGGTAGGCCGCGGATCGCATCGGCGACGCGACGCAGCTTGCGCGGGCCGACGCGCGCGAACTTGAGGTGCGCGAGCGCCTGCGAGCGGGTCTGATCTTCGGTTTCTTGCACGGCAGCCATTACTTCACCGCACTCTTCTCTTGGCCGGAGTGGCCTTTGAAGAGACGCGTAGGCGAGAACTCACCGAGCTTGTGGCCGACCATGTTTTCGGTTACGAAGACGGGCACGTGCGTCTTGCCGTTGTGCACCGAGATCGTATGACCGACCATCAGCGGAACGATCGTCGACGAGCGCGACCACGTCTTGATCACGCGCTTCTCGCGCGTGCTGTTCATCTTCTCGACTTTGGCGAGCAGATGGTCCGCTACGAACGGACCTTTTTTAAGGCTGCGACCCATTTACTTGGCACTCCGCTTGCGGACGATCATCTTCGAGGTGCGCTTGTTGCGGCGCGTCTTTTTGCCCATGGTCATCTGGCCCCATGGCGTGGTCGGCGGACGTCCCGAGGTGGAGCGCGCTTCACCGCCGCCGTGCGGGTGGTCGACCGGGTTCATCGCGATACCGCGAACCGAGGGGCGCTTGCCCATGTGGCGGATGCGGCCGGCTTTGCCGATCACGACGTTCTCGTGATCGAGATTGCCGAGCTGGCCGATCGTGGCGCGGCAGACCATCGCGATCTTGCGCACTTCACCCGAGGGCATGCGCACCTGGGCGTAGTCGCCTTCCTTCGCCATCAGCTGAGCCGCCGAGCCGGCGCTGCGCACGAGCTTGCCGCCTTCGCCGGGACGAAGTTCGATATTGTGAATGACGGTACCGAGCGGGATGTTCTTGATCGGGAGGCAGTTGCCGAGCTTGATGTCGGCCCCTTCGCCCGATTCCACGACCTGCCCGATTTCCAGACCCACCGGAGCGAGGATGTAGCGCTTCTCGCCATCTTTGTAATTGAGCAGCGCGATGCGAGCCGAACGGTTGGGATCGTATTCGATCGCCGCAACCTTGGCTGGAATCGCATCTTTCTGGCGCTTGAAATCGATAATACGGTACTGGCGCCGCGTGCCGCCGCCCTTATGCCGCACCGTAATGTGGCCGTTGTTGTTACGGCCGCTGTGCTTCTTCTTGACCTCGATCAGCGAGCGCTCGGGCTTCTTCTTCGTAAGATCTCTGGTATCGATCGTCGTGATGAAGCGCTGGCCGGCTGAGGTTGGGCGATATCGTTTAACTGCCATAATATTCCTACTGCTCGAACGGGTTGACGCCGCCGAGTTCGATCTTTTGACCCGGCTTCAGAGTGACGATGGCTTTTTTCCAGTTCGACTGCATGCCCGACGTGCGGTTGCCCTTACGCGCGAAGTTCTTCTTCTTGCCGCCCACGTTGGTCGTATTGATCTTGATGACCGTCACCTTGAAGATCTCTTCGACTGCGTGGCGGATCTGCGTCTTGGTCGCGCGCGGATGCACTTCGAACGTAAACTGTGAAAACTGCGAACTGCCGCTGATCGACTTCTCCGAAATCAGCGGAGCCACGATGATGTCGCGGGCTTGCATTAAAGGGCACCCCACGTTGCGGGGTGCCTGGCGCTCCGCAACGCTTTCGGCACTGTCGCGCCGAAAACGTTGCTGCACGCCCCCGCGCCGTTGCGGCGCGGGACCCCAAGACCACTAAACATGAGCGTTCTCCTTGGACTTGGTAGGTTTGGCGAAGTTTGCGTCGAGTTCGGCGAGGGCGGCGGTGGTGAGCAGGAGGCGCGGGTAGCCGAGTACGTCCTTGATGTCGAGCGCGCCCGTGTGGGTGATCGCGACCTTTTGCAGGTTTCCGCCTATGCGGTGCAGCGTCTCGCCGAGGCCGGCGGCTTCGCTCTGCGCGTACACGACGAGCGTGCGCGTACCGAGCTTGGCAGCCTTGACCGAACCGAAGAGCAGCGCCGCGAAATCGCGGGTCTTGGCGAGATCGAACGATTCCGTGGCGAGCAGCGTCACCGAATCGCTTGCGAAGCGGTCGGATAGCGCCGAGCGCATCGCGGCCTTACGTTCCTTCTTATTGAGGGAAACGATGTAGTCGCGGGGCTTCGGGCCGAAGACTACGCCGCCATGACGCCACTGGGGCGACCGCGTGGAACCCTGGCGGGCCCGGCCGGTGCCCTTTTGCTTCCAAGGTTTGCGCCCGCCGCCGCGCACTTCATCGCGGCGCAGCGTTGAAGCCGTACCGGCGCGGCGATTGCTCAGCTCGCGGAAGACGGCGCGGAACATGGCGTTCTTCTGGCCGGGGCCCGCGGCGCCGCCTGCAAAGGTTTCCGGAACCGTGAATTCGCGAACGACGGCGCCTTTGGAATCGATAACGGACGGCATTATTTGGCCTTCCCTGCGGGAACCGGCGCCGGAGCAGCGACCTTGGGCGGCCGCACAGCGGAGGAGATCAGCACGAGGCCGTTGTTGGCGCCGGGGACCGGACCGCGCACGAGGAGCACGTTGCGCTCGACATCCGCGCGGACCACTTCGAGATTCTGGTGGGTCGTACGATCGACGCCGTAGTGGCCCGGCCGGCGCGAACCGCGGCTCGTGTGCCCGGCATTCGTGTCGCCGTTGGAACCCGGCTGACGGTGGATCATCTGGCCGTGCGTCCGGCTGCCGCCGTGAAAATTGTGCCGCTTGATGCCGCCGGCGAAGCCGTGGCCTTTCGAGATGCCGACCACGTCGACCCGATCGCCCTCGGCGAACACGTCGACCGCGACCGTGCCGCCAACTTCGGGGGCGCCGTCGATCGAGCGGCGGAATTCACGGACGTACTTCTTTTCGGCGATTCCGACCGCTTTGAAGCGGCCGGCTTGCGGCTTCGTGAGGCCGTTCTTGCGCGCGTCGGCGAATGCGAGCGAGACGGACTCGTAGCCGTCGCTCTCTACCGTCTTATGCTGCAGCACGACGCACGGACCGGCCTCAATGACCGTAACCGGGACGTACCGCCCATCGGCGGTAAATATACTCGTCATCCCGACCTTCCGGCCGATGATGTTCTTCATCTTAACTCCACGTAGCCTGGCGTTCTTCTTAGGTCTTCGCCGCGGACGCGCAAAAAGGCGTTCGCGGCTCGACCACAACCCAGGTAGTGTACCGCGGCGCGTCCAGAGGCGTCAAGCGAAGCCGCGTATTTATAGCGAAGTCCGCGTATTTTTCCGGGCCGGCCTCCTGAGAAGGCGTCCTTTCGGCCTTCTACTCGTCTAAGGCTGCAAACAGATCGGCGAGCGCGAGCGAAAAGTCGGGTAGGGCGGGGTGCTCGAATACGTCGCCCTCCCTCAAAAGGCGCTCCTGTGCGGCGTCGATCGTCCGCATGGTGCGCCGAAGCGGATCGACGATGACCACGAGTTTCGTGCCGGAGCGCAGATACACGTCGATCTTATGCGCGACGTGGAGGGCTCGATCGCCCGGCGAAAGCACTTCGAAGGCAACGTCGGGAGCGATGTGCGGCTCTTCTGCGGCGTCCCGCGACTCTCGCGAAAGCCGATCGTACGCCAGGTAGCCGACGTCGGGAACGAGATAGCGCGACTGTTCGCCGGCCGGCTGCACCCAAAACCTCCACTCGGGTCCAACCCGCCCGCGCCCGCGCGCCCATAACCCCAGTCGAGCGCCGAGTTCCCGCTGCATCACCGAGTGCTTGAACTTCGGACTCACTTTTTGTACGGGACCGCCAAGCAGCCATTCGGTCGCAGGCTTCGTCTCGTAGACGATGACGTCGGGCGAGGTTCGCATGCTCGTGCCTCCACATCGAGTCTATCACGCGCACCCGATCCGCCGGCAACGGCACGGGGGGAGCGCACCGCACTGCTTTCGTTAGCGCAACGTCGAAGCTGCGCTGATGATCTCGCTCGTCACCTGCACGCTTTTGGGAGCGGCGCTCGCGTCGTTTCTCGGCGTCGTGCTGGACCGGCTCCCGCGCGGGGAGTCGATCGTCGTGCCCGCTTCGCACTGCGCGGCGTGCGGAACGTTTCTCCAGGCGTGGGACAACCTGCCGGTCGTGTCTTGGATCGTGCTGCGCGGACGGTGCCGTCACTGCTCGGCGTTCATTCCCTTGAAATTTTTCATGCTCGAGGTGATCGGAGCGGCGGCCGGCGCGACCGTCGCGCTAACCCTGATTCACTAGGGACTTACTTCGCGGCAGCCGCCATGTCGCGCAGCTTACCGACATCGATCGACTGGAGCGCTTTAAGGGCCGTGTCCATATCGACGCCGTCGCCCGTTACGCCGACGGCGAAACGGCTATCGACGATCTCGAAAAGTTCGCTGTGCTTGGTCGCGTTTTTCCACGACTCGTGCACTTTCTGGCCGCCGCCGACATCGACGTTTCGCTCGTAGCCTTCGTCATTTTCTTCCTCGACCAGGTTTGCAGCCGATCCGGCCAGCATCGCGAGGCCGCCGGCGTTGCCGAGATCGGAGACTTCGATTTGCAGCGTCCCGCTTGGGTCCTTGTAACTCGCCGCGGCTTTGGAGCCTTTGACACCGGCGAACGAGCCGCTTTCGCCCTGCGCGTCGCCGCGCGTCATGTCGCCGAGCGAGGTGGGCAGCAGCGAGGTCAACTGATCGCGCGGAATCACGGCCACATTTTGCTTACCGCCGCTCACGAGCGCTTTGAGCATTCCCATGCCGGCGGCGGCTTGCGATCCCGCATCGCCGCTCTTGTTGGCTTCGTCGGCTTGCGCGGCCGCGCTTGCGACGGCATTGACGGTATCTTTTGCGGCCTGCTGGTCTGCCGGATTGCCGCCCGAGTTGGCGACGATTGCCGCGGCCGCGTTCTGCGCGGAGGTCGTGTCGACCGTGGTCGAACTAAGGAAGCTCGGGGCGCCCGTCATCGCATAGGAAACACCGCGGACGGCGAAGCTCGCAACGCCGAAGATACAACCGACCACGATCGCGCAACCGACGACGCTGAGCGTATAGAGCGGAGCGCGCTCCTTGCTCGAACCCATGACGATCGGTAACCCGATGAAGAGGAGATAAATCCCGTAGAAGCCGGCGAGGAACGCGAGTATGCCGAGCACCGGCAAGATGCTGAGAATTCCCGCAATAAAGCAGGGGGTCAGCGAGTACGCCGTGACCTTGAGTGCTCCGATCCACGACTTCGCCGCGCCGAACGAGGGGGCGAGTGCGTAGACGATTCCGGCGATGAGAAAGACCCCAATCAGCGCGAAAACGTATGAAAGTACCGCATTAACGATTCCCGCCGCGAACGGGACGCGATAGGTCCCGATGAACGGGATGCCGACGCCGACGATCGAGGTCCCGATGAAAGCGGCAATCGGACCGATGGCGGCGAGCGGCACGACATATCCGACGAGGATGGACGCGGGCGTCGCCGGTTCGGCGGCGATTACCGGCCACTCGGCCTGCGGACGCAGAAGAATATTTTGGACGCGCGTGACGAGACTCATGACCGAGAGAACCCCTTTTCGTAGCTCTCGCATTATAAACGGAGGGCGTGCCGCCCCCGTTCCCGCCTACTTTTGGAAGAGGATCTTCCCCATATTCGCCGGGTTTCCAAAGCTCGCGTGATGGACGCGGGCCATGCGCAGATCCTTTGCCGTGCCGGTTTCGTAGAGAACCACATTCTGCGTATTGACGTTGGCAACGATATCGGAGGATGTCGTCGCCCCCGGCGCGACGGTGTAGATAGCACCCGCGGACATTGGCGCGTTCGCACCAAACGAAGCGAATTGTACGAGGTACGCGGTACCGTCGTCGCCGATCGTGAGGGCACCCACACCGGGAACGCCGTCACTAATCTGCTGGATGAGAGCTGCGCCCCTCGCGCTATACGCCGTCAGTTGCTCCGCGGTGTCGTCGCTTTGGGAGGTACTGCCGGGAAGCTGCGCGTTGTTGCAGGCGACGTAGACGTTTCCGCTGCCGTCGAAATCGATGCCCACGATGCCTGGATCCATGCTCGAGACCTTCGACTCCGCTCCGCTCGGTGCGAAGACGTACATTGCGGCATTGGAGTCGGAACCCGAGAAGTTCCATTCGCCGACATACAGCGTTCCATCCGTCGTCGCAGCCATGACATTGGGAGAGAACGAAGAGAGATTGGATGCGAGCGTTTCGGTCAGCGTCCGGAGCAGCGTGGTCGTACCGGCGCGGATGACGTCGAACTTCTGCACGCCGCCGCTCGTTTTGTAGGGAACGTAGAGATTTCCGTCGGCGTCCTGGGCGAAGGTCGCCTCGGTTCCGTGCGATTCTCCGTAGGTGATCGTGCGGCTCGGTGCGCCGTTCTTACCCGCATCCCACTCGTCGAAGACGGCGTTACTGCCGGAGATGCCCAGGACGATCATTTCGCCGTCGGGCGCGACGCTCATGGACACCGGTCGGGTCGAGGTCGGCGAGTACGAAGCCAGCGGCGTGTTGCCGCCGACCGCGAGTTGGGAGATTTCCGACGTCGATCCGCTACCGCCGAACGTGTAGATGTTGCCCGCATCGTCCGCGCCGACGGCGCCCACGGTCAGGCTCGTTGCGAACGTCCGCGTGAGGCTGCCGTTCGCACCGTTGTACTCGGCAACGCCGCCGCCGGGACTATTCGCGGCGAAGAGTTGCAGCGGGGGTGAGGACGGCGTTGCCGTCGGCACCGGCGTCACCGTCGGGGCAGCCGAAGGAGTCGCCGTGGCAGCAGCCGGGGTCAAGAAAATCTCGGTGACGTATTCCTGATTCGCAACGACCGCAAACGGCGTGGGATCGGTGAACGTCGCCGAACCTCCGCTCGTCGCGGTACTGACGATTGAAGCGATCAGCGTGCTGGTCGTTGCGTTGAAGGTTACGGCCGTATACGAAGCTCCGGGTACTACGCTCGGAATCGTTACCATGATCGAGTAAAAGAGCGTGGTGGACTCGTTGAACGAAAACTCAGTCGACGCGATGATGTCGGGTGACGTCGATACGAACGAGTGGCGGCGCGCCTGCACGACTCCAACGCCGCCCGGAAGACCGATGAGATTCTGTGTCGTAATGTCGATGCCGGCCGGAAACGAGCTTCCGGCAGGCGGGGTGAAGGTGAGCACCGCGCTATAGCCACCGACGGGGGGAGCAGCGACCGGAGAACCCGCGACGAGCGGCTGCGTGGTGGCCGCGGCCGTGGGAACGGACGTCGGCGTCGGCGCTCCAACCGGAGAGGGTGTTGCGGTAGCGTGCGCGATCGGAGTGGACGTTGCCGGGGCGGACGTCACGGGGCCGGAAGGGCCGGGCGACGATCCACCGCCGCCGCAGCCCGCGATCGCTAGAGCCAGTACTACGCCGGGCAGACAATAAAAAAGACCGAGATTTCTATCTCGCATGGGTTCCTCCGGACGTACTGGCATACTAGTTCGTAAACGGCCTACTAAAGCAGTGAAACAACTCGAGCGACCCGAGTATGATCTCGCTCACGCCGGCGTGTCTACTGTTCGTATTGTCGGACGATGGGATACGAGAATTGAGGGACGAAGCATCGATCGCACGCTGTTTCGGGCCCAAATAGAATGATCTAGATCACATTTTTCGATCGATCAGCATTGCGTCGCCGAACGAGAAGAAACGATATCGCGAAGAAATCGCGCTTGCGTACGCGTCGCGAACCTCACGATACCCGCCGAACGCGCTGACGAGTACGAGCAACGTGGAAGCGGGCAGGTGAAAGTTTGTAAGCAGTTTCGACGCAACGCGGAAACGAAAACCCGGCGTAATGAAGATCGACGTGCGCGCCGCGCCCGCGGCAACGACGCCGTCGTTCGCCGCGGCCGACGCTTCGAGCGCGCGCAGCGCCGTGGTACCGGCGACGACCACACGGCGGCCCGCGACGAGAGCAGCGTTGACGATGCTTGCCGTGCCGCTTGGAATCTCGTACCGTTCGGCGTGCATGACGTGCTCGTCGATCGTTTCCACTTCCATCGGCTTGAAGGTTCCGTAGCCGACGTCGAGGACGAGCGGCACGATCGTCGTGCCGAGCGCTTCTATCGCGGCAACGACGTCCGGCGTAAAATGCAACGACGCCGTCGGTGCGGCGACGCTGCCGGGCACGCGCGCGAACATCGTTTGATAGCGTTCGCTGCGCGAGCGATCGCCGGGACCGACGTACGGCGGCAACGGCAACTCTCCGAAGCGTTCCATGATTGCCGCGACCGAAAGCGACCCTTCAAAACGCACGATGCGCGATCCATCGGGAAGCACCGAGGCGACGCGAGCCGCATCGCCTGCACCAAACCTCACGAGTGCCCCCACGGGTAAACGGCGCCCGGGCTTCACGAGCGCGTGCCACTCGCGAGCATCCGCATCGAAACGGCCCTCGCCGGCAGGGCGCAGCAACAGCACTTCCGCCGCGCCGCCGCCGGGTTCGCGCGTGCCGCGCAAACGCGCCCGGATCACGCGCGTCTCGTTGATTACGAGGACGTCGTCCGCGCGCAGCAATGCCGGAAAGTCGCCGAACACGCGATGCTCGACCGCGTCGCCTCGAACCAGCAACAAGCGCGCGCTGTCGGCCGGCTCGGCCGGCACCTTCGCTATGAGGTCCGCCGGGAGATCGTAGAGGTAGGCACTCGTGCGCCGCAGATCGCGCACGTCCGCGTCCGGCGGCTCGGCGCCGCCCCTCACGTCACGCGCGGCCGAATTCGGTCCCCGGGAGATAGAATGCGAGAATTTGCGCCGCACTCGACCCTTGCTCGCCGAGCGCTCGGGCGCCCCATTGGCACATGCCGACGCCGTGGCCGCGACCCGTACCCGTGAGCGCAAGGGACGCGCCGCCGTCATCGATCGTCGCCGTGCGGACGAACGTGCTGCGCATGACCGCGGGCCCGAGCGACGCGCGCAGCGCCTTCGGGGTGGTCGCGAACGTAGAGCTGGTTCCGACGAGCGACATGCCCTTGGGGCGATCTCCCGTATCGAGCACCGTCAGCTCGACAGAGCGCAGCGTTCCAAGGCTGCCGCAATCGGGGAAGGCTTCTTCAATGCTGCGCACCGGCACCAGCGCCTCCCAATCGTACGGTGGCGAACCCGCGCAGTTCGGATCCACGACGCTGCGGAGATACGGATAGGGCGTGTTCCAGACGTCGCCGGCGTCGGCGGTTCGGCCGCCGCAACACGCGCTGTAGGCAACGTGCGCGGGCGCACCCGCATACGTCAAAACGATGCCTCCGGTAGCGTCGATGGCCGCGCGGCCTTGCACCGACTCGCCGGTGATTCCGCTGTATTGCTGATCGCTCTCACTCGCTACGAGGTCGTACGGTTTCTCCGGTCGCAATTTGCCGAGCGCGTACGCCCGGGATACGATCGCCTGCGCTTGCTGCGCGGCGGCGGGCCACGACGGCGACACTTCTTTGGCAAGGACGCCGTAAAGATACGAATCGAGCGGTAGCGTATTGACGAGGCCATCGCTGCCGTCGGGCAATCGTACGACATCGAAGGTGCCGCGATATTGGCGGCCATCCCACGCGAAATGCCACTCGTCGATGCGTTCGGGAGGCGCTGCGCTGCCCGAGGCGAGCAGCACGCGCATGGGATGAATCGATTCCGCGGTCTCCACATCGAGGCCGCCCGTCGCTCGCGCCGGAGCCGGCCACGCGAGAGCCGCTGCAGCCGCAGACAGGAACCGTTTTCTGCGCACGAGCTATCTTCCGTCGCGGCCTGTGGATAAGTCCTGCTCGCCGGCATGCGAGAATTGCTCCCAAAGAGGGCATACGCATGGTGAGTTTCTCAGCTCGCCGCACTTTGCGCGATACTCAGCGATACTATTAAGGAAGCACGTTTCGTATGACGACCCTCGCCCCGGATCACGTCGCCTCGACGCTTCGCGAGGGCGGCCCGCATCCGCTGGGCGCGACGTGGGACGGCAACGGCGTCAACTTCGCGCTCTTTTCGGCAAACGCGACCAAAGTCGAGGTGTGCCTGTTCGCGGAGGGCGGAGAGCGGGAAATCGAGCGGATCGAACTGCCCGAGTACACCGATGAAATTTGGCACGGCTACGTGCCGGAGTTGGGCCCGGGCAGCATCTACGGATACCGCGTCCACGGACCGTACGAACCGGAGGCCGGGCACCGCTTCAATCCTAACAAACTGCTGCTCGACCCCTACGCGCGAGCGCATATCGGATCGCTGACCTGGGACTCGGCGTGTTTCGGATACACGCTCGATTCGCCCGACGCCGATCTTTCGTTCGACGAGCGCGACAGCGCGCCGTTCGTGCCCAAATGCGTCGTGATCGATCCCGACTTCGATTGGCACGGCTCGCGCGACCGGCACCCCGTTCCCTTCGATCGCACGATCGTTTACGAAGCGCACGTGAAGGGGCTCACGATGCGCCACCCGGCGGTGCCCGAGCACCTGCGCGGCACCTACGCGGGGCTTGCGACGAAAGAGGTGATCGACTACGTGCACTCACTCGGTGTCAGCGCGATCGAGTTGCTGCCGGTGCAGTCATTTCTCGACGACGGGCATCTCCTGGAAAATGGCCGCAACAATTATTGGGGCTACAACACGCTCGGATTTTTCGCGCCCGATCCACGCTACGCCGCAGATCGCGCACGCAGCCTGCAAGAGTTCAAGGAGATGGTGGCGCGCTTCCACGACGCCGGACTCGAAGTAATCCTCGACGTGGTCTACAACCACACGGCCGAAGGGAACGAGCGCGGCGCGACGCTCTCGTTCAAGGGTATCGACAACGCGTCGTATTACCGGCTGATGCCGGAACGGCCGCGTTACTACATCAACGACACGGGCACGGGCAACACGCTCAACATCTCGCATCGCCGCGTGCTGCAAATGGTCACCGATAGTTTGCGCTACTGGGCTACGGAGATGCACGTCGACGGATTCCGCTTCGATCTCGGCACGATTCTCGCGCGCGAGCCCGGCGGCTTCGACGTGGAGAGCGGCTTTTTGAAAGCTTGCGGGCAAGATCCCGTGCTGCGCGGCGTCAAGTTGATCGCAGAACCTTGGGATTGCGGGCCCGGCGGCTACCAGGTGGGTGAGTTTCCGCCGGGGTGGGCCGAGTGGAACGATAAGTATCGCGATACCGTGCGCGACTTCTGGCGCGGCGAAGCGCCGGCGGGCGAACTCGCGCAACGCCTCACGGCTTCGGGCGACGTGTTCAACCACAACGGACGCAGACCGTGGGCGACGGTCAATTTCGTGACCGCACACGACGGCTTTACGCTGGGCGATCTCGTAAGCTACAACGAAAAGCACAACGAAGCCAACGGCGAGGACAACAACGACGGCAGTTCTGACAACCGTTCGTGGAACTGCGGCGCGGAAGGCCCGACGGATGACTCCGCGATCGACGCACTGCGCGGGCGCCAAATGCGCAACATGCTTGCGACCTTGCTCTTCTCGCAAGGCACGCCGATGATTCTGGGCGGCGACGAATTCGCGCGCACGCAGGGCGGCAACAACAACGCGTACTGCCAGGACAACGAAACGACCTGGTTCGATTGGGACGCTGCCGCAGCCAACGGCGTGCAGATCGATTTTTTTCGCAAGCTCACCGCGCTGCGAGATCGCTATCCGATTCTGCGCCGGTCGCGCTTCCTGGTTGGGGGATACAACGAGGAATACGGCGTCAAAGATCTCACCTGGATCGACGCCAACGGCAGCGAGATGCAGCAGGCGACCTGGGAGGATCCCAATACGCGTTGCTTCGGAATGCTGATCGACGGCCGCGCGCAGACGACCGGCATTCGGCGGCGCGGCAGCGACACGACGCTGCTGCTGATCTTCAACGCCTATCACGATCTCGTCGAGTTCACGATGCCTGCCTGCGCCGGTGCGAGCGGTTGGAAATTGCTGGTGGATACGAACTCGCCCGATCTCGGCGGCGAGGACGGCGCAATCTTCAACGTCGGCAATACCTACGGCGTAACGGGCTACTCGACGCTCGCGTTTGCGATCGAACCGGAGAACGCCGAATAAGCGCGTAAGGCCGTGCAGATGGACTCGTTTCGCCGGTCAACGGCAGCCGATGTCACGCGGGCCGATGCGGCCGCGGCACTCGAATGCGTCTTCGATCAGTATTTGGTGCCGATATCATTTTCCGAAGCGGCGTATGCGATCCACGTCACAGCCAACGACGTGGATCTTGCGTCCTCGCCCATCTGGTACGACGTCGAAGGAAACGTCGTCGCCGCGGCGGTGCTCGCGGTACGCGGGTCGCGCGGGTGGGTCGGCGGCTTCGGGGTGGCGCCCGCGCACCGCGGACGCGGCATCGGCCGCCTGCTGCTCGACGAACTCATGGCACGCGCGCGCTCGCTCGGCCTTCATTCGATCGCACTCGAAGTCTTAGTACAGAATGCTGCTGCCCGGCGGCTGTACGTCGAGTTCGGATTCACGCAAACGCGCGCTCTGCAGACATTCGAAGCTCGCGCAAAGAGTTTCGACGGACTCCGCGCCGACATCCCGTACGTCGCCGACGCGGCCCAATATATCGAGCGGGCGGATACGGAAGCCCCATGTTGGCAGCTCGAGAGCCCTTCGTTACGGAGACAACCGAGCTTGCATGCCGTGGGCAATCACGAGTGCTTTTGCGTCTTCCGCCATAACGGCGAAACCGCGCAGCTCTTGCGCGCTCGCGCTCGCTCGCCGGAAGCGTTCGCGCGTGCGTGCGCGAGCGTGGCGGCACAGAGCGGCGTAACGCATCTCCGGCTCTTCAACGAGTCCAGAGATAGTATGCCTGCGGTCACCGCCCGCGCGCTGCAGTGGACGATCGTACACGAGCAAGCGGAGATGCGCGTCCTTCTTGCGCCCGCCCCACCTTCGACTTCCGAAAACGTCCCATCCGAATAAACCTCATAGCGCTTTCCTCGCACCTGCGTGAGGCGTACCGCGCCGTCGGGACGAGTCATCCCCTGCGATCCGTTTCGATCGGGACATTATGGTCGCGCAGCCAGAGATCGATCTGGTCCAAATCGTGCTTGCCGTCTTCCGTCATCCGGCTGACCTCGCCTGAGTCGGGGAGATAGGTCTGGAATGTCTGGTGACGCGGATTGGTCGCACGCGGGTCTGCGCCCAATTGCAGAAGCTGAACGACGCGCGTGAATTTTCGAACGAGGACGGCGTGTATGAGGATACTATTGCCGACCGAGTCGACCGCGTTGACATTGGCTCCCGCTTTCAAGAGCAGGTCGCACGGTTCGGGATTCCCGTTGATAAGCGCAGCGACGAGCGGCGTCGTCCCGTCCGCATCGGTCGCGTCGGGGTCCGCGTGATGGTCGAGAAGCGTGCGTACAATGGCGGGATCGTCATTTTCCGCAGCAATGCTCACCGCCGTCCTCTCACCCAAACCGCGCTGGGAAGGATTCGCGCCCGCGTCCAGGAGCGCGTTGACGCTCCCGATATTGTTGCGGATGATCGCCCACTGCAGTAAGGTCAGATTGTTTTGACCGTACACGTCGAGACGGGAGCCACCGGCAACGAGCCGGCGCAACAGCTCCGTATCACCACCGTCGGCAGCTTGGGCCACACGCAGGGTGTCGTCGCCTGCGAATATCCGCGACGGATCGCCGTGCAGGGCATCTTCCCAGTCGCTCTGATCCTGATCTGCCGCCGCTTCACGGGCATCCATGTTGCCGATTTCAGCACCGATTTGCTCGGTCAGCGACGACGATGACGGCGCCGGAGGATTCGGTTTCCGCGCGCATGCCGCTCCACAGAACAACGATATGGAGAGCAAACAGCAGGCCGCGATTTGGTGAGCCGCGATGCCGGGCGTAGTCGAGGTGGTGTGCATGTCGCTACTATAGCGACGTGCCGTGCGGCTAGCGTCGCGTCCGGAGACGCACGGCGCTCCAGGTGCGCCCGCGCCGGAATGTCTTACAAGTTCCGGTCGCTTCTACTTCGATTATACACCGCGCCGCCCTCCGTGTCTATAATGGGTGATGCCAGGTCGTAGAAGTAAAACTCATGAGGGCGGGTAAGGAAATTGCCCGTGGCATCCGACCCCGAAGTCCGCTCCGTCAAGCAGCGACGGAGCTTTACCGCC